>Ga0209526_10003584_pt1 | contig 10576 bp, 9 predicted proteins | sample JacPinW_OM2H0_M1_FD_188566 | JGI IMG/M metagenome (GOLD analysis project Ga0209526, IMG submission 188566) | Forest soil microbial communities from Algoma, Ontario, Canada - Jack Pine, Ontario site 1_JW_OM2H0_M1 (SPAdes) (version 2) | ecosystem: Environmental > Terrestrial > Soil > Boreal... | reverse complement strand
GAATCTCAAGGAGTCGGACGGAGCTCACGTGCTGATGGTGAGCGACGGCGTGACGAACATCGAGGAGCCCGACCCCGACCGGCCAGGCCTCGGGCGGCCCGGACACGTTTATGGAATCTTCGAGTGCGTGCTCCGAGGCGAGATCACGTAGGCGGCCTTATGCGGTCGTTCTGAAGGCGCTCCTCCAGCGGGTAGAGAAACGGGTCGCGACCGCCCTTTAGCTGCCGCTTACCCTGGCAAACTCCTGAATGTGCCGGAGGACGTCGCCGTAGCCCTCGACCGGCTGGATCCTCGCTGAGATGTGGTCCGAGCGATATCCGACGATATCGGGCCTGCTGGCCAGCGGAATGATGTTCGCGTCCTGATCGATCAGTTTGCAGACTTGTCCCAGAATATTGTTGCGAGCTGAACCAGCAGGGGTTGTGCGGGCCTGGTTGATCAAATCGATCAGCTGTGGGTCTTTCTGCATGTAGCCCTTATCGAACAGGGCGTAGTCCGGATTCCACCATGCGATCACCATCCCAGGATCGGCATAGCCGGCAAACCAAGAGATGCTGGCATCCATTTCTGGTGGATTCTTGACAAACGTCCTCGTCTCCCAGGCCCCGATCTCGAGCTGAGTAATTTTCACGTTCACGCCGATGTCTTTCAAATTCTGCTGGATGACCTGCGCTTCTCCGGGGGCGGTTGCGAATGCCGTCGTAAGAAGAAGCTCGAAGCTCATGCCGGTCTTTCCGGCGTCAGCAAGTAACTGCTTCGCCTTGGTCAGATCGTGGCTAAAGTTGGGAAGCGCCGAGGGACTGCAGCCGGGCACCTTAAATGAGGGCGATACGACACCCTGAACCTGGCCGATACCACCCAGAGCAATGGCGCGCACCTGGGAGCGGTCGATCGCCATCGAAAATGCCTCCCGTACCCGCGCATCTCGGAATGGCGACGTGGGACCAAGTGCATTCACATGGATGACATTGAAGTCCGTGCTGTCCTGAACGACCGATTTCACATTTGGCACGCTGGCAAGGAGCTTCGAGGCGTCCACGTTCTCAAAGGTCGCAACGTCCACGCTGCCGTCGCGTAAAGCAGCCAACCGAGCCGAGTCATCCGGGATGATCTTCACGATCAGCTTGTCTACCTTCGGATACCCGCTTCGCCAGTAGTTCGGATTTCGAGCGAAAGTCCAAGACTCGCCCTGATTGTGGCTGACCTCCATGAACGGGCCAGTACCCATGAGCTGCTTGCTGGGATCAAACGTGCCCGCGGTAAATTCCTTCATCGGCAGGATCGCCGCACCCACGTGCGCTACCGCCGCCAGGAAGGGGGTAAAGGGACTACTCAATTCGAATCGCACCGTCTTGGCGTCGACGGCGACTACATCCGTGATGGGCCCCACCTGCTGCGTCCAGTACGAGGCCAGCTTCGGATCAATAAGCCGCTTGAAGCTTGCTACGACATCGTCGGCAGTCATGACGCGGCCGTTGGAGAACTTCACGCCCTGACGGAGATGGAAGACATAGCTTGTCGGTGATGGCTGCTCCCATGAGGTTGCCAGCCGCGGCTGGAGGCTAAGGTCATCCGCTACACCCACTAGCGTCTCGTAGACCAGATCTTCGATACCCCATGAGACTCCGTTGCCACCAACTTGGGGATCGATCTCGAGCGCTTCGGCTTGCTTTCCCCAGGTCAACGTCCCGCCGCTGACGGTCGCCGAGGTGCCGGCATTTGACGTGCAGCCCGCAGCGAGCAAACACAACACCGACAACGCGGTGAGCCCGGATCTAGATCGGTGCACGGTCCCCTCCTCAGGGAGCGACGGCTCATCCCCCGCCACATGAACGGCTGCGAACGTCGGTTTGTACTCCGGCTGGTAACGGTTACAGCCCGGGTCGAGAGCAAACTACGACAGATCGTTGCTGGTGTCAAGCCCGGGTTTTCGGCGAGCCCTACTCGGACAGGACCCAGAACACGATGACGGGCCCAACGACGTCATAATTCTCAGATTGGGAGCGCGGTGAAGACCGAATGAAACCAGTCCGCGTCGCGTCGGTGCAGGCTCGCCCACAATCGAAAACGTGGGAAGACCTGGTCGATGGCGCAGATGTCGGCCATGCCCTCGACCTGGTCGACCGAGCGGGCCACGTGGCCGACATCGTGTGCCTCCCGGAGCTGTACCCTTCGGCGGGCGAGGCCCAGCTTCGGCTGAAGGCTCGCGAACTTGGCGTTTATCTCATTTGCGGGCTGCGTGAACCGGGCGATGGCGGCGTCTATAACACGGCAACCTTGATCGGACCCGACGGCACGGTGGTAGGCCGGCAGCGAAAACTATTTCCGACCCGCGTCGAGGTCGATCGCGGGACCGTACCGGGAGACGGATACCGAGTCTTTGCGACACCGCTCGGGAAGATTGGCATGATCGTTTGCGCCGACCTGCCGTTCTCGCGTCGCGGAATAACGGAACTCAAACGCCAGGGCGCGGATATGATCTTCAACCCGTCCTGGTGGTTTGCCCTCGGTGAGGCGTACCCCGCCACCATCATCGCCAGGCACCTCGAGTACAGCCTGCCGATCTTTGGGGTCGATATCGCCCGATATGCGCTCGCCACGGCAGAAAATGGCGGGACGACCCTGTTTCCAGCGGCCGGCGGCTACACGACCGCGACGATACCGCCGCCTTGCAAGACTCTAGACGAGCTCGGGAACTGGTTTAAGACGAAGCCTTCCGGCATCAACACCATGCGTGACTTTGTGGCGACGCTCGGCGAGGAGGAAGACATCCTGTTCTCGTCCGTCGACGTCGACGCCGTCCGAGCCTTCCCTGGCTACTATTTTTCCGATGACGCGCCAGCGCTTGGGGCGTCGGAAATCGCGGGACGCTGACCAGCCCACGGCTGCAGCACTTCGAAGGCGCGACTCGCCTGCAGTAGGGCCGCCTCCTGATTTGGCCTGGCGATGATTTGCAGGCCGACGGGGAGTCCGTCGACGAATCCACAGGGAACGCTGGCGGCGGCGTAACCGGCGAAATTGACCATGAACGTGTTAGCGACCAGAGGCTTTCGAGTTACGTTTTGGTTTACGGAAGACGGAAGGGTGCCGACCGTCGGGGAAAGGAGGAAGTCAGCGTCGCCGAACAAACGCTCGAAGAAATCGATGACGAAAAAGCGTTTCTGCAGCGCTCGCGAGTAGTCGACCCCGCTGATTGAGCCGGACCGCGCAAAGTGATCTCGAGCGTACTCGGATAACTGTCCTCTCCGATGCGGGTCCTCGTAGAGTTCCTGGCCAATCGCAGCGTAACGATCGGCATTCATGATCGTGTAGAAGGCCTCCATCCACTGCTCCGAGTCGAACCCGTGAGGAGAGTCATCGAGCGTCGCGCCCAGCTCGCGGAACCGCAGCGCAGCGGTGCCTGCTCTGCCGACGACACGATCATCCAGGTCGCTCACCTTTCCACTTTGACCAACCCAGACGAAGCGCTTGCCGGCAACGCCCTGGTCGAGAGATTCGAGGTAATCGCCGGGACGATCCTTTCGTGACGAAGGGTCTCTCGGGTCCGATCCGGCCAGGACTTGCAGCAGTTCGGCGGCGTCCCGAACGTCGCGAGATATCGGCCCAACGCCCGAGAAGAACAGTGTGCCGCCGAATCCTCCATGTTTGGGGACTCTGCCGAAGCTCGGGTACAGGCCATACACTCCGCAGAACGCCGCCGGGATTCGAATAGAACCTCCACCATCGCTGGCGACGGCGATCGGCGTCAGGCCGGCAGCAACGCTGGCAGCCGCTCCCCCACTCGAGCCGCCGGCGCTCCGACTCAAGTCCCAGGGGTTCAGGCACTCGGGACCGAGTCGGTTGATGGTTCGCGGAAAGAGAGCGAACTCGGGAAGATTGGTCTTCCCCACGATGATCGCGCCTGCTGCCCGAACCCTCTCCGCATGGACCGAATCCTCTTCCGGGACGAAGTCCTTGAAGACAAGAGATCCTGCCGTGGTGCGCATGCCGCGCGTCCAAAAGAGATCCTTGATCGAGACGGGAACCCCAAAAAGTGGGCCCAACTCCGAGCCAGACTGCACCACCGACTCGGCGGCTCTTGCGTCGTTGATGGCGAGCTCGGCGGCGACGGTCAGGAACGAGTGCAGCGACGAATCGACGTCTTGAATTCGGTCGAGGAAGTGCTCGACGACCTCAACGGGTGATACGAGCCGCGTGACGATCAGGTCGCGAAGCTCATGGGCCGTCAGCCAGGTCAGCTCTTCGGACGGCATCAGTGAAGCGAACGCCCGGCATCGACCGGCAAGGTAGCCCCCGTAATGTAGCTCGACTCGCTAGACGCCAGGTAAAGGGCGGCAGACGCAACCTCGTCAGGGCGTCCGAGGCGGGGTATCGCGTAGTCGGAGAATTCGTCCTCAGGCCGCTGTCCCTGAGCCAGGCGATATTCCCGCGCGAGAGCGTTCATCGGCGTATCGATTCGGCCGGGGCAGAGACAGTTGGCTCGGATGCCGCGAGTTCCGTACTCCAGAGCAATTGATCGGGTCAAGCTGATGACGGCCGCCTTCGAGGCGGAGTAGGCTGCCAGGCCATTCACGACACGGAGGCCTGTCGCCGAGGCGATGTTGACGATCGCGCCCTCCCCGCGGGCGACCATCCGCGGCAGCGCCATGCGGCACATGAGCCAGACGCCCTTGGTGTTCACGGCAAAGGCCCGGTCCCAGTCTTCCTCTGAACCATCGCCAGTCGTCCCAAAAACGACCACCCCGGCGGCATTCACCAGGATGTCAAGGTCACCCAGTGCATGTTGCGCCTGATTACCGAGACCGTCGATCTCTGAGGTCTTCGACACGTCACAGACGACCGATAACACCACGTCGCGAGGCGGGTCGGCGACAACCGCAGGGTTGCGATCGACAGCCACGACGCGGGCTCCTTCGGCAGCGAAGACTTCGGCAATCCTCCGGCCGATCCCGGAGGACGCCCCGGTAACGACGGCTCCCTTGCCTTCGAGCCGCATCAGACTGGGCCGGAAGGCCCGGTGACCCGGCCGGTCTGAGTCCCCGGCATCAGGGTCTCGGCGGCGGCCGCCGCGATCTCGTGACAAGGCGCAAACCAGGTTCTGGAGTTTGCTGACGCGTGTTCGATGAACTGCTCGAGGACCCACAGCCGTGACGGTCGCCCAATCACCTGAGGGTGCATCGCCAGCACGAAGCAGCGAGCCGGCTCGGCCGCCAATCCGTCGAACTCGCGCGTCCAAGTTTCCAGCACGGCGGACGGTGCTGCCATGGAGCGGCCCGGGAGTCGGTTGCTGTAGAGAAAAAAGGGAGCGTCATCCAGACACCAGGCAAACGGCAGCTCCACAATGTTCGTCGGCACGCCGCGATTCTGAAGCAGGTACGGCGAATCGGCATCGAACATGTTGCTCGAGTATTTGATGCCGAATTCGAGCATCAAATCCACCGTGTGAAGAGTGAACTCGGCGGCCGGTGATCGGTATCCGATCGGCGAGCGACCGGTGATGCGCTGGATGATTTCCGCCCCACGGCGCATCTCCTCCCGCTCTTGCTCCTCGTTCAAGGTGTCGAGCCAGCGATGCGAGTAGCTGTGATGGGCGATTTCGTGGCCGGCGTCGAGGATGCGGCGCACCTGCTCGGGGTAGCGCTCGATCACCATTCCTGGAATGAAGAACGTCGTCTGGATCTGGTGACGCGATAGGAGCGCCAGGATTCGGGGCAACCCCTCTCTCGGGCCATAAGTCCCCTGCGATAGCCACACTGGCTTGTTCGCCGATTCGGGATCCCGAGCGAGCCAGAGCGTCTCGGCGTCGAGATCAAAGGTCAGCGCAACCGGGAAACGCGACGCTGACGTCATCACCAACCGCCCCAGGCGGACCAACCGCCATCAACGAAGATCGTCTGTCCCGTGATGTACGACGCGTCATCTGACAGCAAGAAGGCCACCACCCGGCCCACCTCTTCTGGCCTGCCCAGCCGTTTCATCGGGGTGCGTTCGAGGATGCGGTCACGGTTGAGCAAGCCCAGCTCGAGGTTCCGCTCGACCAGGGGCGTCTCGATTGTTCCGGGCGCAACCGCATTCACGCGGATCCCCTGGTCCGCCCATTCGCAGCCGAGCGCTCGCGTGAACGCGATGACCTCGCCTTTCACGGCTGAATAGGCGGTTCGCCCGGGGAGCGCCAGCTTGGCGGCGATGCTCGAGATGTTCACGACGGCACCGTGATGCTCCCTAAGCAGGTGGGCTGAGTGCTGACACGCGATGAACGCGGCCCGGACGTGGAGCGCCTGGTGCTGGTCCCATTCCTCGATCGTGATATCGGCAAAGGACTTGGTCAGGCCGGTCCCCGCGTTGTTCACGATCGCGTCCAGACGACCGTATCGGTGCGCCGCCTGGTCGATGAGGTCTCTGACCACGGCGGGATCGGTTACGTCACCCTGGATCGCTAGCGCATCAGCGCCATCACGCCGGACGGCCTCCTCCATGGCTCGCAGCTCCTCGCTCTCTCCCAGGCCGTTCAGCACCAGGTTGTAACCGCGCTGCGCAAGGACCCGCGCGGTCGCCGCGCCGATCCCCCGCGATGATCCAGTTACGAGCGCAACCCGTCGATCCATTCCCATGTCCCTCGCATCGTCGTCTTGTCAGCGGCTCGTTGACAGGGTAAGGTTTGTGCGCGCAGTGCTCCAGAGGAAGAATAGCGTGATGCATTTTCCGCCGACCGAATCGCTCGACGCAAGAGCGTATGAAGATCTCGCGCGTCGATTCGTTCTCCGGACGAGTCCGCTGCGACAGCTCTACTCAACTCGCGTCGACGGCGCGAGTTTCTGGGACCAGAACGGCAAACGTTATCTGGACTTCACCAGCAAGGCGATCTGCGTCTCCCTGGGCTACGATCGCCGCGAGATCCTCGACGCCCTGCACCAGCAGCTCGAGCTTGGGACGTACAGCGCACCCTACGAGTTGAATCCGCGCCAACTCGAGCTCGCGGCCATGATGGCTCGAATCGCTCCAAGCCCGCTCAGGCGCTCCACGTTTTACAGCAGCGGCTCGGAGGCAATGGAGGCCGGTCTAAAAATCGCACGCCGCGCCACCGGCCGCCTGAAAGTTGTCTCCTACTGGGGCTCCTACCACGGGAGCACCGAGGGGGCGCTGGCCGCGAGCGGTGCTGTCGCGTATCGCGGCAGCTACGAACCGCAGGTCGCGGGGTACGTTCACCTTCCGGCGCCCGACACCCTGCGCGGCATGTCGCTCGAGACCCACCTCCGGTTGCTCGAATCCTCGATCGCCTACGAGGATCCGTCGGAGATCGCCGCCGTCGTCATCGAGCCCGTGCTATCCGGCGGCGTCCTCGAGACGCCGGCGCCCTATCTCGCGCGGCTCCGGGAACTCACGGCCGAGTTCGGGATCGTCTTGATATTCGATGAAGTCATTACTGGGTTTGGCCGGACCGGGACGATGTTCTACTGCCAGCAGGCTGGCGTCACTCCGGACATCCTGATCGGGGCCAAAGGCATGTCGAGCTCGTATGTCCCCTGCTCGGTCGCCATGGTCACCGACGACGTTGCGGAACGGCTCCATGTCGTCTCCGAAGAGGATTTCAGCGGATATTTGAGCCGCGGGCATCATCTGCTCACAAGCCAAAACCATCCCCTTGCGTGCACAGCAGCGCTCGCCACGATCTCGTACATCCTCGAGCAGAACCTCCTCTACCGCGTGTCCGCCGGCGGCCGCCGCTTGCTCGATGGGCTTTGCGAACTGGCCAACCGACATCCGCGGCTTCGCCGCGCGCGCGGCATCGGTCTCATCGCCGGCGTGGAAGTCGTACAGCCCGACGACGTGTTCGCCGGTGACGTCGGACTCGCCGAGCGGATTGCCAGGGAGGCGGAACGCAGGGGACTCATCGTCGGAACGATGAGGAACCGGTTGCCCAACAGCGCGCTGCTGCTGCTTGCCCCGCCCTTGACCGTGTCCGATGCAGAAATCGACGAGGCACTCAGCGTGCTGGAGGCTGCGGTCGACAGCACCGCATGAGGGAGGAGTGAAGGATCGATGGCACAGATAAGCACCGTACCCAGCCTGATCGCGGGCAGCTTCGAGGAATCGGCGTCCGACCGCGTCGACGAGGTGCCGGACCCGGCGACCGGCGAAGCAATCGCGAACCTGCCGTATTCAACCGACGCGCAGATTGACCGTGCCGTCCAGGCGGCCCGCCGAGCATTTCCGGAGTGGAGCGAGCTGCCGGTGCCGGATCGGGCGCAGGTGATGTTCCGGTTCAAGGCCCTACTGGAAAGCAGCGTCGAGGAGTTAGCGCGCCTCGTTACGCGCGAAAATGGCAAAACCCTGGAGGAGGCCCGTGGCGAGGTTCGCCGAGGCATCGAAGTGGTTGACTTTGCCTGCCACGCCCCTACCGCGCTGATGGGCTCCAACCTCGACCAGGTCGCGCGCGGGATCGACGAAGAACTCGTACGGTTCCCGGTTGGCGTTGTGGTCGGCATCACGCCCTTCAACTTCCCGGTCATGGTGCCGTTGTGGATGATTCCGATCGCACTTGTCGCTGGAAATACGTTTGTGCTCAAGCCCTCGCAACTCACGCCCCTGTCCGCCATCCGCCTTGCGGAAATGCTCACCGAGGTACGACTGCCGGCCGGGGTCTTCAATGTCGTGCAGGGGGCTCGTGAAGCGGTCGAAACCCTGCTCCGCCATCGTGACGTCGCCGCGGTTTCATCCGTCGGGTCAGCCGCCGTTGCGAGCCACATTTACACCGAGGCAGCGGCGAGCGGCAAGCGGGTGCAGGCTCTGGGCGGTGCCAAGAACCACCTGGTCGTGATGGACGATGCTGACCTTGATGAATCGGTTGCCGCGATCATCCCGTCCGCCTTTGGCAACGCGGGCCAGCGGTGCGGAGCCGGAAGCGTGGCAGTGGCGGTAGGGTCCGTTCGCGATTCTCTTGCGAAGAAATTGGCCGGCCGAGCCGAGACCATCAAGGTTGGACCCGGTATCGAGCCCGGCGTAACGATGGGTCCGGTCATCCGCGGAGATCGAAAGCGAAACCTCGAGCGCTACATCGGTGATGGCGAAACTGAGGGAGCGGTCATGATTCGGGATGGCCGCGGCAACGGGCCATCGAGTGGATTCTTTCTCGGTCCCACCATTTTTGATCGCGTCACACCTGACATGCATCTCTGGCGTGATGAGCTCTTCGGCCCTGTGCTGTCAGTGGTCCGAACCGACGACCTCGATAGTGCGATTCGCTTGATCAACTCGAGCTCGTACGGCAACATGGCGTCGATTTTCACCGGGTCCGGCAAGCAAGCTCGCGAATTCCGGCAGCGGGTCGAGGCTGGCATGATTGGTGTCAACGTCGGCCTTCCAGCGCCGATGGCTTACTTCCCGTTCACCGGCTGGAAACATTCGTTCTTCGGTGACCTGAACGCCACCGGCCTCGACGCCTTCCGCTTCTACACCCGCCACAAGGTCGTCACGTCCCGATGGCTGTGAGGGGCGATCGTTTGAACTCGATGCATCTCTTGTAAGCGATGTTGCCTCTACGCTACGCCGGGGCCCGCGTTGCCAGTTCCCTGCTGACCCTGGTGGCTGTTTCGGTCCTGATCTTCGCCGCGATTCACCTGATTCCCGGCCGCTACGAAGACATCGTGCTCAGTCCCTTCGCCCCGCCGGCGAGCCGTGCCGCGCTGGCGGAGCGCCTCGGCCTGAACAAGCCGCTTCCAGAGCAGTACGCACGCTGGTTGCTGGCGGCAACGCGAGCCGACTTCGGTCTCTCGCTAACCACCGGGAAACCGATCGCCGATGAGTTTGCACGTCGCGCTCCGGTGACGCTGCAGCTCACGCTGATGTCGGCAGTCATCTCCATCCTGGTGGGCCTTCCCCTCGGAATAATCGCCGGGATCTCAGCCGGCAGCCGCAGTGCCCGCTCGTTGAGTCGAATCGCGGGCGCGCTGGCGATGAGCATTCCCGACTTTGTGCTTGCAAGTTTTCTCGTCTACGTCTTCTCTCGATACGCACTGGGCCTGACGGTTGGTGGCTATGTTCCACTCCTCGCGGACCCACTGACGAACTTGCGCGCGATGATCTTGCCCGCGGTGGCGCTGAGCGTGTTCGGCCTGGCATTGATCATGCGGACGACGCGTGACGCGGTGATGACCGTGCTGAGCGAGCCGTTCGTGCTGAGCGCCGTCGCCAGAGGCGAGAGCACTGGGACGATCGTTCGACGCCACGTGCTACGAAACGCCTCGATTCCAATCGTGACCGTCATCGCGACCAACGTCGGATACCTATTGGGTGGCGCGGTCATCGTAGAGCTCCTGTTCTCGATTCCGGGTCTCGGTCGCTACATGCTTGATGCCATCAGCAATCGCGACTATCCAGTGGTGCAGGCCGGTGTCCTCCTAGCCTCCTTCGTTTTCGTTCTGCTGAACACCGCGGCCGATCTTGCCTATGCGTGGCTGGATCCGCGTATTGGCTCCAGGAATCGATGATGCGTGCGCTCAGGTTCCGAAGGCCATTTCGGGGGGACGCCCTCTCGACGTCCGCGGCGGTTGTATTAGTCGCGCTCATTGCTCTCGGC
>Ga0209526_10003583_pt1 | contig 10576 bp, 11 predicted proteins | sample JacPinW_OM2H0_M1_FD_188566 | JGI IMG/M metagenome (GOLD analysis project Ga0209526, IMG submission 188566) | Forest soil microbial communities from Algoma, Ontario, Canada - Jack Pine, Ontario site 1_JW_OM2H0_M1 (SPAdes) (version 2) | ecosystem: Environmental > Terrestrial > Soil > Boreal... | reverse complement strand
GCAACATCGTGGACCGGTAAGGCGCCGGGCTCGTGGCTTAGGCCGGGTCCAGCCTTACGGCTTAGGCCGGGTAAGGCGCGAGCGCGGCGGAAATCTGCGACGCGATCAGGAATGCCGCGAAGACGGCGGGTACGCTTATCAGTCTGAGAAATTGATCCAAGGAAAGCATCGCTCTCGTCCCCACAAGGCAAAGCATCTAGAAAGCCCGCTCAATTGCCCCTTTGCGCGGTCTGTTGGTCGTTGGTCAGAAGCTGGTCGGTAACGGCCGCCCCGGTAAACGTGAGCAGCGCCAGAATTGAAATGACGGCAAGTATTTTCATGGCCAAATCGTGGTTTTCGATTGTGGCCAAAAACGTCAGAGGCTGGTGCATTTTCGGGACGATCCCGGGAAACATCATGGCCGTCCGCCGCCAACGGGGACGCTGGTCAGGCTATTCGATGATTTGATCCGAACGCGCGGGACGGGAACTTACCCTACACGATTCCCAATTCTGCCGGATGAACCCCGGCGAAGATGCGCTGGATGCTCGGATTATCGAGGCCATACATGCGCTGGATCAGCCCCGCGAACATCGACCGATAATCCGTCAGCACCGGATAGTCGCGGTTTTGAAAAAGATTCGCCTGCTCTACCTTCACCTGTTCGCCAAGGATGCGGCCGCCATTGATGCCGCCTCCCATCACCCAATAGACGCTGCCGTGGCCGTGATCGGTGCCCCGATCGCCGTTTTCGCGGAAAGTGCGGCCAAACTCGGAGATGACGACGACCACCGTATCTCTCCAACCGGCGGGGCCGATCTCTTCGGAAAAGCCAGCAAGCGCGCGGCCGAGTTCGCCGAGCCGGTCGGCCAGATAGCCTGTGGCCGCACCTTGATTGACATGGGTGTCCCAGCCGCCGACATCGACAAAGCCCAGATTGAACTGTTCGCGCATCAAACGACCGATGCGTCGCGCAGACAATTCGAAGCCGCGCGGCGAAACCGCGCCGCGATTGGCGGCGTTCATTTCCTCCGATATCGATTTGTAGACGTCGTCGCGAACCCGGAAGCCCTCCGACACGGAGGAGGCAAGCTCGCTTTGCGCGTACATTTTCTTGATCAGCGCGGCCTGCCGATCGTCGACGCCCGGCTTGCCCACGCTGTTGATCCCGATATTCGGTACCTGCGATTTGCCGCGGAAGATCAGCGGAAGCTGCTCGGTAAAGGAGATCGGCTTGACGCGCGTGAGTTCGGTGGCGAGCCTGCTCATGAAGCCCGAGCGATAGTCGCGCGAGCCGCTGACGGCCTGGCCGAGCTCAATCGTGTCTTGAGTCTCGAAATGGCTCCGCGTCACGTCATCGCTCGTACCCGCAAAGGGAATGAATGCGATTTCCCGCTTGGCCCACAGCGGGTAGATGCTGTCCCGCAACGCCGGATGCAGTCCCCAGTCCGCGGTGAGCGAAAGCGCCGCGTTCGGATTGCCGACGTCGGGTTTGGCGATGCCGAGCGTTGGCCGCGAGGTCCGGTAGAAGTCGCTCGACACCGGCACCACGACATTGGCGGCGTCGTAGGCGCCGCGCAGGAACACCACCAATAGCCGCGCATCGGTGGCGGGCGCAGCCCAAACGCGGCCTGCCACGGTGAGAGGAGCCATTGCCGCAAAGGCTTTGATCAGATCACGGCGATTCATGGTGCATCCTCCTGACGATTAGCGCATGAACTCGGGCGACGACAGGAACAGCGTATTCCAGTCCTGCGGCGAGACCGCCTGGTCCAGCGCGGCGAGCGTTGTCGGGCCCAGGGTCTGGCGCAGCCCATTGAAGTAGAGCGCATTCTGAATGAGCGGAAAGGCCGGCTGATCGACCGCGTTCGGCACGTCCGGCTTGAACAGGCCTGAAGAACCCGAACCGATTTGCCGTGCGATCTCGAAGCGCAACATCATTTGTCCCGGCCCGCTCCAGGACGCCGAGGTCATCGCATAGCCATCCGGCGTATCGTGGTTGAACAATCCTTCGCTGAGACGGTTCAACCAACCCTGTATCGGCACCGTATTGAGGATCACCTTGTCATCGTACGCCAGCCGAACGGCTGAAAACACATAGTGCACGGGGTCCTTGAATTTCGTGCCGGGCTTCAGCGACGCGTTGAATTCCGGAGCATGAACCATCGTCGAAAGCACCGCCGCGATGTCGCCGTCGGTCGCCTTGAAGGTTTGCGCCATCTGCTGCACCAGAGATTGCGGCGGATTGTCGGACACGAAATAAGTCGCGATCTGCCGGGCCAGGTGCGTCGCGGTCGCGGGATGGTGGACCAGGATATCGATCGCTTCATCCACTTCGGCGAGCCCCCGTCCCTTGATCGTGTGGCCGAGGAACGTCTTGTCACCATAGTCGTGCCGGGCGGGATTGAATTCAAAGGCGCCTTCGCGCACCAGCTGCGATTGCAGCTCCGGCTTGAGTTTGGGATCCTCCGGCTTCACGTCAATCCCGACGCCCGTCAGAATGCGCGCCAGCGCCTCGACATCCGCCTGCGTGTAGCCCGAACCGACACCCATGGTGTGCAGTTCCATGATCTCGCGGGCGTAGTTCTCGTTGAAATGCCCAACGGCGTTGTCGGCATTGTCGAGATAACGCAGCATCGCCGGATGATGCAGGGTCGCGAGCAGGAGATCGCGGAACTTGCCGAGCGCATGGGGCCGGATTGCCCGGTCCTCATAGTCGCCGACCAGGATTCGGATGTTGGCCTTGTATTGATGCACGTTGAAATGATTGAACCAGAACCACGTCATCCGTTCGCGCAACTGGTCCGGCGCGTAGAGCGCGCGCAGGATGCTGCGCGCCGCCGCCTGCCTCCCCCGATCATTCATTGCCTGTTGATAGACCTGCTGCGCCGCCTTGCGCTGGTCCGGATCGGCGACCTGGTTGGCGGATTTGGCCTGCTGGTCGAACGATACCGCAATGTCGAAGGGAAATTTGTGCACGTCCGGCATCGCCTCGATCTGGGCTTTGACCACGTCTGGCAACCCGACATTGGCCGCGGGATGCAATTGCTCCTGAAGCCAGCGCTCGGTGCCGACCGCCTGCAGATGCGCGGCACTTGACGGATTGATCCCCCAGGTGAGCCGATCGAGCAGAACCATGTCGTGGGGGTTTAGTTCGCCTGCATGCGCGGCAGCGACGCCTAGGAATATTGCGGCCAAGGCAGGGACTGCGTGCAGCAGTGATCGGAAAAATGGAATTCGGTCAACCATCATCGAAGTCGTCGTCTGGTAGCCGGATCCTTTGTGCGCGCGGAACAGCACGGCACGCGCCTTGATCCCTCTCGATCAATTTGGCTGAGCACGCATGAACATGTTCTGAACAAAAAGCATATAAATCATGACGGACGGCGAGGTTCCCGTGCCTTTATATCGGGCAATGATGAACAACCGTCGCTGTGGTTGCTAGCAGCTCTTCCTCGGCGCCCATGTCAGCGTGAGGGTGTAAGGGCTGGCCACATCGAACACCCTGTGCAAATCCGTCACCTCGCTGGTGACCACGACGTCGGTGGCATTGCCCTCGACCGAGATGACTTCTTCCACGGGCGTCGTATCGGGACGGGGAAGCGGGAAGATCACGACCTGGGGCTGGGTCGACAAGGTGAAGGGCGGGGAAAGCCAGCCGCTGGCACGGAAGCGAACCGTGCCGCTGCCCTTGGTCGTCGAGACCAGCAGTCTGCGCTGCATCAGCTGGCAGACCTTGGTGGATGATGCCGCTTGATCCGGCGTCGCCACCGGCGAAGGATTGCTCATCATGATCACGAGGGTCACGGCCGACGCCACGACCGCAGCCCCAATGCCCAAGACGACGGGCGAACGCTTGGCCCGCTGTTGCGACCGTTCTTGCGAAGCGCCTTCCTGCATGATGGTCCCTCGACCGCTAGCAGCTCTTCCTCGGTGCCCAGGTCACAGTGTAGGTGTAGGCGCCGGCAACGTCGAACACCTTGTGCAAATCCGTTACCTCGCTCGTGATTACGACGTCGCTGGCGCTGCCCTCGACCGACATGATTTCCTCCACCGGCGTCGTATCCGGACGCAATAGCGGGAAGACCACGACTTGGGGCTGGGGTGTCAGCGTGAAGGGCGGGGAAAGCCAGCCGCTGGCGCGGAAACGGACCGTGCCGCTACCCTTGGTCGTTGAAACCAGCAGCCGGCGCTGGATCATCTGGCACTGCTTGATGGAGGACGCCGTCTGATCCGGCGCCGCCGCGGGCGAAGGATTGCCCATCATCATGACGAGGGTGGCGGCGGAGGCCACGGCAGCGGCGCCAATCCCCACGATGATCGGTGAACGCTTCCGTTGAACCTGACCGTTTAATGCGGCGTGCTGTATGATGGCCCCCTTTGTTGCTGCTAAAACTAGCAACCGATGGGCCATCGATATGTGACGTATCGCACGTAACGGGATCGGTAAACCGGCAATTGTAGATTTCAGGCGGTCACCGCCGGGTGGGGCATGGCGCATCATGAAAAACGACCGGCACGGATTGGCCAGAAGCAGCGACGCGCTGCGGCGCTATCTGGCATTTATCTCGCATATCCTGTGGCGATTGAATGATCGCCGGCACCGATTTATCGTTATGCCGGAAACCGCTTCCGAGCTTTCCATGATCAAACAGGTGAGAGGGGCAGCCCAATGAGCGCGAACAGCGGATCCGGCTCGGGGTCTTGGCTCGCCGCCCACGGCAAGCTTTGGTACGATGATCGCTGGTATCGGATCGCCTGGATCGTCTGGCCGCAAGCCATCGGCCTTTTGCTGTTCGTGACGTTGTGGCTGTTCCATCCCGCCGGTCAGGGTTTCGCTCCCTGGGGCAAGCCGGTCGCCGAGAAGAAGGACCCTCCCCTACCCGCACCCGCGCCCACACCGAAGCCGCAGCCACTGCCGCTCAACGAACAGACGAGCGACGTTCTGGCCCCGTGCAAGGGCGAGGATTACGCAGGCGTCATTCAGGCTTGTACCGCGCTGCTCACATCCGGAAATCTCAGGGGCGAAAATATCGCCCGTGGCTACTGGCACCGCGGATGGGCCTATCTCATGACCAAGCAATATCAGCTCGCGATGAGCGACTATAACCGGGCGATCTCGATCGCGCCGGGAATTCCCGAATTCTACAACGAAAGAGGGCTCACCTGGATCGATCTCGAGAACAACGAGCGGGCCATGCAGGATTTCGATCAGGCCATTCTGCTCAAGTCCGACTACGCTTACCCCTACATGAATCGCGGGGTAGCGCTGCGCAATTTGAAGCGGCCAAACGAGGCGCTGACTGCGCTCACCAAGGCCGTCAGCCTCGACCCGAACCTGTGGTGGGCTTACGAGAACCGCGCCTTTATCTATGAAGAACGCGAAGACTGGCGCGCCATGTATAATGACGCCAATAAGCTGATCGAGCTGAAGCCCGAATACCGAATGGGCTATGAATTTCGCGGCCATGCCTATCTCGAGGCCGGCCAGTATCAGGCCGCGATCAACGATTTCACCAAGGCCATCGATCTCGATTCCCAAGCCATCTATGGCTGGCGCATGCGGGGCCGCGCCTATTACTACTTGAACCAGTTCGACAACGCGATGTCAGACCTTCAGGCTGCTCTCCGAATCGACCCGAAGGACAATTCGACCATCTCCTTCATCAACGACGTCAAGCGCAAGCGCCGATAGGCGCCAGGTCTGCCTCCGCCAGCTCGCGCCACCAGCGAAACCGGCCGCGCGCGACGCGCCGATCGGTTCCGGCGGCTTGGTTGGAAAGGCCGGACATTGTTGATGGTTGGCACAGCCCTGGCCCTGCGCCATACTGTGCTCAGCGTCACATTGCGGTGGCGGGCTTTGTGGCATTTTACGGAGAATGAATTTACGCCCAGCCGCATGGCTAGCGAATGGGCCGATTGACAGGGACAGGGGCATGTCCGACTCAGCGCAAACACCATCGGCCGCTCCGCCGGCGATAAGCACGTCCGGGGCGGGCAAGACAGCCAACAAGAGTCCAGCGGTCGTCGGCGCGGTCGGCGTGCTTATTGTGCTGGCTGCCGCCGGGCTGGTGGCGATGAAATCAGGTGCCTTCACCGAGACCGGCAGTTCGTCGACGCCAACGGTGACGTTCGTCGATCAGCGCGACATTAACGACGCTGCCGCCACCCTGGCCCAATCGGTCGCGGGCGGGCTGGTTGACGACGCCAAGCACTGCAAGATTCCCTTGGCCTCCATGACGATCGCCAAGGGGACCGCGCAGGTCGGCAGCACATTCCGGATCCGCGCCGGCAGTTACATCTCGCCCTATTTCACAGTGACCGAAGGCGTGCAGCGCATCGCCATGCCCTACCCCGCACCTTACGGCTCCGGCGCCGGCACCTACGTCGTCGAAGGCAATGCCACCGGTGCGATCCTCGGCCTGACCCCAACAAAGGTGCTCCTCGACCTGCCGAACTCCCAGAGCATTCCGGTGGTTTGGCGCGCCAAGAACCCCTGCTAGCCGAGGTGCGACGCCGATGAAGAATCTCTTCAAGGACCAGCAAATCCTCGCCATCATCATCGGCGGCGTGGCAGCGACGATCATCACCGCCTGGATCATGAATCCGCAATCCGGGCCGGCCGGATGGATCAAGGGCCTTTCACCTTCGACCCAGGCCATCCTCAGCGGTTTCGTGATCGTGCTGGTTCTCGCCAGCCTCGGATTGCTCGTCACCTTCATCGCCTCCTCCTATGCCCGATCCGGCGCCCTGCAGCCGGCTTCCAGCGGCGGCGGCGCCTTCAAGATGCTGTTCGCGCCGGAGCGGGAAATTCCCGATACACCGCCCAACAAGGCGATCGAGGACCTCGAGGCCATGGTCGGGCTGGTGCCGGTCAAGCGCGAGGTCAACGGCCTGATCGCCCGCCTGCAGGTCGAGCAAAAGCGCCGCGCGCAAGGTCTGCCGACCGCGCCGTTGAGCCTGCATATGGTGTTCACCGGCCCTCCCGGGGTCGGCAAGACCGAGGTCGCGCGCGCGCTCGGAGATATCTATCGCTCGCTGCGCGCACTGCGCGTCGGGCATCTGGTGGAGGTACAGCGCTCCGACGTCGTCGCGGGCTATATCGGCCAGACCGCGCCGAAGATGCTGGAGAAATGCAATCAGGCACTCGATGGCATTCTCTTCATCGACGAGGCCTATACGCTTGCCGGCACGCCGGGATCGAGCGGAGATTTCGGGCGGGAAGCGATCGACACGCTGTTGAAATTCATGGAGGACCACCGCGACCGGATCATGGTGATCGTCGCGGGCTATCCAAACGAGATGCGGCGTTTCATCGACACCAACCCGGGTCTCGCCGGCCGCTTCACCAAGACGATCGACTTTCCCCGCTACAACGCCGACGACCTCTGCGAAATCCTCCGCCGCATGGCCGCCAAGCAGCATTTCACGTTGCCGGAGAATTTTCCGACCCGGATCAAGCCATGGATCACCGAGCGCTCGCGCGCCGACGACTGGGCCAATGCGAGAGAGATGCGCACGCTTCTGGAAAAGGCACGCGAAGCCCAGGCGATGCGTATCGCGATGAATCCGTCCGCCGATCTTTCGCGCATCGAAATCGCCGACTTGATGAAGGCAACGGGCCGAGGCTGAAACGACATGATCATCACCTCGTTGACGATTGCATTCATTGTTGTGGCGGGGCTCAGCATGACCTTCGTCGCCATGCGGCTGGTTGAGCAGCACGGTCAGCCATCGATGAGCTCACCCGATCTGGTCCGTCCGATCATGATCGTTGATGCGGACGAACGACCCGAGACCTCCCCTATGGAGGTCGCGCTGGCCAAGCTCGACGCCATGGTCGGCCTTGCCCCTGTCAAACAGGAAGTGAAGGGCATGATCGCGCGCATGCAGGTCGAGCAGAAGCGGCGCGATCAGGGTCTCGACGTTTCCGCGCTTAGCCAGCACATGGTATTCACCGGCCCGCCCGGCGTCGGCAAGACCGAGATCGCCCGCCTTGTCGGCGAGATCTATCAGGGGCTGAAGGTCCTGCGCAAAGGACATGTCGTCGAGACCGACCGCGCCGGCCTTGTCGCCGGCTATATCGGGCAAACCGCCACCAAGACGCTCGACAAATGCCGCGAGGCGCTCGACGGCATCCTGTTCATCGATGAAGCCTATAGCCTCGCCGCCTCGCCCGGTAGCGGTTCAGACTTTGGCAAGGAAGCGATCGATACGCTGTTGAAGTTCATGGAAGACAATCGCGACCGCATCATCGTGATTGTCGCGGGCTACCGCAACGAGATGCGGCGCTTCATCGACAGCAATCCGGGACTGTCCAGCCGCTTCAGCAAGACCATCGACTTCCCCTCCTACAACTCGGCCGAGTTGACCGAAATCTTCAAGCGCATGGCTACCCGTCAGCAGTTCAACTTGCCCGAAGGCTTCGAGGGCAAGGTGAGGCCATGGATCGAGGGTCGCTCCAGGGCGGAAGATTGGGCCAATGCGCGAGAGATGCGGACGCTTTTGGAGAAGGCGCGGGAGGCACAGGCGCTGCGGGTGGCCAACGAATTGGTGAACGATCCATCCACTGACATTTCAAAGGTCACGATCGAGGATATCGTAACCGCTACCGGCCAGAACGTCGAAGACAATGAAGCCGCGATCGCCGCAGCGCTCGAAAAACTGAACGCGATGGTCGGCCTCGCCCCGGTCAAGCAGGAAGTGCAGGGGCTGATTGCGCGCATGCAGATTGAGCAGAAGCGCCGCGATCAGGGTCTGGACGTTTCCTCGCTCAGCCAGCACATGGTGTTCACCGGCCCACCCGGCGTCGGCAAGACCGAAGTCGCACGCGTGATCGGCGAGATTTTCCGGGCGGCGAGAGTTCTGCGCAAGGGACATCTTGTGGAAACCGACCGTTCCGGCCTCGTCGCCGGCTATGTCGGGCACACCGCCATCAAGACGCTCGACAAATGCCGCGAGGCGCTCGACGGCATCCTGTTCATCGACGAAGCCTATAGCCTGGCCGCCTTGACCGGCGGCGTCGGTCACGACTTCGGCAAGGAAGCGATCGATACGCTGCTGAAGTTCATGGAAGACAATCGCGATCGCATCATCGTGATCGTCGCGGGTTACCGCAATGAAATGCGGCGCTTCATCGACAGCAATCCGGGCCTGAGCAGCCGTTTTAGCAAGACCATCGACTTCCCCTCCTACAATCCGACCGAGTTGACCGAAATCTTCAAGCGCATGGCGGCGCGCCAGCAATTCGCCCTGCCCGAGGGCTTTGAGGCGAAGCTGAAACCCTGGGTCGAGGGACGCTCGAAGGCGGAGGATTGGGCCAATGCGCGGGAGATGCGGACGCTTCTGGAGAAGTCGCGCGAAGCGCAGGCGCTGCGGGTCGCTAAAGATCCTTCGGCCGATATTTCGCTCGTCACCCTCGAAGACATCGTGCTCGCGACCGGCCAGAAGCTCGAAGACAACCAGGTTTCGGTCGCGGCCGCATTCGCAAAGCTAGATGCGATGGTCGGCCTTGCGCCGGTTAAGCAGGAGATCAAACGGCTGTCGGCACGGCTCGAGGTCGAACAGAAACGCAGAGAACAGGGGTTGCCCATCGCCGCGGTCAGCCAGCACATGGTGTTTACCGGTCCGCCCGGCGTCGGCAAGACCGAGGTCGCGCGCGTGATCGGCGAAATCTTCCGGGCGCTGAAGGTGCTGCGCAAGGGCCAGCTGGTCGAGACCGACCGCGCCGGCCTCGTCGCCGGCTATATCGGGCAGACCGCGACCAAGACGCTCGACAAGTGCCGTGAGGCGCTCGACGGCATCCTCTTCATCGACGAGGCCTATACGCTCGCCGCCGGCGGCGGCGGCCATGATTTCGGCAAGGAGGCGATCGACACGCTGTTGAAGTTCATGGAGGACAATCGCGACCGCATCGTCGTCATCGTCGCGGGCTACCCCAACGACATGCGCCGTTTCATCGAGAGCAATCCGGGATTGAGCAGCCGCTTCACCAAGACGATCGATTTTCCGAGCTATGGCGTCGCCGATCTCTGCGAAATCCTGAGGCGAATGGCGGCGCGCCAGCAGTTCTCGCTTCCGGACGACTTCGCGGCCGCCCTGACGCCGTGGATCGAGCAGCGCTCGAGGGCGACCGATTGGGGCAACGCGCGGTCGATGCGCACGCTCCTTGAGAAGGCACGCGAGTCACAAGCCATCCGGATATCGACCGACGCCAGCGCCGACCTCTCGCGCATCGAGACGGCGGACCTGCTGGACGCAACAATCAGTTGATCATGGGCAGGATTGCGGAGACCGCCTCATGATCCCCGTATATTCGAACTGGCTCAGCGCCCACGGCAAGCTCTGGTACGACGACAGATATTATCGCCTGGCGTGGATTATCTGGCCGCAGGCGCTGGCCGCCGTGCTGATGCTGTTCTTCTGGGCGATGCCGCCGTCCGTCAGGAATGTACCATGGGCGAAGCCGGTCGATGCCGCCGCGCGCTCCAAGGAATTGCAGGCACTGCGCGATACGGCGAAATCCAACCAGCAGGCGATGGACGCGCTGGAGCGGGATGCGCGCGGCGGCGAGCCTCTGGCCCAGTTCTACTACGCG
>Ga0209526_10003582_pt1 | contig 10578 bp, 5 predicted proteins | sample JacPinW_OM2H0_M1_FD_188566 | JGI IMG/M metagenome (GOLD analysis project Ga0209526, IMG submission 188566) | Forest soil microbial communities from Algoma, Ontario, Canada - Jack Pine, Ontario site 1_JW_OM2H0_M1 (SPAdes) (version 2) | ecosystem: Environmental > Terrestrial > Soil > Boreal... | reverse complement strand
CGAAATTTTCTTCGGAAATGCGACGACGTTAGGTCTTCCCTGTGTGAGCGCTTCACGGCACGACCTTGACCGGATTCGCCAAATGCTCGAGTCCGAGCCGAAGTGCGAGATGACCATCGATTTGGTCGCCGAAAAGATTCGCTTCGGAGGTGATAACTTTTCGGCGTCGATTCGCCCGAGTGCGCGGGATGCACTGATTAACGGTCGTTGGGACCCAATCGGCGAACTCCTGGAGGCCAGCGCGTTGGTTACAGAACGGATAGTGCAATTGCCGTACGGATCGGACCTCACGCAAAGCGGACCTCGCCAAGGCTTCCGCCGTCGCTAAAGCTATGGCGGACACGTGTCGTCGGCCAAGACGCCAAGAGGTATTAAACAGGAAATCGCAAGGTCTAAGCACCACACAATCTTCAGGCCCGAAGGCAGCGAACGCCGGCGAAGGTCGATGAACGTCAACGAACGCCCATCGCCAGCTCGGGGAACCAACCTAAGTATCGTATCAAATATCTACGGCAGAAGCATCGGATGTAGAGGGCACCACCGGTCGGGCTAGCTCAACAACTTCTGGTGGCCGTCTCCGATTGTCGGCCAAGAGGCGTAGCAGGATGGCGAAGACCGAAAAAAAGAAAAGCAACGCGCACCAGCTCAGTCCACCGATATCGCGCCACCACGCGAGGGCGGCCTGCCATCTGGCGATGCCACCGGGTGGCAGATACAACCCAGCTAATAGGAAAACGGTACCCGCTCCCAGCACGAAACGGTCAATGCGTCGTCGAGCGATTAGGAACAGGAAAGAACCAAGTACCGTGACTGGAAGTAAAAGGACGAAATGGCGCTCCGTTAGTTGGGGACTAAACAAAAGTGTAGCTGTAAGCACTGCGCCCCATTCGCCGAGAACAAGAGCCCTACCGCTAGCGACCTGCGCATCTGCCGGAAGTCCTCGGCCCGTCCATAGCGTAAATCCCGATTTGCGAACCAGCAACCATGCGAAAACGAGGCAAATCACTGCTACTCCGAGCAAGGCCGCGATTGCCGAGATCCTTCCCGGGTGCGTCCCCACGTGCCGCATAACAGCGCTAGTCAGCGAAACGCTTCTTTCCCAAACGACCCCGGAGATTCCAGCCATAGTGCCGAGTGTCGGACTTGTTCCCGGCCGGGCACTACCCACATTGGGATCAGACATTGCGAACAAACCAGCCAGCGCACGCGCGATATAGTTCAAATTACGAGTCCATCCGATAGAGATCGACGGAAGCAGCATCCAACCAACCCAACCAACGGCGCTTGATCCTGCTGCCCGCCAACGCCTGCGCAAAAGAAGATACGGAATATAGGCAAGCGCAACGTATTTGACCGCGCCCGCTAAGCCTAACAACAACCCGGCTATGATCGGCCGTTCATCGAGGCAATTCAACGCTAACACAAGCGCGAACACGACCAAGCCATCGCTCTGCCCTAAATGAAGATCGGAGTGAATCTCGATCAAAAGTAATAACGAGCCGAGGATTGCTGCTTGAGCAATAAGACGATTCGTTGCAAAGCGATCTAATCGGCTTGCCGCGGCGCGAGCCGCGAGCCAAGCGGCGGCCGCAAGTAATCCTCCGTTCAAGACCAGCCACGTACCGGCCGCCGCTGATATCGGCATCAAACTAAGCGGCCGAAGAAGTAATGCGAGAAGCGGAGGATAAATATAGTGTTGGCTATCGCCAGCGTAGATGTCAGCCCCGGTTGCGAGCGCTTTGGAAGCCTCGTAGAAGTGCGCAAAATCGGCAGCTCCCTTCGGTCCTCGAAGCGTCCGCGGCAACGCCTGCAATAACAGGCCGGCATAGAGCAAGCCAAACACGACCACAAAAAAGCCCGGCTTGGCGATAATTGCTTTCAGTCGGCTCAGTTTTTCCACTTCAATCAATAGGTCCGACTGGCTACAAGCTTTACAATCTCATTCACAACGAGCATCGATTTCGAAAGACGTTGACCAGCTTCTTTAACCACAACGCCGTTCTGCCATTAGCGATTATGAACGTACACATTTTATGGATTGATCACGCATCTTTAGTCTGACTCATCAGAGCGCGAGCGAAACAATAGCCATATAGCTATGAGGCACCCCGGCGCTGTTGACGAAGGTCAATATTTTAACGTACCAAGCGCATATACACCGATCGAACTAGTTGTCGACCCGGTAATCTCGATGTGAGCGGTTGGAAAATTTCTCATAGCTTGCGAAGCAAACCAGCAGGCCGATGAAAAGATCCATTTTCTCGCTAAGGTCCCATTGGTTTTCAGTCGCTCGGCAAATCGCCGAACCGCCTTCAGCGAAAAGCGTCTTTGGAATGATATCATTGTGAACCGGCTTCCGGGATGCGAAATCGGCTCACCGGCCTAGCGCCAAGTGCTTGGGCCAGAGCAGGAAAGGGTTTGCTTGCCCCGCCAAAACTTTTCTGAAATATTTACGGCTTAGTTGCAACTCTCTTCACCATCACAACCTTTTGGGGTTCGGATCGAGGGGTGACGGTAGTTCGCCCGCCCGTAGGCCGAAGAACTCAAGTTCTCCGAGCGATATATGGAACTTACCGGGATCAAATTTAATTACGGTCAGAGCCCGGGGACGGTGAATGCGCTGTCCATTCGGCAGAATTTTACTACTGATGTCGCTGTTCCTGAGTGGGTCAAGGGCAAGACCGTCGCCAAGAGTTCGCCGGTAGCGTACTCGATAACCGCTGTGGCAGGCAAAATCATCACCATTCAAGCCAGCTTTGCCGCCGACCCCGGAGCGCCGGCCACGATAGATGTTCGCGCTGACGGGGGCGGAGTGTTAGGCGCAATCGATCCAACGACAATCAACATCAGTGGAGGGGCTTCGGTTCCTGAATTCGTCACGCTGAGCCTGGCACATCATCAAATCGGAGCGTTTGGAATTCTAAAGCAGGACATTCAATGGGATTGGTTTTATAAATCGACCGATGGGACGTGGGTCTCAATGGGCAGTTCCTCGCATCGGGTCTACGTGGTATTAGACACTCCCTTCTTGCCTTGGCTACAACCCTCGACGCCGCCGACTTCCGTGACCCAGTTGCCTTGGGTTGACGCTCTGGATCAAGCATGCATATGGGCTGGAGGAAAACTGAACCCGCTGGATGCGGCTACGGCAGTTACGCAAGCAGTCAATAGCAACCTAGGGCTCACGTATGACGTTTCTCATGGAGCGAGCAAGTACACCCAGGCAGTGGGCCCCACTTCCTGGTTTTTGTGCACGGCCTTTTTGGCATTTATCAACCAGCAACCGGAAGGCAAAGGAAACGTTGTGAACTGTACTGACTGCGCGACGATCGTCTCGTCGTTTGCGAATCTCCTTGGCTGTCAGTTGGCTGCAGCGGTGATGGCCAGTCCCGGAGGATTCCTGTGTAACAAGATCATTGCGATCGGTGGGGGCACGTTATGGAATTATCCATTTCCGCCAGCAAACCGGTTTGCGTATCATGAGGTGGCCTGGACGGGCGCATTCAAACACGGAGACCAGATCTTCGATGCTTGTCTCCAGGCGGATCACAGCGACAATCCCTGGGACTGGACGAATCCGGCTTTGCCTCACACTCCCTTGTTGCCAGCCAATGAGATCTTCACCAACCATGGTGTAGTTCCCAATTTGCCTATTCCGACGCCGGTAAGTATGGCAGGTTATCGCGAAAGGCTCGCGCAAAATTCGGTAGCGGGAATTGGGCATTGCGTGCCCATTGGGCCTTGGCCAAAGGCGCGAGGTGGTCGGAGAGGGGTAATTTGATGGAAGACAGAAGAGGCATCGTGGCAGACGAAAGTATCCTGCGGCACGAATGGCGGGAGAGAGAACGGGTTTTTTGGTGCCGCATAACCGGTATAAGTTAATGAGCGGATTTCAAGCCATACACGACGCGATTAAAGAGCAGTACGGCTTCAACGATTGGGGCAAAACGACCGCCGGCCAAGTTGTAGGGAGAGCGTTAGCTCTGGGCCCTCTTCCCAGTGCGGAGAGGCACGATAATTTCCAGCTCGAAAGGCGGGTAGAGCTGCCTGATGACACTCCGGGACTTCATGCTTATATCGAATATTATAAGAGCACTTCCGATGAAGGGATCCGTTTTGCTGTGACGATTTTGCAGAACCAAAGTGTTGAACAGGCCCATGAGGAACTTGCGGAGGAGCTATCAAAATCCATGGCTCCCTCTCTGCCGCGAGCAGAGGAAAAGAACATTCATGTTGGGCACATTGCATTCGCGGGTAATGGGGCTACGCAGACCGCCGTGAGGTTTGTAAGAGGAAACCTTTTCATTAAAGTTGAAAGTGTTGGGCCCAAGCATGCTGAGGTTAAAGATCTCGCTGAAGCGATTGATAAGCAGATGTTAGCGCATCTAAACGGCCCGTAGCCTAATTGAGCTGGAGCGCTAAAAATAGGGTCACGTCTTAACAAACAACAGCGCATCGCAGACGTTTAGTGTTTCTCGTTAAGGCCGCATCGGTTTCCAGCCGCTTTGGCAAATCGCCGAACCGCCATCGGCGCTAAAAATAGGGTCACGTCTTAACAAGCAACAGCGCATCGCAGACATTTAGTGTTTCTCGTTAAGGCCGCATCGGTTTCCAGCCGCTTTGGCAAATTGCCGAACCGCCATCGTCATCCTTGCAATCCCATCGTTTGCAGAATCAGCGGGAGAGCCTTCTGAATGATACCATTGTGACCGGTTCCGGGATGGCTACAAATTTGATTCGACTCGGATTCAGTTACGCCTCACCAGCGATCTTCGAGCTATTCCGAAAATAGAACCAGACGATCCCGAAAGCGGAACGACAGGCGGGAAGGCTTACCTCTCGTGATGATTTGAGCGACTTGCGTAATTGTTTCATAATCAATCACTTACAAAACAGAGGCATTTGTTGGCACTTGAACTGCTTAAGGCTTGCTCAATGAACCACAACTCTCGGACGCAACCCATAAACGTCGCAGAGATGAATTTATGGCCTTGATTACATGCCAAGAATGCTTTGCGAGGATATCCGACAGCGCACAATGCTGTCCGGCGTGCGGGTTCACGCCTACACCGCGCAAAACCAAGAAATGGCCGGAACTGTTTAGTGCGGCGTCCGGACCGCTGATCTTATCCGCCGCTGGAACGATCCTTGCCTATATCACTTTCGTCCATCAGACCGAAACTCAGAAGGCGGAAAAGCTCCAAGCCCTGATCGAATCGGCAGTGAGCAACGACAAGGCGAAGGAACGAACCGCTGTTCGTCTAGCGAGCTATCTTGCCAAGTCCAATCAGCTTTCCAACAGTTTTGCCGTCAGCATTCTCGGAACGGTCGCTCGGAACGACGACGATGAAAAACTACGAGCCGAGATCTACGATGCGGTTGAGAACCTAGGGAAAAAAGGCTCTCTCCATCTGACAATGCTTGATAAGTATGATCAGCTGGAGGTCTTTTGTCTGCGAGCTGCTCTTACTCCTGCCCAATATTGGCGGCAGGTTAACCTCCACGCGATCGAACAGTTTGCGACCAATAAAGAACTGAAATATCAGGCGGCCACCAAACTACTCTCGCTGGCACAAGACACGTTGAGTCCTCAGGCGGTGATCGACATCGTGCTCTCGGTGCCGATTCGTCTCAATGATCCGGACTTGATCGAGCAAACGATTCCTGTGTTGTGCAAAGCGGTGAAAAAGAGATCGAGCAAAAGCTCTGACAATGACGTCGCGGATTTTCTAAACTCCGTTGTGAAGCAGAGGGTTCCAACCAGTCGAGATGAGATCCGGTCCGAGGTCAGACTGCTGCTGGCCCGCGCGCTCGTAGCGAAAGATCCAGCTGCGCGGGAGGGTTCGTTGAAAGAGATTGCTCGGATTACGGTCGTAAACGCGAACCTGAACGATGATACCGAACAACTATTCGATTCAATTGTTCAAAGTACTGGCGACGCGAACTTGCAGCCGATCGTGGATTCGGCTCGCAAATGTCTGACGCTCGAAAAGAAGAACATCGCGGTTCGCTAGGTATTCGGAAGCCGGCGATGATCATGATGTATCGGCAGTTCGAATCTGTCCTAGCCATCGCCGCCCTTTACCAGTAGGTGATGCTGGTCAAAAGTCGGAAAATGATATGGAGTCGCTGCAGCGCCCAGAGCAGGCAGTTCGTGCCGTCGCGCGAACGTGGACATACGAAGTCCCCATTTTCCCATCAGGCAGGCGTATGAACGGCTTCTTTTCCCTTATCTTTGCCTGCGGTGTGATGAGACTCCTCAGCGCCATCCGTTTCTTCGCCCTACTCTTTGGCTTGGCCGCTCCGGCAATGGCCATGGAATGGCCAAGTAGTTTCGTCGTCCATTCCGGTACCGAATCCCCCCGCGGTCGCTACGGCATTATCGTCCCACCGCATGAGTCGGAGTCGAACGAAGAAGCCGACTGCTATCTAGCCGATATTCAGTCCCATCGGGTACTGGGAAAGCTCGAAGGAGTGGACTACTTCGAAAATCAGAATCACGCTGGTCTCACGGCGATCTGGAATGCGGATTCCATTCGATGCGTGGTGACGCGCGAGGGCCGTTTTGGCTTCGACACGATCGCGCTGATAGAGCTCCACGGGCAGGATTTCCATCAAGTCGATCTCGGTACGGCTATCCAGCACTCCCTGGACGCGGTGACTTCGAAAGAAGCCACCAAGGACAATGTGAAGGACCCGGGAGCCCCCGCCACTGCGTACGTGCGCTTCGCCAAGGATGACCGGGTCCGGTTCCGCGCTATAAGCACCTCGAATCCCAAAAGTCTGGAAGGGGTCCACACCTATTGCGCGCTTTTCCAAGGCACATATGATCCCGGCGCGGCCCGCTGGACCGTTACCGATGCGCGTCCAATTGCCATGGAAATGTTTGACATCCTTTCCGAGGCTTACGTAGACGTCGGCGACTATACGACCCAATTTGCCACTGAGCAGTTGAAAGCGGATGCTTACGACGGTTGGCTGAACCAGGCCTACTCCGCGTTGCGTTTTATCTTACCGAAAACCGAATTTGAGAAGGTGAAAGCCGAACAGGTTGCATGGCTCAAGCAGCGTGATGCGGCCCCATCGATTGAAGAAAAAAACCGACGTATCCTGGCCCGGGTCAAAGCGCTTCAGGATCTGCTCTGGTAAGTCGTCGCCTCCTTAAGTTGACGCGTATGGGCGGCCGCCAGACCGCACCCGAAGACCGAAAAGCTTCATTCAACAATGACGAGCGAAAGCCTTTGGGAGACGAAGATACCCGGTCTTCATAGCGCAAGGGATCCTCTAAAGAAAAATTTGAATGAGTGTCTCCCGAACATCGTCTGCAATGTTAGTATCGATTGTAAAATCCTAGAACTTGTGCGCTGCGATAGTTGTCTAAAACAGTGTCCACTCTTTGAGACACGATGCACCAGGTTTTCTGCGCTTCTCGGTTCTTGGGATGGTGAGATTGCGTACGCTGGTTTACCTTTATGAAAAGCCGATCTGGATGGATTCGCGCCTACAAAACCCCGCGGCACGCCTCACGAGCGCTCCTTATTCTGAGATCGTTTGGATTAATGTGGGCGCTTGCTTACTTCGCTTCTGCCGCGATGGCCCAGACCCGTTACCAAATCACTCGGATTCCGGTCGCTTCTGGTGCCAATAGCGCGGCGCTTGGGTTAAATGATAAGGGCGAAGTTGTCGGCTACACTCTCCAGGGGGACGACTATCAGGCGTTCCTCTTTTCCTACGCAGATAAATCGATGACTGAAATACAATCGCTGGGAGGGAAGCTTAACGCCGCGTGTGCGATCAATTCTGCTGGCCAAGTCACCGGCTATAGTCAGGACGAAAACGGAAATCTGTTGGCCTTCGTATTCTCACGAAACGCGCCGATTACGTCTTTGGGTACGCTGGAAGGCGGCTCTAGCAGCGAAGCGTTCGGTATCAACAATCGGGGTGAGGTGGTCGGTGACAGCCAAAGCGGCAATCAAAATCATCGACCGGTGCTGTTCTCGAATAATTCGGTTCAAGATCTTGGCTTAGGTGAGTCGAGCGAACCAGATGCTCTCGAAACTGCATATGCAATTAACAACTCTGGTCAGATTGTCGGCAGGCATAGCGCGGGCAACAACGTATTTCATGCATTCCTGTATTCCAACGGCAATACCACCGATTTGAGCACGTTAGGTGGGGCAAATGGCGAGGCGCTGGCCATCAACAAGAATGGCCACGTGGTGGGCGACAGCGATACCGCGGATGGAGTTCCTCATGCATTCCTCTTCGATCGCTCGTTGAAAGATCTAGGGACTTTACCTGGTTACGAAAACGCAAGTTATGCGCGCGGGATCAACAGTTCGGGTGAGATAGTTGGCGAAAGCGATAGCGCCGATCAAAAGCGCGCATTTGTTTATAGCAAAGGTCATTTAGTCCAATTAGATACCCTCGCCCAAAATCTGAACGAGGCCGGATTCGCCTCTTTGGATGTCGCCTACGGCATCAACGACAAAGGATGGATCGTTGGGTACGGGACCACCTCTGACAATTTGACGGCAGCATTTGTTGCGGTTCCGGAACGTTCTGGCGGAACTGTCGAGCAACAGGCGCCGGCTCCGCCACCGCAAGTTCGAAACCAGCAGCAACTCCAACCGCAAGAGCGAGATCAAGGTGAAGGCATTTCGGAGTCCGATGAAGACGATTATGATGTTTTTTACTCGAAGCTATCGTCGGAAGGCAGTTGGGTGGACGCGGGCAGCTACGGTTACTGTTTTCGACCACGCGTCGCGAGGGATTGGCGACCTTACGAGGACGGACACTGGGTCTGGACCGATCGCGGCTGGTATTGGGACTCGAACGAGCGTTTCGGCTGGGCAACGTACCATTACGGACGATGGGCTCGTATTGGCGGTACCGGATGGTGCTGGGTACCAGGACATCAGTGGGCCCCAGCTTGGGTGTCTTGGCGAGAAAGTGACGAGCATGTTGGTTGGGCTCCTCTCCCGCCCGAAGCCGATGTGTCTGCGCAGGGTGCGATTTCTTCTTGGTCGGACTCGTATTATGGCGTTGGACCGGCTGCGTACAACTTCATCCGCTATTCTCATTGGTCTGCGCCGAGCTACGCGCAGTACGTCGAGCCACCGACTCGCAATGTTCAGATCATCAACCAAACAAAGAATGTTACGAATATTGTCACCAACAACACGGTGATTAACAACTACGGTCCGCAAGTTCAGACCGTCTCCGCGAAGACCCAGCAAAACATTCAGCAGGTCAAACTAGCGGTTAATCCGGCGACCGGTCCTAACGCGAGCTACGGCCAAACCCTAAAGGGAAATCAGCTCAACGTGGTGGCGCCTCCTCCGGTGCTGAAACCGGTGGCAAAGCAAACACCGCCGGTTCAAACCCGTTTGGCCCACCCGGTCGTTGACAAAGGATGGCAAGGCGTAAAACCGGCAGATGCGGCAAAGCTGAAGAAGACCATTGCTAAACAAAACCCCCCACCGAAGGACCTGCCAAAACCGACGCCATTGCCGACACCGCAGATTCTTAAGAAAGGACAGGTTGCTGGTTCACCCAGTCCATCCGGTTCTCCGGTGATCGGCCAGAGACAAACGCCGCCTAACCTGGTGAAACCTACCGCGAGCCCCGGCGAAAAAGTGCCTGCTGTTAACGCTTCTCCCGGTGGTTCACCGAATGCACCGGCTGCTGGGAAGAAATCCGTTCCTCCGAATCTTATTGGTGTGAAACCGACCGGCACGCCAGGCGCTTCGCCGGCAGTCAAACCCGCTGGTACGCCAGGCGCTTCGCCGGCAGCGACTGGAGGTAAATCGATTCCGCCAACCGCGCCTGGGCTGAAGCAATCACCTCAAAAACCGTCCGCGTCTGGAACTGTACCGCCAGGATTGCCGGGCGGCAAAACTACGCCGTCCGGCACACCTGGACCCCAACAAGCCCCGGCCGGCAATAAACCGTCGCCCACCGGAACTCTGCCAGGAGGGTCACCCAACCTCCCGAAGTCAACTCCACCCAATCTTACCATTCCGAAGGCAACGGCTACGCCACAGACTAAGCCCGCCGCAACTCCGCCTTCTAAGCCGGGAGGTATACCACCCGGACAAGGTCCAACGGCTACTCCTCGGGTAGTTGCTAAGCCGACACCGGAGAAGAAGTCCGAAGCGGCATCAACTCCGACGCCACAATCTCAGCCCACGAACGTAGCCACGCCGAAGCCAGCGCCAGCGTCGATTCCCAATCCGACTCCGCAAGTGAAAGCACCGGCGCAGCAAACAGCGACCCCGAAGCCGCCGCCAGTAGCCACGCCTACGCCGCAAGTCAAGGCGCCTGCTCCTACACCGCAGCCGCAAGTCAAGGCGCCTGCTCCTAAGCCGCAGCCGCAAGCCAAAGCGCCTGCTCCTAAGCCGCAACCGCAAGTCAAGGCGCCTGCTCCTAAGCCGCAGCCGCAAGTCAAGGCGCCTGCTCCTAAGCCGCAACCGCAAGCCAAAGCGCCTGCTCCTAAGCCGCAACCGCAAGCCAAAGCGCCTGCTCCTAAGCCGCAACCGCAAGCCAAGGCGCCTGCTCCTAAGCCGCAACCGCAAG
>Ga0209526_10003581_pt1 | contig 10579 bp, 14 predicted proteins | sample JacPinW_OM2H0_M1_FD_188566 | JGI IMG/M metagenome (GOLD analysis project Ga0209526, IMG submission 188566) | Forest soil microbial communities from Algoma, Ontario, Canada - Jack Pine, Ontario site 1_JW_OM2H0_M1 (SPAdes) (version 2) | ecosystem: Environmental > Terrestrial > Soil > Boreal... | reverse complement strand
CACGGATAACTTCTCGTTAGATTCCGTGCTTGTGGCCACAAGAATGGCAGATTAGCGATTTGCAATCTGTTCGATATGGGGCACATCGGCAAAGTAAGCTGGAGGGCCGTTTGCAGGGCTGGAAGGATGTTCCCGGGTAGTCGCACAGTGCAATGGGGAACTTAATTTAGTTGCAGCAAATCGGTCAAAGAAATGTCCACAATGTCTTGGGGATTGAGGATTCTCCGCAAGTTATCGACGAAGCACATCTCAGAACTGCCTTCGATTACCTCGATTTTTATGTCCGATTTTTCCTTGCCGATGTTCGGGCCCATGAAGTGAATGGTATGGCGCTTCGCGTCGAATGCCCCGCGTAGCATCGCGGCATTATCGGCTCTGGTTATTTTCAATTCCTGCGTTCGTGTTGTGTCACATGTCAGGATGCCGGCGCCACCGGGCTCGGCGTTGAACTCAGTGCATCTCTCTCTAAAAAGTTCGCATAGAGCAGTCCATGTTTTCGCCATATTGGAAGCGAGATGATTCTGATCGCGGATCGCCTTGGCATCTTCGATCAGTTTTACCTCTTGCAGTGCGGCGAAGCGCAGCGCGGCATCTTTAGACCAATCAGACATGGCGGTTTCTTCGGATCTTGCCGGTCTCTGGATCAATGTTGCTTTCCCACCAACTAGCAGCACCATTTGCGGTGCGGAATCTGCGATCGATTCCAGGAGCAGCGGAAGACTGGAGGTGCAAACGATCGTCCGTATCGTCGAAGGTAAGCCGCCCAACTTCTTCCTTGTTGACGTTGTGAAATGTTCGTATGACTCTCGACATAAAAGCACCTGATTTTCTACCAAGGTCGCTAACGGGGCCGGTGTACCCGGGCGACCGGCGCCCACAGCCAATCATAGCTCGACCCATACCAGCCTCGGACGCAGTTTTGCATCCGCGAATAAGCTGCCAACCCGGCTACGCGCGGTGCGGGCGCCAACAGCCATTCATAGCTCGTCCAAAAGGATTTGCGGGCGATGGCGCGTGTGCGTTTGAGGTAAGCGCGCAGCCCTGCAGGAGTGGAGATGGACGCAACTATCCGTTGCGATTGGTGGTCTACCACCTCATATTTGCCCGGCCAGAAGGAAACGATTTTTTTGATCCTAGACTTTGCCGTGAGCAGATCCGGCGAAGTCTCAAGCCAAATCGCAGTGTGATCCTGTCTTCTCAAAATGTCGTACGGGGTGGGTTCCATAGTGTGCCTTTCCTAATTTGCAGCTAATTCTACGAGCAGAATTCGGATGCCCTCTGCGGAAGTTGCCTGTTCATGCTGGGATAGATGATCCCAGATCCCACACGATAGTTCTGTTCCGAATGGGACATCCCTCTTTCTTGCACTCCGGCTTACGGCGAGGATTGAGACAGAGGCGGTGCGGTACAGGCGAAGAAGGGTGCCCGGGAATAGAGCGACGAGTCGGTCCGGAAAATGTCTGTTTTACGCTACGGCTTGGTTTTCTGCTGCTTTTCGGCTTCGTCGACGAGCTTGCGGAATTCGGCTACCGCGGGGACGTTTGGTGAATGCAGCGCGTCCTTGGCCAGATAGCGCCATGCGGGAGCCTGTTGGTCGAACGTGCCATCTTTGCGGCCCTCGTAGACGACGAACATGTCTTCGGAGGGCCCAACCTCGGCCTGTGGTCGAGGTCTAGTGTCTTGCGGCAGAGGTTGGGTGGAACCTGCTTGGCGGCCCTGCTGCCCACCGATTCGGATGCTGTTGTCGGTCTGCTGCACAATGACGGGGCGATCGTTGGTTGGCATGCCGCCAATTGTGGGCTGCACGATTTTTCCAGAGCCTTTACGAATGACTATGACCAAATCGGCGGTTTGCGTGTCCAAGGCAGGAGTTAGGCGGCCCCACTTCAGGATGGCCTTCTCTACATCTTCCTGGGCCGTTTTGTTGGCGAGAGGGGATGCGGGAGAAATGCCGGCGTTGGGATCGATCAGCACAACCACGGTGCGGGCTGTAAGGACGTAGGCGGGCAGAACAGTCTTTTTCGTGTTGCCGGCGATCGCCAGCGGAGTGAATAAGAGAACCAACGAAAACAGTACGCCCATGCGAATGAGCATCAAAGCCTCGAAGCGGCTGGCACGCTCGATTATCATAGCGCGCGACAATCTGGATTAGTAAAACCTTTCACCCGCGCCGCGGCCCAGGGCGAAGGAGCGCGTGACGAGTGGACCCTGCGGCGCATCTGAGTCGGCAGCTGCCTGGTATGTGTCGCTGGGCGGAAAATACAACATTGCTGGAAAATACGACGGACGAGGTGAACGAGCATGAGTTCTTACGGCGGAAGGGAACTAGCTAGCGCGTTTCGCACGGTACGGAAGAACACGATTCAGGTGGCGGAGGATATTCCGGAGTCGCAGTACGGACACGTGGCGGCGCCGGAGTGTAAATCGGTGGGGCGGATGTTGGCGCATATCGGGATTGCCACGCGGATTTGGGATGAGATTCACAGGAAGCAGAGATTGACCACTTTGGCCAGCATCAACTTTCTTGAGTGGCGGGACCGTCTCGATGCGGAGGAAGGCAAGCAGCGAACGAAGGCGGAGATTGTGCAGCTGCTGCGCACGGAGGGAGAGCAATTTGCGGCGTGGCTCGAAACGTTGACGCCGGATTTTCTCGTGGAGACGATGACCGAAGGCGACGGGAAAACGGCGAAGTCACGCCTCGAGTGGCTGTTAGGCGTGAAGGAACACGAGATGCATCATCGGGCGCAGCTCATGCTAATCGAGCGGCAATTGGGGATTGTGCCTCACATTACGCGGCAGTTTCAGGAGCGACTTGCGCAGATGAAGGCGGCGAAGGCGTAGAACATCAGTTCACATCGCGCGGACAAGGGCACAGCGGTGCTGTGCCCCTACAATTTTGGCGGCTATGCTACTGCGGGTTGCAGGATTTCAAAATACTCGTCGTAGTCGTCATCGAACGCGGCAGCGTCGTTGTTCGTCGAATCGTTGCTGAGCGCCGCAACTGCTGGCTGCGGATTTTCCAGGCATTCGTCTTCCTGACGCCACCACTCTGGTATTTGGGGAGTTTCGTGAATGGAGAAGTGCGCGACTAACGTTTTTGTTTGTTGATTGAAGACGATGTATTCGCCGGGAGAGTGGGCGAGCAATTCCCAAACGCGAATTCTTGCCGTGCTGAGTTCCTTCGCGGCTTCCACCCAGGCCAAACTGTCATCGGCCAGGACTTTGATTATGTCGAACGGACTATATTCCATCGAGCATGCCTCCCTGGGATTAAGAGATCCTCAAATGGTGCGGGTGCAAATTAGCTGGCGGGGGGCTTGCGCGCCATCCGGTAAACCGCCTATCAGGGGCTATGAATTGTCTTAGAGGTTGGGCCCGATCCGGGTATATGCGGGGGTTTGCCGGCGCACAAGGGAACTCCGTTGGGAAAAGCGAGTTTTCACCTGATTGCGTGATTTACGAGGTGGAGTAAGGTTCGTAACAGGAGGCCCCGGTCCATGATGGAATTTCCCTCGCTGGTGGACAAAGCCGTCAAACGAATTCTCGAACTTTCCGCGGACTTGCAAATTAAACGGCGCACGACACCAAAATATTCTTTTGAGCATCACGATTACGGCGTGGCGATCGCGGCGTATGGTGAGGTACTCGAAGTGCTCACCACACTACAGCAGCACGACGAGTATTCGCCGAGCCTTGGTCTGCTGGGTTCGCTCGAATCTGAGCCAGGACCGCGCGCCGTTCTTTAGTCTCGGCGTATGCCAGCTCGCGCTCGCCAAGTGTCGAGAGTAAGAAGCAGGAAGTCGGTTCGTCAAGCGTTCAGATTAATTCCCGAGCACTGTCAAATTGCTGACTCCGTCCGTCGTTTTCCCTCAAATTAGACGGTATTTGCTGCACACCTCTGCTCGCGGCTCGTCATCTCACCAAATAGCTCACCAAAGAGGAAGCGGGAGTCTCATGTTCCCATTTCGCGATCGGACGGAGGCGGGCCGGCTGTTGGCTGAAACGCTGCGTGAGTTTGCCAACCGGGATGATGTGGTGGTGCTGGCGCTGCCAAGGGGTGGCGTGCCCGTCGGATTCGAAGTTGCGAAAGCGCTGAACGCGCCCTTGGATGTTTTCGTGGTGCGTAAGTTGGGATTGCCCAGGCAAGAGGAGTTGGCCATGGGAGCGATCGCGTCGGGCGGAGCCCGCGTGTTGAATCGAGAGCTAATCCGCGCGCTGGGTATTCCCGACGAGGTGGTTGAGCAGGTGACACAGGAAGAGCAGCGTGAGTTGGAACGTCGAGAACGGGAATACCGTGACGGGCGTCCCCCCGTGGATGTGCACGGGAAAACGGCGATTTTAATTGACGATGGTTTGGCGACAGGCTCGTCGATGCGTGTCGCAGTGCTCGCGCTCAAACAGAAACAGCCGGCGCAAATCGTGGTTGCTGTGCCAGTGGCGCCTCGCGATTCTTGCGCGGAGTTGGAATCCGTCGCCGACAAAGTGATTTGCGCCGTCACTCCGGAGCCATTTTGGGGCGTGGGCCAGTGGTACGCAGATTTTTCGCAAACGAGCGATGAAGAAGTACGCGATTTGCTAAGGCGAGCCGCAGGCTTCCCTGCGCACAGAGCTGCCTGAGCACGCACGATCGGCCCACGCCAATTCACCCATGCCCGGTAAGGAATTTCATCATGGCACAGGACATTCGGCTAGAGATTCGGGCAGTACGAGAAAATGCACGCACCGTCACCGGCTCGCGATACGACTATGACCCGCTGATAGAGTTGACCGGCAACTCTCGTTTCGCGCTTTTCGGCGAAGCCTCGCACGGGACGCACGATTTCTATCACACTCGCGCGGAGCTCACGCAGCGGCTGATTGAGGAGAAACGCTTCTCGGCAGTTGCGGTAGAAGCGGATTGGCCGGACGCTTATCGCGTCAACCGCTACGTGCAAGGGCGCGGAGAAGACGCGGAAGCGGTGGAAGCACTCGGTTCGTTCCAGCGCTTTCCGACTTGGATGTGGCGCAACGCGGACGTGCTGGAGTTCGTCGCGTGGCTGCGCGAATACAATGACGCATTACCGGAAGGCACGCGCAAGGTCGGCTTCTACGGTCTCGATTTATACAGCCTGCATGCTTCGGCACGAGCGGTGCTCGATTTTCTGGACAAGGTCGATCCCGAAGGAGCGCAGCGTGCGCGCTATCGTTACGCTTGCTTTGAACATTTTGGCGAGGACACGCAAGCCTACGGGTATGCCGCCAGTTTTGGTCTTAGCAAAAGTTGTGAAGATGAAGCCGTCAGTCAACTGGTGGAAATGCAAAAGCGCTCCGGCGAGTTGGCCAGCCGCGACGGGCGCGTCGATCCTGACGCTTTCTTTATGGCCGAACAAAATGCGCGGCTGGTGAAAAATGCCGAGCGTTATTACCGGTCGATGTTCGCGAGCAGGGTCGAATCGTGGAACCTGCGGGATCAGCACATGGTGGAAACTCTGGACGCGCTCGTGAATCATCTGGGTGCTTCGTCCACCAAAATCGCGGTTTGGGCGCACAACTCGCACCTGGGAGACGCGCGGGCTACGGAGATGGGTGATCACGGCGAGTTAAACGTGGGCCAACTCGTGCGCCAGCGTTATGGAATAGACGCGGTGCTCGCGGGTTTTACCACCTACACAGGTACGGTAACGGCGGCCTCGAATTGGGACGCGCCCGCGGAGCGGAAACGAGTGCGACCCGCGCTTGGCGGAAGCTTCGAAGATCTTTTTCACGCGACAGAGATCCCCGGTTTTCTGCTGATGCTGCGGGGCGCGGACTGGCTTTCCGGAGTCTTGAATCAGCAGCGGCTGGAACGCGCCATTGGCGTGATTTATTTGCCGGAATCAGAGCGCGTCAGCCACTACTTCCATGCGCGCCTTGCCGATCAGTTCGACGCTGTGATTCACCTCGACCAAACGCGAGCGGTGGAACCGCTGGAGCGAACAGCGCAGTGGGACAAGGGCGAGCTGCCGGAAACATATCCTTTCGCCGTGTAATACCGCTTCAGGTCGAACGGGTCTTCTACCGCGCTTCCTGTGTGCGAACCTGCTAGAATCTCCAGCCATGAAAAGAAGAACACTGCTGCAATCGCTTCCAGCGATCACTCTACTTCCGACCGCCACCTGGGCCGCGTCGCAACCGACTGCGGACCCAACCTCAACCACCGTGTACGAACTTCGCGTCTACCACACGTATGAAGGCAAACTCGACGATCTGTTGAAGCGTTTCCGCGAGCACACAACTAAGCTTTTCGAGAAGCACGGAATGAAAAACGTGGCGTACTGGACGCCGCTCGACGAGCCAGCCAAGAGCGCCACGCTGATCTATGTTCTTGCGCATCCGAGCCGCGAAGCCGCCGCAGCCAACTGGAAAGCTTTCCAGGATGATCCGGAATGGAAGAGCGTGCGCGACAAGTCCGAAGAGAATGGAAAGATCGTGGAAAAAGTGGAGTCCACGTACATGGCGCTGACGGATTTCTCGCCTGCGCGATAAAACCTGGCCCTACTTGGTGTTCGCAATTCGGGCCCTGCGTTCATTGATCGTGTTCTAGCAGCTTGTATTCGCGAGCGCCACAGCGCAGCTTTGCACATTCGCGACTTGGCTCGTATCGATAGCGCTGCCGAGCGTCTGAACCGCGAAGCAGCCGAGGTGCTCGTTTGGCAAAGTCTAGATTTCCAGTTGGCGGATAAACCGCAACCGAGGCTCAGGGGCGGGCGGCGGACTCGCGACGGACGGTAACGCCGGCTGGGCCGAGTTGGTAACCTTCATCGCGCACGGTTCGATCGGCGGCGGCGCGTAGCGTCTGCTCGTCCGCATTTTTCGGGGCGTCGCAATAACGGCGAATTACTTCTTCACCGCTCTGAAGACGGACTAGCCACTTGGACTTGCCGGGATCCCAGGAGACTTCCACTCGATCAGCGGTCATAGGTTCCTCCAGGGCGAGTTGGGTACATTGTAGTGCAACGGAGATAAAAGAGGGCCGAAAAGCTGTAGCACGCAGAGCGCCGACCGGACGAGCAGAGCGGGCACGGAGACGCGGATGACGAAGGTAAAATGGGGCGTTTTAGGGGCAGCATCGATCGCGATGCGCAGGGTGATTCCCGGCATGCAGAAAGGTGCGCGGAGCGAGATTACAGCAATTGCTTCGCGCAACAAGAAGAAGGCGGAAGAGGCAGCGCAAAAGCTGGGGATTGCTAAAGCGTATGGCTCGTACGAGGAGCTTTTGCGGGACGGCGAGGTGGAGGCTATTTACAATCCGCTGCCGAATCATTTGCACGTGCCGTGGTCGATCAAGGCAGCGGAAGCCGGGAAGCATGTATTGTGCGAGAAGCCCATCAGTATGACCGTTGCGGAAGCGAAGACCTTGCTCGTGGTGCGGGACCGCACAGGTGTAAAAATCGGCGAAGCGTTCATGGTGAAGACACATCCACAGTGGCTGCGCACGCAAGAAATCATTCGTAGCGGAGCGATTGGGGAGTTGCGGTCGGGAGTGTGCGTCTTCAGCTATTTCAATCGCGATCCAGCGAATGTACGGCACAAAGTGGAATGGGGTGGCGGCGGCTTGTTGGATATCGGTTGTTACCCGATTACCATGTCGCGCTTTATTTTTGGGGAGGAGCCGGTACGAGTATCAGGAACGCTGGAGAGAGACGCGAATTTTGGAACCGATCGCTTGGCTTCCGCGATTCTGGAATTTCCGTCCGGGCAATCGATCTTCACCTGCAGCACGCAGACTGCGTACTTCCAGAGAATGCATTTTCTTGGTACCGCGGGACGGGTCGAAATCGAAATTCCGTGGAACGCGCCGAACGACCGTCCGTGCCGAATCTTCATTGGCGACGTACTAGGCGAGAATCCGAGAATCGAGGAGTTTCCGGTGGTCGACCAGTATACGATTCAGGGCGACGAGTTTTCGCGCGCCATTCGGGGCGAGCGGGAGGTGCCGGTGCCGCTCGAGGACGCGATCAAGAATATGGCGGTGATCGAGGCGATTTTCAAGGCTGCGGATTCGGGCAAATGGGAAAAGCCGGAGCAGATTTAACGCCGGGATCACAGAAAAGGAGGAGCGACGCTTGGCCGTACGAACTGTTTTGCAGTTGGGTGATCCTGGATTACGGGAAGTTGCGGCTCGCGTCGCCACCCCTGGCGCGCCTGAAATTCTGGCGCTGGTGCAAGACTTGGCGAATACGCTTGCGCACTGGCGGGCGAGCACCGGCTACGGACGCGGCATTGCGGCGCCCCAAATCGGAATCGCGAAGCGGGTGATTTTTCTGCAATTGGCTAGCGCGGAGCCGTGGCCGCTGGTGAACCCGGAGATTACCTGGCGCAGCAAAGAAAAGATTGTAGTGTGGGACGCGTGCCTGAGTTTTCTCTCGATTTTCATGCAGGTCGAGCGGCATCGCGAGATCACCGTGCGATATCAGGATTTGCGCGGCGAGTGGAAGGAAGTTCGGACAGGCGGAGAACGCGACCTCTCCGAGCTGTTACAACACGAGATCGATCATCTGGATGGAATTCTGGCCATCGACCGCGTCACCGATATGCGCACGATGTGCACGCGCGAGGAATTTGAGAAGCGGTACCGCGCCCAAAGTCCGTATGCCCTGGCGGCGCAGAAAAGTTAGGCGCGCTGCACCCGCCACGCAACGGGCTTTAGCGGCCCGACACCAAAAATCCACGCGGCTGAGCCCAGCAGACTAACCGCGCCGGCGATCACAAAGGCCCAGAAGAACTGACCAGTCTGCTGCACAACAAAACCGGTAAGCGCCGGTGCGATGACACCCGCAAAGTTGCCAAAACAATTCTGCAGCCCCGTCCACTTTCCAGCAGTCTCGGGCCCCGCAAGAGTCTGCGTCACGGCCCACAAATTGGAAGAGCACACACCCATTCCAGCGCAAACGAGAATCAGCAGCGCACCAGCTATTCGATGATCCTCAACCACGGAGACCAACGCGATCACGGAAGCAATCAGCGGTCCAGAAGCCGTAAAAGTCTTGCGAACCAGGGTTATTGCGCCGCCAGCCGCGATCCAGCGATCCGATGCCCAACCGGAAATAGTTGCGGATACGGCGGTAGCAAAGAACGCGGCGCCGCTGACCACGGACATTGCCGGAATGGAGAAATGGCGTTCATGAACGAGGTAGAAAGGCAACCAGGTAATCAGGAAGTAGGACAGATAGTTGTAGCAGAAGAGGCCGGCAAAAGTTCCCCACGCGGAGCGATGCTCTAGTATTTCGACAATGGCCGGCGGGTGCACCACTTCGGTTGGCGGCGCGTTCGTCACGCGCGGCATCGACCGTAGCCACGGAATAAGCCAGAAAGAACTCGCCACACCGAGCGTGATAAAAAATAATCTCCACCCGATGCGCGCCATGAGCATTCCGCCGAGCAATGTTCCGAAGGCGGGTCCGCACGCTTGAGCAGCAGAAATAAGAGAGTTGGCGCGGCCGCGTTGAAACTCCGAAAAGTGGCGGGCAATGATCTTGCTATACGACGGATACGAAACAGACTCGCCGACGCCGAGAATGAGCCGCATCAGCAACAACAGCTTGAAGCCGTGAATAAAGCCGGTACCGAATGTTGCGGCGGACCACAGCAAGACGCCAAGGGCGAGCACCCAATTCACATCCGTCCGATCGACCAGCCAGCCTGAAACGATCTGGAAAAGCGCATACGTCCAGAAAAAGGAAGAGAACAAAATGCCAAGCTGGTAGACGGAAAGTCCGAGATCCCCCTGGATGAGCGGAGCGGCGAGCGATAGATTTCCGCGGTCGACGTAGTTGAGAAATGCAGAGAGCGCCATGAGGATGGCGATGCGAGAGAGACCCGGCGCGAGGGCGGTCCGAGTTTCCATCGCCCGAGGTGCATTGACAGCTTCGCTCATGGAGTTGTTTGGAAGTCGAGGATCAGCAGGGTGATGTCGTCGTCCCGGGTGCGCTCCGCATCGGCGCCTGACCAGCGGCGAAGCTCGAGCAGCAGCGCGTCCGCGAAGTGCGACGCGGACGAGGTAGAAGCGGCGAGGAATTCCTTCAGGCGAGACTTGCCGAACTCTTCGCGCGCGGCGTTCATGACTTCCAGGATTCCATCTGCGTAGAGGAGAATGCGGTCGCCGGCATCGAGCTGAATTTCGACGGAACAATACGTCGCCTCTGGAAAGAGGCCGAGCATCGAGCCGTTTTCTTCGATTTCGCGGCTCTCGGATTTCTGGATATGCGCGTTGCGCGGCGCGATAAGCAGAGGAGGATGGCCGGCTCCGGCGTAGCGCAGGACGAGTTTGTCCATATCCACAAAAATATAAGCAGACAGAAGAAAATGATGAATGCGTTGTTGCCTACTTTTACGGCCTTTTCGCCGATTTTCAATAGTGTGAACACCAGGCGGACGAACCCGAAAGCAAGTTGTACCGCAACCAGCCAGCGGATCGTATTTTTCCATCGGGGTTCCACGATTTGAGTCAGAAAGAGCGTGAACGGTACGGCAATGAAGCAATCGATCAGTAGAATCAAATGATTCCAGACGGAATTCTCGATTGGAAACACCAGGCGAATCATGCGTTCGCCGAAGAGCA
>Ga0209526_10003580_pt1 | contig 10581 bp, 9 predicted proteins | sample JacPinW_OM2H0_M1_FD_188566 | JGI IMG/M metagenome (GOLD analysis project Ga0209526, IMG submission 188566) | Forest soil microbial communities from Algoma, Ontario, Canada - Jack Pine, Ontario site 1_JW_OM2H0_M1 (SPAdes) (version 2) | ecosystem: Environmental > Terrestrial > Soil > Boreal... | reverse complement strand
GCCCGTCCGCCCTCGTAGCTCAGGGGATAGAGCACGTCTCTCCTAAAGCCGGTGTCGCAGGTTCGAATCCTGCCGGGGGCACTGAACAGGTGTATTACCTCGGCTGATGCTTGACATTTTGTCTTCGGGTGATGCCTGAGGGTGTTTCGGCTAATGCTTGAGATTTACCTCGGCTGATTTCGGTTCTAACCGCAGACCCTCGACGACCAGATCCGACACCAGCCGGGCGTGTTCTTCGATGGCGGCGGGGTCGCACGGGTTCGCCGGGTCGAACAAGGTCGCGAGCGGCACCAGGCTGTAGATCGCGGCCGCACCGTGCGCGACCAGAAAGTGGAACTCCCGCAACGCGATCGGACGAATCGTCTTCCGCTCGGCGAGGTACACCAGGAGCCGCCCGACGCCCGTCAAGGCGGGTTGGATGTAGTTGTCGTAGATGTAGGCAAGCCGGTCGGTGTCCTGGCGGGCTTCGATGTTCATCAACGCAACCAACTCGGGGTGGTTGGCGGAGAACACGACATAATTACGGATCGCCAAGCGTAACTGTTCCAGCGGCTCGGTCAGGGTCGGATCGAAAATCCCCTGCATGATGCGCAGGAGCGGGCTGAAGCCGAAATCGACCGAGGCCCGCCAGAGATCGTCTTTGCTGCCGAAGCGCTGATAGATCAGATTGTGACTGACCCCGAGGCCTCGGTTGAGCGTCCGCACCGAAACGCCGTCGTATCCATATGTCGCGAACGCCACAAGGGCGGTCTCGAGGATGTCCTGCTGCGGCGTCGAGTCAGCGGCCTTCGGGCGACCACGACGCCCCTGTGCTGTCGGTTTAGGGACCACCTGACAAGGTATACCAGACAACATGCCAATATTTATATTGACATATATCATTTAAAGTCTTAATGTGCTCGTCAATGGTTCGCCAGTCACAGGAGTCTTGACGCCATGACACACACGCTCAGCACCCCAGTCCTTGTTGCCGGCGGGGGACCCACCGGTCTCATCCTTGCCAGCGTGCTGTCCGGGTACGGCATCAATTGCGTTCTTGTCGAACGCAACACGCACACGACCCGCTTCCCGAAGATGGACGTCACCAACGGGGCCAGCATGGAGCTGCTGCGGCGGCTCGGTGTCGACGCCGAGTTGCGCCGCGTGGGGGTCGCGCCGCAGCATTCGTTCGACGTGATCTTCGCGCCAGGGCTCGACGGCCCGGAGGTCGCCCGCTGGCGATTGCCCTCGGTCGACGAACAGTTCGCGACGCTGCGGGCCGCGCCCGAGGGGACCCGGCCGGGTCAGCCATGGCAACGCTGCTCGCAAGCGATCTTTGAAGCGGCGATGATGGACCGCTGCAAGCGCGACCCCTTGATCGATGTTCGCCAGGGGTGGCAGCTGCAGACATGCGATCAAAACGGCGACGTGGTGGAAGCCACCGTCGTGGACGACACCGGTGACGCACTGACGATCCGGGCCAGCTATCTGGTCGGATGTGACGGCGCGTCGAGCCGGGTCCGCACCGAGCTGGGGATTGCAATGGAGGGCGTCAAGGACATCACCGAGTTTGCGTTGGTGCACTTTCGTTCTCGGGATCTGACCAATCTGCATGCGCTCGGCCAGTTCTGGCACCTCTACACCACCGGTGGGGCAGTCCTCATCGCACAGGACGAGGTCGACACCTGGACGCTGCACCAAGATTTGGGGCTCGTCGGCGATCCCGATCCGATCGGTGATCCCCATGAATTCGTCGCCAGGGCGCTGGGGCGCCCAATCAGAATCGACGAGGTCACGGCTTCGAGCGTATGGCGGCCGAGCGCACTGCTCGCAGATCGATATGGCTGGGACCGAATCCTGCTTGCGGGGGACTCGGCGCACACGATGGTGCCGACTGGCGGCTACGGGATGAACACGGGTTTGGGTGATGCGGTCAACCTCGGCTGGAAGCTCGCCGGCTTGCTGCACGGCTGGGGCGGACCAGGCCTGCTCGCCAGCTATGAGGCCGAGCGCCGCCCCATCGGAGAGCGCAACCGCAACGCGTCGGTCGAGAACGCGCTGGTCCTTTTCCAGTACCGCGACATGGTCGACCCGAAGCTCATCGGCCAGGACAGTGACGACGGGCGCGCGCACCGTGCCGCGGTCGCCGAATTCCTCACCACCAACGACGGTGAAAACACCAGCCTGGGAATCGAACTCGACGTCCGCTACGACGACTCACCGATTGTGTACGCCGCGGATAGTGAAGCACCTCCTTGGGATCGGCGTACTTTTGTGCCGACGGTGCGGCCCGGCCACCGCGCGCCGAACGTCGTTGTTGGCGAAGACGAAACATTGTTCGACCAATTCGGCGACGGTTACACCCTCGTCGACGCGGTCTCCGGACCCAGCGACGCCAAGCTACTCCTGGACGAAGCCGAACTGGTCGGAATGCCGGTGCGTCACCTCGTCCTCGACGACCCGCGGTTATGCGAGCTGTATGGCCACCGCCTGGTCTTCGTCCGTCCAGATCTGCACCTCGCATGGAGCGGCACCACCATCGCCGACCCCGCAGAGGTCGTCGCACGCGTGCGCGGCGCCCGATGACTCACTCCCGCAAGGCCCGCACTCCGCAGGAGACTCTCATGCAAGACCACCACCATTTGATCGTGGTCGACGGGCACGCCGATCTCCACAGCGAGCACGGCCCCAACCGAGGCGAGCACAGCGGACGCTCGGTCAATCCGACGATCAAAGTCACCGACCTGGCCTGGCTCGAATTCGAGAAGCCCGACCTTGATCGTGCCGAAACCTTCGCGCGTGCTTTCGGTTTCGCGGTAGCAACACACGATTCCAAGACCTTGTATCTGCGTGGATCACTGCCGGGCACCCCCGCCGTGGTTATCCGCAAAGGCGCCCGGTCCCGGTTCGTCGGCCCGACGTTCAAGGCCGCCGGCGCGGCGGATCTGCACACGCTGGCGTGGGTCAACAACCGGTGCGTCGAGCCGCTCGATGAACCCGCCGACGGCTCCATGGTGCGACTGCGTGACCCGAGTGGAATCGCCGTCGGGGTCTATCACGGGCGACATGATCTGCCAGCCCTGCCCGAACAGCGGGTGCACACACTCAATTTCGGCACCGACCGTCCGCGGATCAACTCCACCCAGCGTCCGCCCACACAACCCGCGCAGGTGCAGCGCCTTGGGCACCTGGTGATGCAGACACCGCACTTCCTCCGCAGCCTGAACTGGTATCTGGACACCCTCGGGTTGATCGTGAGCGATTTTCAGTACGTGCCCGGCCAGCGTGACCGCGGTCCGGCCCTGGCGTTCATCCGCTGCGATCGCGGGACGGTCCCTTCCGATCACCACACCCTGGCCCTGAACCTGGGACCCGCAACCGGCTACATGCATTCCGCCTATCAGGTCACCGACCTGGACGCGGTGGCCGCCGGTGGGGAGTACCTGCGACACCAAGGGTACGAACGCGTCTGGGGCATGGGCCGCCATATCCTGGGCAGTCAGATCTTCGACTACTGGCACGATCCCGACAAGATGATGGTCGAGCACTTCACCGACGGTGACATGTTCGACAACACCGTCGAGCCCGGCTGGTCTCCGATGACCGCGTCCGGACTCTCTCAGTGGGGCCCGCCGGTCAACCGAAACTTTCTGGGTACCAACCCATCTCCACGGATGATCCGAAACGTTGTGGGAGCTCTGCGCGACGACAACGAGATCAATTTCTCCCGGATCGTCGGGATGTTCAAGGGTATGAGCCAGTGACTATTGATCACAGCCCGGGTGACGTGCGCTACGAACAGCACGCCATGAATGAGATGTTGGGCTCGCGCTATCCCGGTGTTGACGCCGACCACGCGATTGTCGTTCACTCCGGAAATGGCTCGCACCAAGGCATTCTGGACGGCTTCTGCGCCCACCACGCCGGCCGCGGCGTGGACACATGGAAACTGGACGCTCACTTCAGCCCCGAGGGGCGGGCTGAAGGCGTTGCCGCCTGGGGCGCGCACGTCGCCCAAACGACGTCGCTGCCCGTGTTCTTGGTGGGATCCACCCGCCGCGCAGCTCACATTTACCGCGCGCTGCACGTTTCCGATGTCTTTGTCGGCGCCGTCCTGATCGGTGATGCCGGCCCGCCCGTGTTACCCGAAGAGCTGCACCGGTCGTTGCGGCAGAACACCAAGCCGGTCTTCTTCATCCTCGGGGAAAAGGACTTGGACTCTTGGCCGGAGATGGCCAAAGCTGCCGCCGCTGCGGCCGGACCAGTCGAATTGCACACGCTCCCTGACGACGTCAATGGGCCGAGGCTGTCGCATCCCGAGGCCTGTAGCGACGTCGTTCTCGAGTGGTGCCAGCGCCAGCTCAGCAATCATCTCAACCCCGCATGGAAGTTCCAATGAGCACCACCCAGCGTCAGATCCTCGACCCTCGACGAAAGGTTCAACATGTATATCGCCACCATCGTCCTTAGCGCGCTCCTAGCGGTAGCATTCCTCGGCGCAGGCGGCCTCAAACTCATCGGCGCCAAACAGTCGTTGCAGATGCGCGACCAGTTACGCCTCGGGGCGCAACTGTGGCGCTTGGTCGGAGCGCTTGAGGTCGCCGGCGCTCTGGGACTGGCAGCCGGATTTGTCGTCCGCGTGCTTGGGATCGCCGCCGCGGTCGGACTCGCCCTGTTGATGGTCGGTGGCATCGTGACTCACGCCCGCGCGCAGGACCTTCGCAACGCCGGCCCCGCCGCCCTGCTGCTCGTGTTGGCTGTCGTGGCCGTCGTCCTCCGGGTCGCCTCGATCTGACTTCGGAGCTGGAGTCAGCATCAGATCCCAGGGGGAGTGAAAAGATGTCGACCCACTCAACGAGCAACGACTCGCATGCAATCAGGCGACGTAACACCGCGACCACTACGCGTCTGCCGCGACTTCCGCGAGGCGTTGTGCGGGTGAGTCCAGGACTTCGGTGGTCACGACAGCACCACGAGCCCGCAGCTTTCTCGCGGCGTCCATCAATCGGCTCGGCGGCGAGATCGGATCACCTGCAGAGCCGACGAGCAGCACGCGCACGGCAACCGCGCCTCGCTGCTCTGAAAATTGCGCTCAGGGTTGCGATCTCTGCGCGGCCACAACCGTCAGTGCAATCTCCAGCGACTGGACCTCTAGTGATATCGCATGCGATATCACGTTTCGACGTGACCGTGCCCGACTCTCCGGTGCTGACGTGACACGTGTGACTGCTGGGTGTCCCTTGGCTCGGCCCTAGACCGCGTCACCCGCCGAGCATCCTTCGTAAAACCACATTGTTTTTCTACTAGGATGTGCATATGGTCACAAGGCAGCGGTCGAGCTGCGTAGCGTCGTGGCATCTGCGCCGGTGAAGGAAACTGTTTTCGACGGAGGACCCAGTCTGAAAGTCCATCTGCAGCTCGAGGGTTCGCCGGGCAAGGTGTCGAACCACGCACGCGACCTCGCGGCGCTGGGCGCTGACGGTGCGTTCACGTTCGAAGGACAGCACGACGTGTTCTTCCCGTTGCTGGTCGCGGCCGGCGGCACCGACCTCGACTTGATGACCAATGTGGCCATCGCGGGGCCGCGCAGCCCACTTCACCTGGCGCACGCGGCCTACGATCTCCAGATATATAGCCGCGGGCGGTTCCGGTTGGGGCTGGGTTCACAGGTCAGGGCGCACATCGAGAAGCGCTACAGCGGCCAGTGGGGCAGGCCTGCAGCGCGGATGGCCGAGACGGTCGCCGCAATCAAAGCCATTTTCGATGCCTGGGAGGGCAATTCGCGTCTTGAGTTCCGCGGCGAGTTTTTCACCCATACGTTGATGCCGCCGAACTTCAACCCTGGTCCCAATCCATTCGGCCCGCCCCCGATATTCGTGGGAGCGTTAGGCCCGGTGATGACCCGCAAAGCCGCCGAGGTGGCCGACGGGTTGTTGGTCATGCCGTTCAACAGCGCCAGGCACATGAGTGAGCGCACCATCCCGGCGATCGCCGAGGGACTACGGCGCGCGGGTCGCGCTCCCGGCGATCTACGGGTCAACGCGCAGGCCATGGTCGCTGTCGGCCGCACCGACGCCGAACTGGCGGTCGCGATCGACGCGGTCGCATCGTTGATCGCCTTCTACGGGTCCACGCCCGCCTATGTGCCGGTGCTGGAGGTCGAGGGGTGGGCGGATCTGCAACCCAAGCTCAACGAACTCTCCAAGAGGGGAGCGTTCGGCGACATGCGCGCGTTGATCACCGATCCGATGGTGCACACCCTGGGGATCGTCGGAACCCCCGAACAGTGCGCCACCGAGATCGATAAGCGGTTCGGGGCCGTGGCTGACGAAGTGTGTTGCTACTTCCCTGGTTACACGCCGAAAAGTGAGGACATCGCCGATCTGATCACCGCCCTGCACGCCATCTCCGCGCGCTGATGTCGCCGCGGCCATGCAAATCGACCTTCTCGCCGAAGGACTCGGCTTCACCGAAGGGCCAGTCTGGCTTGACGATCACCGCATCGCGTTGACCTCCATTAGCCACGGTTGCATCTACATCGTCGACCCGTCCGGTGGAGCAACCGAGCGTATCGAGACCGGAGGCGGACCCAACGGCTTGGCGCGCGGCAACAACGGCACCCTCTTTGTGGCACAGAACGGGGGAGCGTTCGGCGCCAGCGGGCCCGCGCAACCCGGCGTGCAGGTGATCACCGACGGGCGAGTGGAGTATCTGGTGACGGGCCTTGGCGCGCCCAACGACTTGACGTTCGGGCCCGACGGGCGACTGTGGGTCACCGACACCCGCTGCGAGATAGATCCGATGACGCCAGGGGATGGTTTACCGGGACACGTGTGGGCAGTCGAGGTCAGCACCGGCCACACCGAGCTGATCGTGGCGAGTGGACCGGTTTTCATCAACGGGGTCGGCTTCACCCGCGATGGACGCACGCTGCTGGTCACCGCCACCCTTGCAGCCGAGTTGCTGGCCTACCAGGTGGCACCTGCCGATGCCGCCTCGTGGCGCCAACCGCGTCTGGTGCACACCTTCGACAACGGCTGGCCGGATGGGATGGCGATCAGCGCGCGGGGGGAGACCTGGGTGGCTTTGACCGCGGCCGACCGCATCGACGTCATCAACGATGCCGGTGAGCGCACCGCCTGCATCACACTGCCCGCGGGTTCGCTGCCAACCAACATCTGTATCGGCGGCAGACCCGCCGACGAGCTGTTCGTCACTGCGGCGCACGCCGAGTCGCTGCTGCGTATCCGTCTCGACGAACGCGGTGACCCCCCACTCACGCCATAGAATGCATGCAACTGCACTCTTGCGGTTATCTGCATTTACTCGTAACGTGTAGTGGTGGGCGCGGCAAGCTGCGACCCGACCCCGGCAGAGCATTGGAGCGCAGATGAGCCTGACAGAGCAGTCAGCACCCTCGGTGAAGGACTTCATGGACGACCCCATCGGGTTCTTCGGGGAGTCACTGACCCAGATGCACAGCATCCCTCGCACTGAGTTGGAAGCACTCCAGCGAAAGGCGATGAGTATCCGGTTTCAGCAGCACCGCGACAGCATCGAGATGTTGCGCAAGCTCGCTGACCGGCTCGGCATCACCGAAGTAAACGATCTCAACGACGTTGTCCCGCTGTTCTTCTCGCACACCGCGTTCAAGTCCTACCCGGCAGCGCTGATCGACAACAAACGCTTCGACCTGATGACCAAGTGGCTGGACAAACTCACCAGCCACGACTTGTCCGGCGTCGATACCCGGGGTTGCAACGGCATCGATGAATGGATCGACCGGCTCGACGAGCAGACGCCATTGGAAGTGATCACGTCCAGCGGCACCACGGGCACGCTGTCAATCCTCCCCAAGGACAAGCACGGTGCGCGCGAGGGCATGGTGCTCTGGAAGATCTGTCTGTTCCAAACCTTCGGCGTCGAACCCACCGCGGAGCAGCTCAACCCGGCGGTGGAGGTGATCTGGCCCAACTATGCCAGCGGCAAGTTGGGCCACCTGCGCATCGCGAACATGATCAAGGGCGGTTTCACGGGCGGCGACGAGAGTAAGTTTCACGCGCTGTACTCCGACTCGATCGACACCGATCTGATGTTCCTGGCGTCCAAAATGCGCGCGGCCGCATCCCGGGGTGAACTGGACCGCCTGGTCATCGACCCCGTGCTGGCGGCCCGCAAGGACGAGTTCATCGCCATGCAGATGCGACAGCCCGAAGAACTCGACGTGTTCTTCACCGAGATCTCCGAAAAACTGCGCGGCAAAAGAGTTTTCATGATCGGCACCTACAACCTGATGTACGACGTCGCGAAGGCGGGCCTGGAGCGCGGCATCACGGGCGTGTTCGCCGAGGACTCCGTGATACTCACCGGCGGCGGCGCGAAAGGATTCGTCCTGCCCGACGGCTACATGGACATCATCCGCGACTTCCTCGGCGTCGACCGGATCCAGGAGGGTTACGGTTTCTCCGAACAGAGCGCCTTCCACTTCGCCTGCACCGAGGGCCGCTACCACGTGCAACCTTGGGTCATCCCGTTCGTGCTTGACCCGGAAACCAGCCAGCCGCTCCCACGCACGGGCAGACAGACCGGCCGTGCCGCGGTCTACGACGTCCTGCTCAAAGCCCACTGGGGCGGGGTCATCTCCGGTGACGAGGTGACCATCGACTGGGATCTGGTCTGCCCGTGTGGCCAGACCAGCGTCGCGTTCGAGCACGACATCATCCGCTACAGCGAGAAACAAGGTGTCGAGGACGATCGCATCACCTGCGCGGCGACGCACGAAGTCCACAACGAGGCCGTCAACTTCATGAAGGAGTTCGAGTCGTGAGCGCGGCATTCACCGTTCCGCTGTTCCTGCGCGGCGAGGTCATCACCGATGATCTGGTGTCGTTCGGGACCCGTGCGGGCGGGTCGGAGTTTCAGGCTCCCGACATGAGTAAGTACGTCGAGCGCCTGCCGCTGGCAAGCCCGATGCAGATGTCGGACCTCTACGACGTCGGCTTCGAGGAGATCCTCGACGTGTTGGAGGCAGTGGGCGACGCGCTGGTGTTCGAGACGAACACCCACCTGCAAGAGGCGTACGAAGCTGCGCTGCTGGCCAATCCACTGCCTGCGGCAATGCTGAAGAACAGCTACCGGATTCTCCAGCCGCTGTTCGCGAGGGCCAACGTGCTCGAGGTCGCCGATAGTCAGGTCGGTCTCGACTATCTGAACGGGTGGGTTCCACAGCGCCTGGCCGACGGTCGTGAACTGCGGGTGCGGGCCTTCGGCTCACGGGTGCTGCACATTCCCGCCGGAAACGGTGGGCTCGTCTCGGCGGTCACCATTCTGCGGTCGGTCATCGCCCGGTGCGACACCATCATCAAGGCGCCCTCGAACGACCCGCTGACCGCGATCGCCATCGCACGAACCCTCGCCGACGTCGCCCCTGATCACCCCATCACCAAACACCTTGTCGTCGGCTACTGGAAGGGCGGTGATCTCAGCGTCGAGGAGAATTTGTATCAGCCGCAACACATCGAGAAGATCGTCGCGTGGGGAGGCCTGGCGTCGGTCAAGCATGTCACCCGCTACATCCAACCGGGACTGGAGCTGATCGCTCTCGACCCCAAGCGAAGCGCGACCATCATCGGGGCCGAGGCGTTCGAGGACGAGGCCACCATGCGCGACGTCGCGGGCCGTGCGGCAGTCGACATCGGTGTCGCTAATCAGGAGGGATGCGCCAACGCCCGCGTGATCTACGTGATGAGCGGCACCGACGCCGCAGGCATCGCCAACGCCAACCGCCTTGGCGAAATGATCTACCAGGCGCTGATCGCCCTGCCGGAGTTCATCAGCACGCCCCCGCTGCATCCCAGTCGTGAGCTGTTCGAGCACCTCGAAGCCTCACGCATGGCCGATGACTGGTATCACGTGATCGGCGGCGAACACCGCGAGGGCGCGATCGTCGTGTCCCAGTTCGATTCCGCAGTGGACTATTCGGCGATGTTGTCCGGTCGCGTCGCCAATATCGTGCCCGTCGATACCCTCGACAAGGTCACTGCCGCGGTCAACGCCTACACCCAGACCATCGGCATCTACCCCGAAAGCCTGAAACGCCAACTCCGCGATCAGCTTCCGCTATTCGGTGCCCAACGACTCACCACCCTCGGCTACGCATGCAACGTCGCAATCGCGATGCCACAGGACGCCATCGAACCGATTCGCCGCATGTGCAAGTGGATCGTCGACGAAGAGTGTGACCCTGCGGTGGTGATACCGCTTTGGCGACTAGGCGCGGCTCCCACGGGCCCCGACGCTGATCTGGCGCAGGTCTAGCCGGGGCAATCTCGAGTAGACAGTTGTCCAAAATAGATTTAACGAAGCCAAGTTGGCCAGCGGCCATGAGGTGTTCGCTATTCGACCCTACAACGCGATATCACCAGGCAAGATACGGATTTCGTCAATTGCTTGTGCAGTCGGCGTCAACTGGCTTAAGGTAGACGAGTGTCCAACCAGACGCCGCAACAACGACGCCCGCGCCGTGGCTCGCACGCCGACACGAGCAGGCCGTTCCGGTATCAGCTGAATGTCATTGCTGCCAGTGTGGCGGACGTCGTTCAG
>Ga0209526_10003579_pt1 | contig 10582 bp, 10 predicted proteins | sample JacPinW_OM2H0_M1_FD_188566 | JGI IMG/M metagenome (GOLD analysis project Ga0209526, IMG submission 188566) | Forest soil microbial communities from Algoma, Ontario, Canada - Jack Pine, Ontario site 1_JW_OM2H0_M1 (SPAdes) (version 2) | ecosystem: Environmental > Terrestrial > Soil > Boreal... | reverse complement strand
TATTACGGCCGCTATCTCGGCTTCGACAAGGCGCCGCATCTGTGGGGCGGCTGGGCCGAATATGTCTATGTCGATCTCGACATGCTGCCGGGCACCAAGATCTACAAACTTCCCGACGACATGTCGCTGCGGTTAGGGGCGCTGTCGGAGCCGTTGACCTCCTGCATCCGCGCCTTCAACCGCGCCGCCCGCGCGGGTGGATTTTCCTGGGGCGACACCGTCGTGATCCAGGGCTCTGGTCCGATCGGAATTTTGGCGGTGGCCGCGGCGCAGGAGATGGGCGCGGGCCGCGTGATCTGCGTCGGCGCGCCGGAACAGCCGCGGCTGAAACTCGCGCGAAAATTCGGCGCGGAAGCAACCGTCGATATCGAGCAGCTCAAGACGCCGGAGGCGCGCATCAAACAAGTGCGCGACATCGTCGGCGGCTTCGGCGCCGACCTCGTGATGGATTGCTCGGGACATCCGACCGCCGGCCCCGAGGGCATCGAGATGCTGCGCGACGGTGGCACCTATGTCGAGATGGGCCAATTCACCGACGCGGGTTCGATCGAGACCTCATGGCATCGCATCTGCTCCAAGGACCTCAACGTGCTCGGCTCCTGGGGCTTTACCGGCAACGATCTGCCGCTCGGCGTCGACATGCTCTACCGCACGCGCAACAAATACCGCTGGCTCGACATGCAGACGATCTATCCGTTCTCGGAGGAGGGAGTCGGGCAAGCGGTCGCGGATGCGATGGCGATGAAGACGGTGAAGTCCACCATCGTGCCGTGGCCGGAGCTGGTGGAATAGCTTAGCTCTTGCCGGTGTGGCCCCAGGTCTCGTCCCAGTCCTGCCCATTGGCATCGACGACACGGCCGTCGGCCTCGAAGAACTTGTTGGGGACCTGGAAGATCGCGAGCATCAGGCCGCCTTCGGGGCACCATGCGACGTGGCGGCTGTGCGCCTCGCGCCAGATGAATTCGCCGGCCTTGCATTCGATGCCCTGCGCGGGGCCTTCCTTGTCGACCAGGCTGCCCTCCAGCACGTAAGTCTGCTCGATGTTGACGTGCTCGTGGTCGGGCAGCACCGCGCCGGGCGCAAAGCGCATCAGCGCGGTCATCAGGCCTGTTGCGCGATCAAACAGCAGCGTCTTGGCCTCGCAGCCCGGAAAGCGGGTCTTCTGCCACTCCATGCTTGCTGGGCGAACGACGTGGGAATGCGTATCGGCGGTCTTGGAACCCTTCGGCGTCACGGCGTCCATGGCGATGTTCTCCCGTTGCAATGATCTTTTTTGAAATCATAGCAGCATCGCGAGCGCCCGTCAGCGGGCCAAATGCACGGAAAGCGAGCCTAGCGCAGGCCCTCATAGACCATGAAGCCACGCGCGATCGCGAGCTTTCGCAACGCCCGCGGGACCAGTCTCTCCGGGCGATGCAGATAGCGCCATGACGTCAGCCTGAAATCGCGCAGCGTCGTCACATTGCTTTCGAACGGCGCCAGCAGTCCGGCCAGGCTGATCGGGGTATGGGCGCGGGTGTTGAACGGCAGCAGCAGCAACTCAAGATGCGCGATCATGCCGTTGTCCGAGGTCGCGGTGATGCCGGCGACCGCGGCGAGAGTTTCTTCGGCGACATAGCCGATGACATCCTCGATTTCGCCTCGGCTCTCGGCCGTAAAAAGGCCGGAGAAGCTTTGGTCCTTCAGGTCGCGGCCGAGCAGGGCCGAGATGCGCGTTCCGGCGACACGGAACGGGTAACCGGCGTCGCTATCATAGGACAGCACAAAAATGTCGCCGAGCAGCCCGCGCACCGCGCCGGGCTCGATGTCGCGGCGCTCGGGCGCCCGCGCATCGCCGCGTTTCTCGTCCCAATACGCGAAGAATTCCCGGCTCGACGGATGTTTCATACTGAAAACTCACCCCGCGTACGGCTCGGTGGGACAAATCTGTCCCGCTTTCGCGCACGCGCGTTCCCTTTACTGTTGTGCAGGAGGGGCTTTGCAGCGTCCATGCCGAAGCGGCATTTGCGCCTAGGTTTGCGCTGCCTTTGCGGCGTTAACGTTAAGTTAACTATCGGCTTGGCGGGCGAGGCGGGGCTGATAGTCTCGCAAGCACACGTTGCCTCGCAGGCTTGCTCCAGGTGGCCGGCGAGGCGGATTTTAGGCAGTCAAACAGAGTTTGGTCGTCGCGCTGGGAGGGGGCAGGGATTTGCCCTTAACTCCCTTCGCTGAAAAGACCGACCCGGACAGGGAGGCCTTCTCAGGGCCCTCCCTTTTTTTGGTTCCTTGCCGCTACCTTCTTTGCTGTTTGTGCACTTGCACAGTCGGGCCAAAGCCGCCTATCTGGGATTATCTCCCCGCTTCAGCCGCAGCTCATGGAATTGGCCCCAGAATCCCCGCCGGACGTGCCGTCACAAGTTCCGCAGGAGACGCTGCGCGAACCGATCCTGACGCTGCCCGCCGCGCTGACGGCCTATATCGTCCTGATCGCGGTCATTCATTTGCGGGTGCTGCTGCCGCCGGAGGTCGAAAACTGGACCATCGACGTCTTCGGATTCATTCCGAAGCGCTATGATTCGACGCTTCTGGATTACACTTTTCCCGGTGGCGCCGGCGCCAAGGTCTGGACCTTCGTCACCTATTCGCTGCTGCACGCCAATCTCAGCCATATCGGCTTCAATGTGCTGTGGCTGTTGCCGTTTGGCAGCGCGCTGGCGCGCCGCTTTGGCGCGATCCGGTTTTTCGTCTTCATGGCGGTGACGGCGGTGGCCGGCGCACTCGCCCATCTCGTCACCCATGAGCACGCGGTGGCGCCGATGATCGGCGCGTCGGCGTCGGTGTCCGGCACGATGGCGGCCGCGATCCGCTTCGCCTTCGTCAAGGGCAGCTTTCTGTCGTTTAGCCGCGGTGATGCCGAAGCCGCCGCCAGGGTGCCTGCGTTGTCTCTTTTGCGGGCATTGCGCAATCGCCGCGTGCTGGCCTTTCTCGCGATCTGGTTCGGCGTCAATATCCTGTTCGGCGCAGGCTCGATCGCGATCGGCATGGACGGCGCCAGCGTCGCCTGGCAGGCGCATATCGGCGGGTTTTTCGCGGGGCTTGTGCTGTTCTCCCTGTTCGATCCGGTGCCGCGCGCGCCTGATGCTGCAGATGCGTCGTCTTCCGGTGTGTCGAACCCGCCTTACTAGCCAGCTTGCGGCGCAGCCCGAATTCCTCCATCATCCCGCATCACACTGACGTAACAAAGCACGCCGGCGTGCATCACCGCCGTAGCTTTGAGCAGCGCCTGAAACGAAACCGGCGCCAAGCGGTTGATTAAGAACTCGCGAACGAGTCGAACCCTACTCAAAGGGGCGCAGACGGATTCAGGGAGGTGACCATGACGGTGCGTTCAATTCTCGATTCCAAGGGCCATCAAGTGCTGAGCGTCGAGCCGGACGCCAAACTTGCCGCGGCCGTCAAGATCCTCGGCGAGAAGAAGATCGGCGCGGTGCTGGTGATGAGCCAGGGCCGCATCGAGGGCATCCTGTCCGAGCGCGACATCGTGCGCGTGCTGTCCGAGCGCGGCGCACCGGTGCTCGACGAGCCCGTCGGTAGCGTGATGACGCGCAAGGTCGTCAGTTGCCGGCAGTCGGACACGGTTGCCGGCATCATGGAAATGATGACGCTGGGCAAGTTCAGGCATCTGCCTGTTGTCGAGGACGGCAAGGTGGTCGGCCTGATCTCGATCGGCGACATCGTCAAGCGCCGAGTCCAGGAATTCGAGACCGAGCAGGAAGCGCTGCAGAACTACATCAAGACCGCCTGAGCTATTCCTTGGCGCTCTTATCTGCCGGCGCGCTTGTGTCGGGTGAAGGCGGCACCAGAATGCCGATCGCTTCCTGAATGGATTCGATGGCGCGCTCGGCGGCCCGCGCGCCATGGGCGATCAGATCGTCGGCGCGGTGGAAATCGAACCAGCCGATCTCGCCGACCCGGGGCGAAATCAGAAGGTCGGGCGGATCGCCAGCGAGCCTTGCGCGCGTGATTCGGTCCTGCATGATGTTGAAGGCGTCCACCATGATGGTGGAGATGCCCGGCCGCCCGGCAGCGCCAAAGAACTCGCGCTTGACGGTGCGCTCGGCGGAAAAGAATTTGCCAAAACCGCGCTTCGGCGGGGCAGGGTCCAGCACTTCGGGCGCTGCTGTCACCGTGCCCCCCGGTCCGTGGGAATAGATCGTGGTGGAATGGGCGAAGATGTCGCTGGAGACATTGGCCGCGATCACGATTTCCGCGCCAAAGGCGCGCGCCGCCGATACCGGCACCGGATTCACCAGCGCGCCGTCGACCAGCCAGCGATCGCCGACCAGAACGGGCGCAAAGATCCCGGGCAGCGCGTAGGAGGCGCGCAACGCGTCGACAATGCGGCCATGGGTCAGCCAAATCTCGTGCCCGGTGCGCACTTCGGTTGCAACGGTGGCAAACTTCACCGGCAGCTCTTCGATCAGGCTCGGGCCCATCGCAGCCTCGAGCTCGGCGGCAAGCTTGGTGCCGCCGATCAGGCCTGATCCGTTGAGGCGGATATCGAGATAGCTGATGACATTGCGCGGTTGCAGGCTGCGCGCCCAGTCCTCCAGCCGGTCGAGATGCCCGGCCGCATAGGCGCCTCCGATCACCGCGCCAATCGAGGTACCCACCACGACATTGGGCACGATGCCGTGAGCGATCAGCGTCCGCACGATGCCGATATGGGCAAAGCCGCGCGCGGCGCCGCCGCCGAGCGCAAGCCCGATCACGGGCCGCCGGATGCTGCCCAGTCCCACCTTCTCTTCGCTATCGGCTCCGTTCCGGCCGCGTCCGATCAAGATATCCAGCACCGAAAATCTCCTGGAAGCATTTTCTCAAGGCGAAGCGGAGAAAATCCTCCTCACCCGTAGCTTATGTACATTTTCGTAAGCACATAATTACCGCGGCCTTGGCCCGCCAGAACGTCCAACAAGCATGGTTTATGCCGCTCTTAGGAAGGCGGTAGGCGGGGATTGTGACGAGGTGGCGACCTCTCGACTAATCCTTGGTAGCAAGGCCCGGTTCCAATCCCCGGCATCGGACGGGGGCCAGACGGCTTGAATTTGCCGCCTTTTCAGTGAAAAGCATGACCATGACCTCAGGGGGTGACGGCATCTTTCGATCCCGGCGCAGCGGACGGCTATGGCCGGCGCTGGCGGTCGTGCTGGTTGCCGGCCTTATTGCTCCGGCGAGCGCCCAAATGTTCACTGATCGCCCGCCGCCGGTGCCGCCCGAAACCGTGCCGGACGTACCTTCGGGCCCGGCGCTGAATTTGGCGCCTCCTTCCGGCCCCGGCGCCGCACCCTCCCTGCCTGCACCGCTGACGCAGCCTGCGCCCGCTCCCGCTATTGTCAGCGTGCCGCCGGCGGCGGTGGCCCCGCCGGGCGCCGCCTCGCCCGGCCAGGCCGTGCTGGCGCTGAGCGCGCGATATGGCAAGGATCTGGCCGTCATCAACAGCGGGCTGGTGTGGCGGATTTTTCCGGACCGTCCGGATGAGACCGGTACTTTCAAATTGATCCGCGAGGACCGCGGCGCGACGCCCAACATCGTGCTGCCGCCCGGCAACTATGTGGTCCATGTCGCGCTCGGCCTGGTCAGCGCGGTGCGCGCGGTCAACCTGAAGGCCGAGACCGATCGCGAATCCTTCGTGCTTCCGGCCGGCGGTTTGCGCATCGAGGGCCGCGTCGGCACCTCGAAGATTCCGCAGAACCAGATCTCGTTCGCGATCTACAAGGGCAGCCAGTTCGAAACCGCCGAGCGCGCCTCGCTGGTGCCGAACGTCGCCGCCGGCGACGTCGTGCTGCTCCCGGAAGGCACCTACTACATCATTTCCAACTATGGCGACGCCAATTCCGTGGTGCGCTCGGATATTCGCGTGCAAGCCGGTAAACTGACCGACGTGATCGTCACCCACCGCGCCGCCGTCATCACGCTGAAACTCGTCAGCGACAAGGGCGGCGAGGCGCTCGCCAACACCGCGTGGTCGGTGATCACGCCGGGCGGCGACGTCATCAAGGAATCGATCGGTGCCTTCCCCCGCGTCGTGTTGTCCGAAGGCGAATATCGCGCGATCGCCAAGAACGAGGGCAAGGTGTTCGAGCGTCCCTTCAATGTCGTCAACGGCGTTGACGGCGAGGTCGAGGTCATCGCACGCTGATTTTTTCGCGCCGCGACTGTCATAGTCTCTAATGTGCGCTAACCATCGGACGATTTAGAACTGTCATAATCGCGGCTTCGCCGCGCCGATCCCGCTTTTTTTACAGCCCATTAAGCCGGCCTGCATTGGATGCCGCAGGGAGCAGAAGGCTCGCATGGGGAGCGTCATGGTTACCGCGAACAAAAAAATATCGGGAAAACTCAACGTCGAAATGTTCGATGATGTGCCGGTGCTTCGGCGAAAATGGCAGGCCGCGTTGCGGCCTGGCGAAAAGCTTCCGCGCTACGAAGACGTGATGCTGGGCAGCCTCGGCAAGCTCGCCGATCATATCGTGCTGTTGAAGAACAGGGACGACGCCCTCGAAGTCTCGCGCACCGGCCGTTACATCCAGAAATGGCTCGACGACGATCGTTGGGACATTCCGTTGAACGCCTTGCCGCCCGATTGCGCGACCGCGCTTGGCGAGGCGGCTTCCAGCGCGCTCCACAATAACCGGCCCTATCTTGCCGCCGCGCATTGCGTGCGCAACGGCATGGTCCGCACCTATGATGTGCTCGCGCTGCCGACATCTTCGCGCTGGGGCGGTACGCTGATTGGCGCCTATGTCAACGAGCGCGCCGCGCAATATAATCTGCTGGACGCGATCTTCTCCACCACCGACGAAGGCGTGCTGTCGCTGGCGGCGATACGCGATGCCTCGGGCCACCCCTCCGATTTCCAGATCATCCACCTCAATCAGGGCGCCGCAAAACTGCTCAAACGGCCGTCAACCGATTTGTTGTGGCGGCGCTTGAGCGACGGCGGCAATCTGCTGTGCTCGCCGGAGGTGATCGCGCGATTGCTTCGCGTCGTCGTCGACGGCAGCCGCGACCAGTTCGAAATCGACAGCGATGATCGCAGCCTGAAATTGGGCGCCAGCGCGTTCGGCGACATTCTCTCGCTCGCGGTGTCGGACGTGACGCCGATCAAGCGGCGCGAGGCGTCGTTTCGCCTGCTGTTCGACAACAACCCGATGCCGATGTGGGTGTTCGACGCGCAATCGACCGAATTCCTGAGCGTCAACGACGCGGCGGTCTTGCACTACGGCTACAGCCGCGCGACGTTTCTGGACATGAAGCTGCAACAGATCTGGCCGCAGGACGAATGGGCGACCCATGGCGAGGCGCTGCAGCAGGCCGGCGACGCCTATCGTTCCAGCCGCACCTGGCGCCACCTCAAGGCCGATGGCAGCGAGATCGAGGCATTCGGACGGCGCGTCTTGTTCGACGGCCGTGACGGCTATCTGGTCGCAATCGTCGACATCACCGAGCGGCGCCGGGCCGAGGCGCGGATCGCCTATATGGCCCACCATGACGGCCTGACCAACCTTCCGAACCGTGAGTTCTTCCAGCAACGGCTCAAGCAGGCGCTGGAGCAGGCCGAGCCCGCGCACAAGCGGGTCGCGGTGCTTTGCGTCGATCTCGACCTGTTCAAGAACGTCAACGATTCCTTCGGCCATCCGATCGGCGATCGCCTGCTGAAGCAGGTCGCCGAACGGCTCAGGTCGGAAGTTCGCGTCAACAACATTGCCGCCCGGCTCGGCGGCGACGAGTTCGCCGTCATCCTCGCCGCGGCTGCATCGCCGAACGAGGCGAGCGACTATGCTGTCCGCCTGATCAAGCTGCTCAGCGCCGGCTACGACATCGACGGCATGGAAGTGGTGATCGGCGCCTCGATCGGGATTGCGCTCTCGCCCGGTGACGGCGAGACCTCCGAGGAACTGACGCGCAACGCCGACATGGCGCTGTATCGGGCCAAAGAAGATGGCGGCGGCGTCCACCGCTTCTTCGAAAAGGAAATGGACCAGCAGGCGCAAAAGCGCCGCGACATGGAGCTCGACCTGCGCCGCGCGCTCGCCGGCGGCGAATTCGAGCTGCACTATCAGCCGCTGGTCGATATATCGGCGGACAAGATCTCAGGCTTTGAATCGCTGTTGCGCTGGCGGCATCCGGAAAAGGGAATGATCTCGCCGGCCGAATTCATTCCAATTGCCGAGGACATCGGGCTGATCATGCCGCTCGGGGAGTGGGTGTTGCGCGAAGCCTGCAACGAGGCGGTAAAATGGCCCACTGATGTCAAGGTCGCCGTCAATCTGTCGCCGGTGCAGTTCCGCAGCCGCAACCTGGTCCAGGTGGTGATCTCGGCGCTGGCGCAATCCGGATTGTCGCCGAAGCGGCTCGAGCTCGAAATCACCGAATCGATTTTCCTCGCGGAAACCGAGGCCAATCTCGCGATCCTGCACCAATTGCGCGAACTCGGCGTGCGGATTTCGATGGACGATTTCGGCACCGGCTATTCCAGCCTGAGCTATCTGCGCAGCTTTCCCTTCGACAAGATCAAGATCGACCGTTCGTTCGTGAAGGATCTGGCGGAGCGCCCCGACTGCGTCGCCATCGTGCGGGCGATTTCCGGCCTCGGCCGCAGCCTCAACATCACGACGACGGCGGAAGGGGTGGAAACCATCGACCAGTTCGATTGGCTGCGCGCCGAAGGCTGCAACGAGGTGCAGGGCTTTCTGTTCAGTGCCGCGCGCCCCGCAGCCGAGGTCGCAGAGTTGCTGGCTCGGTTCGGCGACAAAGCGTCGAAGGCGGCGTAAGCGCTAAAACCGCGTGACGATGTCGGACAATGCCGGGCGCGGCCGGTCTTCGCTTGGTTTCGACACGGTCCCGATATGGATGAAGCCGGCGAGCTTTTCGTCCGCCTTCACGCCCAGCCCGTCGAGCACATCGCGGTCGAACGCAAACCAGCCGGTCAGCCAGCACGCGCCGTAGCCGAGCGCGGTTGCGGCAGTGAGGATGTTCATGGCGCTGGCGCCGGCCGACAATTCCTGCTCCCACGGCGGCACTTTTGGATGCGGTTTTGTGAAGCTGACGACGCCGATCACCAGCGGCGCGTCGGTGAGCCGGCGCTTTTCGACGTCGATCTCGGCCGCCGCGGCTTGCGGATTTTTCCGCGCAAACACGTTTGCAATGACCTCGCCGGCGCGGACCCGGGCATCGCCCTCGAAGATGATAAATCGCCACGGCGCGAGCTTGCCGTGATCAGGCACCCGCGCGCCGATCGTCAGGATGGTCTCGAGCTCGGCAGGCGAGGGGCCGGGAGGCGTCATCTCGCGCGGTTTTACCGAGCGGCGGATTTTCAGGAGTTCGAGGGCGTCGGGCACGGGATTCTCTTTCATCGGGAATTGTTTGGGAATTGCCTACCACGGAGATGGGCGCGCAACGAGGTCGGTAGAAGGGAATTTAGATTGATTGTGAATGGATTTTGTCTCAGCGGTCAGGTAGCGGACGCGGTTTCTGATAAAAAAGCACTTGGTCCCAAAATGGGACCATGATATGATTGGTTGGGTGAGAGTGATAGCGCTGGGCACGTTAAAGGCCTTTCTTAATCGAGGCGCAGGCGTTGCCGACGCTCGCGAACCGGTGATGGCTTGGTTTCGGCAAGTGAGGCAGGCGGATTGGACGAAGCCGGCGGACGTCAAACGCGATATACGCAGCGCAAGCATTCTCAGGGATGGCCGGGTAGTCTTCAACGTCGCCGGTAACAAGTATCGCATTGTGGTGTGGATCAACTACCCTTATCGCGTCGTCTACATCAGGTTCATCGGCACCCATCGACAATACGATGCTATTGACGCGCAGAGCATTTGAGGTTTCGGCTATGGATATCGCACCGATCAAGTCTCATCGTGACTACCGCCGTGCTCTCAAGGAGATCGAGGGATTGATGATTGCGCGGCGCAACTCGCCGGAGGGTGACCGGCTCGACGTACTCGTCACGCTGGTAGAGGCATGGGAGCGGAAGCGTTACCCGCTCGATTTGCCCGATCCGGTAGAGGCAATCAGATACCACATGGAGCAGAGCGGGCTACAGCCGCGCGATTTGATCCCTTATATCGGGAGCCGGAATCGCGTGCATGAAGTGCTGAATCGTCGGCGCGAGCTCACCCTTAATATGATCAGGCGATTGCACGAGGGACTCGGCATTCCTGCCGAGTCCCTAATCAAGGTCGGGCAACACAGGGCAGCTTAAGTCGCCGCCTTCGCTCGCTTCACATCCGGCGGTGTCGCCTCGTCGACCAACGCGGCGATCGCCTCGTCCGTCGGCATCACCTTCTGGCCGTCACTGCCGAGGCGGCGGACGGAAACCGAATGCGTCTCGGCTTCCTTCTTGCCGACCACGAGCAGCGCCGGGATTTTCGCCAGCGAATGCTCGCGGACCTTGTAGTTGATCTTCTCGTTGCGCAGGTCGATCTCGACGCGCAAGCCGGCGCGCCGCGCGGCCGCCGCAACCACCTTGGCGTATTCGTCGCCTTCGGAGGTGATGGTGGTGACCACCGCCTGCACCGGCGCCAGCCAAAGCGGG
>Ga0209526_10003578_pt1 | contig 10582 bp, 7 predicted proteins | sample JacPinW_OM2H0_M1_FD_188566 | JGI IMG/M metagenome (GOLD analysis project Ga0209526, IMG submission 188566) | Forest soil microbial communities from Algoma, Ontario, Canada - Jack Pine, Ontario site 1_JW_OM2H0_M1 (SPAdes) (version 2) | ecosystem: Environmental > Terrestrial > Soil > Boreal... | reverse complement strand
GCACCATTCCTCACCGCAATCGAAATGCTTTCCTTGTGAACATCCATGCCGATATACTTCACGCTATCCATATATAGGGTGCTCCTTTCTGGAGGGGTTCGAGCCGAACACTCAAAACCCTACTCCAAAAGGGGCGCCCCTTTATATTGCGTCCGCTTATCGGAAACTGGGCCACCACCGGATTTGTGAAGCATTTGGTCCACAATATCAGCCTAGGCTATACTCCCCAGCTAAGAAAGTTGCCTTACTTTTAAGGCCGGACACGCCTCGTTGCATCGAGAGGGGTGAATATGTTTCGATATGTAACTGACTTTATTCTCCTTGCTAGTTTCTGCTGTGGGCCAGCTGCTTTTGCTCAGACGAAACGAGCGCTTCTCATCGGAATCGACACGTACGAAGCTCACGGACGGCCCATACCAAAAATCAAAACGAGTAATCCTGCGGGGCCTAGCCGGTTTGATCTGCTGGAATGGCCGGACTTGGCGGGCGCTGTCAATGATGTGAAGACCATGCAGTCTCTATTGACGAGTCCAAAATTTGGTTTTCCCAAGGATCCCGACCACATGCATTTGATTCTGCAGGACCAAGCGACCCACGATGGGATTCTCGCGGCGATGCGCAAGTATTTGGTGGATGAGCCGGCTTCCGGTGACGTTGTGTTCTTCTATTATGCTGGACACGGATCGCTTCGATATAACTCGAAATCCGATAAACGTGCTAGCCATTTAGATAACACGATCGTGCCTGCCAACGCGTATACCGGTGTATTTGACGTACGGGATCGTGAGATCGCGCGCATTTTTAATGCGGCGCTGGATAAGGGCGTGGTACTCACCGCGATTTTTGACAGTTGTCACAGCGGAACGATCTCTCGCGGCATCCCTTTGGGGACTCCGGGCGCCACGCGATTCCTGGCTTACGATCCGCGTGACATTAATGAAGGACCGGATCTGAAAGATGGAAAGCAAATTGTCTCGCCCGAAGACCGTCCGGTAAATGCGGCGCTCACCTTTTCAGCCACCCAGCCGGATCAACTTGCGCGTGAGTGGCCCAATGGGGCCGAAGCCCACGGTGCTTTTACCATAGCCCTGCTGCAAGCACTTATGGCCCTTCCCGCGGACACACCAGCAAAGGATGTCTATAAACGGGTGAAGGTGGTGATGGAAGGTATGGGACTGAGCGACCAACAACCCGTTCTCGATGGAACCGCCTCACGCCAGCAGCAGCCTCTTTTTGGCAAGGGAACTGGAGACACAAAATTGCGGGTTGCTGTTGCCGGCATGGGTCCCAATGGAACCATTGTTCTCGACGCGGGAATGGCGAGTAACTTGGGACCTGGAACGGAGCTGGTCCAGGTGAGTGAAGGGGGACAACGTCTCAAGGCCCGCCTTCGCATTCAACGCGTGAACGGTCTCACGCGCTCCGACGCGCAAATGATCGGTCCCGCCGGCACTAAAGCCGATATAGGCGACATTTTTGAGGTAGAAAAATGGATCCCCATGCAATCCAACCTTCTCAAGGTTTGGATACCAGCAGCTCTTCCGCAAGCAGAGCTAACGGATGTATCCAATGAATTCTCGACGCTATACAATTCCGCGAATATTGCGAGGGTAGATGATCCCGCAAATCAGGCGCCCACACACATGATCTGGTGGGATGGCCAACAGTGGATTCTCACCAGTGCGGGATCCGCGCACAATATCCCGCTTGGCGTGAAACCCAATGCGTCTACAATCACGCAATTGCTAAACGGCAGTCGTATCCGCTTATTCGTAAATTTCCCACCCTCCCGAGAACTTGTGCAGCAACTGCAATTGGGCGAATCAACAAACATGATTCAAGTCGTCAAAGGGCCCGAAGCATCGCTGTATCTACTCGTGGGTGCGATGCAAGAGGGGCAGTTGCAATATTCATGGTTTCGCAGACCTTCCTTGGAACAGGCAGCAACGCGTACTGGAAAAGCAACCGCAAACAGCGCATGTTCCGAGGATTCTCCGTACCCGATGCGTTCAGACTGGGTGAGGGCGCGGGATATTCCAGTCACCGCGCAGGGACTTTCGACCCTAGCTTCCCGGCTGGCCAAATTGCACGCCTGGCTTGATCTGCCCACTCCCCAGACAGAAGGCGCCGGCTTTCCGTATCACCTCGCGCTGAAGCGAGTATCCGACGGCGCCTACGCCATGGATACTCCGACTCGTGAGGGCGAGGAATATGATCTCGTGCTTCGGGCCGACCGGGCCGTTGCAGCTTCTACATCTCCTCGGTGGATATACGTTCTTGGGATTGATTGCACGGGACAGGGAACTTTGCTGTTTCCCTATACCGGAGGCGGAAACAAGTTTCCTACGGAGGATCAAAGGGGCCAGGAGATCGTCCTCCCGCTGGGGAAAGGGCATATTGGAATCGGCGAGCCGTTTGGCATAGACACGTATATTTTGCTTATTACGGACGAGCAATTGCCAGACCCAGGCGTTCTGAATTTTGAAGGCGCGGCTGCACGCGGCGCTCGATTGGGCGGTACCCCTCTGCAAAATCTTTTGGGCTCGATGAGTAATGGAACGCGGGGCGCGCACTTGGCCGAGCCGACGCCAACGAATTGGAGCGTCCAATTTCTACATTTACGTAGTCTTTCTAGAGAAGCCAGCGCGCAGGCCGGATCTCAGAAAAATTAAAGATTGTTCCGCAACGCTGTTGCGTTTGTCCTTGATATGCAGTATTTGAGTGAATCGCCAAGGCAAAAGAAAAAGTCAAACAGGGTGAAGAAACAAAAATGAGTTGCGGTGGAGTCGCTGAGTTTGCGAGATCGCTTCGTTGAACTGTCCCTCGTCTTGTGCAAAGATGTGCCTGCACCGCGCACCGGAATGGAATTGGAATCATGGTAGATCTAGAAACGAGATTTTCTTCGCGCCAACCCTTTCGCCTGAACTCCGACGATCAACAGTGGCTGGTTTCGCGAACTGTATTTCTGAGCCGGCGAATATCTGGGTTTGCGGTGCGATGCCTGGCGGGTCTGTTTCTGATCTGCTGCATCCCATCCAGTGCGCCGCGCGCCCAGGGTTTCGGCACACTCATCAACAAGAAGACGATCAAATTACAACGGAAACTCCCGGCGGCGGTGCGTCTGCCAGGCGGAGCAATCGATGTCAAAGTGCTTTCGCATGACGCGGCTTACGCGAACTTGACGCAAACACTTTCCGATTTGTTGACTGCTGAACTTCAAAAGAACGATCAGCACATTCACGTGGAAAAGAACGCACCTGATGCCATCATTACCTGCACGATTTTAGCGTTCCAAACACCTCCTCCGGTACCGTTCATGCGCACCGAAGTGGTCTTCCAAAAAAAGAAGGGCGTTCCCGAACAACCGCGACAGTATTATAAGGTCACCGGTGAAGTCGATGTGAGCTACCAGGCCAGGAGCGCCAACTCGAAGATACTGGATACCGACGACGTGATGGATAAGTATTCCGAGAATTTCGAAGCCGGAACGAATGCAGCCGACGGAGAATCAATAGCCTCTAAAGTTACCAACCCCTTTAAACGGTTGGCGGGGAAGAAATCGGATGAAACGTATGGACCGCCCACGCCGACCGAGTTGCGACAAATTCTATTGACTCGAGTGGCCAAGCAGATCGCGGCGCGCTTGGTTAACACAGACGAGATTGTGGAAGTGCCGCTGGCGCGCGGCAAATTGAGCGACACCGATAAGCTGGCCGAGAGCAAATTGTGGAGTCGGTACGTAGAAACCCTCGAGATGATGACGCCTTTCCCCTCGCCGATCGATGATGCCTATCGCCAATACAACATTGGTGTCGGGTACGAAGCGATGGGATACGAGACGGAAGATCATGCCGCCGCCAAAAAGCTTTTGGACAAGGCTGCCATTGCCTATGGAAGGGCGATCGACGCCAAGCCGCAGGAAAAGCCTTTTATAGATGCTCAGCAGCGCATCGAAACAGGGGAAGCCCAATACAGAAAACTTGTGGCCGGTGTGAGGACGGCAGAAGCGGCGCCGCCAATTTCTAATCCGCCGGCGAACTCTGTTCCCTCTTCTTCTGTGCCTGCCGCTGCGACGACAATGAAATCTGCCGCCAGCCCAAAACCCCCTTCTACGAGTACAAGGGGAGCTTCCGCGAGCGGGTCGAGTTCCAAATCAAGTTCGAGCGCTGGGCCGGCGCCAACTCCAAACGGACCGAGCACAACTACAGCCAAGCCAGCCACGGTGTTGACCAATGACGACATCATCCGCATGGCGAAGAACGGTGTCGATGAAGCCAGCATTATCGGCGCGATCCGTGATGCCGGCGCCGTAAATTTTGATTTGACTCCCGACGGCCTGATCAAGCTCGCGAGTAGCGGAGTGAAAGGGAACCTAGTTACTGCCATGCGAGACAAAGCACACGCGGCTACGCGGCGCGCCAAGCCGGGACCCAACGGCAACTAATCGCCTATGGCCGGCATGAAAACGACAACCTGGTCATCCGTGGTATTGCCCAGTTTCAGGGTGATTCCCCTGATCTTCGTGGCTATTTTTCCGGCGTTTTGGCCCATCTCCGCCCGCTCCCAAGATGATCGTTGCGGCTTGGCGAAAGACTTTGCCTATCAGGCGCTCGAACAGATCAGGAGCGGGACCTCCTCGGAAATCCAGGATGGCCTTCAATTGCTGAAACACGCCAATGAAGTCTGTGTTTCCTACGGGGACGCCTGGTACTACCGTTCGCTTTTCGAGGCAAAGTTGAACCGGACTGCGAACGCAGCTTATGCGCTCGATAAGGCCAAATTGTTCGGGTCCGATGCCATGAAAAGTGGGGCCAATCCGTTTGTCCTGGCCGCTCCGATGCAGCCGGAACTAAAAGAACTTCCGCCCGTACGGAATAAATGGGCGCTGGTGATGGGCATTTCCAACTTTCACGATGCGGGAATGAACCTAAACTTTACCGCTAAGGACGCCAAAGATTTGTCCGCAGTGCTTGTAGACCCAAAGTACGGCCGATTTAGCGCCGCGAACGTTCATACACTTTCGGAAATGGTGACGACTCGCCGTATCAAGGAAGAACTGAATTGGTTGGCCCGTCAAGCAGGGCCCGATGATCTAGTCGTAATTTTTCTGTCTTCCCACGGCACTTCCCGCGCGGAGGATACAGCCGAAGTCAATTATGTCGTCACTTCGGATACTGACTTGCAAAATCAAGACACCCTATTTGGATCTGCTCTGGCTATGGTGGAGCTATCGGACATCGTACGGACCCGCATCCAGGCGCGCCGAACGGTTATCGTACTGGACACCTGTCACAGCGGAGGCGCCATGATTGCCAGCCGGGAGCGCGCTTTGCAAGTCAGCGAAGCATCACCTTCCGCCTCCGTGCTCGACCGAATTAAGCAAGGCGTCGGACGCGCGATTCTGAGTTCCAGCCAGGAAGGGCAGTCGTCCTATGAAGGTCCGCCCTTTCAAAACGGTTATTTCACTCATTTTCTCCTGGAGGCTCTCCGCCGGAACAACGGCACGGACAATATTCAGCAGGTGTACACGTATGTGAGGGATCAAGTTTCGAAAACCGTGTCTTCTCGGGCCACGGTTTCTCGCGGAGCCTTTGTATCCGGAGCAGGCGCAAATGCCATCGTAACTCCCGGGCAAACTCCCGTGCTTGCCACGAGTGAAACTGGTTCCGAAATTGTACTCGGCGTTTCCTTGTCTGGCGCGCCTTGAAGCCAGAGCAAAGATGAAGACGCGCCACCATGGCAAAGCGGAACGGCCTCCCGCAGGCCAGGAGTCTCCCAATTCGTCGTCCTCTGAGGATCAGCAGGAAAAGAGAGTTCGAACCGCAAAGAATAGCTTCTGGTTTGCACTAGCGACAACACTCGCGATTGCAGTGGCTTTGCTCGCGTTAAAGGAACGCGTCGAAAAAACAAAATACGGAATGCTGTTCGAACAGATGAGTTACGACCTGTTGCAATATCGCCTTAAGCCGGAGACAAATGTACCGCTCCTGGTTGTCGATATTAGTTCCATCCCCATGGTTTCTAGCAACGGACTGAAACCAAGACTGGTGACGGACCGCAGACAACTGCAATCGGTTGTCGATGTCCTAACCGAGGATAGCGAGAAAGCGCCCCGGGCGATTGGCCTGGATGTTGATTTTTCTCCGGACCAATATGGGTACGCGGACCCAGACGATTGGAGATTCCTTAATTTCCTGCTGAAAAAACGAAAGGAAACTAACATACCCATCTTTGTTGGCGTAAATGACTCGCTCGCATTGGGTCCGACAAATTGGCTCAAAGAGCCTATATACATGCCTTTGGCGGCGTGCGTTGTTGTGCCATTTCCCGAGCCCGGCCAGTCCACCCGGTCGATGCCAGAATGGCTCCAGGGGGAATACCATGGCGACTATCTTACCGTCACGACAAACCGATGCTACTCCATGGGTGCCGAACTTGCATCCGCAAAGCCCGATCCTCGAGCATCCGAAAAAACGGATTCTCTTGCGTGCGTAAAGCCGGATCCCCACATATTCGTGAATCCGGATGTCCCAGCATCCGAAATGCCGGTTGACCTTGCGCCAGCATCCCTAGAACGGGATGTCCCAGCATCTGTGAAGCCGGTTCCCTCGTGGTTAAGGTTCGCGATTATATCCTCCACCATGCGCAATGGCCAACGCTTGACGGAAAGTCAATTTCTTGTCGACTTCAGCGCGTTGGAAATTTTGAGCAATTGCCGATTACAAGATCCTGCTGATTCAGCCTTGGAGGTTAAGGACAAGATCGTTATTTTAGGCCGTACAGACCAAACGAATGACACATTTACGGTCCCTGGCAGGCCGGAGAAGCCCTATCCGGGAGTATTTCTCCATGCTTCCGCGGCATACACGCTATTGCGAGGTAACCCTCTCTACCGTCTAACCGATTCGAGTCGAAGGATCATGGACCTTTTGTTCGCTGTCATCATATTCGGCGCGGTAACGGCCATTCGAGTTTTTCGCACAAGGAAAAATGTCGGGGATTTCAATGAGAACAGTTACACAAGAGTGATAAGTTTTCTTTTTGCGTTGGCCGTGGTTGTCGGGACGCCGTTTTTGGTGCGCATTTTTCACGTAATGTGGGATGACTTCATCCTTGTGAGCATCGCTTTGGTGGCCCATCCTCTGATAGAACGCAAGATAGACGAATTAGATGATCGCATTCGGCAACGTTCACCCTCTTCGGACCAATCGCGCACCAAGGCCAAGGAATGACGAGAAGAACCTGGATACGGATTGCTTTTATGGGGATGACCCTTGGGGGAGCCCCCCTGGACGTCCGCTCGCAGAACCCTGCCGATGCCCGGGTCATGAACATCGACAGTGAATGCCAACCGAAACTGACAAAGAAAGCGTCGGGAAATAAGGATCAACCACCTTCCCCAAGGATTGGATTGGATCTCTTCGGCGGGGACAAAATCCGTTGCGCGGGGCCCGGCTATTTGGAGCTTCTCCTACCCGATGGACTGATGAGGATTACACGCTCTGAAATCATGTGGATTACGCCATCTCAAACAACGAAGATTACACCCTCAAAAACCCAATTCACCATAAAAGACGGATTTACCGTCCCGGCCGTTCCGACGAATTCAGCATTTTCGGAAATTACGAAAGACTTGGCTAAGTATGGAGTCCCGGGCGCCACTCGGGGTCCCCAACCCGTCTCCGGCATCCTGTGGCCGTCGGACGGTAGTGCGGTGATCGCGGAACATTTTGTCATTCGCTGGGTCCCGGTTGCGCAAAAAATCACAATTTCCATTAAGTCAGAACAAAGCGACACAACCTTGTGGGGTCCCACTGAAATCGACGGCAACGTGGGATCGCTAAGACCCGAAGGGGTGCGTTGGGATTTGGCACGCGATAAATCTCAAGCAGGAAATCACCAGTCCGTATTAACTCTCTCGCTCGCGTACGGCGGCCATTCCGAGGAAGTGCATTTTTCTTTGGTCGGCGGCCAGCAGGAGCAAGAAATCAATTCCTCTCTGAATTTGTGGGAAAACCACACGACTGGACTGGCACTTCATCTGGGTCGCGGATATTCATTTCTGCGCCACCAGCTCTTTGATGAAGCTGCGGCAGAATACGACACGGCCTTGAACTTCGCGCCCAATAGCCGCTATCTTCTCGAAGAAGCAATTCTAGCAAATCGTCTGGCGGGGAAACGCGATCGCGCCAAAGAACTCCAGATGCATCTGGAATCCCAGTCCGAGTCAATTAATTAGCCGCAATCGTCTCTCGGTGCGAATGTTACAGAACCCCTTGGGCGCCTGTTGCCACCTAATGTTGCATATCCAATGACTTGACCAATCCAGAAGGAACCCATCCTGCCACCCGGATGAGATGTCGGCGAACCACCAGATCTGTTTAGAGCCTCGGCGCGGGGGAATTCGAATGTCTGAAGTGATGAATGAGCGCGGGGACGAGACCGCGAATCACCCACAAGGAAAAACCAAATTTGAGCCCTGCCGTTACGAACAATCCAACCATGTAACTGGAAAGTTCATGCGTCGCAGGGGGCCCGAGCCGAAGAATCATAAAGAAACTGATTCCCAACCCGTAGAAAAAACCACGGGCACAGAAGAGAAGTAATTCCTTTCCCGCTTTTGTACACCAGGAAATATCTTTGGATAGTCGCATGAAGACACGCTCAGTTTTGACTTGGGATGCCGACACATGGCCCACTTTTCGACGGTCCGAACCCATTGTTTTGGATCGTCAGGTTTACCGACTGGGAAGCAAGGGCCGGTCGCGTCGTTTCCAATCAACGTCCGCAACCTCCTGTCAGCCCGCCAAACGAAAGAACAGCTGAAGTGAGAAACGCCAGCTTTGTAATTGCCGTGGCTCTTCTCAGCAATCTTTCGCCAAAGCTTGATTTGAGGACGCACCTCATCAGGAAAATTAGCAAACCGCACGGTAGCAGGAGCGCCGAAGCGAACAGGATCATCTTCCGTGCTGTCATATCGCGCCCGGGGCAATGTCTACCCTGTATCGGTGGACAGCCTGCTAGTGCAATGACGGCACCATTTCGACGATTTAGTAAGTTCTATATTTAGAATGAGTTAGATTTGTAAAGCTATCTCAACGTGAGTGGATTCGACACACACTTAAGGGAAGACAACTCGCTTACTGGGCGGGAAATTCACTGTGGAATCCAAGGGGGACGGAATTTTGGAAAGGATACAACTACAGAGGCCAAGTTTTGCCCGGACTACCCAGGAGCTGAGAGCAAAGGGGCTGCGGTCGAACGAGTAAAGTTCATTTATTGTGGTTCCGAGCCTGAACCGGAGTTAGCTTCGGCTGCGACCGCAGTCTGATCCGAGATCTCTTGTACTTCCGCCATTGCCGCAACCTCTGGAGAGTCTGCTGTATCAACCGCTTGGTCTATTTCCCCTCGTTCGAAGTCACCCTCTAACTCCGACTTTCCACTTATTTCGTTTTCTCCGGGTTCTGGTCTTTCTACTTCCGGACGCATTTCATTGGTCGGTTCCGGTTGTTCTGGACCAGAATCTATTCCCACGCGCGTGGAATATCCCGGCTGCAAGAGAACCGATCCTCCAACCGCATTCTGTCCAGAGACTTCCACAATCCCGTCCACTACGTCGACTTCCGTGACGTTGCGCAGATTGACTTCCACATCGAATTCCGTTCCACGCACAGCGATAACGGCGCTGGGCGTTCCAAGTTCGAATGGCGCGGCGCCGCCGGTCCGCTTGTTAATAAGAGCTCGGATTCGTCCCAGCAGCAGTTGGAAGTAACTTGGATCGGCCAGAGTAGGTTGCTGCAATTGTAACCTCGTGTGCGACCGGACGATCACTTCACTGCCGTCGTTCAGGCGAAGGAGCAATTTGCCGCTGCCTGTGTCAAGAATTGTGCCAGGAGGAAGCTGCTCTCCACGCAGGGGATTAGAAGACAACTGACCAGGGAGACTCAGATGAATATTGCCCTTCCACTCGGCGATCGTTGCTCCAGCAATAGCCGCGGTGGCGGGGATGAAGCTCGACTGCTGATCCTGGGCGGCCGACGGCACGACACCTATGCAGAAAAAGAGGAAATAAATATAAGTGCAACGGACGGCTATGTCTTTCATTGGTTTGTCTCACTAAGGATAAATCGAGTGACTGGTAGATGAATGCAAAAAGATGTCCCTGATCCTGGCGTGCTACATGCGTCGGCTGTGCCACCATGTTGTTCGGCAATCCGTTTGACAAAGGCCAATCCAAGTCCCCATCCTCGCGATGCTTCTTCCTGTTCATTCCTTCGATAAAACGGTTCGAAGAGGCGCACTAGCTCCTCGGGCGGAATCAAGGGGCCAGGATTCCATACTTCCAGCACGATTCCATTCCCGTCGCCCTCAGCCTCGGCGCGCAGTTTCACTTCGCTTCCCCGTGCGCTGTACTTGATGGCGTTGCTGACAAGATTGAGCAATGCTCCCTCGATGAGGTGCGCATCCCCTTGAAGCGCCGGCAAGTCCGCACCAATTTCGAGGTTAACCTTTATCTCGGAACCTTGTGCAATCGGTTGAATGACTCTCGCCACCTGCTTCACGGTTTCACCGACCTGAAAAA
>Ga0209526_10003577_pt1 | contig 10583 bp, 7 predicted proteins | sample JacPinW_OM2H0_M1_FD_188566 | JGI IMG/M metagenome (GOLD analysis project Ga0209526, IMG submission 188566) | Forest soil microbial communities from Algoma, Ontario, Canada - Jack Pine, Ontario site 1_JW_OM2H0_M1 (SPAdes) (version 2) | ecosystem: Environmental > Terrestrial > Soil > Boreal... | reverse complement strand
TGGCGCGCCATGAAGTCGCGCAAGCCCTCGATCACCAGCCGGTTGGCTTCGTCGGTGCCGATGGTCATGCGCAGCGCATGCGGCAGGCCGTAATTATTCAGCGCACGCAGCACCAGGCCCCGCTTGGTCAGGAACGCATCGGCCTCGGCCGAAGTTTCGCCCTTGTCGAGCGGGAAATGGATGAGGACAAAATTCGTCACGCTCGGCGTCACCTTCAGCCCGAGTTTTGTCAATTCCTCGGTGAGCCAGTTGCGCCACTTCTCGGTGTGCGCCTTCGACATCTGCTGATGCGCGGTGTCCTCGATTGCGGCCACCGCCGCCAGCATCGCCGGCGTCGAGACGTTGAAGGGGCCGCGGATTCTGTTTACCGCATCGACAATATGGGCCGGGCCGAACATCCAGCCGACCCGCAACGCCGCCAGCCCGTGGATTTTCGAGAAGGTGTGGGTCATCACGGTGTTGTCGGTGGTGGCAACAAGTTCAATGCCGAGTTCGTAGTCGTTGCGCGACACGTAGTCGGAATAGGCGGCATCGAGCACCAACAGCACATGCGGCGGAAGCCCGGCGCGCAGCCGCTTGACCTCGTCGAACGGCAGATAGGTCCCGGTCGGGTTGTTCGGGTTGGCGAGCCATACGAGTTTTGTGCGTGGCGAGACCCGTTGCAGGATCGCATCGACGTCGGCCGTAAAATTGGTTTCGGGCGCGACCACGTTGATGGCGCCGTTCGCTTTGGTCGCGATCGGATACACCAGAAAACCGTGGGTGGTGGAGATCGCCTCGTCGCCATGGCTGAGATAGGCGTGCGCGAGCAAATTGAGGACTTCGTCCGAGCCGGCGCCGCAGATGATACGATCGGGGTCGAGCCCAAAGGCGCGGCCGATCGCCTCGCGCAGCACCCGCGATGTTCCTTCCGGATAATCCTCCAGATGCGCAGCCGCTTCCTTGTAGACCGCAATCGCCCTCGGCGACGGCCCGAACGGGGTTTCGTTGGCCGACAGCTTGAACACCTTGCGGCCCGGCTCCGGCACCGGGCTCTTGCCGGGCGTGTAGGGCGCAATATCGAGAATGCCGGGGTTCGGCACGGGACGGGACATCTTCAACTCCGGGTATTCAGGGCGGCTTTTACGATTTGGCAGCCGCGTTCGGGGGCACCGTATAGCGCGTTGCGTGGCTGCCGACGAGAGCCGATGAACGCACCGAGGCGCCAGCCTCGATCAAGGCCGACCTGATCTTTTCAAGGCTAAATGGCCGCGCAATCGACACCAGCAGCGCCGCGCCGTCGAAGGCGGTATCCGGCACCGCGACGATTTCCGCCAGCGGCGACAGCGCGCGTGCGACCTCGGCATTCCAGCCGGATACCCGCACGCTCCACATCTCGACTTCGGTCACCATGGCGCTGTCGGCGACCCGCGACACCACGAACACCGGCAGCGCCGCCGGATGATCGGCGCGCTCGACGAACGGCAGCCGCGCAATGATTTTTGGCGCGCCATCAGCCTCGAGCGCGATCCACCAGGGGGTGCGACTGGAGGTAGCCGAGACCAGCGCCAGGTCGCCCTTTGATTTCGCGACCGCTTCGACCGCGGCCGGCGCACTGAAATGCGAGACATAGGGGACGGTAAATCCGAAATGAAACCGCGCCGAATCCCGCATCGCGGACTCGCCCGGCGAGATATCGGCATGCACCGAAAACGGCGCCTGGACGTAAGTGAAGGTCGAGATGATGACGCGCCAGATGCTCTCGACAGTGTCGAGTGGCAGGATGCCGCGGTGGCGCTCGACCAGCCGCCGCATCATGTCGGCCTCCCGCGCCGGGCGGAAGGCCGATCCGACTTCCTGGGTCTGCTTCACTTGGATCAGCCGATCGATGATATCGCCGCGTTGCATCAACAGGCTGTGGACCTGCGCATCGATGGTGTCGATCTCTTTGCGCAGCACCTCGAGCGAGGGTGGGGCGGGGGGCGATTGGGACATCTTCAGACCTTGAAAAGAGCACTGCGAAGGGGCAGGCAAGGAGCATTGATTAGGTAAGACGATCCCTAAAAGCAAAGAAAACGTTGCGAATTCTGGTGCGCGCAAGGCGATGGGAGCCCCGCGTTGGCCCAGCCTTGCCTTGACGAGAGGCCGCCCAGTGACTAGTATTTGATCCATTCCGTGGTCATTTGAGCCGGCCGGCTTGCAGCCACGTTAAACAACTCGCTAAACAGGCCGGGGACAGATGTGATCCCGGTCGAACGTTTGTTCAGGCCGGGTTTTTTATGGCCTGATTTCCGGGGTGGTTCGCGAAGAACCCCCACAGGAGGTCGGTAGTTGCGATGGTAAAAGTTCAGTCGATACCAAGTCCGGCGATCCATGCCGACGAGCGGTCGCAGGAGGCGGATCATCCGAGTTCGCTGGTTGCACTGTTTGGCAAGGACCAGCCATTGCCGCTCGATTGCGGCATCGATCTGGCGCCGTTCCAGATCGCCTATCAGACCTATGGCGAACTCAACACCGAGCGTTCCAACGCCATCCTGGTCTGCCATGCGCTGACCGGCGATCAGCATGTCGCCAACATCCATCCGGTGACCGCCAAGCCGGGCTGGTGGGAAACCATGGTCGGTCCCGGCCGTCCGCTCGACACCGACAGCTATTTTATCATTTGCCCCAACGTGATCGGCGGCTGCATGGGCTCGACCGGGCCGGCCTCGACCAATCCGGCGACCGGGAAAATGTGGGGGTTGGATTTCCCGGTCATCACCATCCCCGACATGGTGCGCGCGCAGGCGATGCTGCTCGATCGTCTCGGGATCGAGACGCTGTTCTGCGTCGTCGGCGGCTCGATGGGCGGCATGCAGGCGCTGCAGTGGACCGCGGCCTATCCCAAACGGGTGTTCTCGACGCTGGCGATTGCCTGCAGCACGCGGCACTCGGCGCAGAACATCGCGTTCCACGAGCTCGGCCGCCAAGCGGTGATGGCCGATCCGGACTGGAACAACGGGCGCTATTCCGAAAAGGGCATCCAGCCGCATCGCGGCCTCGGCGTCGCGCGGATGGCCGCCCATATCACCTATCTGTCGGATGCCGCCTTGCACCGCAAGTTCGGGCGGCGGATGCAGGATCGCGAATTGCCGACCTTCTCGTTCGACGCTGATTTCCAGGTCGAGAGCTATCTGCGCCATCAGGGCTCGTCCTTTGTCGAGCGCTTCGATGCCAACAGCTATCTCTACCTGACCCGGGCGATGGATTATTTCGACATCGCCGCCGATCATAACGGCGTGCTGGCGCAGGCCTTTCGCGGCATCCAGACGCGGTTCTGCGTGGTGTCGTTCACCAGCGACTGGCTGTTTCCGACTTCGGAATCGCGCGCGCTGGTGCATGCGCTCAACGCATCCTCCGCGCGGGTATCCTTCGCCGAGATCGAGACCGATCGCGGACATGATGCCTTCCTGCTCGATGTGCCCGAATTCTTCGACATTTCGCGTGCGTTCCTGCAATCGGCGGGCACCGCGCGCGGCCTGAACAGGACGGGCGGCTGACATGACGATGCAGCAACAGGCGTTGCCGCTGACCGGCATGGCGCAGCCAGACACCGGGCATTATCGCGGCGATCACCTTTTGGTGGCGGAGATGGTCGAGCGCGGCTCAAAGGTGCTGGACGTCGGTTGCGGCGACGGCGACTTGCTGCTGCTCCTGGAAAGCCGCGGTATCGACGGCCGCGGCATCGAATTGTCGCGCGAGGGCGTCAACCGCTGCGTCGCCAAAGGTCTCGCGGTGGTGCAGGGCGACGCCGATACCGACCTGATCAACTATCCCGACGACGCCTTCGATTATGTGATCCTGTCGCAGACCCTGCAGGCGACGCGGCAACCGCGCGTAGTGCTTGAAAATCTGCTGCGGATCGGACGGCGCGCCATCGTCTCGTTCCCGAATTTCGGCTTCTGGCGGATGCGGCTGCAGCTTTTGGTCGGCGGCCATATGCCACGCACCGAAAACCTCCCGGCCACCTGGTACGACTCGCCGAACATCCATTTCTGCACGATCAAGGATTTCGTCCAGCTCTGCGACGAGATCAACGTCAAGATGGAACGCGCGGTCGCCCTCGATCTCTACGGCCGCCCGCTGCGGCTGAATCTGCCCTGGTGGTTTTGGAACATGTTCGGCGAGCAGGGCGTGTTTTTGCTGAGCCGCGCGGGGAAGGCGAAGTAGAATCTTCGCAGAGTGAGCCGCACACGCGGCTGCACCTCTCCCGCGCTTGCGGGGGAGGTGGACGCGCTCGAAGAGCGCGACGGGTGGGGGAATCTCTCCGCGAACGCTGGCATCCCTTATGCGGCACCACCAACCCTCCCCCGCGAAGTGCGGGAGAGGGGCGCACCGGCGGCGCGGCTAAGCCATCATCGACCTCGGATCACGCACCGGCCAGCGGCCGGCTTCGGCGAGCGTGATAAATCGCTCGACCATTTCATTGAACAGCGCGGGCTCTTCCAGATTGAGCACGTGGCCGGATTTTGGAAAGAACGCCAGTCCCGACGCCGGCAGGTGCTGCTTCAGGAACATACTCGGCTCGATGCAATTGTCGTCCTCATCGCCGCAGATGATGAGCGTCGGCGTCGGGACCTTCCGGATCGTCTCGGTCAAGGTGTAGATCGAGGGCCGGCCGCCCTGAAAACTGCGCATGGTGTTGGCCGAGCCTTTTGAATCATGCTTCGCCAGCGCGTCGTAGAAATCCGCGTGTCCGCGCGGATCCTTCAGCAAAAACGGAATCCGGCTCGGCGCCTCGCGCGTGGCCTTTGCAACTTCAGCCGAGCCGACACGCTCGAATTCCTCGGCGTTGGCCCGGCATTGCTTGCGGAAGGCGTCGAGGTTTTCGAGGCTCGAACCGGAGCCGACGGCGGCCAGCGTCAGCGATAGCGCGCGCTCCGGCGCGTTCAGGCCGATCTGCAGCGACGAATAAGACCCCATCGACAGGCCGACGAAGTGCGCTTTTGCGATTTTCAAATGATCGAGCACGGCGAGAGAGTCGCTATAGAAGCGCTTGTAAGTGTAAACCTCGGCCGAGGCCGGCACATCCGAGGGCGTATAGCCGCGCGCGGAATAGGCGATGCAGCGGTGGCCGCGCGAGAAGTAGCGCATCTGCGGCTCCCAATTGGTGTGATCGGCGGCGAATTCGTGCAGGAAGATGATCGGCGTTCCCTGGCCTGCTTCTTCGAAATAGAGGCGGACATTGTCGGCTGTCACGGCGTAGGGCATTTGCTGTTCCTTCCCTCGTTTCTTGTTTTGACACGTTCTCTCGACCGCGCCCAAAAATCGCAGTTAATGCTCGCGGCTGCAATGAGGCAAAATCGATGCTTTTCGTCATAAAATAAACGTGGAATGACCCCGGAACCGATCTTGCACCGCCGCATCACGTCTTGCTCTCGCCACATCGCAACTCGCATACGAACGCGCGGATATCGGCTGTCGAGATGATTTCAAAATGAGATCGCTCGCGGTCGATGGGAAATAGGGGGTGTTCTACAGAAGGAATGAGTATGCTTCAGTTGGTTGCGTTCCGCCGGTCGCTTGTTGCGCTGGCGTTGTGTTCGGCGGCATTCGCCGCATCGGCCGGTCCGGCTTCGGCAAGGTCCCACCACGGCGCAAGTCGTCACGCCGCCCATCAAGCCAGGCGGCACTACGCTCACCGTCATTACCGGCATATGGCCCGCGCATCGCGCTGGGAGCGCGGTGTGGCGCAAATGCAGGCGCACGGTTTTGCGGATACCAATGCCGGCCTGCCGTCGAGCGCTGCTGCCGGCGGCATGACATCGGGCGGCTTCGGCTCATCGAACGTCGTCGCCGAGGCGCGCCGCTATGTCGGCGGCAATCCGACCGGGCGTGGCAGCCTGTGGTGTGCTCGTTTCATGAACATGGTTTTGGAGCGTTCCGGTTATCACGGCACCGGCTCCGACCTGGCGCGGTCGTTCGCCAATTATGGCCAGCGTGTGTCCGGACCGCAGATCGGCGCCATCGCGGTGATGGGGCGCCGCGGCGGCGGCCATGTCGGCGTGGTCAGCGGTATCGATGCCCAGGGCAATCCGATCGTGGTGTCGGGCAATAACGGCAACCGGGTCAGGGAAGCGCCGATCGCGCGCGGCCGGATCTATGCTTACGTGATGCCGACGGGTTGACGGGTCTCGTGCTCTCCCGCTCGCGGGGGACGCGTCTAGGGTGGGCAAAGCGAAGCGCGCCCACCATAACTTCGGCCAGACTTAATGTTTGAAAAGAGAGGTGGGCACGGCCAAGAGGCCTTTGCCCACCCTACAGCTCCATCCCGATCGCATCCCCGACGCTCACTGCGCCGCCGGCAATCACTTCGGCATAGATGCCGCAATCGGCGTGACCTAGGCGGCGCAACAGGGTCGGTGGGATGTCGAGGTCGCGCAGCGCGCTGTCCGGATCGACATTGACCGCCGCACAGCGGACGATCCGCTTGACCACCTTGAGTCGCGCGTTGCCGATCTCAAGGGTCTGGCCGAGCAGGTCGAGCTCGTGCCATGCCGGCCAGCCGCTGACATAGAGGTTGGCGCGAAACCGTAAGGGGTGAACCGGCAGGCCGAGCATGGTTTCAATCGCGGCGACGCTGCCGAGATTGATGATGGAGACGACCTTGTTGGCGACATCCGAAAAGCTGTGGCCGCCGCCGGAAAGGACTTTTGGCGGCCCCTTGAGTTCACGGGCAAAATTCGCCGTGAAAAACGCTTCGATGGCGGCACGACCCTCGGCCGTTTCCAGGTCTCCGCGCGCGACCACGTTGCCGTTCTCGCGAATGGTCAAAAGGTGAGTTTGATCCTCGAAATGGGTTCGCAATCCCGCCAGCCGCTCGTTGCGCATCAGCATCAGATAATTGATTTTCGGCAGCCACGCCGGCGCCGCCGGGTCGAAGCCGCTAGGGCCGTTTTCGATGGCATAGCGGCGGTCGGCGGGAAGCGTCTGCCCGACGCCCAGGGTGACCCGCGGCAGCGGTTCCGGCGAAAGGCCTTTGACGGGATAGCGATAAAGGCTGGCGATCTGTGCGGGCGTGGTCGAGGACATCCGGTTTCTTAAGAGATTTTCGCACCTGGCGCCACCGTACACGAATTTGTGAAATCGCCTCTTCCGTTCCCGCAAGGCTCTTCCCACATTTGCCCCAAGCCGGCTCGAGCGTCGGCGAAGACACCGCCGGCTGGTTGAGGAATGTCAATGTGGTCGCGCGGAAACCCAATGAAGATGCTGGCTTCGTGCCTCGCGCATGATCCGCCAAAGTGTGGGCGGTTTGGCGATCGGATCATGCGCTCGCTAATATTTAGGAGCGCGATCGGACGCAAAACCGGTACCCACTTTTGCTGATCGCGCTCCGGGCGGAGCGGCAGGCCGAGGGATTTGCGATGAATATTGAAAAATACACCGAGCGTGCGCGCGGTTTTATCCAGTCGGCGCAATCGCTGGCGATGCGCGACGGCCATCAGCAGTTCTCGCCGCTGCATCTCTTGAAGGTGCTGCTGGACGACAGCGAGGGCCTTGCCGGCGGTCTGATCGACCGCGCCGGGGGCAATTCCCGCGCGATCCTCAAGGCGACCGAGGACGCGCTCAACAAAATGCCAAAAGTTTCCGGAAGCGGGGCCGGGCAGGTTTACCTGGCGCCGGAACTGGCGCGCGCCTTCGATGCCGCGGAGAAAGCCGCCGAGAAGGCCGGCGACAGTTTTGTCACCGTCGAGCGATTGCTGCTGGGCTTGACGCTCGAGAAAGACAGCGAAGCCGCGAAGATTTTGCGAAATGGCGGCGTCACGCCGCAAAATCTCAATGCGGCGATCGAAGCCCTGCGCAAGGGCCGTACCGCCGACAGCGCGACGGCCGAAAACGCCTATGACGCGCTGAAGAAATATGCCCGCGACCTCACTCAGGCGGCGCGCGACGGCAAGCTCGATCCCGTGATCGGCCGCGACGAGGAAATCCGCCGCACCATCCAGGTGCTCTCGCGCCGCACCAAGAACAATCCCGTCCTCATCGGCGAGCCCGGCGTCGGCAAAACCGCGATCGTCGAAGGCCTGGCGTTGCGCATTGTCAACGGCGACGTGCCGGAAAGCCTCAAGGACAAAAAACTGCTGTCGCTCGATCTAGGCTCGCTGATTGCGGGTGCCAAATACCGCGGCGAGTTCGAGGAGCGGCTGAAAGCCGTGCTGCAGGAAGTCACCGCGGCCGAAGGCAACATCATCTTGTTCATCGACGAGATGCACACGCTGATCGGCGCCGGCAAGGCCGATGGCGCGATGGACGCGTCCAATCTTCTAAAACCCGCGCTGGCGCGGGGCGAATTGCATTGCATCGGCGCCACCACGCTAGACGAATACCGCAAGCACGTTGAAAAGGACGCGGCGCTGGCCCGCCGGTTCCAGCCGATCTTCGTCTCCGAGCCGACGGTTGAGGATACCGTCTCGATCCTGCGCGGATTGAAGGACAAATACGAGCAGCATCACGGCGTTCGCATCACCGATTCCGCGCTTGTGGCGGCCGCCACGCTGTCGAACCGCTACATCACCGACCGTTTCCTGCCCGACAAGGCGATCGACCTGATGGACGAGGCGGCGGCGCGGCTGAAGATGCAGGTCGATTCCAAGCCGGAAGAGCTCGATTCGATGGACCGGGAAATCATCCGGCTCAAGATCGAGCAGGAGGCGCTGAAGAAGGAAAGCGACGCCGGCTCGAAAAGCCGCCTGCAGACGCTAGAGAAGGAACTCGCCGAGCTCGAAGAGCGGTCGACGGCCCTGACCGCGCGCTGGAGCGCGGAGAAGAACAAGCTGTCCAATGCCCAGAAGCTCAAGAGCGAGCTTGATGCCTTGCGCATCGAACTCGCCAACGCACAGCGCCGCGGAGAATTCCAGCGCGCCGGCGAATTGGCGTATGGCCGGATTCCCGAGCTTGAGAAGAAGCTCGCCGGGATCGAGGCCAAGGAGAACAGCGGCGAGATGATGGAGGAGGCGGTCACCGCCAACCACATCGCGCAAGTGGTGTCGCGCTGGACCGGCGTGCCCGTCGACAAGATGCTCGCGGGCGAGAAGGAAAAGCTCCTGAAGATGGAGGAGGCGCTTAGCAAGCGCGTCGTCGGCCAGGCCGAGGCGGTGCGTGCTGTTGCGACCGCGGTGCGCCGTTCGCGCGCGGGCTTGCAGGACCCGAACCGCCCGATGGGTTCGTTCATGTTCTTAGGCCCGACCGGCGTCGGCAAGACCGAACTTACAAAAGCGCTCGCCGAATATCTGTTCAACGACGAGACCGCGATGGTCCGCCTCGACATGTCCGAATATATGGAGAAGCATTCGGTGTCGCGGCTGATCGGCGCGCCGCCGGGCTATGTCGGCTATGACGAGGGCGGTGCGCTCACCGAAGCGGTGCGGCGGCGGCCTTATCAGGTGGTGCTGTTCGACGAGATCGAGAAGGCGCATCCCGATGTCTTCAACGTGCTGTTGCAGGTGCTCGATGACGGCCGCCTGACCGACGGTCAGGGCCGCACGGTGGATTTCCGCAACACGCTGATCATCATGACCTCGAATCTCGGCTCCGAGTACCTGGTCAATCAGCCGGAAGGCGAGGATACGTCCGCCGTGCGCGAGCAGGTGATGGGCATGGTGCGCGCGCACTTCCGCCCGGAATTTCTCAACCGCGTCGACGAGATCATCCTGTTCCACCGCCTGCAGAAGAGCGAGATGGGCCGGATCGTCGAGATCCAGTTCGGCCGGTTGCAGAAGCTGCTTGAGGACCGCAAGATCACGCTGACGCTCGACGCCGCGGCGCGCGAGTGGCTGGCTACCAAGGGGTGGGACCCCGCCTATGGTGCGCGGCCGCTGAAGCGGGTGATCCAGCGCTATCTGCAGGATCCGCTGTCCGAGATGATCCTCGCCGGCGAAATCCAGGACGGCGATCGCGTGGTGATTTCGGTGGAAGGCAACGTGCTGACCTTCAACGGCAAGGCACCGCAGACCGCCGAGATCGCGCAGTTCGAAGCCCCGATGCCGAAACGGAAGCTGAACTGACGTAAATTTTTGGCCCTCTCCGCGGTGCGGAGAGGGCGCTTTGTGCTGGTGTTTCCAGAAAAGTGTCGTCCGTCAGCGGAGCGGCGTGGACCGGTTTTGCGCGGCAACCTAGGCGTGCGGCGGCTTTGTCACACCTATAGGAACTCAAGGATCCTGTTAAGAACCAGACCTCAAGATCAAGAAAGCGAAGACGATCAAGGAATTCAAGGCTGCTGTGAACTTGCACGACGCGGTCGCAATTTTGTACGAAAGATCGAGCAGCCTGCCAACCAACCCGGCGAAATCATCAGGCGCTTTTCAATTGCGCGAAAGTTCGCACCGCAAAATGCCTAATCGTTTGCGGCCGTCGCCAGCGCGTCAGCCCTCGGCAACCGCTGGCCCCGCTTCCTCTTCCCCCTCCGCCTCCAGCTCCTCCAGAATCTCGACCAGCTCGCCCACTCGTCCGCTCGGCAGCGGCCTGCCGGCATTTATCAACGCCTCGTCATTGGCGAGCCAGGCTTGCGCTTCGGCCAGCTCTTCTGCCGTGGCGCCGGTGCCGATGATTTCGGCGATGGCGACATC
>Ga0209526_10003576_pt1 | contig 10585 bp, 9 predicted proteins | sample JacPinW_OM2H0_M1_FD_188566 | JGI IMG/M metagenome (GOLD analysis project Ga0209526, IMG submission 188566) | Forest soil microbial communities from Algoma, Ontario, Canada - Jack Pine, Ontario site 1_JW_OM2H0_M1 (SPAdes) (version 2) | ecosystem: Environmental > Terrestrial > Soil > Boreal... | reverse complement strand
GACGTTGCAATGGACGCGTTGGGTTTCTGTATCGGAGTCGGTGTGGATCTTATTGTGTCCCGGGTACGAGACCAGTTGACGGCACAGTGAGTTCGTGTCGTGAGCGCCAATAGTGGCGGCAGCTCCTCTGTGGTACGGCTCGAGCTGTACGCCTTCTTGGTCGCCTCGCTCGGGAAGCGCACGTCACGGGCAAATGAGTAATTGCAGTCAGATGCGCTCGGTTTGTCAGAGCATTGTCTTCGTTATCAACTCCCTCACTGCCGGTGGCGCGGAGCGTGCCCTGGTCGATGTGCTGGCGTACCTTGAGGATCGCCTAAGGGGCTATGCTGTCCATCTTGTGCTTCTGGACGTCGAAGAAGAGCTGCACGCCGTGCCGCCTTGGGTGCAAAAGCATGTTCTCAATGCCAACTTTAGTTTCCTTTGGAGCACGATTTCGCTTACTCGGCTTCTGAGAGGTTTGGCGCCTGCGGTAACTGTAAGCTTCCTGAACCGATCGAACTGTGCAAACGTCATATCCTCCAAGATCCTCAAATATCCATGCATAGTCAGTGAGCGTACTTACCCGACCAGCCGTTTTGGAGCCGGCCTGAGTGCCGTGATCACCAAAGTGATTATGCGGCTCACATATCCGCATGCAGACCAAGTGATCGCTGTATCCGAAGGGGTTAGAGCCGATCTGATGGCGAATTTCGGCGTCGACGGAGCGAAGATTCGCGTAATCTACAATCCCGTCGATACGGATCGGATCTGTGAACGAGCGTTGGAGACGCCGAGCACGAGACCTCCAGAACCATATATCGTGAGTCTGGGACGCCTGGTTCCAAGCAAGAATTTTCGGCTGCTGATCGAGTCCTATCGATCATCGAGTATCAACGAAAATTTGGTTATCCTGGGTGAGGGGGAGGAGCGCCAGGAACTCGAGAGACTTGTATCGAGGCTCGGATTGGAAGGGCGCGTCATCCTGCCGGGCCACATGCAGAACCCATATCCGATTGTTGGGGCCGCGCGGCTGTTCGTTTCTTCTTCCAATCTGGAGGGGTTTCCGAATGCACTAGTTGAGGCAATGGCATTAGGATGTCCAGTTGTCGCTACGGATTGTGATACTGGTCCGATGGAGATCTTGACGGGCAAAATGCAGGCCCGATGCACGGAGGTAACGCTCGCCGAATACGGAATCCTGGTCCCGGTGAATTCAGCTGATCTGCTCGCAGACGCGATCCGTATCGGGTGCCGTGAGAGCATCCGCGCCAGGTATTCGCGACGCAGCAAGGAACGTGCGCGGGATTTCGGAACTCGCAACTCGATTGAACAATACTGGTCGGTGATAGCGTCGCACGCGCGTTTCGTTTGATTCGTATTTCTGGTCTACGGACCGCCAGGAGGGGGTTGCACATGACAACCAGCACCATCGCTACCGTGATCCCGCTGTACAACAAGGAACCTTATATCGCGCGAGCGATCGCGTCGGTACTGGCTCAGACGAGGCCCGTCGACGAAATCATTGTTGTGGACGATGCCTCTACGGACGGCAGCCTTGAACGGATCAAGGCTTTTCAAGATTCGCGAATACGCGTGCTTCGCCGGACGGATCCCATGCAAAGAGGCCTCCCGGCAACTCGCAACCTTGGAATCCGGTCTGCAACATCGCGCTGGATTGCGCTCCTGGACGCGGACGATCGCTGGCATGAAAATTTCATCGAAGAGAGCAACAAGCTCATGGCCCAAGCGTTCGATCGTATAGGATTTCTCTTCACCGGCTGGGAGAGCGTCTCGCCTAACGGCGTCGTAACGCGTGATGCATATAGCGTGCGTTGCGAAGGTTTGGGCTTCAGGCGGTTGGATCTTGATAGCTTTGTTTCTGCGTGGCTCGACCTTGACGCCTGTCCCGTATTCCCTTCCGGGGTTGTTATTCGTCGCGACATGTTGCTCGACGCCGGTCTGTTTCAAGAGCGTTGCCGTCGTGGCGAGGACAAGGACATGTGGTTGCGTGTGCTGGCGATAACCGACGCGCTCAGCTCACCGCGAGTGTGCAGTTCGTATTATCGCGATATACCCGGTGCGATGAACGAAACGATCAGTACCAACGTGCGCCATTGCCTGTGCGCCACGCTTGAAGAGATGATCTCTCAGGCGTCGGCGGCGCGCCGCCACTTGCTCATGCGGCTCTTCAACCATCAGGTCATCGAATATGCGCGGTGGGTTGGTGGGCGCGAACGCCTCTCGCCAGACGTTTACCGTGGGTTCTTTGTATCAATCAATCCGCTAGGTTACCTGTTGTTGCTCGCGCTTTCATATCTGCCGGTCTGGCTTTTGAAAATCGTGCGTCAGGGCATGCTCTGGGCCCGTGACGTGATTGAACGGCCCAGATCAAGCCGGTGACTCGGCTACAGTGGCCCCGCCTCGTAGTTGTCAATCCAGGGATCGACCGCAAAGCTGCGCGAGACGACACCCGACCATGTCCATGTGGCATTCGTCCCGGCCGTGGCCTTCGGCCCGATGATGATCGCACCGTTCTTCTTCACGGTTGCGTTGGCACCCTTGACCTCCAAGCGAATTATATCGCCTACCAGGGGCGGGATTGTCACGAACCCGAGTTCCATGAATTCACCGTTCGTCCTCTCATAGAGCGCGATGCGGTCGTTCTTGAATTCGACCCCGATCAGGTTGCTCGGGTTCGTGAGTCGGCAGGCCAGAATGCCATTGTAGTAGGTGGGGATTTTCACCACCGTCGCCTGCACATAATGATCGGCAAAACCGCAATCTGGGGAGGCGTAGGCAGCGCCACGGTATGCTGTATTGAAGATGGCGAGCTTTTGGCCGCGAATGGCGATATCGCTCGGCGCGCCATCGCCGCCGCCGTCCGGAGCGAACCTCCAATCGGCGCTCGCTCCTAGGTCTTGGTCGGCGCGATTGAAATCGTCTTTGAAGAAGGCGGTTTCCGTTGTGCCGAAGACAAGCGTAATCGTTTGATCGGCCTTGTTGCCACTGGCGTCCGTCGCTCGGACGATGACCTGACGGTTCGCGTCGCTTGCGGCGGCGGTCATCGTAAGCGTGCCTGCACATCGGTCCGGCAGCACCTTGAACGCGGCCGCATCGCTACCCCCAACAATCGACCACGTGATGGGCCTGTTGGCCTTCAGCAGGTGTGCGAAATTGGCATTTGCCGCCGCGGTCACCGATGCTGCGGACGTGATCGTCGGTGGCGTCGCATCCGCTGGGTTAGCGTAGAGGAAGGCGTTGCCCCATCCTGACAACTCCGTTTGCCGAGCAGCGCGGGCATGATGAGTGATTGCAACACCAGCGATGCGGAAGACACTATTGTACGCCTCGGCGACGAAGACGTTGGTGTTCGGGTCGTTATCGGAAACGATGCCGCCTTGAATGAGTACGTCAGCGCCGGAGACATCCCGGGCAAAGCCCCCATACACATAATACTGCATCTGCGCGCCGACACCGCCGCGCGATTTCGGATTGAGCGCCCGACAACGGATATTCGTGGTGGAGGGACCCCAGAACTTGAAGTTCACTTTGTTCCCGCTGGCGGTGCAATTCACGTTCACGACGTCAGCGGCTTTGTCGTCATATCCGGCATCAGTGTTTCCGCTGCTCGTGCAATTCTCGCGATAGATTGCGTAATTGCCGCCCTCGCTTGCGAAGCCGTCGGCGTTCCAGAATTTGTCCGGATTCGAATTGCGTGTGTCATGGCAATTTGTGGCGGTCACTCGGCGCATCGTGATATTGTGCGCCGTTTCATTGCATTCGACCCCGGTCGCGAAATTGTGGCCGTCCTGGCGTCCTGAGTTCAAGACAATGTCCTCCAAGAGGACGTTGTGGCTGTCGCCGCGAATGCGGATGGCTGTCTTTGAAAAGCCAGTGCCCGTGATGTTTCTTAGGATCGTATCGATGTGGGAGGTGGCCGGTTCGTGCTCAAAGAAGCGCTGGAAGTTATAGGCGTTGCAGTCGCTGACCGTGATTCCCCTGTGCGTCGAACCGGTCAGGTGGAACGGCTGCCCAGTTCCCTGAAAATCAAAAAACTTGAAGGTAAGATAATCCGCGGCTGACCGCAGGGCGAACACGTCCCCGCCAGGGAACCAGTTTCTGACGTTCGTCACCGCCTCCGGATCAGTCGGAAGCGTCCAAGCTGTCCGGCTTCCGACGATGATGGCTCTCATCGGCACGAGCTCCCGATCGACGCCGATGATGGTCACCGGGGATCCGACCTTACCGCCGACGCTGATGTTGACCTTGTTGCTTGCGAGCGAATACGGCCCGGCGTCGGCGCGAACGTAGACCGTGCCGCCCGGACCGGCGGCGGCGATCATATCGTTGAGCCGCCAGAACGACGCAGCGTTCGCCCAACTATCGCCTGTTCCATTGCCCGCCGGCGCTGGCATTATATGGCGGAGATTCGCCTCGACTGGTGGCGAGGTCGCCTTTCGGGGTGCAGGCGCAGCTTTTGCGGATCTCCCAAGTGAGGAGAGACTTGCTACAAGCAGAGCGCGGCGGGTCAGCACCATCACATCATTCTATGTACGCGCGCTACACTGACCAAGTTGCGTCACGATCTGGGAACCTTCCCGACGCGTATCGCGTCCACTGCTCTCAACCGCTTGCTTGCAATCGGGGTCTGTGCTTGCGTTGCGGAATGTTGGAACAATTGGAACTTGGGCGTTGGTGGAAAGCCGTCAAAGCGTTCGGCCTCGGACAAGGAACGAGCGCATACTTCTTCCTTGCGTTGCCCCGCTTGTCCCGATTTGCCGAGAGGAAGGCGAAGTCGATGCGCATTCCCAGCGTCCCGCACCCGATCTGGCTGCGCCCGGCGACAACCGACTGGTACGTCATGGAGCAGATTTTCATCGATCAAGGCTTCAGTTTGTCGCGTTGGCCGGGGCACGAGCGCGCCATTCGTTCAAACTACGACAGGATGCTCGAGCGTGGTCAAATTCCCGTGATCTTGGATTGCGGCGCGCATGTTGGCCTTGCTGCCCTTTGGTTCGCACAGCGGTTCCTTCGTGCTCGCATATTCGCGGTCGAGCCCGCGCAAGAAAATTTCGAACTTTTGCGCCAGAATGTTTCTTCTCATCCCAACATCACGCCGATACACGCCGCCATATGGGATCGCGACACGCGGGTCGATCTGGTCAATCCGGACGGTGAGCCCTGGGCATGGGCGGCGCGCGAATCCGGTTCCGGTGAGGTGCAGACCGTCACCGTGCGCGACCTCCTGCAGCGCGAGCCCAATGGCCTCCCGCTCATCGTCAAGATCGATATCGAGGGCGGCGAGATCGAGCTATTCCGCTCGAACGTCGAATGGATCGAGCAAACGCCCCTGATCGTATTCGAGCTGCACGATTGGCAAGGCGGTTGGCGCGGGGCGGGACACTCCGTGTTTTCACGCCTCAGCACGCATCCTCGGGACTACATGCAACGTGCCGACAACATGTTTTCCTTCGCGCACTCCTTGGCGCAGATGAATTGATCGCGTTATCCAGCCCCACTATTTCTGCTTGTTGCGTAAGCTTGCTACCGCAAGCTGGCGTGAATATCATACCAACCAGGGAACTGCCGTCGGTACAGCCGCGACAAAAGGCGCGTTATGCGCATTCCGCCTGGAAAATTGTGCACAATCCCATCATCGCCAAATAAACGGTAGAGACCAAAGATCGCTCGGAATCGCCGAAGGCATTCGCCATAGTTCAACCAGCGGCCGGAAAGGTCCTCCCCAAATGGTCCAGAAGCGCCGTCGACGAAGACATGGTGCAGCGGTTCGCCCCGAAGAGTGGTCGTCGCAATTCGGGTGCCCGGGACCGACGCTTGCTGAACAGGCTTGAATGTCCGGTAACCAAGACGTTTGAGGAGGTTCAATTCGGAGACGAGTTGCGAGAAGTCGACTTTTTCAGCCTCCATCGAAATGTAACGTGGGCGATCCTCGAATCGCCCCAGTTCGTCAAGAACCAGGTGATCGGCGCCCTCGATGTCAATCTTCAAATAGAATGGAATTCCATGTGTGCGAAACATCTCAGCAAGATCGACTCGGCCAGCCTCGATCTTGACTGATCGCGTTCCAAATTTTTCATTTCGCTCCACCCATCTTTGATCAATAGTGCCCCACTCGGATTTCTGCAGGTTCTTATAGAAGGCGATGCGCTCACCCGCTGCTTCTGGAGCGACGGCACCTTCGATTATTTGCAATCGGTGGTCGGCAATCGGCTGCTGGAAGTGGTCCCTGCAATGGGCGACGAGGTCGGGGTCGGCCTCGAAGGCGACAACCTTGAAGCCTTTTTTCAGATAGAAGTCGGTGTCCTCGCCTTTGTGCAAGCCGACATCGAAAATCAGATCGGGGTGGTGCGCCATCTACGTTGCCTCTCGATCTCGACTGTCTAACTCTGATCCTTTTCGAGCGGCTAGGTCGGCGTTGTCGCTCCGCAGTGTCTCTTCAAGCGATTTCGTTCCGAACGTCTCTCCGCGTTGATAGCAACAGAGGTGCGATTTTACGTCAGCGTTGACTACCTTTCTCCTAGATTGATCGACTGATGCCCAAAGTCCGCAATTTAGCCATGGAACGCATTTATTTGAAGACCAGCCTATCGGCTCATGGACCGGCCTGCATGCAAGCCACAGAGTCCAAGAGACAGCACTTGTCGACCGGGCCTCCTGCTGCGGCCCGCGCGCTCGCAGGTCATGATAGCGCCGGCCGTGCGGGGCTGGTCTCAGTCATCATTCCCGCCTACAACGAGGCTGCGACCGTCGAAAGGACCATTTCTTCGGTACGCAACCAGACCCATTCAGATCTCGAAGTCCTGGTTGTTGACGACGGTTCGACCGACGAGACTGCCGCCATAGTCCAGCGCCTTGCGGACATGGACCACAGGATCACGCTTCTACGGAAGTCTAACGGCGGCCTCGTGTCAGCTCGCAACTATGGAGTTGCGCATGCGGGTGGAGAGTTCATTGCCCCCATCGACGCCGATGACCTCTGGCATCCGGACAAGATCAAGAAACAAATGGTGGTCATGCGGGACCGTGGGGATCAGGTTGGGCTGGTCTACTGCTGGTCGCGGGCGATCGATGAATGGGACCGGGTGCTCTTCGATATCACGCCGTGCATATTTCGCGGCAATGTCTATACGGCTCTGATCCTTAGAAACTTCCTGTCCAGCGGCGCGCCTTTGGTTCGCAGACGCTGCGTCAAAGAACTGGGTGGCTACGATGTGACACTTTCCTCCCGAGGGGCCACTTGCTGCGAGGACCTGAAGTTCAATCTGGAGGTCGCTGAGCGCTATGACTTCGATCTCGTTCCGGAGTTCCTGCTTGCACACCGCATCCGTGCGGGAAGCATGTCGACCGATAGCGATGCCATGTTGCGCTCCTACAAAGTGGTGATCGAGGAGGTACGAACGCGACATCCTGAATTGCCGGCTAGGCTATTTCGCTGGGCAGACGGACACCAACACCTGGAGCTCGGGCTCACATACCTGGCCGGTGGGCAGTGGGCGACAGGAGCCCCACTGCTTCTCAAAGCGCTGGTCGAAGATCCTCCTGCCACCATCCGACGAGGGACGAGGCGGGTCTTTGCGCGCCTCTGGAGGTCAAGCGGATTTGGTGCGCTCGTAAGAGCGCGGCGCCGTGGGGAAGCGAGTCATACAGTGGTCAATCGCAACTTCTTCGAGGTTGACCCGACCATTCTGTGCGGACGTCCAAGAGCGCCATGGAACCGAAGGAGGCTCGCTTACACTGCTGCACTGTTCGTAGAGCGCCGCGCGGATGTCCCATCCGGCGCGGATCACCATTCGCCTGAAGATGTGGGAGCTCGAGCTCATATCCGTTGAATCTGACATGCAGAGTACGAGATGGTGTCCTCGGTCCAAAAGAGACTTGCTGCTGGTTTGAAGGCGATTCTCCCTATCGCCGTCACGCAGAGACTTCAAGGCTGGTGGCAGGACGCGGCCATACGCAGGCTTCTACTTTGGCCGCCATTCGGTGCTGTCGCATCCCATGACCTCTTGCGTCGAACCTCCCCGATAAGTCGGCTGTACGGTGCCGATCGCGGCACGTCCATCGATAGGTACTACATCGAAGACTTTCTGGCTCGCCATGCGAACGACGTCCGCGGCGTCGTGCTTGAGATCCAGGATGACGCGTATACCAAGCGTTTTGGCAAGAGCCACGTTAAACGAAGCGAGGTACTGAGTGTCTCACCTGGGAACAAGGTGACGATCGTCGCTGACCTCACGTCCGCAGATCAAATTCCGGCGAGCACGTTCGATTGCATCATTCTAACCCAGACGCTGCAATACATTTACGACCTGCCGGCCGCCGGGAGAACGATTTATCGAATTCTGGCGCCCGGCGGAGTGCTGCTTGCGACCGTCCCCGGCATATGCGCCATCGGGCCGGAAAGCTGGCCATGTTATTGGTCCTTCAGACCGGCATCGGTAGAGAGGCTCATTGCGGACGCCTTTCCTGGCGGCAGCGTTTGCGTCGAATCCGCCGGAAACGTGCTCGCCGCGATTGCCTTTCTGCACGGGCTTGCCCTCGAGGAAGTCGATCGCACTGCTCTTGATGTCCATGATCCGGCGTATCCCGTGGTCGTGTGCGTTCGGGCGGTGAAATGATGGATGGTGCCGGTTTGGAAGGGCCAAGAAGACTGTCGCCCCCCGCAATGGACCCCTCCCGAGAAGAGTCGCTTTCAGTCGAACAAGTGGTCTGGCCCTCTATTTTGTTCCGTCGACGGCCTGCTGAAGCCGGACCAGGGGATCGGCAGTGCAATGTCGGCTTCTTTATTGTAGACTGCCACGGTGTCAGCGACAGAGGTCGCCATCTTGTGCGTTTTCGCCCAAGCATGGCGCGAGGTTGCCTGTGGAACGGGAGCCCGGTGCCACATTCGGCCCCATGACGCTCCGTGTCCGTAGCAAAACTTCGTTTGCTGCCAGCATCAAAGTGCGGGGTTCAGGTGCCTATCCCATTTCAAATCTCGAACCAGCGGCTGCGGTACGATGCCCAACGCGCGAGTTTCCTCAATCTCAGCGCCCGCGGCATAGATTTCCTCTTCCAGTTCGTCAGCATGGCCATCCTGGCGCGGTTGCTCACTCCCGCCGATTTCGGAGTGTTCGCGATGGCGACACCCTTCGTCTGGGTCCTCATGACCTTTGGCGATCTGGGGTTGGCGGCCGCGGTGCTTCAGCAGCGCGACTTGAACGAAGGCCAGGCCTCTGCTGTCTTTCGCATCAATTTGGTGGCCGGGATCGCGTTCGGCGGGCTGTTCCTGCTCTGCGCGCCGTTGCTTGGCTCGTTCTACGGCGATCCTGAGGTGACGCAGGTCGCGGCCGCCCTGAGCCTCATGTTCGTTTTTTCCGGGTTCACAGCCGTGCAGCAAGCGCTTCTTCGCCGCTCCCTGATGTTTGACACGTTGCTGCGCGCGCAGATCGCCGCATCGCTGGTGTCATCGGTAATGGCGGTGACCTTTGCGCTCAGGGGCGCCGGTTACTGGGCGTTGACCATCCGTGCGCTCGCCGATCCATTGGTCTACGGCATCGTGGTCTGGACCTCGACTGGCTGGGTGCCGACCCGCGCCGAATGGGACGACACCACCAGGGCACTGCTGCGATACGGCAGGTATAGCATCGGATCCTCGCTTCTCTTTTCGATCGGGCGGCACGCCAACAACGTCTTGATCGGTTGGCGCTACGGAAGCACTGAACTCGGGCCTTTCGCGCTCGCGAACCGACTGATTCTTCTTCCGGCTCAGCAGATTTCTTGGCCGCTCGGACAGGTCATGGTCCCGACTCTGAGCCGTCTCCAGGGTGACCCTGATCGGCTGAAGAGGTGGTATTTGAAGCTACTTCGATTGGTGACCTTTGCGTCGTTCCCGCCGTTGTTCAGCTTGGCGATCTGTGCCGACGACGTCGTCCACGTGATCGCGGGTCCGCAGTGGGGCCACGCGACCGCTATCTTAAGGCTGCTCGCCCCCGTGGCCGCCCTGCAGGTGGGCTACGCCAGCACTGATTGGCTGATGCGATCGCAGGGACAGGCGGACCGTTTTTTTCGTTGGACGGCAATCGACACGACAGCCAACCTTCTCGGCTGCGTTCTCGGTCTTCGCTGGGGAGCGATTGGCGTTGCCGCAGGGCTCGCGACAGCGAACCTCGTTTTGTTTCTTCCAGGCTTTGCTTATGCCGCAAAAGGCACAACAATCCGGCTCATGGACGCGCTAGAGGCCATGCTTCCCTGTTTCCTCTTGATGATGATGACCGTGGCGGCAGTATGGGCGCTCAGGCATTTCATCGCACAAGACTGGACTCCGTTTCCTCGCTTGCTCCTGACCGGAGTGACGATCGCCGCCATTATGGCGTGCGGAACCGTCTGGATGTATGGCCGCTCGGTTCTGAACTTCCACTTACTGAGATCAGAGCCTTGATCGGCACATGGGCCTGAACGAATGCAAGGCACAGGGACCAAAGGGCAGCGCTCCTCAAAGAGGCCTCTTCCCGCTGGGCGCCCTTATGCTGATCGCACGAGCCCCAACCGTGCGGGGCTGGTCTCAGTCATCATTCCCGCCTACAACGAGGCTGCGACCGTCGAAAGG
>Ga0209526_10003575_pt1 | contig 10587 bp, 9 predicted proteins | sample JacPinW_OM2H0_M1_FD_188566 | JGI IMG/M metagenome (GOLD analysis project Ga0209526, IMG submission 188566) | Forest soil microbial communities from Algoma, Ontario, Canada - Jack Pine, Ontario site 1_JW_OM2H0_M1 (SPAdes) (version 2) | ecosystem: Environmental > Terrestrial > Soil > Boreal... | reverse complement strand
CCCTTCCCGTAAGGCCCTGCCAATCAATTTGAGAAATGTGGGCTTGTTCCCGCTGACCACCACGGGTGAGCATCCCAGTCCCAACAAAGATCGGATCGCTTTTCGCTGACTGAGCTCCCACATGAACCATGGTGTGCAACAACTCTGCCTCCGTAACTGCCGCCCACATCGCGCCGATCTCCGAATCTCCTCCGATCATGGAGATCAAGTGGGCGCTGGCCTGACCTTGCTCATTTTGCGCGGGTTCTACGACGACGCGGTCAATGTAAGCCCGAACGCGAGTAGTCGTGCCTTTCGTGCGCTTAATAAACTCCAGCGTTCCAAAGCGTTCGTGAGCGTTTTGCATTCTTGTCTCCTGCAGACGTCGCGAGCTTGCTCCCCGCTCGGCGGGTGATACCTGTTGCTAGGCGAGATCGACCAGATGACTTCAATCGAGCGTTCCGATTTTGATGCACTTTACGAAAGGGTAGGAAACGCTCTGCAAGGAGGCGCCGATGCGGTTATCGGCGAGGCTCACGGATCTACGTGAGGAGATGAGGCGCTACAAGGCTCAGAAACTCGCGGGATGTGATGACCTTGGTCTTCTTCCAAAACATTGGAAAATGTCGCGTGTTTCCGGTCACCAGGTAGTCGGCTCGGGCAACATCGGCGCATTCAAGGAATATGTTGTCGCCCGGGTCGCTCGTGACCTGGAGGCGCCGTGCCGAAGTAACGGAACGAGCGCGTTTTACGATGAGCTGTAATAGCTGCTGTCGGAGGCCCTTGCGAATCCGGAGCTCGGGACGCGATAACACAACCCGATATTCCGCCAGAATAGCTGTTGAGACGTACAGCCGCGCTGGTTTGGTGATCGCAAGCAGGAGGACAGTGCGTTGCGATCCGTCGGTTCTAATTGCTGCAGAAACAACTATGTTCGTGTCAAGGACGAGTCGAAGCGGAATCATCAGCGCTTCATTTTCTTTGCGCGCGTGGCCCTGATAATCCTGTCGATCTGCCGCGAACTGAGGTTGTCCGTGCCCTTAACCTTTGATTCCTCGCCAATGACCCTGAGCACCTCCGGCTCCGGGGCAGCAAGCCGGACATAGTCCCGGATGCTTAGCAGCACGGCCCGTGGAGTTCCACGCTTCTCGATGACGAGCGAACGACGCTCATCCTCCACCTGTCGCAGCAGGTTACCAAAATTCGACCGTGCGCGGAGAGCGGAGACGACGATGCTCTCCTTCTTTTGTGTTCTCGGCATTGAACTAACTCGCCAGTTGGATTATACGAACTGTACAGTTCCCTGCGCAACTATTTTCAAGCTCTCGGAGTATTCACGGATCAACTGCCTTCTCTTACTTCAGCGTTGTGACTCTCCCATTGGCAAAGGCAAGGGTGAGCTCATTGGCGAAACGCTCTTTTTCCCGGATCGTCCATCCTCATTTTTGGTTGCTTCTTGAGTGAGTTTTCGCCGCCCGAAGTGCGCAACGCGAAAGGTGACGTCTGCCACAAGATTTTGCTCAACGAAAGGGTGACACCGTCGAGTCGCTCAAGGCTGAAAACGATCCATACACGCTCCAGGCCACTGTTCTAAACTGGTTGAAGAGAACCGTCGAAAAGCTGGAGGAAGAAGTCGCGGTCACCAGGATGTAGGCTTCGTGACCCTGCATGGCTCAAGGTGATTTGAGCACAATCAGAGAACAAAATCTGTCGTTTCTAGTAGACCTGATCGGGCTGCCGCCATCTGAGATTTCGACGGTCTGGAGATCGGAATGGACTTTATGGCTCAGCGTAGCCGCTGGCCCGGATCGCTCGAACGACGATCTTTGGAAATTATGTAATTGCGCATCCGCAGTTGCCTGAGGTTGATCCGAGAGTGACGCGTCCCTCCGCCAGCGTCCGATACATGACGGACTGGAATCAACGGTGTGGGCTATTGATTAGTCGTTTGAAGGATCGGAGGGAAGCTTATGTTGGTACGCGACCTGAACAAAAAAGAATGTTGTGATCTGCTAAAGCGGCTGGGATTCGGCAGACTGGGCTGTGCGAGCAAGAACCAGCTCTACGTTATTCCCACCTACTTCGCATACGAACTCGACCGTCTCTTAGGATTCTCAACGGCCGGACAAAAGATCGAATGGATGCCCATTCCCCACCACGCCGAACGGACCGTCGGATGGTGTGGAGTAGATACTGGTGTCATATCAGGATCGAAAGCGCCGCCAATTGGCTACGTCCCATAAACCAGCTAACGGTTTGGTTAGTGGGCACTCCAGAGGAAATAAGGAGCACCCGATAGCTCTTCTTTGGTCCCTTTCTTCTTTGATCTTTGCTCCGAGCCGACCATGTGGTATGCACTACCCAGGCCCCCGTTCTGAATCACCTCAAGGAGGGAGAATCCATGAGGCTCTTCATTGGAGCGGCTGTCTTGAGTTTTGCTCTTGTTTCCGTTTCCCAGCAGGTTCCGGAAGCGCCTACTGGATTCGACAACAAGAGTAACGGCGTGGTGGATGATGCAACCCACCAGGCCGATCAAGTGAAATTCGACGAACTTGAGGGATTAGCTGACGGGCTTGGACCGCTCTATAACGCCCAATCCTGTCGCGAATGCCATCAGAATCCGACATCGGGTGGTCCCAGCCAAGTCACTGAATTGCGCATAGGTCATTTGGGACCTGACAGGCGTTTCCACAATCCGGAAATCCCCATCGCTCATGGAGCGGAAACCATCACCGGCCGCACACTCGTGAATCTTCGCGCCATTTGTCCAAGCGGAGCGTTCCCGAACACAGAGATTCAAGAGCGCGTTCCCGACACCGAAGCGATCCGGACCACGCGCTTATCGCTCAATCTCTTGGGCGACGGCTTCGTCGAAGCGGTTGCCGACCAAACTCTAATAGATCTTTCCCAAAGCCAATGCAAAGCCTCGCACGGCAAGATCTGTGGCCAGGCACTCTATGTTCCCATTGTGGAGGCCCCGGGACAGACTGGGGTTGGACGGTTCGGTTGGAAGGATCAGCAGGCGAGCCTGCTTTCATTTTCAGGCGACGCCTACCTGAACGAAATGGGAATCACGAACCGGCTCTTTCCGGACGAGGTGACAAAATTATGCAATACCGCTTCCGAGCCAAATGACCAGCCCGGTCCGGACGGGCTCGCCGATGTCGATCACTTCGCTCGCTTCATACGAGCAACAAAAGCTCCCTCGCGCGACCTTCAGCTCGCGGAGACTCCGGTGGCCAAGAAAGGATCCGAACTTTTCGACAAGATTGGATGCGCGACCTGTCACGTCAGGTCATTGATCACTGTGACCGCCGGAACGAAGATCAACGGCAACACATTCGCGATACCTGACGCGCTCGCGCGAAAAACGTTCTATCCCTTCGGGGATTTCCTCCTGCATGATGTGGGGACCGGCGATGGGATCGTCGCGGCAATGCAGGAACACTTCGGGCGCAACATGTATCAGATTCAGTGGAAAAATCTCTCCATCGATAGTTTCGCTAACACGCAAAACAAGGTGCGTACGGCACCGCTGTGGGGAGTTCGCCTGCGTCCCCAACTAATGCACGACGGGCAATCCGTAACACTGCGCGACGCCATCTTGCGCCACCTCGGTGAAGCGGGCCAGGTGACCGAACGGTTTAGGAAGCTGAAGCGCAATGATCAGGAAGCCCTCATCGAATTCTTGAGGTCCCTATAAAGGGGACGGAATCGAAAAGCTGATGTAGAGTTAGGCAGCCGCTGACATGGATTAAGTTCGGATGTCCCGAGCGAAATTATCGTGCAATTTGCTTCCCCAAAGTGAAAACGTTCCTCAAGGTTCTTATGGCGTGCTTTTGCTGGTCCCTCAAACCAGCCAAAATAGAGTTGTTTTACAGTGCTCGGATGGAAAAACTAGGCAGAAATCCACGTTTCATGTTGGAACGACCAGCCTGAAACTTATTTTACGGTTGGATTGCCCGAAATTTGGGGGAAAGCGAAGGACATGAGGTGACTGAAATCAAAGCTAAGCGTATCGAGCGTCGGAGATTCTTGCGCGCGATGACCGTGGCAGCTGGCGCCGCGGGCTTCTCGCCCCCGTTTTACGTGGCTGCCGGGTCGCCGGTTACGATGCCGGCAGGAGTCGAAGCGCCCCCGGGTGACACAGGCCAAACGACGCTACTCGCGGAATACGCGACCCGACTTCGCTATGAGGAGATTCCGGCGGAGGTCTTGCAACGTGCCAAGGATTGCATTGCAGACACGGTGGCGACGATCCTCTTTGGCGCGCAATTTCCCTGGAGCCAGATGATCATCGCCCAGGCCCGGCGTATGGGCACGGGCAGATGCGCCATTCTCGGCACCGGAGCAGCAGTGCATGCGCCGGCCGCCGCGCTGGCGCATGGCGCTATGACCCATGCATTCGAACAAGACAACTTGACCTCTCCCGATTCCGGCGCGCATCCCGGCGCGGCGTTAGTCTCGTCCGGGCTGGCCGTCGCGCAGGAACGCGGCTCGACTGGACGCGAGCTCCTCACCGCCTTCGTCGCTGGGGCCGAAGTGATGATCCGCATCGGACGCGCGACCAAACGAACAAACGAAGCGCGTGGCTTTCACGCGCCGGGTACCTTGGGGCCATTCGGCGCGGCGGTCGTGAGCGGAAAGCTTATGCAATTCGATGTGCCGAAGATGACCAACGCGTTGGGAATCGCCGGTTCAACGTCCGGCGGCCTTTTGGAATTCGCCCATAGTGGAAACGGTGCCATGGTGAAGCGTTTGCATCTGGGGCGCGGGGCCGAGGGCGGCGTCCTGGCCGCAAGCCTCGCCGCCGACGGATTCACCGGTCCGAGCACGGTGCTCGAAGGCGGGGCGGGATTTCTCAAGGCGTTCTGTAACCAGAGCGACCCCGCGGAATTGACGCGCGCGCTTGGCGAAACCTATCTGACCCAGACGATTCTGATGAAACGTTTCGCTTGCCACATTACCGCCCACACGGCCGTGGAGGCCATCCTCGACCTCCGTGGCCAATATGGGTTTTCGGGTAGCGATGTCGCCTCAATCCAAATCGCGGGCAGCCGACGGATGGCGACGACCAACAATATCCCGGCGCCGCCCGACATCATGATCGCGCAGTTCAGCGTTCCATTTTGCGTCGCGCTCGCACTGTATCGAAATCCAATCGATCCTTACTCTTTCGATGAAGCATCTCCGCGCGATCCCGCAATCCTCGCAATGGCATCGCGAGTCAAAATCGCAGCCGTGCCAGGTCAGGATGACGATGATGTTTCGAGCACGGTCGCGGTCACGCTGAAGACCGGGCGCATTCTTACGCAACGCGTCAGTGAGTTCCTGGGAACACCTGCCCGTCCGTTGACGACCCGCGACATGCGACAGAAGTTTCTGCTGCTAACACAGAAATACCCGGCCAAGCAGATGGACCGCCTGTTCGACCGTCTCGGAAACATCGAAGCGGAAGCCAATCTCGAGTGGCTGCACGTATGAAGGATCGACCACGCTGCCGAGGAGAAGATGTTAAAGCTTTTCGTGAAAGCATGGGCCACGAGGGCCTCCGTCGTAGAGTGTACTGTTGGTCGCTTCAGCGTTGTGGTTACGGCTGTTGCGGGCGGGACTCAGAAGATGTTGGCACCATGCTCCTGATCCGCAAATAGGTGAGTAAAAATCGCTTGGGCGTCTGCTTTCGGTTCATGTCGAGACACACTTTTGGAGATCTCGGTCATTGAGCCGGAGTAGATCGAAACCCTGGAAGACACGATCACTTCGCCTGTTGGGCAGTTCATTGAAAATGTTGTGGCCGGCTGAATCAAGGCAAACGATCTCTCCGTCTAGAATCGCGTCGACAACTCGGCGAGCGACAGTGCCATCAGCAATTCCGCAGCCCGTGTCGCCGGTGAATACCGGGGCATCGGGAATTCCGGCTTAAGGTGATGGCGTGTGTGCCGGCCAGATCCGGCAATCCGCTTTCTTTAGAGCAGGTGCAACGATCGGAGGAAACCGGCGTGGCAACTCTAAAAAATCCGACAGCGTTCACAAAGCCAATCACAGTTTCCGCGCGTCTCGACCGTCTCCCGCCATCCGGTTACCTCCGAGGCATTGTCGCGCTCATCTCCCTCGGTGGCTGGTTCGAATTCTATGATCTTTTTATGGCGGCTTACGTCTCGCTTGGTTTTATCAAGGCGGGCATCTTCACTGCCACTACGAAGAGTTTGGTCGACTGGACCGGCTTTGCGAGTTTCATTGCGTCCGGTTTTGCAGGCATGTTCATCGGAACATTGCTGTTCAGCGGTATCTCGGACCGTTACGGTAGAAAAAAGACGTTTATCTACTCGCTGTTCTGTCACTCGATCGCCACGTTCGCGATGGCCTTCCAGAGTTCTCCTGTGGCTATCGATCTGTGGAGATTCCTCGCCGGTCTCGGGATCGGAGTCCAGCTGATAACCAGTCACGCTTTCATTTCAGAGATAACACCGAAGGAGAGTCGCGGCCACTACATCGCGTTTAGCCAAGCCATTTCCTATTGCTCTGTTCCGGTCGCTGCGTTCGCCGCTTACATTCTGATCCCTAAGACCATCCTCGGCCTCGATGGCTGGCGTTGGCTGGTAATGATTGGTGCCCTTGGCGCACCGATTTTTCTGCTCGTCCAGTCGAAGTTGCCGGAATCCCCGCGCTGGTACGCCGCTCATGGCCGGGCGAAGGAAGCCGAAGTTGCTACCGCCCGGATGGAAGAGGCGGTTCGGGCCAGCACTGGCGGCGTTTTGCCCCCGCCTGAGCCCGGAGGGGACCAAGTCCTTGCGATCGGTAGGTGGCGTGAGATTTGGAGTCAAGACTATGCTGCGCGAACAATTATGCTCGTACTCTTCAATATCTTCCAAGCCGTTGCCGTATATGGATTTTCCTCTTGGGTGCCCGTGTTGCTGACTCAGCAAGGTGTCCCATTCGTGCGTTCGCTCGAGTACACATTCTGGATCGCAATCGTGAACCCTCTCGGTCCGTTGATCGCGATGAAGTACGCCGATGTCCTGGAGCGGAAGTGGCAAATCGTGGCGTTGGCAATGGCAATCGCCCTCTGCGGGACCATCTTCGCCCAGATGCGCAATCCGGTGCTCATCATACTGCTCGGCTCGCTGATCACGGTGGCAAACAACTGGTTCGGGTGTCTCTTCCACACCTATCAGGCTGAGCTCTACCCAACGCGCATCCGCGGCAAGGCTGTGGGCTTTGTTTACTGCTGGAGCAGGCTCAGCGGGGTCTTTGTGGGTTTCGTGATCGCCGCGCTGTTGAAAGACTTCGGCACGGGAGGTGTCTTTGCGTTTATCGCCGGTTCAATGACGGTTGTCGCTTTGGTGATCGGCATCCTGGGGCCAAAAGCTTCTGGGGTATCGCTTGAAGTTCTCGCCCGCTGAGCAATGCCCGAGAGGTCCCATAACCATGAGGCCCCGATCCACAGGCAGACCTTTGACCGATGTGTGCCGGATTACGGATGTTTGGGATCCCCCAATGCTCGTTGATCCGAATGCCGGTTTCGGCCCTTAGCTTTCAACATCGCGCAGGACAAAATCTCTGATCAAGTCCGGTTCAGCGGCCACGCACTTCGAAGACCAAGTCGGGACAAAACATTTTGATCATGCGCCGAACAAGCGTTTCCAGCTAGGGAATGCCTAGCCGGCCGTTTGAAGGCAGCCCTCGTGCACGTACGCCTATTGATTCTGACTTCGTGATCATGGCGCGCACTAACTAGCTGGCAATCTAGCTACAATGCCTTCGAAAGAAAATTTGCCAAATATCTGGACAGAAATGATAGTTTTCGGTCAGGAACCGACAGGGATCAAGATCATCTACCTTTGACCACACCGGGTTCCCGTACTAACGCAAGTGACACAGTTCCTGCGCCGACCCGAAACCCAAGAAACGAGAGTTAGTCAGCTTGTCGGCGATCTTCTCGCCCGAACCGTACTCGCGACCGTCTCGCTTGCCGTCCATATTTACTTTGTGCGATACGCGTGTTATCGACATCCGCTGTCGCTTGCAATCGACAGCCGCCAGCTGTTATCCCATTTGAGCGACCGAACGTGTAGTATCAAAAGGATACAAGCGGAGTGGAGAAATCGGTAAGGCGGTGCCAATACCATGGTCAAATCAGACGAAAATTCAGTCGATCGTCGCAATTTTTTGAAGATCGCCGCCGGCAGTGCGGCAGCGCTGGCTGCAAGCGCGCCGAAAGCGAGTGCACAAGGGAGTGGCACTCGCCTCTCCGAGGAGCAAGCGTTGGAGGGAGCCAAGAAAGTTGAAGTGCCGGCCACGGAACGCGCCGCTGACACCGCGGCTGGCAATCCCTATACCCAAGGGATGGCGGCATTCGTGTCGGGGCTTCGTTACGAGCGTATCCCCGAGGAGGTGATTGACCGAATCAAGCTGTTGATTTTGGACTCGTTCGGTTGTGCGCTCTACGGCGTCGATTTGGAATGGAGTCGTATTCTGATGCGCACGCTTCAACAGCTCGACCGTTCAACATCCTGCGGCGTCTGGGGCACGTCGCTGAGGCTCTCTCCACCGCACGCTGCGCTGGTCAACGGCACGCTAGTGCATGGGTTCGAACTTGACGATATACATCGGTTGGGCGTGATGCACCCGGGCGCTGTTACGCTGCCGTCTCTCATAGCCGTTGCGGAGATCAGACCGGAGGTGAGTGGTCGCGACTTTCTCACCGCCGCGGTTGCTGGTTACGAGGTCGGGCCGCGGGTGGGAAGGTGTATGGGAGAAGAGCACATCGGCCAGGGTTGGCACTCCGCGGCGACCGTTGGAGTGTTCTCCTCAGCGTCAGCGGCGGCATCGGCATTGCGGCTCTCGAAGGAACAGACTGTCCATGCATTGGGAATCGCCGGCACGCAGGCGGCCGGACTCATGGCCGCCCAGTACGGTTCCATGGTCCTACGGATGCACACGGGCCGATCAGCCCAAAGCGGGCTATACGGGGGTTTGCTCGCGGCAGCCGGGTTCACCGGAATCGTGAACGTCTTCGAGAGCGATTATGGCGGCTTCTGCACCACATTCTCGCGCTCGCACGATCGGTTCAACTTGGCAGAGCTCACCTCTGGCCTGGGCGTGCGCTTCGAGACGATGCTGGTATCGCTCAAGTTTTACTCATGCGTGAGCAGCAACCATACGACCCTTGACGCCATCCGTACGATCCGGGCACGACGGCCGTTCTCGGTCGAGGAGGTCGACCAGATCATAGTGCACGGCTCTCAGGTGACCGTCGATCACGTAGGCTGGAAGTATCGTCCTGAGGGGATTTCCGCAGCACAACTGAACCTGCCATTCTGCGTGGCGACGCTCCTCCTCGAAGGCGACGTTTTTGTCGATCAGTTCAACGCAGTGAAGATCGTCGATCCGGTCCGGATAGCGCTTGCTGACAAAATCAAAGTCGTGGCTGATCCGGATATCACGGCGCGAGGCTCTGAATTTCGGCAGATGGTTAGCGTTGAGTTGTTTTTGAAGGACGGAACGGTTTTGAAGGAAACCGTTGAGGCGCCGCGCGGAAGTGAGCGGCGCTTTGCGGGCAAGGCTGATGTGGTTGAGAAGTTTGAGAAGCTGGCAAGGCACGTGATTCCAGCCGACCAAGTCGCGGCGATCCGGGACGCTGTTCTAAACTTGGAAACGCTGCCGGATTTGAGTAGGCTGGCCCATCTGTTGACGAAACAATAGGCCCGCTGGTTTGGCCTCCCGCCATCTAAGGGCAGGATCGTCCTTTTCAAATGGGTCCAACTCGCGTGCCGATTTCGATAGACCGTCGGAAACGCTGTCTAACTATTTCAAAATGAGTGGTGCCGACGGGGGAATCGAACCATGACCGGCCATTGAAAAGATGGAAGGTGCTGATTCCAACAACTGGAACGTATCTGGAACACATTTTAGCGGCGTCGGCCGTGCCAACAGGTTTTGATCTTGTTTTGGTTTCGTTCGCGCTACACACCAACACGCATCGGTTTGCGCAGTCACGCCAGTTGTTTGACGCCCCCGAGATCTTCGAGTTTTCTTCCTGTCAACCTACTGTAAGCGCTCCTCTCATCGTCAGTTCGTCAACTCGGTGTTGCCTTACAAAATATCGCTCCCGTCACTTTGGGTCATGGTGATGTGTTCGAACGATCGTTCCGCTACGAAGATGTTCGAAATATTGGCAAAGCAGGTCTCCATAAGGCTTGGCAAGCATGTGATCATGGCACCAAAAGAAGAGCTGTGCTTATGAATCTGTACCTCGCATTGAACCAGCCAGACGAGAATCTGGACAATCAGTCGACCTACGAAATCCTGAGGAGTTACTCCCGCAAGGCCAAAGAGACGACAGGTCGTGATAATCACACACAATCCGAACCTCTTGATCAACACAAAGTACCCCCGACAAAGGTTCGGTCTTTCAAGTTTCGCTTACCTCTCATCAAGAGCTGAACTTGGTTCCGCAGGTGTGCCTCTCTTCTCGGGAGTCTCATCTTTCGAGAGTTTTTGGTTTCGAGGTGAATAGCGTTCGCCATTTCAGGGAACTTTCAGGCTACCCACATTATTGTAGGATCCCGCCGTCCCGTCGAAATGTTTGCAGGATAATTCCCGATG
>Ga0209526_10003573_pt1 | contig 10592 bp, 11 predicted proteins | sample JacPinW_OM2H0_M1_FD_188566 | JGI IMG/M metagenome (GOLD analysis project Ga0209526, IMG submission 188566) | Forest soil microbial communities from Algoma, Ontario, Canada - Jack Pine, Ontario site 1_JW_OM2H0_M1 (SPAdes) (version 2) | ecosystem: Environmental > Terrestrial > Soil > Boreal... | reverse complement strand
CCGCCGTAACGTTGGAACAGATGCGCGAGCGCCTCGCGGTTGAGGTTGGCGGGGTCGATGTCCTCGAGCGCCTTGGGGTTGCGCTTTTTCCAATGGCCGACCAGATCGCTGTAAAGCCCGCAGGCCCATCCCACGCCCCCCTCGAGAAACGCGAACTTCAACTTCGGAAAACGCCGCGTCACGCCGCCCAGGAACAGCGCCTTGCACATCGCCTCGGCGGCGACGCCGAAGTGCCCGATGTGGTTGTACACCGCGTTGGAGGGCGAGATGCGCGTGCCGATGCCTTTTGAGACGGTATGAAAAGTCGGCGCCACGCCCAGCTCCTGGCACTTCGCCCACACCGGGTCGTAGTCGTAGTCGCTGTCGAGCGCCAGCATGTCGAGCCAGGTGGCGTAAGGATTAGGCTCGGCGCCGGGGCGCACGGCGGCCCGAATCGGGCGGCGTAGCAGGCTTGGCATCATCGCGACCTTAAGGCCCAGCGTCTTGACTGCGTACTCCAGTTCGGCGACCGCCTCCTGAGGCGTATGCATCGGAATCACCGCCGCGGGTGTGAGCCGGTCGCTGAACTCGCGGAACTGCTCGGCCGAGAACCGGTTGAAGGCGCGGCAGGTCACCTTGCGCATCTCCTCATCCGCGATGAATGGGACGCGAAGCCCCGCGGTCGGATATAGCACGGCGAAATCCATGCCCATGTCGTCCAACCGCCGGTAGAGCAGTTTCGGCAGCATCGCTGTCGCGCGATCGAGCGTGTTCCTGGTCGGCACTCCCCACCATACCGGCTGATCGAGCCGGCGCTCGCGCCGCTCCTTGAGCGGCACGGTGAGATGCCATCCTTCGTAGGGCCGGTTCCTGAAACCCTCGGCAGCCTGCGACCCTCCGACCTCTTTGAGGTAATCGATGAGCTGTGGCCCGAACTCGACCCAGTGGCCGTCGGAGTCGATCACAGGATGACTCAGGCGAGCCCGCAGCGCCGCCGAGTCGGAACCTTGGTTAGTGGACATCGCGCGCACCCTCCGGTCACGTTTTCGCAGTCACGTTTTGCGTCGCGCCGCATACGGGCGCTCGGCCAAAACCACCTAGACCATTAACTTGACAGGCGATCTAGCCCTACCGAAACCGCGCTCTCCAGACTCGCGGGCTCGCTCGGGTGCGGACCTCCACAGCGAGCCGCCTTTGTGATAGATGGCTCGGAACGCAGGGAACGTCTCGCAGACCTGGAGAGATAATAGCCATGGCTGACGCACGGACTGACTCGATGATGCTGTCGGGATGCCGGGTTTTGGACTTCACGCAATACCTGGCCGGGCCTACGGTCACCCGGCTGATGGCCGAGATGGGCGCCGACATCATCAAGGTGGAACTGGCGCCGATGGGCGATCCGTCGCGCCTGCTGCCAACCATCAAAAACGGCCGCAGTGGCTATTTCGTCCAGCAAAATCGGGGCAAGAAGAGCCTCTGTCTGGATCTTGGCAAGCCGGAATCGCTCGACATCATCCGCGCGCTGGTGGCCAAAGTGGATATCGTGGTCGAGAACTTTGGCCCCGGCGTGATGCACAAGCGAGGGCTGGATTACGATTCGCTCAAGCAGATCAATCCGCGCCTCATAATGGCTTCGCTCTCGGCCTTTGGGCGCAAGGGTCCGCTCGCGCACAAGACCGGTTACGACATGATCGCGCAGGCTTTCTCGGGCCTGATGCACATGACCGGAGACCCGGATGGATTTCCCACTTTCGTCGGAATTGGTGTCGCCGACGTGGGAAGTGGGGTTCATACTTTCGCCGCACTGGGATATGCACTGTATAATCGGGAGAAAACTGGCGTCGGTCAGTACATCGATATCTCAATGGTCGACACGCTCTACCACATGCACGACTTCGGTTTGCAAAGCAATTCGATAACCGGCGGCGAGTTTATTCCCAAACGGATGGGCCGATACCACAATCAGATTTGTCCGGCCGGAGTCTACAAGGGACCGCAGGGCTGGATATTCATCCTGGTGCTCGATCGCCAGTGGGCGAACATGGCCAAAGCGATGGGCCAGCCGGAGCTTTGCGATGATCCCCGCTTCGCTACCGGCGCCGCTCGGGTGAAGAATCGCGACGTGCTCAATGCGATCGTCGAGGGATGGCTATTGTCGTTTCCCACCGACGAGGCCGCAGTGGCTGCGCTCGAGCAAAGCCGCATCGCCTGCGCACCTGTGATGTCGGTCACCGACACGATGAAGCATCCGTACTTCAAGGCGCGCGACATGGTGCGAAAGGTGCGCGATCCGATCCTCGGAGAAGTGACTATTCCCGGCTTTCCGCTGAAGTTCTCTGCCTACCCCGATTTGCCGGATATCCAGGCTCCTCTGCTGGGCGAGCATGGCGCGCAAGTGCTCAAGGAAGTGCTGGGCTATTCGGATGATCGGATCGCGAAGCTCAAGGAAAGCGCAATATTGTTCAGCGAGAATCGATAACTATATCCACCTACGGGATAGTGTGGTGAGTATCAAATTCGTAGAATGAAATTCTTCGTCGATTCTCGTCCTTTGGCTTCGCCCCCTTCCGTCATCTGAGCGAAGGCCCGCTGCGCCGGGCTATTGGTCCAGCAGGCGGCGCAGGACGTCGAGTCGCAATTCCAGCTTCGCGCCGAGCCACAGCGCGTGCTCGGCATGGTCGCGATATCCGTCGTCGGTATTCGGATGCACGAGGATCGTGAGCCCATTGCGATTGAGCATCAGCCACGGCACGATGCGCGCGAATTCGCGGGTCTCGAAACTCACCTGGTACATCGGCAGCGGATGCGGCCCCACGGGTTTGTCATGCCAGTGCCCCATCCGCACCTCGAACCTTTGCGGCAGAGCCTCGCGCAGCCATGCGGCCGCGTCGCGCGAGGCTGAGTCCGAGCTATAGACATGGGCGTGATAGCTTTCGATTTTCGCCGTATCGCTTATAGCCTCCATCATTGTACCTCCATCTTCACAGGTGCCCGCGATTCGTGTCAGGCGCGCGCGGTTACGAGATAGCGCGGATGATCGGGGGCTTCGGTCCAGAGCTCCGGATCCATCAGCGGCTCGACTGCGACCGAAGCGAAGCCGTGTGCGCGCACCAGCGCGGCCATCTCGGCCTCGGGCCGTCCGCCGAAGAGCGGCAGGCGGTCATGGATCTCCGCGTATTCCTCGCGGCGCACCTCCGGTCCCCAGTGACCTTCGATCAGCATCAGCCGTCCGTCGGTCCGCAGCAGCCGGCGCCACGTATCGAGCGCGGTCTCCGGATGTGGCAGCGTCCAAATCACATGGCGCTCGATAATCAGGTCCTGGCTCGCCGCCGGGAGGTCGAGCGTCTCGACGTCGGCCTCGACGAAACTGATGGCGAGCCCTTGCGCCGCAGCCTTGGCGCTCGCCCGGGCCAGCATCGTGGGCGCGACGTCGACACCGGTTACGCGATGGTGCTGGGCGGCGAAGAGCAGCGAGAGGAAGCCGGTGCCGCAGCCGATGTCGAGCACGTCGAGCGGTATGGCGCCCGCGAGATCGGAAATCAGCCGGCGCCATGCGTGCGCTTGCGCATCGGTCACGAGTCCGTGACTGGCTTCCTGGTCGAAGTCGGCGGCCCGCCGGTTCCAATGCTGGCGCACCATTTCTTTAACTTTTTCACTGCCTCTATGATCGTCCGCCACCATGCCATCCATATAGACCGGCGGGGCTGAAAAAAGAAGGCGGCCACAACCTTCGTTGTGACCGCCTGTAGCGGGCCGGATTTCTGTTTTTCGCGCCGGTCGGTGTTGGTCGCCCGCGCGCGGTCCTGAATATCTCAGGGCGCAAAAACGGCAGCGGTCAGATCCAGCGTTAAGTTATCCCCGCTAGCCCCAGTATATGTTCCGGTGGCGGTTCCGAATCCAGTGGCACTTACAGGTCCGACTGGTGTGACTAGCAGACCCTTCGTTAAGGCCCCGCCTCCTGAGAAGCTCTGGGGCAAGGTTGGAGCAAGTGGCTGGCATAGCGAGGCGAAGAACTCGATCGTCGCATTAGAGGGTCCGTTAGTTTGGTTATATTGGATCTCGCCCCACGCGGGCCTGCAGCCAGGTTTGCTGGTTGTGTCCTTTGTGTCGACTGATACAGCTACCTGGGTCGTCCCAGGAGGAATGGTCAGAGGTCCTCCCTTTGCGGTGTGAAGCGAAGTCTTTGTGGCCGTGTAGCAGACGCATGTGTCGGCGGCCGGACACATGGCCGGGTAAGCCAGCGACGTGCATTTTCCGGTCGATGTTGTAACCCCGAGATGGCCTGTAACGATGAATGTTTGGTGGACGGTTATAGCCAGCACCGGCGAAGCGCCGAGTGCCAGAATGGCGATTGTCAACAAGACGATTAGTTTGCGCATGATCCTTTCCTCCCTCAGCCGTTGATTCCTGACTCGGGCTTCCATTACTCAGTTATCGGGCCGTGAAGCGTCAGCGACACGCTGCCAGACGGATCGAGGAATCCGCTGACTTTTCCGTAGCCCTTTCCTCCGTTGACCGGAGCCGGGCTTTTCGAAATCCCGAATCCTCCGAGAACTGGACTGTTGGTGGTTGTAAGAGGAGAGCAATTCACCCCGTTCAGGTTCAGCGTTTCCGAGGACGGCTTGCCGCGGAAGGTGGTGGTCAACTGCGCGACTCCAAAAAAGGGCGTGCAACTGCCGCCTGAGCTTACGGTCCTCAGGCCATTGTCGAACGTCAGGAACAGGTTGGCAGTACCCGCGCCGGCGATACTAAGCTTCCCGGTCACCTTGCCGACCACGGCGTTGGGGACCTGCACGCACGTGCAACTGCTTGTGGGGCACTGATTAGCGTAACCTTGGGTGCACTGATTCGGGGCCGGACCGCTCGCTGTGCCGGTAATGGTGGCGTAGCGTTGCGCGGTCGTGACAGCTAGCGCCTGGGTGGCGCCCAAAGCGAACAAGAGTGCCGTGAATCCAATCGCAAATCGGTTCATCCTTTTTCCTCCCGGCTGAAAATGCTGCACCAGACTCCGCTTGTGCGGTCAAAACCGCAAGTTCATCCATTCGACTAGAATTTTGGAGTAGGGAACATACAGGCAGGCCCTGGTTATGTCAAACAATGATAGGTCGCTTAAGAACATTTCATTCCACCTTAATCTTCGGCTGGAATTTGCCTGTTCGATCTTCATAGGATTAGGCTTTGGGGGACAGCGAACGTGAAAATCCAAGACGCCGTGAACATCGACGACCTGCGCCGGCTCGCCAGGCGGCACCTGCCCCGGATTGCATTCGACTTTGTCGAGGGCGGGGTCGAGGATGAACACTGTCTCGCGATCAACGAGACCAGCTTCGCTCGGCATCGGCTGTTGCCGCGCTATCTGGTCGAGGATTGTGGGCGAGACCAATCCGCCGCGCTGTTCGGGCATAGCTACGCGAGTCCCTTCGGCATCGCGCCGACCGGACTTGCGGCACTGTTCCGTCCCGGTGCCGATCTCATGCTGGCCGAGGCAGCGGCGGCTGCGAATATCCCGTTCATCATGTCAGGTGCTTCCACCGCCTCGATCGAAGCGGCGGCGCGGGTGGCGCCCGCTCACACATGGTATCAGCTCTACGCGGCGCGCGACAAAAAGATCTCCGAGGATCTGATACGGCGTGCGCGCGACGCCGGCTTGAGCACCCTGGTGCTGACCGTCGACGTGCCGGTGTCCTCCAAGCGCGAGCGCAACATGCGCAATGGCTTCGAGTTGCCGCTGAAACTGAAGTGGTCGAAGTGGATCGAAGCTCTCATGCATCCGGTCTGGATTGCACGCTACCTTCGCCACGGAGGGATGCCGCGGCTCGAAAACTGGGCGCCATATGCGGGCGCGGGCGCCGACGCTAAGGCGATCGCGGACTTTGTCGCGACGCAGATTCCCTGCAGCGCAACCTGGCGCGACCTCGAGACGTTCCGGCGGCTGTGGCCGCGCCATCTGGTGGTCAAAGGAATCCTGCATCCGGATGACGCTGTCCGTGCCGTCGAGATCGGCGTTGACGGGATTATGGTTTCCAATCACGGCGGCCGTCAGCTCGATCAGGCGCCGGCCCCGCTCGACATGCTGCCGGCGATTCGCGCGGCCGTCGCCAACAAGGCTGTCGTGATGCTCGACGGCGGTGTGCGGCGCGGCGCCGATATCCTGACCGCGCTATGTCTGGGAGCGCGCTTCGTTTTCGTCGGCCGCGCGACGCTGTATGGCGCGGTCGCGGGCGGACTCCCTGGGGTGCGCAAAGCGATCGGCATCCTGCGCAAGGAGATCGATCTCGTGATGGCTCAGATCGGATGTCCGAGCCTGCAAGAGCTCGGCCCCGGCTTTTTGTTGCAAGCGGGTGCGCCCTGGGCGCGAACTGACGCGCCCACGCCTCGGGATGACGTTCCTGAACTCGGCCAACGCCGATTCGCGAATAAAACTGTACAGCTATGATTCTTCCGGACCCGCGAGCGACGGAAGCTGGGCAGGCAAACGCGGTGTCGTGATGAGGGTTACATTTCTTCTCACGCTGTTGCTCGCCGCAGCCGTCGCATACGGATGCAGCGTGCAGCAGCCGGCCGTCGCTCCGGCGGTCGCGCAGGCGCCTGCACGGCCGCTGCCGTTTAAAGGCCGCCTGGCCCAAGGCGATGCGAGCGAACTTCCATCGGCGGTGGCGATGTCGCTCTCCAGCACTTCCTCGGTGACGTTTTCATATCGCGAGGAATTGACCCATGACGACTACCACGTGCCGCTGATCGTCTCCGCGTTTGATCCGGTTACCTACGTGGGAGCTCCCCTCGGTGATCTTGGGGTGACGGCGTTTGCGTCCTTGTCGATCGTCGATGGTGACAAGGTACTCGGCGACTACACCGCCAAAGTGCACGTCTCGAAATCGTACAGCCTTTACTCGGAACCGACTCACAAGGAAGTGGAACAAGCCGCGCGCGCCGCGGTGCGGGAGAAAATCGATCAGAAGCTCTACCGCGACGCCGACCGCCTGGCGCAGGCCATCGCCGGCTCGGGCACGCTGCCGTCTCGTGCGGCGGACAAATGAATCGTCAGGTGGCGGCGCTGCTGTTCGGTACCGCTACACTGTTCATTGCCGGATGCGCGGTGCAGGGGCGTCCGTTTGAAAAAGCCTCCGCACCTCCGGATAACGCGGTGATTTACGTTTACAGGCCGTATCACTATGGCTCGTCGCTACTCCGCCCCGCGGTGACCTGCGGCGAAGACAGCGCCCGCATTGGTCCCGGTGGCTACCATGCCTTCGTCGTACCGTCCGGGCACGAAAAGATCGTCTGTAGCGTGGAGGGTGCCGAAACCGGCGACCAGGTCGAGATCGATCCGCAAACCCGCGTCTATTACATAAGGGAAGAGTTCGGGTGGGGCGTTCTGACCGGCCATCCGCACCTTAACCCGGTCGACACGGACCAGGCGCATACGGAGATTCTGGACTGTTTTTGGTTCAGGCACTCCAGCCCATGCGTACAGGAACCCTAGAACGCGGATTGACTGACAGGGCGCAAGAAGATCAGTCGGTCGGGACTCTCTGCAGCCTGAGCATGTTCGCGCTGGGGATGCCGGTCCGGGCGTAAGACTTCTCGCAATCAGCTGTGGAAGGTCCCCGCAAGTTGCCTTCCATATATGCGAGTCCGGGACATCGGCTACACGAGCCGACGTGGGAGCAGCCAGGGCAAACCGTCAAGTCGCGAAGCCGGATCGACCGCACTTCCTGAAGCTGCGGCGAATTCGTCCAGATTTCGAGAAACTTCTGGTTGCGGATGTTTCCGCTGGGCAGCGGAAACTGGACGCAAGGGTAGACTTCTCCGTACGGCGAAACGTAGCAAGAGCTGTTGCCTGCACTGCAAGGAAGCTCGTCGAGGACTTCGTCGCTGACAGGCACGGGCGGTGCGCAATATTCAGCGACATCGCCTACGAGCGACTCGTCGTGCATCACTTTGCGCAAATCGCGACGCGAGATGTTGAGGTTCAGCAGCGACCTGTCGCCGTTGATGTGCGGCGTGATCGTAGGATCGAAGGTGAAACCAGCGCCAAGCTCAGCGGCGAGGGCCTTGACTCCGCGATAATCCATCGGGTTCTGGCGCATCAGGACGTTGGCGACCGTGACCTTCAAATTCTGCGAGACCAGGAACTTGATGGCCGCGATCGACCGGCTAAGAGAGCCGTGAATTTTGGTAATAGCATCGTGAATCTCCGGCCGATGCGAGTAGATGCTGATCTGGATTGAGCCGAGGCCGAGCTCACGAATAAGGGCGGCTTCTTTCTCGCGGATAAGGATGGCGTTGGTCTTGAGTTTGACGTGAAAGGTCAGGTCGCGGGCGTGGCGGATAATGTCAAAGAGGTCCTTGCGCAGCAGCGGCTCACCACCGCTGATGGTGAGGAACAAGACGCCGGCTTCCGCCATCTGCGACAACAGATCGCGGATTTCATCGAAGGTCAGCTCGCCATGATCGTCGTGATCGAGGTAGCAGTGCACGCATCGCTCGTTGCAGCGGTAAGTGATGTCGAGGTGGGCGCTTAGCGGGACGTTCAGCCTCACCGCCTTCTCGTTCAATCCTTCCATCATGCCGCTCATGCGTCTTCTTCCTCGTTGGAAAGGGCTATGGCGTGGTCGGCTATTAGCAGGATCCCCTCTTGAGCGAGTTCCTCCACGAGTTCCACCGCATCCTGATAGGCGACATCGGTGTCGACCTCGAATTCGGGCACTACTTCATTTGCTACGATTTCCCTTAGTGGAGTGTAACCGTCGGCCGCTTTCCAGATCCGGCTAGCGGTCGCGTTCAGGGTGAATACCCTGGAGTCCTTGACCGACATGACGATCATCTCACCGCCCAACATTCGCGCGGCGGTATCGCGGCTGGCCTTTACGTATTTGTCATTCATCGAATCAAGTCCCAGACCTCGCGATCGGGCCGAAAGGTCAGTTCGTAAACCGGCACACGCGAGACAAAAGCAGGCCGACTGGAACAAGTCCTTCACCAGCGCTGGGTTATCCGCAAAAAATAGAATGTTGCGCAGCAAACGAGACGCCGCTGAAGCCGCAGCGAGCTGGCGGGTTCGATTTTTCTGCCCCTTGGCCAGAAAGTACAATGCGACAAGCGGCGCGTCGACATTTTCTCCGGACTGGGCCAACTCGCCGGCGAAGGGCGTGCCAAAAGCCTGGTATAGGTCGCCCAGGCGCCGGACGTAAGAAATTTCGTCGCTCAGCAACGTCACATCCGGAGGTGCGAGCCGCGAGATAGTAGTCTTACCCGCGCCGGAAATTCCGGAAAACAGAAATGCGCGCCCATTGCGCACCGCACTGGGTTCAGAAGCGACGAAGCGAAAATCCTGCTTGAGGCGGCTCATCGTGACCCGGATGCACGGTCACTTCGGGAGAGGCTCGGGCGGGGAATCGACTGGACTCGCTTGATGGCGCTCGCCCGGTTTCATGGTCTTGAGGTGGACCTGTACAGGCACCTTGAGGCCACGGGTGTCGATATCGTTCCCAAGGAGGTTCTGACCGAGTTTTGGGTGCGTTACCAGAACAGTCTTAGCCGGAGCCGCATCTACGCGGGCGAACTGGCCGCGCTCAACGGACTGTTTTCTGAGAACACCATCCCGCTGATTGGTTTCAAAGGACCGGTCCTGGCGATCCTGACCAGGGGTGACTTGGCGGCTCGCGAATTCTGGGATCTTGATATTCTTGTCCACCGGCACGATGTCGTCCGCGCCACCGAACTACTCGCATCGCGAGGCTTCCGCGTCCATCGTCGGTGGGCATTCGGGCTGGACACTGGTTTCTTTGCGAGCGGCGAATTTCCTTTCTCCAAGGACGGTCTCCGCGTCGATCTTCACTGGACCGTCTTCCCGCCGGATTTTCTGTTCGCGCCCCGTACCGAGGATCTTTTTAGACGCGCGCGACGAGTTGCCTTCGCTGGAGGCACGATTCTTACCTTTTCACCCGAAGACACTCTCCTTACGCTGTGCGTCCATGGCGCGAAACATGGCTGGACTCAGCTTAATTGGGTCTGCGATGTTGCGAACCTGATCGGTCGCGAGACTATCGAGTGGGCGGTGCTGTTCGAGCAATCGCGCCAACTCGGCAGCAGTAGAATGCTGAAGCTTGGGCTGTTGCTCGCTCGCGATCTGCTCGGCGCACCACTGCCCGAAGCGGTTTCAGACGAAGTGGCGAGGGACGCCTTCGCGCAAAAGCTTGCGGCCCAGGTAATCGGGGGATTGTTCAGCGGCGCCGGCGGGCGTCCGGCACTATCGCTCGGTTTGACGATTCAGCTAAAGACGATCGAAAACTGGTCCGCCCAAATCCGTCACCTGCTCCAGCGGGCGCGCCCAACGCTGGAGGATTGGGACTTTATTCAACTTCCCCGGTTTCTGTTTGCGCTGTACTACCCTCTGCGTCAATTCAGGTTCGTGTTCAAGCGGGTACAAGGAGTCGCGAGCAATCTTGGCCCCCATTCAGGTCGAGCTCCGCTGATGACGCACGGAGGAACTACTTCGCGCAGGAGTTTTCGGCGGAACCCTGGTGGCTAGCGCCTGCCCGGCTAACGGGGACCTGCTGCGGGTCAAAAAAGGAGGCGGCGCCGAAATGAGGGTTTGGCGCCGCGTCGGG
>Ga0209526_10003572_pt1 | contig 10593 bp, 7 predicted proteins | sample JacPinW_OM2H0_M1_FD_188566 | JGI IMG/M metagenome (GOLD analysis project Ga0209526, IMG submission 188566) | Forest soil microbial communities from Algoma, Ontario, Canada - Jack Pine, Ontario site 1_JW_OM2H0_M1 (SPAdes) (version 2) | ecosystem: Environmental > Terrestrial > Soil > Boreal... | reverse complement strand
GAACATGCGCCCACGTTTCTGGCCACCGACCGAACGGGCAAGTATTTGCTGTCGGCCTATTACCAAGGCGGGTATGCGGCAGTGCATCCGCTCGGTGCGGACGGCGCGGTCGGCGCCCCGCCCCTCGACGAACTGGCCACGGCCCCCGGCGCGCACGCCATAGCGACGGACCCTTCCAACCGGTTCGCCTTCGTGCCGCACATCGCCCGCCTCAACGACAACGTCTTGGAGCCTCCGAAGGAGAAACCTGGCCCCAATATGATCTTGCAGTTCAGGTTCGATGCGCAAACCGGCCGTTTAAGCCCCAATTCGCCGTTCCGGGTCGAGCCGGCGGAACGTCTTGGCCCACGCCACTACTGCTTCCATCCCACTCAGGATCTTGTCTATTTCTCCAACGAGCAGGGCTGCAGCGTCACCGGCTATCGTCTGGACCGTGAGACCGGCACCCTCTCCGCCGTGCAAACGATCACGACCCTGCCTGACGGGTACACCGCACGGAACACGTGCTCCCAGATTCATATCACGGCTTCGGGGCGATTCCTGTACGTGGCCAACCGCGGCCACAACAGCATCGCGGGGTTCGCCGTCGACGCCGTCACCGGGCATTTGACGGGCATCGGGCACGTCTCGACCGAAGCGGTCCCCAGTGCCTTCAGTCTCGACCCGGCGGGCAATTTCGTCTTCGCCGCCGGGACGGCGTCCGGCCGGCTGGCTTCTTACCGCATCAACGGTGAGACGGGCGCGCTGACGCCCTTGGCGATCTATGCCGTGGGCCAGCGGCCAGCGGCGGTGCTGGCAACACGGCTCGGTGACTAGGGGTTTTTCGGGATACGTGTTTATGCCGTGCTGACCATGAACACGTATCCCGAACATACGCCATATCCCCCGGCGTCGCTGTCAACGTGACGCGGGCGCCGCGGTCTCCCCCGGTCGCTATATGCGACCGAGGGCAAGCAGAACGATAATGATGACAAGCAGCAGACCGAGCCCACCACTTGGGTAGTATCCCCAACCGCCGCTGTATCCCCATGTCGGCAAAGCGCCGATCAAGAGGAGGATCAAAACGATCAGCAGGATCGTACCAAGCATAACAGCACCCTAGATATTCGCCTTTGCCTCCCTACAAACCAAGGCGGTAATGTCTAAGTTCCGTGCTGTTTGCCGGGAAAGCCTTAGCTCTTCCCCCGGCGCCTACCAGCGGCGAATCGGCCCGCAATCGACGTGGACGAAGTCCGAGCGAGGGTAGTAACCGACGCCGCCGCACTGCAGGCTCAGCGCCGCGTCGCGGACTTGTCCCAAGCTGCGGCTCTCGGTCCGCAGATCGATCGCCATGCCTTTGATGTGGTAGCTGTGTTTCGCAACGCCCTCGCCGCGCACGTACATCCTCATATTGGTGGTGGGCGAGCGATAACCGCTGACCACCAGGAAGGGATCATTGGTATCGAGGCGTTCGCGCATCATGCCGAGGACGTCGAGAACCCCGGCGTCCATGGGACGCATCTCGTCAGAGTGGTGATCCCGCAGGATCCAGTTGATGTCCCTCACCGCCTCGCGAATGTAGTGGCCGTCGGCCCAGTAGACGGTCCGCAGCCATTCACCCGTATGGGTGTTGTAGAGCGATATCGATCGCGGAGCATAAGAAATGGCCGGAGCCGGATTGATGAGACCAACCACAGTAACAGCCACCGCGGCGCCGAGGAGTCGGCGGCGGTTCAGCAAAGTAGACGATGGCACTGGCTACTCCCCCACATTCCCCGGGAGACGCCATACCATCTGAAAACTGGTCGAACAAGCCCGAAACGGTCGAAATCAACCAATCCGATGGCAATTTGCTAGTCGTTTTTTAGCTGTGGTTGAACTAACCGTTGCTCAATCACCCTTTCCGCTGGCCCGTGGCGGCATCTTGAGCGATGGGCTGCTGTTGCACGCGCGTGAGATGGTGCCAAATCTCGTCATCCCGTTCGTATGGGTCGGCTCGGAACTGTATTGAGCCGTCCGATTCGACGTAAACCGTTTGATAAACAATAAAAATCGGCATTGGCACCGGCAGTGCCCGCCGATTCGTGTGCCCCGACACGATTCCCTTGTCTATCGCCTCCACAGGCTGTCCAAGCAACAGCACGGCGAGTGCGCGCGGGTTCTCTACGCGCACGCAGCCATGGCTCATCATACGCGCAGCTGACTGGAACAGCGACTTAGTCGGCGTATCGTGCAGATAAACGTCATATCGGTCGTTCATCTCGAATTTCAGCCGCCCCAGGGCACTGTAGGGCCCAGCCTCCTGCTGGATCGACCCGTTGCTGCGAAATCTCATGTGATGGCTGCTCAGATAACCCGGATCGGCCGCCAGTTTCGGCAGGATTTCTTTTTGCGCGATCGAACGGGGAATATTCCAGGGAGGATTGAACAGGAGGTCATTGATCGTCGATTGAAATTCAGGGGTTTGCTTATCGAGCTCGCCGACCACGACGCGCGTCGCGAAAACCGGACGGTCTTCTCGAAAAAGTTGAAGCCGCGCAATCGCCGCATTCACGACGACACGATCCTGTGGCATATGCCGAGGCAGCCACCGAAGGCGCTCGAGATTGACCACGAGCTGCCGCGCCCGCCTCTCTGCGGTTGCTGCTTTGTCACCAGATCCGCGCTCGGGCTGGTTTCGCGCAGCCGGGATTCCCGCGGCGATCGTCCGATACTCCGCATAGGCCCGGCGCATCGCCCGGTATTCGGATGAGGAGGGAGCGAGCGCCTCGATCGCCTTTGCCGGATCCCGGTCGGCAATTGCTGCACCCAGCACCGCGACGATGTCAACCGGTTCCGGCGTCAGATCCTCGTCGTCGGCACGCTCCTCGATCGGCATCGCGCCTCGCGACAGCGCATCGGCGTAGGAAAGGAATGCGTCGGACAACAGCAGATCCCGTTCTACCGGCGGCAGCGTTGAGCCACGCTCGCCAAGCGCGGCACTGTGGAACAAGCCCGGGTCGAGACCATGATCGCCGGCACGCAACAAGGCGTCTCGAAGGCGGGTGGCTTCTTCCGGGCGACTGTCCCAGACCGTCTGATAGCCGTGTGCGACATAGAACCGCCGCAGTAGCGCACCATGCATTCGTTCTCCGGCTATCGCCAGCCTACCCGGCGCGTCGAGGCGTGCTTTGAGCTCGATGTTGCCGAGAAAGGGAGCGGTATCCGCAGATCGCGGGTCGGGGCCGGACCCACCGGGGATCGCCTCCGAATCTGTTTGTTCGCAGACGGCAACGGGCGAAAGGGCGAGACCGCAGAAAACAAGGGCGAGAGCAATCACGCTCCCCGCCCGCGACCTGATACAAATACGCACGTGACCTCGCTTGCGCGGCAATCCGCAATGACGTGAGTGACGCCGCGCGCTAAAACGTTTTGACGCGGCCGCGGCTCGGCCGAAGACGCACCCTGTCGGTCTTAGCGCTTCTCAACTGCGCGCACAATCGGAAGGCGAACAATTAATCCTTTTTGGGCAAGGATTGTCCCACTTGGTATCAGACGGTACGGCATCGTCCGCAGAGCCACTTTTACATTTTCTGCGTGAATGAACGCCACGCGGAGGGAAAACGTGCCGGATTCGCAGACTGACCGTTCGGGCGACGAAGAGCGCACCCCACTTGGAGTGCTGCGCGAGGTCTTCGGCTTCGATACTTTCAGAGGCCAGCAACTCGCGATCATCGAGCACGTGGTCGCAGGCGGCGATGCCGTCGTGCTGATGCCGACCGGCGGGGGCAAATCGGTCTGCTACCAGGTGCCCGCGCTGTTGCGCCCGGGTCTGGGCCTTGTCGTTTCCCCCTTGATCGCGCTGATGAAAGACCAAGTGGACGCACTCCGCCAAGCCGGAGTGCGGGCCGCGGCGCTGAACTCACGTCTCTCGCCCGGCCAGGCTATCGAGGTCGAGCGCGCGGTGCGCGGTGCTGCCCTCGACCTCCTTTATGTGTCGCCCGAGCGGTTGGTCACGCCGCGGTGCCTGGAGCTTCTCTCGGGCGCCCGTCTCGCCCTCTTTGCTGTGGACGAGGCGCATTGCATCTCACAATGGGGTCACGACTTCCGTCCGGAATACCAACAGCTCTCGATCCTCAAGGAGCGCTTTTCCGATGTCCCGTTGTTGGCCCTCACCGCAACAGCGGACGATCCAACACGGCGCGACATCGTTGCCCAGCTTCGGTTGGGACAAGCGCGGATCTTCGCCGCCGGCTACGACCGGCCGAACCTGTTCTACCGGGTTATCCCCAAGCGCAATCCGCTGGAGCAATTGTGGGGGTTTCTTTCCGAGGAGCATCCAGGCGATGCCGGGATCATCTATTGTTTCACCCGGCGGGGGGTCGACGAGACGGCTTCCTGGCTGAGAGCGCACGGGCGCGATGCTCTCCCCTATCATGCCGGTCTCGAACCCGGGACACGCGAGCGTCACCAGGAACGCTTTCTCAGGGAGGAAGGCGTCGTGATCGTCGCGACCATCGCCTTCGGCATGGGGATCGACAAGCCCAATGTTCGCTTCGTAGCCCATCTGGACGCGCCAAAGAACCTCGAAGCCTATTACCAGGAGACGGGGCGCGCCGGGCGCGACGGGCTTCCGGCCGATGCTTGGATGACCTACGGAATGGCCGATGTGACGAACTTGCTGCGGCTGCTCGATACCGGCGAAGCAACCGACCGACAGCGTCGGATCGAGCGGCAGAAGATCGAGGCGCTGATCGGCTATTGCGAAGCGGTTTCGTGCCGGCGACAGGTCCTGCTCGGCTATTTCGGAGAGGCCGAGCACTCACCCTGCGGGAATTGCGACAATTGCCGCACGCCTGTCCCGAGCTGGGACGGCACGATCGCCGCCCAGAAGGCGCTCTCTGCGATCTACCGTACCGGACAGCGTTTCGGCACGCGCCACCTCGTGGATGTCCTACTCGGCGCCGAAACCGAGCGCATCGTCAGGCTGCGACACAATCGGCTGAAGACTTTTGGGGTTGGCACCGAGCTCGACCGCCGCGGTTGGCTTTCTGTGTTCCGCCAGCTTGTGGCGCAGGGCTTGGTTCTGCCGGACGTGGCCGGTCACGGGGGTCTCTCGCTCGCGCCGGGCGCGGCTGAAATTCTGCGCGGCACCAGGGCTGTTCGCTTTCGTCTCGAGGCGCGCGCCGGCGAACGGCGGAGCTCCCGCCCAGACCGCAAAGCTGGCGCGGCGACGGCCGGGCTCGATCCTGCCGCCCGGCCATTATGGGAGGCGCTGCGCGCCTGGCGTCTCGAAGAGGCGCGACGGCAAGAGCTTCCGCCTTATGTCATCTTTCACGATTCGACGCTGATCGAGGTGGCACGCCGTCGCCCGGGCTCGCTCACAGCGCTGGCGGACATTCCAGGCGTTGGACGCAGCAAGCTCGAACGTTACGGCAGTGCGGTCATCGGCATCGTGGCCGGGAGCGCGGCTCATCCCGGCTTCGCGCCAGCCGACACTCGGCGTCCGGGAGACGCGGACTTTGCGGCGCCGAGAGAGACCGGTGCCGAGGCAGAAATGCCGTCCTAGGCTCTCTCTGGCCCCCGGGCGGAGTTTTGTTGCAATCCGGGGTAATCCATGTTGTTTTCGGAAATTGTTGTCTCATCGGTGAGACGATGCCCGCTAAGTTCGGCGTTTGGTGGTGCGGTCCAGGCGTGGCCGCGGTTGTCGTTGTAGGACTCCTTTGGGCATCGCCGAGCGCTCAGGAAGCACAGTTCTTTCGCATCGGTGCTGCCGCGACCTCGGGCACTTTCTTCGAGGTCGGGGGTGTGATCGCCAGCGCCATTTCAAAACCCGCCGGCTCACCGCCTTGCGAGCATGGAGGGAACTGCGGCGTCCCGGGCCTTGTCGCGGTGACGCAGGCGACGCAGGGCTCAGTCGAGAACCTACGTATGGTTGCCGCCGGCCAGATCGAATCCGGCATCGCTCAATCCGACATCGTGAGCTGGGCCTATGCCGGCACCGGCATCTTCGCCGCGGACGGGCCGACGAAGCAACTGCGGGCGATCGCAAATCTGTTCCCGGAAAATGTGCAGGTGGTTGTTCACGGAGACAGCGCGATCCGAACTCTCGCCGATCTCAGGGGCAAGCGCATCTCCTTGGGTCAGATGGGATCGGGAACGCTTGCCGACGCCCGCGTCGTTCTCGCCGCTGCCGGACTTACCGAGAAAGACATGACAGCCGAGTACCTGCGCCCCGGCGTCGCAGCCGCAAACGTCAAGGATGGCACGCTCGACGGGTTTTTCTTGATCGGCGGCGTGCCCGTTCCGGCAATCCGCGAGCTCGCGGCAACGACGCCGATACGCCTCATCCCGATCGACGACGACGCGCTCTCGAGGATGAAGAAAAGTTCAAGCTCTTACCGTCGCTCGGTGATACCGGCCGGAGCCTATTCGGGGATCGACACCGAGACGCCGTCGATCGGTTTCAACGCGCTTTGGATAGTGTCCGCCGACGCCTCCGACGATCTAATCTACGCCATCACCAAGGCATTGTGGAATGAGGCGACCCGGCGCCTCCTCGATGCTCACAACCAGATAGGGAAACAAGTTCGGGTCGAGGATGCGCTCGAGGGTGTAGCTGTACCGCTGCATCCCGGAGCGAGGCGGTTCTACCGGGAGGCTGGCCTGCCCGTCGAGGATGATGCGCCCCTCAGTAAGGGCGATTAAGGTCTGACGATCGATAGGCTCTCCCGTATGCCCAGCCAAGGAAAACAATGAATATACGCCTCATGGAATTTCGGGGAACGGCATGAGCCTGACCTTTGCGGAGCGGTTGCGGGATTATTTCGCGCCGCACGAGATGGTCGACACTTCACCCAAGGTGTCGGACGAGGTGAAGTGCACGACGTGCTACATGTGCGCTTGCCGCTGCGGGATCAAAGTGCATCTCAAGGACGGCGGCATACGCTACATCGAGGGCAACCGCGATCACCCGGTAAACCGCGGCGTGATCTGCGGCAAGGGCGCCTCCGGCATCATGCAGCAACACTCGCCGGCCAAGCTCAAAAAGCCGCTGAGGCGGGTCGGTGAGCGCGGCTCCGGGGAGTTCCGCGAGATCGAGTGGGATGAAGCGATCGAAACCGCGGTCGAGTGGCTGTCCTCGATCCGCGCAACAGACCCGAAAAAGCTCGCCTTCTTCACCGGCCGCGATCAGAGCCAGTCTTTGACCGGCTATTGGGCGGCACAGTTCGGGACCCCTAACTTTGCCGCCCATGGCGGCTTCTGCTCGGTCAATATGGCGGCTGCCGGAATGTACACGCTCGGCAGCAGTTTTTGGGAGTTCGGCGAGCCCGATTGGGCGCGCACCCGGTTCTTTATGATGTTCGGCGTCGCCGAAGATCACGATTCCAACCCGATCAAGATCGCGCTGTCGGGCCTGCGCCGCCGCGGCGCCAAATTCGTCTCGGTCAATCCGGTGCGCACCGGCTATTCGGCAATTGCCGACGAATGGATCGGGATTAGGCCGGGGACGGACGGACTGTTCGTTTTAGCGCTGATCCACGAGCTGCTCAAGGCCGATCGGATCGATCTCGATTACCTTGGCCGCTACACCAATGCGGGCTGGCTGGTGATCCAGGCACCCGGGGCGGCGGATGATGGTCTCTTCGCCCGCAACGAAGCCGGCGAGCCGCTCGTCCTCGAGCCGTCGGGATCGCTCACCGGCGGCATGGCGGCAGGAGTCTCGGCCCGTCTTGTAGGCGAAGCGGTGCTGCCTGATGGTCGGCGCGCCGTCCCGGTCTTTCAGCTCGTGGCCGAGCGCTATCTCGACCCCGGCTATGCGCCCGAAGCGGTTGCCGAGACCTGCGGCATTCCGGCCGCAACTATTCGACGACTCGCCGCCGAGATGGCCCATGCCGCCTTGGAGGAGGAAATCGAGCTCAAGGTCCCGTGGACCGACTGGGCCGGCCGGCGCCACGAAACGATGCGCGGGCGGCCGGTCTCGCTGCATGCGATGCGCGGGATCTCCGCCCATTCGAACGGGTTCCAGACTTGCCGCGCCCTGCATCTGTTGCAGATTCTCCTCGGCACGATCGATGTGCCGGGCGGGTGGCGCTATAAATCGCCACATCCGAAGCCGGCCCCGCCCGGGCCCAAGCCCGCCGGCCGGCCCGAGCAGGTCGTCCCGGGGAAATCGTTGCCCGGAGTGCCGCTCGGATACCCGCTCTCGCCGGAGGATCTGATCATCGACGCGGCCGGCCAGCCCTTTCGCATCGACAAGGCCTTCTCCTGGGACGCCCCGATCGCCGCACACGGCATGATGCAGATGGTCATTGCCAATGCGTGGAAGGGCGACCCGTACTCCATCGACACGCTCTTCATGTACATGGCCAACATGGCTTGGAACTCGGCGATGAACACTGCCGAGACGATGCGGATGCTGACCGATAAAGATCCGGCGACCGGCGGCTACCGGATCCCGCGGATCATCTATTCGGATGCCTATTATTCCGAGACGGTCGCCTATGCCGATCTCGTGCTGCCCGATACGACCTATCTCGAACGCTGGGACTGTATATCGTTGCTCGACCGTCCGATCGGCAGCGTCGAAGGGCCGGCCGATGCGATCAGACAGCCAATCGTGGCGCTGGACCGCGATGTCCGCCCGTTTCAGGACGTCCTGATCGAAATCGGAACCCGGCTCGGGCTGCCGGGCTTTGTTACGCCGGACGGCGCGCCGCGTTATCCCGGCGGATACCCCGACTACATCGTCAACCACGAGCGACGGCCGGGTGTCGGGCCGCTTAGCGGCTGGCGCGGCACCGAGGGCGAGAATTCGGGACGCGGCGCGCCGAACCCGCAACAGCTCGAGCGCTATGTTGCGAATGGCTGCTTTTGGAAGCATCAGCTGCCCGACGACCAGCTCTACTTCAAGCACGCCAACAAGGCCTACCTCGAAACCGCGGTCACGATGGGGCTGATCGATAACACCGACCCGATCGTGCTGCAGCTCTATGTCGAGCCGTTGCAACGCTTCCGCCTCGCCGCCCGCGGGCATGGCAGCGTGCTGCCGCCAGAGACCCACCGCGAACGCATCGCAACCTACTTCGACCCGCTGCCGTTCTGGTACATGCCGTTCGAAGAGGCACAGATCGATCGCGGTACCTTCCCGCTGCACGCGCTGACCCAGCGGCCTATGCAGATGTACCATTCCTGGCACTCGCAAAACGCGTGGCTGCGGCAGATCCTCGGCAACAACCGGCTGTTCGTGAGCCGGGCTGTCGGACGAGCGCTTGGCTTGGCCGAGGAAGACTGGGTCTGGCTGTCCAGCCATCACGGCCGGATCCGCGTCCCGATCAAGCTGATGGACGGGGTCAACCCGGATACGGTGTGGACCTGGAACGCGATCGGCAAGCGCGCGGGTGCCTGGAACCTCGATCCCGATGCGCCGGAGTTCCGAAAGGGGTTCCTGCTCAACCATTTGATCTCGGAGCTGTTGCCGTCGGACGGCGCTTATCGCTACGCGAATGCCGACCCGATCACCGGCCAAGCCGCCTGGTACGATCTGCGGGTACGGATCGACCGGGTCCCGCCGGGCCAAGCCGTTACGACTGCGCCCTCGTTCAAGATACTCGAACACCCGGCATCGCTCACCCGTCCGCCTGGAATACTGCGCTATTTCGCGGGTACCGATCGCGAAGGACTATCGCCATGACGTCGCTGCCCGAAACGCGGCCGGGTCAGAAGCAGCTTGGGCTGGTGATCGATCTAGATATCTGCGTTGGCTGCCACGCCTGTGCGACGGCTTGCAAGGAATGGAACGCGAGCGGCCATATGGGTCCGCTGCCTGATTTCAACCCCTATGGCGATGGTGCCTGGGGCGTCTGGTTCAACCGCATCCACTCCTTTGAGGAAGGAGACGGCGATGGGGCGAGGACGATCCATTTCCCCAAATCCTGTCTACATTGCGAGGAACCAGCATGCGTCACCGTGTGCCCGACCGGCGCCTCCTACAAGCGCGCCGAGGACGGCATTGTGCTGGTCAACGAGTCGATTTGCATCGGCTGCAAGCTCTGCTCCTGGGCCTGCCCCTATGGCGCGCGCGAGTTCGACGCAGATGAAGGCGTCATGAAGAAATGCACCTTGTGCATCGACCGGATCTACAACGAGCATCTCGCGCCCGAGGATCGGCAGCCCGCCTGCGTTATGGTCTGCCCGGTCAGTGCTCGCCATTTTGGTGATCTGGGCGATCCCCAGTCCCAGGTTTCGGAGATGGTGGCGCGTCGTGGCGGCGGCGATCTGATGCCCGAGCTCGGCTACAAGCCGGTCAACAAATATCTGCCGCCGAGATCGGGGCGGATGGCGCCGAGCCCGCCTGTTGCTTGCGAAGCCACGCCCCTCGATTCCGCCTCCCCAGCCGACCGGCTGCTGCGCTGGGTAGACCGGGTCCTGTCGCGGTGACAGGATTTGACCTCCGGAGGCATTGATGCATCCGGCGCTCTCAATTGTCTTCTTCACAACCGCGTCGGGTGCGGGTTTTGCGCTCTTGGCGCTGCTCGGGCTCGGTGCGCCGCTCGGTCTGTTGCCGCCGAGCGCAAGCTTCGGCTTTGCCGCGCTCGCAATCGCGGCTCTGCTCGCCGCCGGCGGGCTCGCCTC
>Ga0209526_10003571_pt1 | contig 10594 bp, 6 predicted proteins | sample JacPinW_OM2H0_M1_FD_188566 | JGI IMG/M metagenome (GOLD analysis project Ga0209526, IMG submission 188566) | Forest soil microbial communities from Algoma, Ontario, Canada - Jack Pine, Ontario site 1_JW_OM2H0_M1 (SPAdes) (version 2) | ecosystem: Environmental > Terrestrial > Soil > Boreal... | reverse complement strand
GGATCACACTCCTGGACAACGTCCAACTCGTGGCACACACCGGCCTGATCAAGGACAAGTACGTCTACCGGAACTCGATGATCCCGGTAGGCAACACCGGTGGCCTCGAGGTGCGGGCCACCAGCCTGAACCTGCCGTCCGTGCTCACCACCGGCATCGCACGCGGCAACTGGCTCAACCAGGGCACCGGCCGCGAGCCGGTCGCGGTGCTCGGTTCGGTCGCCGCGCAACAGCTGGGCATCGACCGGGTCTACCCCGATCAGCGGATCTGGCTGGGCGGCCAGTGGTTCAACGTCGCGGGCATCCTGAGCCCCTCGCCGCTGACGCCAGACATCGATGACAGCGCCTTAATCGGTTACCCGGCCGCCCAGAAATACCTCGGCTACCTCAGCATCGTTCACGGCGAAAAGAAGACCGGCCCGCCGAGCACGATCTATATCCGCGCCGCCACCGGTCACGAGGCGGCCGTGCAGGCGCTGCTCGCGCAGACCGCCAACCCCGAAGCACCGTACGAGGCGGCCGTGAGCCAGCCGTCCGACGTGCTCACCGCCCGAGCTGCCGCCGCGGGGGCGTTCAACAGCCTCTTTCTCGGGCTCGGAGTGGTGGCACTGATCGTGGGTGCCGTCGGTGTGGCCAACATCATGATCATCTCCGTTCTGGAACGCCGCTCGGAGATCGGCCTCCGTCGCGCCCTCGGTGCGACAAAGGCCCAGATCCGGACGCAGTTCCTCGCTGAGTCGATCCTGCTCGCCGTCATCGGCGGCGTCGTCGGCGTGCTGGCCGGGGCCGCGGCAACGGCCGTGTACGCCAGCTCGAAGAGCTGGGCCGTCGTGATCCCCGTCGAGGCGTGGTCGGGCGGCATCGCCTCGGCCATCCTGATCGGCGCGTTCGCTGGCCTGATGCCGGCCGTTCGAGCCTCTCGGATGCCGCCTACCGTGGCATTGCGAACGGTATGAGCGGGGAGTGGATCTCTATCGGGAGGCCACCCTGCCGTCGCGCGTTCGCGGTGAGCGTGGTGTCGTGGGCGATGGCGATGGCGCGGACGATGGACAGTCCGAGGCCGCGGTGGGTCGTCGACGCGGGTGCGGTCAAGTCGCTGGAAGGGGTCGAAGAGGCGGTGGACCTGTTCGGGCGGGATCACCGGCCCGGTGTTCGCGATGGAGACGATGGCTTTGTCGCCGTCGACCCGGGCGGAGATCTCCACCCTGGCAGCCGGGCACGTTGTGGCGCACGGCGTCCAATATCCCGACCGGACCACGATCGGCGCCCAACTCCGAAGTGCCGGTCGATGGCGGGCAACTTCCGCGAGCACGGATGCCCCCGGCAAAGCCATACCATTTGCTGCCTAGCTCGATCTGAGGGAAAGCCCGACAGTAGGTGATGACAGCGACTTACTTGCGAAAACTGCTGCTGTCGATCTTGGGCAAGCCAACCATGACACATGTAGTGCCTCTTCCGGTCAACGGATCGGCGCCGGGCTCGAGGCCTTCTCGTGACGTGGTGATGAACATCTGGTCCAGGCGTGGGCCGCCGAATGTGCACGCGGTGACTTTCCTCACGGGTACCTCGACCACTTCGTCGAGCACCCCGTCCGCGGTGTAACGTCGCACCGCACCGCCGCCGGAAAGCGCCACCCATATGCCGCCCTGCTTGTCGACCGTCAAGCCATCGGGACGACCGATCTCCGCTGGGATCTCTGCGAACGGGCGCCGCCTGGTCAACCCGGATTCGCGGTCATAGTCGAAGACGGCAATACGGTGGGTTGGGGTGTCGTTGTAGTAGGCGCGGGAGCCATCCGGGCTCCAGTCAAGCCCGTTCGAGACGGTGACATTTTCCAGCACCACGTGCACGGAGCGGTCGGGATCAAGGCGGTACAGCGCTCCGGCACCTGGCCTCTGGTCGTACGCCATCGACCCACAGTAGAAGCGGCCGTCGGGATCACAGCCTCCCTCGTTCATCCGCACATGGTTATCGGTCCACAATGCTCGCAGGCGCGTGAGCGTCCCGTCGGCGTCCTCCAGCGCGAAGCCCCGCTCGACGCCGATCACGGCTCCGCCTACGCGGCGAGGCCGAATGGCGGCGGCGACGCTGTCGACGTGGCGGCGATTGATCGTACCGTCGGCCGCCAGGGAAAGGACATCACCGGCCAGCATGTCCACCCAGCGCAGTCCGCCCCAACGCTCTGACCAGACCGGCCCCTCACCGTGGTAAGCGACGGGGTCGGTCACTTGTTCAGCCCGCATGTCGCGCCTCTACAACGGGAACTGGCTACCCAGGCTCAGCGCCGGAGTTATGGCTGGTATGGGGGCCGTGCGACGCCTATCGACCAGGCGGTGTCGCTCTCTGCCACTAATATGCGCCCGGCCTGACGCGGGTGGCCACAGAGGGCTCCCGTCCAAAAAGATCGGCAGCTCGATACAGCATCTCGCCCGCGTTGCGGACCGTCAAGAGACCCTCATCTTCACGATCGACCCACTCTTCAGGGTCGATGTCACGGTAGTCCAGGTAACCGAGGTTGATGAGCCGACAGCGGGCTTCTGGAATGCCAGTGGCCAGGGTGACCTGGATTCTCGGCTCTTCCACGCCTGAGCTGGCATCGTAGCTGCCGGATCCCTTCACATGCGTGCTGTGGGCCTTGATCATGCCGGGGACGCTGGCGAAGCGGTCTGTTTGCTTCAGGAAGTAGTCGCGCACGTGGTAGCCAACCTCGTCGATCAGCTTGCCATGCGTATAGGACACCTCGGTGAGGTGCGGCGCGTAGATGACCACCTCACCGCCGTCCGCTATGGCCGGCTCTGTTTTGTACATTGCCTTGGCGGCGGTCCAGAGGTCGTCGTAGAGCTTCGAAGGCATCGACAGCACACGCTTGAATGCCCGGGGAACGTGGACGACCTCCAGCTGTGCCGAGAGGTCGGCGGCCGCGCTCCATGCCTCTACGTAGTCACCAACGTACATGCCGTGAAACGCCTGACCCTTGACTACCAGCGCGATGCAGAGAATCGGCCGGGGCACCAGCTCGGCCGCGCGGTGGACCACCCGGCGGACCGGAGTCTCCTTGATTCCGATCGTCTTCATGCTGGTAACCAGGGCACCGAGCCAGTGGGTGGCGTTGATGATGTCGGGCCCGGCTATGCCTGGAAAGAAGTACTTGGCGCCCCCAGAAAAGCCGATTACTTCATGGGGGAAGACAGGGCCGCAGATCATGAGCTGGTCGTAATCGAGGATCATGCGATTGAGAGTTACCGGGATGTCCTCGCTGAGCAGAGACTCTGTGAGTTGCTCAACCTCGTGGGCTGATATCGAGCCGATCGTCTCCAGTGCGTCCGCTTGGTCCCAGGCATGGTTGAAGATCTCAGCCTTGGGATAGCGTTCGGCCCGCTCAGCGGCTGACACACCCACCAGCTTCTCAACAGCGCTATCTGGCATGGGCGGATGAGTGCCCAGCGCGATGAGGTAGTCGAGCCTCGCGACCCGATCCCCGAGCTGTTCATAGAGGAGGCGAAAGAGCAGAGGGATCGGTGCATGCCGGGTGCCGTCGGGGATCAGCACGAGCACGCGTTTTCCATCGACAGGGAGCCCTGCACATTCGGCGGCCAGCAGCTCCCGAGCCGCTTCATCTGCCAGCAACTCAGTAGCGGAACCCTTCCCGTGCATGTTCAGATGGACCTCCCGGCTTACTGCGGAGCCGGAGCCGGCGTGGCTGTAGTGGCGGCGCGCGTCGCCCGGCGCTGGGCCATCTCGCGGACGATCTCGCGGAACCTGGTCTCGGTCAGCGGGTAGAAGGCCATGATGGCGATCGCGATGAGGATGAAGGCGGCTGGGACCACCCCAGCGGCGATCCTGATCGACAACAACGCCGAGCTGGTCTGGTGGACATGGACGCCAGCGACGTAGCCACCGAATCCCAAGGTGAAGGCGGCCGCGGCGCCGCCGACGGCCTGGCCCATCTTGCGAGTGAAGGAGAAGGCCGCGTAGGTGATGCCCTCGGTGCGCACGCCGCTCGTCCACTCGCCGTACTCCACCGTGTCCGCCTCGAACGCCCACATCAGGGTGTTGACCAAACCCAGGCCGACGCCGAGAACTAAGAAGCAGGCGAATGCGACGGCCGGGACCGAGGGCGGGGCCAGAAAGAGGCCGACGGCGGCAACGATGGCGATCACGCCGCCCAGGAGGTAGGCATTCTTCTTGCCCATGGTGCGCACGAATTGCGGGGCGGCGAAGGCGGCGGCGAAGACGCCGATCGTCTGCATGATGCTGGTGATGATGAAGTAGTTGGCATCGCCGAGCACGTTGCGGGTGTAGAAGGCGGCGACCGTCCCCGTGGACAGAAGGGCGCTGAGGAACATCAGGCTGGAGAGGCAGAGCATGAGCAGCGGCTTGTTGTGCCGCAGGCTCTGAAGGGTCTGGCGGATGCTGACCTTGGCCACGTCACGCAGCACCTGCTCTTTGGCGGTGAGAAAGGTGAAGAAGTAGAGTACGGCCCCCACCACCACGAAGATCGCTGTGGTGATCGTCAACGACTGCTGCAGGTTCGTCGAGCCCTTGATCTGCGGCGCCACCACGAAAGCCAGCATCAGGATGGTGAGGTTGGAGCCGATGACTCTGAAGCTGGCGAGCTTGGCCCGCTCCGTCGTCGACTGAGTCATGGCGGCGGCCAGGGAGCCGTAGGGAATGTTGACCAGGCTGTAGACGAAGCCGAAGACGATGTAGGTGACGAAGGCGTAGATGATCTTGGCCTGGAGGCTGAAGCCGCTCGGCACGGTGAAGACGGCCACCGAGAGGAGGAGCAAGGGGATTCCGCCGAAGAGTATGAAGGGGCGGAACTTGCCCCAGCGGGTCATGGTGCTGTCCACCAGGCGGCCCGCCACGATGTCGGAGGCCGCGTCCCAGATGCGGACGAGGAGAAAGAGCGTCCCCACCAACGCCAAGGACAACCCGGCGACGTCGGTGTAGTAGAGGAGCAGAAATGACGTCGTCATCGAGAAGGCGAGGTTGTTCGCGGCGTCGCCGCTGGCGTAGCCGAGGAACTGAGGCAGCCGCAACTTTTGCATGGCGGGGGCCGCTGGGGCGTCTGAGCCCGTCCTGGCGGGTACTGCTGGGGCCGTCATATCACAGTCTCCTTGACATGGACTGATGGCTCATGGGAGCCGCTGCCAGCGACGGCGGAGTAGATGCGCCGCGGCCTTGGGCCGCCGGTCGCGTGTGAAGACACCCTTCTTGTTGCCGTCGACGCGGAAGATCGCGAATCCGGTGGCGAAGTCGGCGAAGGCCCAGATCTGCTCGCCCACCACCGCGTCGACGCGGTCGAAGACGCGGTGGGTCATCTCGAGCAGATCCGCCTGGTACTCCTCGGTCCAGGGGATTGGCGTGACGCTGTGGAGACCGGCGATGGTGTCGGCGCCGTACTCGGTGAAAATGATCGGCTTGCCGTGCTTTTTCACCCAGGCCTGGAGCTCCGCCTCCAGCGCACGCTCGGCATTCGCGAGGTCGCCGGAGTTGACGTACCAGCCGTAATAGCGATTCAGCATGAGGACGTCGAACAGGTCGCTGACCACGTCTTTGTCAGCGGGAGCAAGCATTACGTTGACGAAGCCGACTGGCCGGGAGGGGTCGAGGCGCCGAGCCTCGGCGGCCAGCGGTTCGAAATAGGCGCGGGACTCCGGCGTGTCGGACTCGGGTTCGTTGGCGATGCTCCAGATCACGACGGAGGGGTGATTCTTGTCGCGGGCGACGAGCTCGCGAATGGCCTGCCGGTGGACGTCCTGGGTGGCGGCGTTGACGGTCTCTTCGGAGAAGGTCTTCATAGGCTTCCCACCGAAGATGCCCCCACCGATGCCTGTGTTCAGGCCCACGGCCGGGGTCTCGTCAATGACCACGATGCCGTGCCGGTCGGCGTAGTCGAGGACCTCCTCGGCGTAGGGGTAGTGAGAGGTGCGGAAGGAGTTGGCGCCCAGCCACTCCATGAGCACAAAGTCGTGGACCATGTAGGCGTTGTCGTAGCCCTTGCCGCGCACCACGCTGTCCTCGTGCTTGCCGAAGCCGCGAAAGTAAAACGGCTCACCGTTGATGAGGAAACGGGCGCCGTCCACCTGCACGGTGCGGACGCCAACGCCCAGCGAGTAGACGTCGATCGGCGCCTCGCCGGTGCCCCAGAGCTCGACTGTGAGGTCGTAGAGGTAGCCCTCACCCGGCCGCCAGGGGTGTACGTCCTCGACGCTGAGCTCGCCCGAGCTACCGGTCGCCCGGGCAACCTCTGCCCCCTCGGCGTCGCGTAGGGCGACGCGGACCTCCGAGCCCTCGGCGCCGACCGTCTCGACTCGATAGTTGACGGTCCCGGTCGAACCGGAGAGACCGGTAACGACGGTGACGTCGCTGACGTAGGAGGTTGGCGTGGTGTAGAGCCAGACCGTGCGGTGCAGGCCGGCGTAGTTGAAGAAGTCGTGGAAGTAAAATTGCCGGCGGCCCTCCGGCGTCTCCTCGACGTAGCCGGGCGGGATCGACTGCCAGGTCAGCACATTGTTCACGACCACGGTGACCCGGTTCTCGGCGCCCGGCTCGACGACGTCAGTGACGTCGGCTTCGAAGGGCGTATAGCCACCCTCGTGCTCGACGATCTGGGTGCCATCCACCCAGGCCACCGCCCGGTGAGTGGCGGAGTCGAAGCGCAGGACGATCCGCTCACCGGCCCAGCGGGAGGGCACCCGGAACTGGGTCTGATACCAGACATCGCCCACGTGGTCCCGGACTTTGGCGTCGGCGAAGATGTCGTTGTAGCTGGCCGGCACCGGTATCTCACGGGCGCTGGCGAGTGGGCGGTTCCACCAGCCCTCGGTGCGACCAACGCCTTCGGCGTCGAGGCTGAACTGCCAGAGCCCGTTGAGCGACCTGCGCTCGCGGCTCACCGTGTCCTGGGGTCGAAGCATTCCACTCACCTCCCCGCGGAGACCATGGCCTGCTGGACGCGGTACTGCGCTGCAGCCACGATAAGCCCGACGCAGTAGTCGAGACCGAAGGCGGGGCCGTCCAGCATCATGTGATACAGACTGGGGTCGTCGCCGCTCACGCCATAGGTCTCGAGGACGTAGCCTCTCCGCGCCCGGTCGAACGCATCCACCCGGCGCTCGGCCGTACTCCGGTCGTAACCCTCGCGTTCCATGGTCTGCCGAATGCGAGAGTCCCGAGAGCCGCCCAGATACACATGCAGCGCCCCGGGTACCTTGGCCAGCACGACCTGCCCACCCCGCCCAAGCACCACCCCTCCGGACACCGTGGCGGCGGCGAGGAACTCTTCGATCTCGGCCTTGATCCTGCGCTCTTCGACGTCCAGCCGCTCCACCGCCCCGGTGGAGTCGGTGGTCACCGGCACCCTGGCCAGGCGCTCAAACAGACGATCGATGCCTGTTCGCGGCGGTTCATCCACTGCCTCGACCACGGCCTCGGGAACGCCTGCTCGCTGGGCGACCGATTTTGGGATGGCCCGGTCCAAGTATTGGACGCCGAGTCGCTCGGCCACCTGAGGTCCGATTAGCCTTCCGCCTCCGCCGTAGAGTGAGGCGATCGTCACCACCGGGCGGAGTTGTACCGGGCGCGTTGCGCTCCCGGGTGCGGCCTGCGGCTGCTCGGAAGTCGAATCGATCCTATCCATCTACGCCTCCTCCTTGGCCAGGCTGCTGCTTGGTGTTGAGAAACCCGCGGCTTGAGACGGCCGCGGTAAGTGCGTCCCCTGCGCTCCCCTTGAGGGCGAACAATTCAGCGACGGGAGCTAGCGCCCCGATCAGGTCGGGCATCGAGGCGCGCAGCCGGCCGTACGTCGCCTTCAGCTCGGGGTCGGCGTCGATCCGGGAAGGCGCTGGCGCGTCAGGGTCGGAGAGCTGCGCAATCGCTTCCATGAGTCCCGGGGCTCGGCTCAGTGCGAAGAGCCCCAAGGCCGCCGCACCGAGCGCCGTACCCTCCGCGTCTCCGACCGCAAAAAGCGGACGGTCGAGCATGGCAGCTACCACCTGTTGCCAGAGCTCGGACCGGAAAGTGCCACCTGTCACCCGCACCGAACTCACCGTTTGCAGCCGGTCGAGCTGCTCGAGAATGAGCCTGAGCTGCAGAGCGACTCCCTCCACTGCGGCGCGTATGAAATGGCCGCGGGTGTGCTCTCGGCGTAGACCGAGGTAGGCCCCGGGCAGGTCCGGGTCCCACAGCGGAGCGCGCTCGGCCAGCAGGTAGGGCAGCATGACCAGCCCCTGGCTACCCGCCGGCACGCTGGCCGCAAGATCAAGCAGCGCCTCGTCCACACTCTTATGACCCGGCGCCCCGAGCACGTCCGGGGCCAGCGAACCGGCCGCCCAGCGGATCACAAAGCCCCCATTGCTGATGGCCGCGCCTCCAACCCAGACCGAGTCGGTGAGCGCGTAGCAGAACAGGGTTCCCTCGGCGTCGACCTGTGGTTGGGGGACGACCATGCGGATGGCACCGCTGGTACCGAGGGAGAGCCCGGCGATCCCCGGTGAGATCGCCCCCGTTCCCAGATTGCCGAGGGGTCCGTCGCCAGCCCCCACGACGACCGGTGTGCCGGCGGGCAGCCCGATCCGTTCCGCCGCCGCACCCGCCAGTGCCAGCACGGAGGTCGTCGGCAGAATCGGGGGAAGCTGATCGACGGCGACGCCGCAGAGCTCGAGCGTGGCCGGGCTCCAGGAGCGCGCTGCCATGTCCAGGAGACCGGTGCTCGAAGCCGAGGATAACTCGGTGACCAGGCTGCCGGTGAGCCGCCAAAGCAGGTAGTCCTTGAGGCCGATCCACCAGCGAGCTTTCGCGCAGATCTCGGGCTCGTGCCGGGAAAACCAGATCAGCTTGGTCAGCGGGGTAAAGGGGTGCACGGGGGCGCCGCTGCGCTGATGCAGCTCGAGAGCCTGCCCCGACTCTCGCAACCACTTCGCCTCGGCATGGGAACGGGCGTCGGCCCAGGTCACCAGCGGCGTGAGCGGGTGCATCGCCGCGTCGAGGGCGATCAGCCCGTGCATCGCGGTGCTCACCGAGATCCCGAGCACCTCCGCACCGTTGGCGGCCGCCGCGCATTCGGCCAGCGCGCTGGCCGTGGCCCCCAGGATCGTTTCCGGGTCCTGCACCTGCCAGCCGGGTGCGGGCTCGAGCAGTGGGTACTCGCGGATCGCCACCCGATGCCACGCCGAGGCCAACCCAAAGGCCACCGCCTTGACGCCGGTCGTGCCCACGTCCAGTCCGACGATCACCTGCGCCGGCGGCCGCGGCGCCTGGATCATGGCCGGCCCTGGTGCTCCAGCTGCTCGCAGTGGGCGAGCACGGCTCCGACCACCTCCTTGTCAGCGGCGATCGTGGGATCCAGGGTCCCCAGGACGCGCCGTACGGCGTCGGTGAGCTGTCCGGCGGCGAGTGGGACCACCGCTTCGGCCCGTGCATCGTTGACCGGAGCCCCCATGCCCCGCAGGTGGCACACCCAGGCCGAAAGCACGAGAGTGGCGCCCTGGGGTAGTCGGCCCGCGGACCGCTCTTTCCGCAGAACGGGCAGGATGCGGACCGGCAGCTTCTGCGAGCCGTCAGCCGCGATCTGGTCCAGCCGGTGGTGTATCCGCGGGTTGGCAAAGCGGTCCAGTAATGCGGTGCGGTACGCCGCGACATCGGTCTCCGGTAGCTGCAGGTGCCGGGAGGCCTCGGACCACCACCGCTCGAGCCAGGTCCGGCAGGTCTCGTCGGCCACCGCCTCGGCCACCGTCGAATGGCCTCGAGCTGACCCGAGGTAGGCCAGCAACGAGTGGCCGCCGTTCAACAGCCAGAGCTTGCGATGCTCGAACGGCGCTACGTCCTCGGTGAAGGTGGCGCCGGCGTCCTCCCAGCGCGGCCGGCCGCCGGGAAACGCGCCGCTCAGCACCCACTCGCTGAAAGGTTCGGTGCCGACCGGGCAGCAGTCCTCCACCCCCGTGGCCTCGGCCACGATGCGGGCGTCCTCCGGCGTGGTTCGCGGGGTGATGCGGTCGACCATCGTCGTGACGGTCGAAACTGACTCAGCCAGCCACTCCGCGAGGTCCGAATCCACCATCTCAGCCAGGTCGTGCAGGACCCGGGCCGCGATCGCACCGTTCCCCGGCAGGTTGTCGCAGGGCACCAGGGCGAGGGCGCCGGCATCCGCACGGCGCCGGGCGGCCACCCCAGCCAGCAGACGAGCGGGAGCGGTGCTCACGACGGCAGTGAGGTCCCGCCGTAGGGTCTCGACGTCGGCCCGGACCTCCGCTCGCTCTCGGTCGAGCCCGCCGTCGGGGCCACGGAGATAGCCTGCCTCGGTCACGGTCACCGTGATCGCATGGACCTCTGGCGAGCTGAAGTAACCGAGCCAGGCGGCGTGGTCGGCCGCTGCGTGCGCCCGAGAAAGACTACTCACGACCTGGAACCGGTCACCGTCGGCAGCCCGCGTTATCAGCGTGTACAGGCCCTCTTGAGCGGCGAGCGCATTGGCGAGCTCGGCGCCCCGGCCGGTGAAGGCGGCGATCCCCCATTCCTGGGCGTCAGGAGCGCAATCGGTGTACCAGGCCTGGTGGGCGCGGAAGAAATTGCCCAGCCCGAGGTGCACCAG
>Ga0209526_10003569_pt1 | contig 10595 bp, 10 predicted proteins | sample JacPinW_OM2H0_M1_FD_188566 | JGI IMG/M metagenome (GOLD analysis project Ga0209526, IMG submission 188566) | Forest soil microbial communities from Algoma, Ontario, Canada - Jack Pine, Ontario site 1_JW_OM2H0_M1 (SPAdes) (version 2) | ecosystem: Environmental > Terrestrial > Soil > Boreal... | reverse complement strand
ATAGAATCGAGCCAGGCGCGTGCTGGAATACGGCGGTCGCAGTATCCCCGAAGAACAGCTTATCGCCGGGACGCCGACTGACCCCCATGATGAGCAGGTCAACGTTCTTTGCATGGGCTAGGATTGCTGCGTCAGGAGCAATGTCCGTGTGCACGACAGTATTCATTCTGACGCCGTGACGCTGGCCCATTTCAGCTACTTCGCCGATGACCGCGCGGGCTTGATCGCCGGCGTAGAACCCGCGCCAAATTCGCTGCGTTGTGGCTCCGGTGTTGGCGATATGGAGCACGGTCAGCGGGCAGTCACAGGCTCGCGCGAGCGTGATTGCCAACTTCGCTCCCCGGCGCGCGATCTCGGTTCCGTTGATGGGCACGAGGATGTTCGATGGGTCCTGTTGTGGGCGCTGCACCTGCCCGTTACGGGCATCGGATCATGAGCTCACCCAGGAGCCGGCCGACCAACATGAGCAGGATCAATTCCGTCAGGAAGGTCACTGCGGAGGGCCCCCTTGTCCCTGCTTCCGCACCCCACCCGCAGGCCGTGCTCACCGCCAATGCCGTGCCGATCACGCTAATGGAAGTGAGGGCGCCGAGGACATTCCTCGGTACGCGGCGCCCGACCCTCTCAGGATGGCCGAACCGATTCATCAATGCACCCGCCGGAGGCTAATACGGACCGCGTAGGATCGTTCCGGGGCGCGCAATTACGAGGAACCCTTGTGGTTTCCGTTCATCCAGGAGTGGGCGGCGCGGCGCAAGGCCGGGAAAGCCAAATCGCCGCAGTCAGGAATCCACCCGCTTCCAACCATCGGGGGCGAGACGCTGTTGCGGCAGGAAGCGGCCTTTGTAGGCCATCTTGCGCGAGCCTTCCACCCAGTACCCCAGATAGACGTAGGACAGTCCCATGCGGCGCGCTCGCTCGATGTGATCGAGAATCATGAAGGTGCCAAGGGACCGCGATGACTCATCCGAATCGTAGTACGAGTAGACCATTGAGAGACCATCGCTGAGCACGTCCGTCAGCGCGACGGAGACCAGCCTCCCGTTTCCGAGCTCGTGGCTCGACCTCTCGGAAGTGCGCTGCCGATATTCAATCATGCGGGTATCTACATGGCTGTCCTCGACCATCATCGCGTAGTCGAGCACTGTCATATCCGCCATGCCGCCATCGCGGTGGCGGGCATCGAGATAGGAACGGAATACCGAGTACTGCTCGGAGGTCGGTACCGGCACCCGCATTTCTCCGACGACATCGCGGTTACGCTCGATGACGCGGCGCATGCTGCGCGTAGGCCGAAAGTCTTCCACCAGCACCCGAACTGAAATACAAGCGCGGCAGGTTTCGCATGCCGGTCGATAAGCGATGGACTGGCTGCGGCGAAAACCCCCGTGGGTCAGAAGGTCGTTCAACTGCGCCGCCCGCTCGCCCACAAGATGGGTAAATACCTTGCGTTCTTCTTGGCCCGGGAGATAGGGGCACGGCGAGGGCGCGGTGAGATAGAATTGGGGCGTATTACGGGAGTGCTGGGTCACGGTGGTCTCAGGCCGGATCAAGTCCCCTTGGCTTTGCCATGTAGCATTGCGCGCTCAGGGCTTCTCGTCAAACAGCCTGAGTTCAGGGGCTCCAACGCGCGGGACGCAGCGCCTCGGCGCGCTTGGAATTGTTGATCACGATCGTGCCCACAAGCATGTCGTGCAGCAGCCGCTTCCTTTCATTGAAAAAGGCAACCAGCAGGATGAGAGGGGTCAGAAACGAGATGCTGAGCCAATAGACGACTGCGTGCACCGCGCCGAGGACGAAATAGGCCGCTGCTCCATACCAGGTGCGCATTTCAAGGTCCGTGATTCGCATCCCGATGGTCGCCGTGGCAGAGCTGCCGAAGGTAGACCCGTAATAGAAAATGGCCCAAATCACGGCTGCGGGCCACAGCAATCCGTAAAGGGGCCAACCCAGGCCCAGGGTGACAAGGCCGAATATGAGAATGAACACGGCCGCGATCAGTACCGGGACGGTAATAATGGTCTCGTCAATCAGGAACGCGATGAAGCGGCGTGCGAGGACGCCTTCGAACAGTTCCGGATTGCGGATCGGGTCATAAGCATGCGGCTTGACCTCGATCGAAACTCCGATCTTCCTCGGCCCGCTGTCGGTCATCGCTCTATCCTGCTTTCAAAGGGAAATGGCAGATAGAGAGTAAACGCTCTTGCCGCAAGAAGCACGGTCACTGTGAGATGAACGAAGATTATCCCGCTTGCCGCGTCCTCGGCGAAGGTAAGGTGCTGGAAGCGAAGGAATGAGCGTTACGATCGCTGATGTTGAGCTGGCCCGCCGCACAATCGCCGGTCAGGTCCTGCGCACACCGATGCTGCCGGCCCCCAGACTCTCCCGCGCGACCGGCGCTGAAGTGTTCGTCAAGTATGAAAATCTCCAGGTTACGAATTCGTTCAAGGAGCGCGGCGCACGCAACAAGCTGGGCTCACTCGGTGCCTCGGAGCGCACGCAGGGCGTCATCACGATGTCGGCGGGGAATCATGCGCAGGCAGTGGCATATCACGCGGCGCGGTTGGGCATCCCGGCCACGATAGTCATGCCGGTCACCACCCCCTTCGTGAAGGTCGAGGCGACGCAGTCGCACGGCGCCCAGGTTGTCCTTCATGGCGAAACAGTTGCCGAAGCCGAAATGCGCGCGGAAAGCTTGGCGCGCGAGCAAGGCCTCACCTGGGTACATCCCTATGACGATCCTCTGGTGATTGCAGGCCAAGGCACCATCGCACTTGAAATGCTGGAAGAGGTGCCTGACCTCGACATTCTGGTGTTTCCCGTTGGAGGGGGAGGGCTCATCGCCGGCAATGCGGTCGCGGCGCGTTCCCTGAAGCCTGGGATCGAGATCGTGGGTGCCGAGGCGGAGCTATATCCATCTTTCTGGAACGCTCTCTATGGAGAAAACCGTCCATGCGGCGGGCCGACTCTGGCGGAGGGAATTGCAGTCAAGAACGTCGGGAGGCTCACGCTGCCGATCGTGCGCGATCTCGTGTCCGAAATCATACTGGTCGACGAAGCCCGCCTCGAACGGGCAGTCAATGCGTATCTGACCCTGCAAAAGGCCATGGCTGAAGGGGCGGGGGCTGCGGGACTCGCTGCCATGCTGGTGAAGCCGGAGCGATTCCGCTCCCGCAGAGTAGGGTTGGTGCTTTGCGGGGGCAACATCGACCCGCGCATTCTCGCCTCCATCATGGTGCGCGAGCTCGAGCGCGAGGATCGAATCGTGTCATTCCGGTTGACCATTCCGGACCGGCCCGGAGTGCTGGGGCATATTGCCACCCGCTTGGGCGAGCTCGGCGCGAATATTCTCGGGGTTGAGCACCGGCGGTTGTTTCTCGATGTGCCGGCCAAGGGCGCTCGGCTCGACGTGACGATGGAAACCCGCGATCAGGCGCACGCGCAGGAGATTTTTCAGGTCTTGGAAGCTGATGGATTCAGCCCGGTATGGATCGACACCGCGACCACCATGGAGTAGCGCAGGCCAGCCGCAGCTTTCGTCAGCGGCTACCGAAATCCTTGCAACGGTGATGGCCTGGCCAGGGGCGGCGACTTGCGCGAAAAGGAATTACGGATCGCATTGGTTTGTTTCGGCGGCATTTCGCTCGCCGTCTATATGCATGGGGTCAGCAAGGAAATACTCAAGCTGGTGCGTGCGTCGGCCGCGCTGCACGGTATCCGGGACCGCTCACAGCGGGCGCTGGCATCGTTCTTTGATGCCAAGGACCCAAGCGACCCGGAATACGACACCGAGGATATCTATTTCGAACTGCTGAAAGAGATCGGCCGCACCGTTGAATTACGCGTGATCGTCGACATCATCGCCGGAGCCTCCGCAGGCGGGATCAATGGCAGCATGCTGGCACGCGCCTTGAGCCATGACCTTCGCATGGACGTGCTGCGCGACCTCTGGATCGAGAACGCCGACGTCAACGTCCTCCTGGCGTCTGAGGCGCGGGCGAGCAAATGGAGCAAATGGTTCCTCCTTCCGCTGGTCTGGGCTGCCGCGGCGATGGGATGGGTTCCATCGATCCAAGATGCGGAAGTGCGGCAAAACCTGTCGCTGTTCGTGCGCTCGCGCTGGTTCAAACCGCCGCTCGGCGGCCGCATCATGGCCGGCCTGATGTACGACGCGATCACTTCGATGGGAGCGGGTCAAAATGCGCAAGCTTCTCTGCTTCCTTCGAGCCAGTCACTCGATCTGTTCGTAACGACGACCGATTACCAAGGCCATGCGGAGCTGCTGCAAATCCATGATCCGCCGCTGATCGAAGAATTGGAGCATCGCCATATCCTGCATTTCGCGTACCGGCGACGCCCCGATGGAAAGGTAGACAGCGACTTCGAGCTCGATAATGCGGCGGGACTCGCATTTGCGGCCCGCGCGACCTCGTCATTTCCGGGCGCGTTTCCGCCGGCGCGGATTGTGGAAATGGATGAGGTTGTCAGCGCCCGCAAAGGCAGCTGGCCTCGCCGTGCCGCTTTCATCGCCCATTGTTTCGCCGATTATGTGCGCGCAGGCATCGATCCTGCAAAAGTGCCGTTCATCGACGGATCAGTGCTCAACAATCGGCCGTTTCAGCAGGCGATTGCGGCCATTCATGGCCGGCCGGCTTATCGCGAGGTGGACCGGCGTCTCGTCTATATCGATCCGCACCCTGCTTCGCCGCTGTCCAACCGGGGCCAGCAGGTTCCGGGCTTCTTTTCCACCTTGCGGGCCGCATTGTCGGACATCCCGAGCACACAACCCGTTACGGAAGAACTTACCCGCGTGGGCGAATTCAACGATCAGGTGAGGAGGCTGCGAGCAATCATCGAAACCGCTCGCCCGCATGTCAGCGAGCTCGTAGGCAAATTTGTCAGCATCGCGTTTGATCGCCCCATTTCGGGAGAGGACCTGCGCGTCTGGCGGGATCAGGTGAATTCACATGTCGCCTCCGATGCAGGCTTTGCCTATCAGGCCTATGTTCGCCTCAAGCTTGCTTCCGTGCGCGCTTTCGGCGCCGAGTTGATCCTCCAGTTGCGAGGGATACCGGCGCTCTCTCCGCTCTCGCGCGTGGTGGCAGAAATCATCGATGCCTGGGCTGTCCGCAAGCAAATCGTCTACGAGGACGCGGACCGCGAGGGTCTGGGATTCGAAATACAGACTGGAGACGCTCGTCCGCCGTGGGTGGATTATCTCCTTGCCTTCGATGTGAAATACCGCGTACGGCGGCTGCAGTTCTTGATCGAAGGGCAAAACCGGCTTTATCAGCTTATCGGACAGAAGCGCTTCGCACCTTTCGATCCTCAGCTTCTGGATCGACTTAAGCGCCAATTTTATGACCGGCTCGGCGCGCTTCGACGTCGTGAGGAGCCCGGTTTCTATAGCGAAGAGACCCGCCGTTTGGCCGCACGTATCGTGCCAAGCGTTCCTTCGGCAGGCGAAATGAAGGACGTCAAATCGTATGCGGAGAGGTTCGTCAACGAGCATGAGGACAAGCTCGATGTCTTGATCGAGCGCTTAGGACAAGAGATCGATCTCAACGCCACGACGCGCGATCTCGATCACCTTCTGGCCTCGGTCGATCCGGCCAAATGGCTTCCGGAAGCCAGACGGGAAGTACTGATCAACTATCTCGGTTTCCCGTTCTGGGACGTGCTCACCTTTCCGATTACAGGGACGCGTGAAAACGGCGAGCTGCGCGAAATCCTCATCGACCGAATCAGCCCCAACGATATCAGCGCGTCGAGCGCCCTCGGCGGCGTCGAGAGCCTGAAGGGCATCGGGTTTGGCCACTTCGCGGCATTTCTTTCACGCGCTTACCGCGAGAACGACTACCTCATGGGCCGGCTTCAGGCTCTCGACCGGCTGATCGACATCGTCTGCGACTCCGCCGGGCTCCACGCGATGAGCCCGCATATTGATGTTCGGGCTCTCAAGCAGCGAGGGTTCACCCGAATTCTGGACCGTGAAGAAAGGCATCTCGTCGAGAGCAAGAGCCTCATAGGAAGCTTGCGTGAGCGCCTTAAGCAGATGGCGAACGAGGAGTAACGTCAGCCGACCTTGACGTCGTTCCAAAAGCCGAAGCGGTGTGCGACCTGCTGCATCGCAGGGAGCGGGGCTTCGTAGGACCATGCCGCGCGCTCATGGCGTACCCCGTCGATCACCACGTCATAGAACTGAACGCCGTGGGGGCAGGCACGGTCGGAATCCGTCTTAGGGGCCTTCACCAGCCAGTCCATGTGCACCGACGAACGCGGGAAATATTGATATCCGCCGCTCTCCACGATGTCATTGCTTTCAGCAACGACATGGCTCTTCAAAGTTGCTTTCACTTCGACCTCCAACGTGCGAGCGTTTTCAGGTTGCAAATTCGAATATCGCCCCAACTGGGCGCCAGCCAATAATGACATAGGCGCGCCTGGGGTAACATGCCAGTCCTTGCGTTGACGCTCGGCTTTGGAAGGCCGCGGTAAAGGAGTCCAGAGTGCAAATGGACCGAAGCGAATAGTTGTCAACTGTGGCATTCAGGTCACAGTCAGGAAGGGGAAGGGTTTATATGATGCTGCTGAAATAGCGACTGCTGATCGGGGTGGCTTCAATGAGCTGGGGTTCTCTCTCGCCTTCGCGACGTATTGCGCTTGTCAGCCTTGTTGTTGCGTTATCAGCTGCTGCAACCTTCTCGCAAGCCGAGGCGCGCGCCCGGCATCATGGCAAGCAGCACGCCAAACAGCATCGTGTGATCCATGGTCCCGACTACCGGCCGCCCTATGCCGAGTTCGTGCTCGATGCCAATTCCGGTGATATGCTGCGAGAGGTCAATGCCGACGAGCCGCGGCACCCCGCGTCGTTGACAAAAATAATGACGCTTTATCTGCTCTTCGAGCAGCTTGAAGCGGGCAAGTTCAAGCTCGACACACCCCTGCCGATCTCCGCGCGTGCCGCCCTCCAGCCACCGACGAAGCTTGGTCTCAAGACCAGTCAGACGATCAGCGTGGAGGATGCAATCAAGGGCATGTGCACCAGATCGGCAAATGACGCCGCCATGGTGGTTGGCGAGGCAATCGGGGGCACTGAAGAGGAATTCGCGAAGCTGATGACCGAGAAGGCAAGGGCGCTCGGCATGGCGAATACTACCTATGTCAACGCGTCGGGCTTGCCCGCGGAGGAGCAAATTACCACGGCGCGAGACCAGGCCATCCTGGGTCGCGCAATTCAAGACCGCTTCCCCAATTACTATCGCTATTTTTCTACCGCCAACTTCCGTTACCACGGCGTCGACATCCACAATCACAACAGCCTCTTGGGGAATGTGAAGGGGGTCGATGGCATCAAGACCGGCTACACGGAAGCATCCGGATACAATCTGGTCACCTCAGTCCGTCGTGACGAGCGGCATATCGTCAGCGTGGTCATGGGCGGGCGCTCTGGAGCCGCACGCGACAGCCGCATGCGCGAGATGATCGAGCAATTTATTTCAATGGCGTCCTTGCGCCGGAAGGCGCCCGCGGCACCGCCCGCCGGGATGGAACTGGCCAGCCAGCGCAGAACCAGCGCGCCGGCACCAACTGCCGCGCCGGTAACTGCGGCTCCTGAGCCCTCCGCTGCTCCTGCTGAAAGTGCCCAGCCGACTGCGGTTGACGCCAAGCTCGATCAGCCCCAGGTTTCGCAGCCGCCGGAGCAAGCCAGAGCTGAGGTGCATCCTGCCAAGTTGCAGGCCCATTCATCCAAAGCAACGGCGACTGCCAGGCTTTCCGCGGACCGTTCACCCCGCTCGCGCTCGAAACCGGGGACGACAAACGCAGCGCCAGCGGCGACCGCCTCCTCTTCTGGACCTGAGCCGAAGGGCTCGTGGTGAGGGCTCCTTACCCGATCATTTGCGCAACGCGCGGTGCGAAGTAGGTCAGGACTCCGCAGGCGCCCGCACGCTTAAATGCAATAAGGCTCTCCAGCATTGCCTTCTCGCCGTCGAGCCAGCCGTTTTGCGCCGCCGCCATGATCATCGCGTATTCGCCGGAGACCTGGTAAGCGAAGGTGGGTATGCCGAAGGCGTCCTTAACCCGAAGCAAAATGTCGAGGTAAGGCATGCCGGGCTTCACCATGACCATGTCCGCGCCTTCCAGGATGTCGAGCTCAACCTCGCGCAAGGCCTCGTCGGTATTGCACGGATCCATCTGGTAGGTGCGTTTGTCGCCGCTCAATGTGGCTGAGGAACCGACGGCGTCGCGGAACGGCCCGTAAAAGGCCGAGGCGTATTTCGCCGCGTAAGCCATGATCGAGACCTCCGTAAACTCAGCCTGATCGAGCGCGGTGCGAATGGCGCCCACCCGCCCATCCATCATATCCGAGGGTGCGATGATGTCGCAGCCTGCCTCAGCCTCGATGAGGGCCTGCTTGACCAGCACCTCGACAGTTTCGTCGTTGAGGATAACGCCATCCCGCAGCAATCCGTCGTGACCGTGGCTGGTGTAGGGATCGAGCGCGACATCGCACAGGATGCCGATTTCCGGCAGCTCCTTCTTGATCGCGCGGATGGCCCGACAGACGAGATTGTCCGGACTGAGTGCTTCGCTGCCGTCGGGATCGCGAAGCTTGGGGTCGGTATAGGGAAACAGTGCTATGCACGGGATCGCAAGCTTGGCGCCTCGCTCGGCGTCGCGTACAGCCTGATCGATCGAAACCCGCTCAATCCCCGGCATGGAGGCGACCGGGATGCGGAGGTTGGAACCGTCCACCAGGAACAGCGGCCAGATCAGATCGTCACGGGTCAGCACATGCTCTCGCACAAGCCGGCGGGCCCATTCGGCTTTACGGTTGCGGCGCAGACGGCTGGTCAGGTTAAGCTGTGATTTGGGTTTGCTCTCGACGGGGGCGAGACGCGTTTCGATTGGGCGGCCGTATTTGATCGCCATGGCGGAAACCTTGATGATTGCGGACGCAATGCCAGAGCCGGATAGCCCGGAACTCTGATTTCTGCTCTCTTCAGTCGGATATATCCAGACTACGCTGTCAAGCCCGGACGAGCAGTCATATGGATTTCGAACTCACGGAAGAGCAGCGCGCCATGGAGGACACCGCGCGCGCATTCGCGCGCGAGGAGATGATGCCCTACGCGGGGCAGTGGGACGAGGAGGAGCTTCTTCCAGTGGACACGCTGCGGCGCGCGGCTGCGCTCGGCTTCGCCGGCATTTATGTGGGCGCCGACGTGGGTGGCTCGGCCCTTTCGCGGCTCGATGCGACCATCATCTTCGAGGAACTGGCGAAGGGCTGCACCTCGACGGCCGCCTACATGTCGATCCACAACATGGTGGCCTGGATGATCGACGCCTTCGGCAGCACCGAGCTGCGGCTGCGCTTTCTTCCCGATCTTTGCAGCATGGCCAAGCTTGGCAGCTACTGCCTGACCGAACCGGATTCCGGGTCCGATGCAGCCAGTCTGAAGACCCGTGCCGTGCGCCACCACGACCATTATCTGCTGGATGGCGTCAAAGCCTTCATATCGGGCGCGGGCGCCTCCGATGTTTACCTCGTCATGGCGAGAACGGGCGATACAGGCGCGCGCGGCATCTCCTGCTTTCTGGTTGAGAAAGGAACACCGGGGCTTTCTTTTGGGGCGCAGGAAAGAAAGCTTGGTTGGCACTCGCAACCCACTGCCATGATGATGTTCGACCGCTGCCGCATACCGTTGACGCACCGGGTCGGGAGCGAGGGCCAGGGCTTCAAGATCGCGATGCGCGGGCTTGACGGCGGGCGCCTCAACATTGCCGCCTGTTCCCTCGGGGGGGCCCAGTTCTGCCTCGACCGGTCCGTTGCGTACATGAAAGAGCGAAAACAATTCGGCAGTCGGCTCGCCGATTTCCAGGCCTTGGGTTTTCGTGTTGCCGACTATGCAACCCAGATCGAGGCGGCGCGCCTCCTCCTGCGCCGCGCTGCGTCGGCGTTGGACGCCGGGGAGCCCGCCGCCACCCGGCTCGCGGCCATGGCCAAGCGGCTCGCCACGGATTACGGCTTCGACGTGGTCAATGGCTGCCTGCAGCTGCATGGTGGCTACGGCTACCTGCGCGATCATCCGATTGAGCGCGTCTTGCGCGATCTGCGCGTCCATCAGATTCTCGAGGGCACCAACGAGGTGATGCGATTGATCATCAGCAGGGATATATTGGGCAATTGAGAGTTATCTTCTGGAGCTTTTGGAAATGAACGACATCACCGAACCTCGCCGACATTTTCCTGGCCGGACGCGACGCCTGCCGGCCCGCTATGATCGCGATCTTTACAGCTGGGCGGTGCAGCAGGCCGCCTTGTTGCGGGCGGGTCGACTCATAGAGGCCGACGCCGGGAACATCGCCGAGGAACTCGACGACGTGGGCAGTGAACAGTACAACAAACTAGAATCGGCTCTGCGGATTATCCTGCTGCATCTCTTGAAGTGGGACCATCAACCTGCGCGGCGGTCACGCAGCTGGTGGGCAAGTATTACCCTTGGACGCAATCAGGTCCGCAGGGTGCTTCGCAAGAACCCGGGGTTGAAGCGACGGCTCGACGAAGCGATAACCGCAGCCTACGAGGACGC
>Ga0209526_10003568_pt1 | contig 10596 bp, 8 predicted proteins | sample JacPinW_OM2H0_M1_FD_188566 | JGI IMG/M metagenome (GOLD analysis project Ga0209526, IMG submission 188566) | Forest soil microbial communities from Algoma, Ontario, Canada - Jack Pine, Ontario site 1_JW_OM2H0_M1 (SPAdes) (version 2) | ecosystem: Environmental > Terrestrial > Soil > Boreal... | reverse complement strand
GGCGCCGCGCACCCGAGCAGGTGCGCGGCGTGCCGGCCTGCCGCCGCGGCGGCGAGGAAATAAGCCAGGTCCTCGTCCAGGCCCCGGCCCATCGTGGACAGCCGCACCGGGCAGGCGCGCAACGTGTCTTCCAGCCCGTCGATGCTGACCCGGACGAGATGATGCCTGGCCGCCAGAGGGGCGGCCTGTGCGGCCACGCTCGCGCCGAACTCGCCCGGAAGGTCAGGAACCACCACGTCGGCCCGGGCCAGCGCCACCCGGCCGTAGGAGGTCAGGCTGTGGTGGGATACGCCGCGGTGGCGTTCCCTCGGGTCAGCCGCGCTGATCCGCAGCGAGGCGACCGGACGGCCGCCGAGCACCGCCGCGGCGTTGACCGCCTCGCCGCAAGCAACCCCGGAGAAGCCCCACCTGGTCCCGGTGCCCAGGTTGCCGGGCCCCTGCGCCACGACGGCCACGTCCGCACCGAGCACATGCCGGGCGGCGAGCAGTCCCGTATGCACGGTGACCGCCTCCAGGTCACCGCCGAACGCCTGGCCCACGGTCACCGTGGCGGCCAGCCAGCCTGCCACCCGCAGCGCCGCCGCGGTCCGCGAGAACCACGCGGGCAGGGCCCCGCCGTCGAGCATGACGTAGACCGCCCGGACCGGGGCGCCGCCGCCGGCGGACCGCCCGGCGAACAGGGCCGCGAGCACGGCTGGCAGCGCGGAGTGCAAGTCAGCCACCACCACGGGCATCCCGCCGAGGTCGTCGGCCTCACGCAGCGTGTCGTGGTAGGGCGAACCCTGCTCGTCCGCGCCGAGGACGGTCGCCTGGAGCGGGGTGTACCGGGCCTTGACCAGGTGACCCGGGCCGGAGGGGTCGGCGGGCAGCCGGTCGGGGACCGCCACCACCAGTGCGTAACCGCCGGTGCCCAGGCCGAGGGCGAGCGCGGACGTATTGAGCAGCACCCGGTCGCCGGGCTCAGGCCGTCCGGTAAGTTCTGGGTAGGCCAGCGCGCGAACAAACTCCCCGTCCACGGTCACGTCAAGCTCGACCGCGCCCCGCCATTCACGCAGTAGCGCGGAAACCACGCCACTGCGCCACCTGATCATTCCGGCAGGGTACCGTCTATCCCGGGGGACAACCCCGCCCCCCCGGGCATATGAGCAGTGCTATCCCGATGGGGCTGAGGGCGGGGAGCGGCGAAGGACTGCGATGTCACGAAGGAAGACCGAACGCCTGCTGGGCCTCGTGGTCTGCCTGCTGTCCAGCGAGCGCTATCTGACGGCGGCCCAGATCCGTGATGCCGTGCCTGGTTACCCGGCCTCCTTCGACGCGTTCAAGCGTATGTTCGAGCGCGACAAGGAGGAACTCCGGGAACTCGGCATCCCGCTGGAGACCGGTGCGAATTCCGCAGTAGAAGAAGAAGCTGGGTACCGGATTCCGCGGCAGGCTTACGTTCTGCCGGAAATTCGCCTTGAGCCGGATGAGGCCGCTGTGCTGGCCCTGGCCGCACGGGTATGGCGGCAGGCCGAACTGGCAGGCGCCGCGGCCGGAGCGCTGCTCAAGCTGCGGGCCGCGGGGATCGATGCTGAGGAGACCATGCAGCCGGGCATCGAGCCCCGGCTGCGGGCGGGCGAGGCCGCGTTCGGCCCGTTGTGGGAGGCGGTCCGGGACCGGCGGCCGGTTGCGTTCGACTACCGGGCGGCCGGGCGCAGCGAGGCGCAGCGCCGGCATCTCGAACCGTGGGGGGTGGTGAACCGGCACGGCCGCTGGTACGTCGCTGGCCACGATTCCGGCCGCGAGGCGGTCCGGGTATTCCGGCTCAGCCGCGTCGAGGGCCCGGTGGAGTTCAGCGGCCCGGCCGGGTCGGTGACGGTGCCGGAGGGGACCGACGTGCGGGAGACGGTCCGGCAGTGGGATGCCCACCCGCCGCCGCAGCGATCGGCGGTGCTGCGGGTGCGCCGCGGCGCGGGCCACGGCCTCCGCCGGTACGCCAGCAGCGAGCAGCCGGACTCGGGCGGCTGGGACCTGGTCCAGGCCCCCTTCTCCGATGTGGGCTGGTTCGCCGAGCACATCGCGTCGTTCGGCACGGACGTGATCGCGCTCGAGCCAGCCGACCTGCGGGAGGCCGTGATGACACAGCTAAAAGGAGCGCTCACATGAGCGGGCGGCCGCCCCGGCCCGGCCACAGCACGGACCGGCTGCAGCGACTGCTGGCCCTGGTGCCCTACGTGATCAGCCGGAAGGTGGTCGGCCTGGCTGAGACCGCCACCACCTTCGGCATCAGCGAGCGCGAACTGGTCGACGACCTCAACCTGCTCTGGTGCGTGGAACTGCGCGCGCCGGACCCGTACTGCCCGATCGACCTGTCCTATGAGGGCGGGGAGATCGTGGTCAGCCAGGCCGAGTCGATGGACCGCCCGCTCCGCCTCGGCGTCGATGAGGCGAGCGCCCTGCTGGTGGGGCTGCGCATGCTGGCGGAGGTGGCACACGCCGCCGCGGAACCCGGCCCGGCCGACCGGTCGGCGCTCAGCCGCACCATCGCGAAGCTGGAGGCGGCCGCCGGCGAGGCCGCGGCCCCCAGCGCGCAGGTGGCCATCCAGGTCGACCAGGTTGCGGAACGTGCCGTTCTGGCCACGGTGACCGACGCGCTCGGCCAGGGCCGGCGGCTGCACCTGTCCTACTACGTGCCCGGCCGCGACGAGGCCACCGAGCGGGACGTGGATCCCATGCGGCTGCTGGTGGTGGAGGGGCGCACCTACCTGGAAGGGTGGTGCCGCCGCGCCGAGGCGGTCCGCCTGTTCCGGGTCGACCGGGTGCTCGGCATCGACGTGCTCGAGGTGGCAGCGGAAGTGCCGGCCGATGCGAAGCCGGTCGACGTGGACCAGGGCCTGTTCCGGCCGTCGGCCGGCGATCTCAACGTGGTCATCGACCTGTCCGTGTACGGGCGCTGGGTCGCCGAGTACTATCCATGCGAAAACGTGACGGAACTAGGCGACGGCAGGCTCCGGGTGACGTTGCGCACCCCCGACGGCGGCTGGGTCCGCCGGCTCGCGCTGCGCCTCGGCGAGAACGGCCGGATCCTCGAGCCAGCCGATATCGCCGCGGCGGTCCGCCGGGATGCGGCCGGGGCGCTGGCTCAGTACAGTGAGGTACCTGACCGCAGCGGGCCAGTTGCGGAAGGGTGAGTTCCCCGGCGCCGGGGCGTAGCATGTGCGTCAAGGCGCCTCCGCAACGCGGCGGCACGTCGCTCGCTGAAAGGGCAGATATGGGACTTGGTGAACTCAGCCCGTGGCATCTGCTGATTCTGGCAGCAGTTGTCCTGGTGCTCTTTGGCGCGAAGCGGCTTCCTGACAGCGCGCGGTCGCTCGGCAAGGCCATGCGTATCTTCAAGACGGAGACGTCCGGGCTCCGCGAGGGCGACAAGGCCGATGAGGATCAGCCCAGGGCGGCCGCGGCGCAGCCGCTGCCCGCTCCCACCCCGCCCACGGTTGATGTACGGCCACCCAATGACGGTACGACCGTGAACGGCGTGCCGCTCTCGGAGGCCCAGCGGACTCAGTCCAGCTGAGCCAGCCCCCCGAGATGACCACGCCGCAGGATCCGGCTGCACCCACGCGCACGCGTGGTATCCGCATGCCGCGACCGGCGCGGCAGGTCAATCCCGAGGGCCGGATGTCGCTCATCGACCACATCCGGGAACTGCGTAACCGGCTGCTCAAGGCCCTGGCCGGCCTGGGACTCGGGATGGTGGTCGGCTGGATCTTCTTCAACCCCGTCTGGCACTTCATCGAGCGGCCGTACTGCAAGATCCCGCAGAAGAACAGGCTGCTCAACACGCACGGCTGCACCCTGGTCGTCAACGGCCTGTTCGACGGGTTCTTCATCCACCTGAAGATTATTTTCGTGGTGGGACTGCTCGTCTCCTCACCCATCTGGTTCTACCAGCTCTGGGCGTTCATCGCGCCTGGCCTGTACGCCAGGGAACGGCGCTGGACCTTCGCGTTCGTCGGGACGGCAGTTCCGCTGTTCGCGCTCGGCGGCGGCTTCGCCTACCTGGCGATGACCAGGGGGCTGCATTTCCTGCTGGCCCTGGTGCCGGGCGGAGCGGTCGCACTGATCACGGTCGACACCTACCTCGGCTACGCGATGGCGATGCTGCTGATCTTCGGCCTGGCCTTCGAAGTGCCGCTGGTCATCGTGATGCTCAATGCGGCGGGTGTGCTGACGCATGCCCGGATCAAGAAATGGCGCCGGATGATGATCTTCGGCGTCTTCGCGTTCGCCGCCGTCGCGACGCCGAGCCCCGACCCGTTCAGCATGCTGCTGCTCGCGGTTCCCTGCGTCATCCTCGTTGAGCTGGCCGAGGTCTTCGCCTGGCTGAACGACCGGCGGCGGGCCCGCAGGCCGTCCATGTACGAGGGACTGGCCGACGATGAACTCGCGCCCATCGACCTCGCCGAAACGGTCGACTCGGATACCCGCTAACGCTCCTAGCGGTGGGTCATGGTCCCGAAGGTCACCATGCTGGTCCAGATCGTCTCGTACATGATGCCGTCCTGCGGGTCGGCCGCCGCGACCAGCGTCCCGTTGCCCTCATAGATGCCGACGTGGTAGACGTAGCCGCTGCGGTCGTGGAAGAAGACCAGGTCGCCGCGCCATGCCGTCCTGACCTTGCGGAAGGCCTGGTACTGGGCTTGCGCGGTACGCGGGATGGCCATGCCGTACTGGCCGTAGATGTACCAGGTCAAGCCGGAGCAGTCGAACCCGGTCTTGGGCGAGTCGCCGCCCCACTTGTACGGGTAGCGGCCGACGAACGTCTTGGCGTAGGCCGCGATCCGCTGGCCAAGCAGCATTCTGGCGGCTGCGCCAGGCCTGGCGGCCGGCTGGCCACCTGATGCCGCGGACGCGGAACCGGCCGTAGTCAGCGTGACGGCTGCGGCGATGGCCAGGACCGGTGCGGCTCGGGCCAGCCAGCGCAGCGGGCCGGGCTGAACGCTCGAAATATAAGGAATCTTCATCACCAAACATACTACTCTATGAAATCGACCGATTACTTTTCGTAATGTACTCAAGGTCCGCGGCGGCGGCAGTGGCGGCGTCTTCCCAGCGCTCGCCTAGGCTTCATCACATGTCCGAGCCCGCCGCCAGCCCGGCGCAGCGTTATGCCACATTCCGCAAGCAGCGATCGGCGGACGGGCCGGAACTCGCCGCGTTCCGGGCGCTGTACGACTTTGAGTTCGACGACTTCCAGAAAAAAGCCTGCCAGGCGCTGAACGAAGGTCATGGGGTGCTTGTCGCAGCGCCGACGGGGTCGGGTAAGACAGTGGTCGGTGAATTCGCCGCCCACCTGGCGGTCGCCGAAGGCGGCAAGTGCTTCTACACGACACCGATCAAGGCCCTGTCCAACCAGAAGTACGCCGACCTGGTACGCAGATACGGCGCGGACCGGGTGGGCCTGCTCACCGGGGACAACAGCATCAACGGCGAGGCGCCGGTGGTGGTGATGACCACCGAAGTGCTGCGCAACATGCTCTACGGCGGATCGTCCACGCTGGCTGGCCTGAGCTACGTGGTGCTCGACGAGGTGCACTACCTGGCGGACAGGTTCCGGGGCGCGGTCTGGGAAGAAGTGATCATCCACCTGCCTGATTCGGTCCGGGTGGTGGCCCTGTCCGCGACGGTCAGCAACGCTGAGGAGTTCGGGGACTGGCTGGCCCAGGTGCGCGGCGGCACCACCGTGATCGTGGACGAGCACCGGCCTGTGCCGCTGTGGCAGCACATGCTGGCGGGCGGCCGGCTGTACGACCTGTTCACCGTGCCCGCCCAGGGCGGGGACGGGCGCAGAGCGCAGGTGAACCCGGAACTGCTGCGCCTGGCCCGGGGGGACGACCTGGCGGCGCGGAGGGCACCGTCGCGGCCCGGGCGGGGCGGGCGCCGGCCGGCCAGGTTCCGGATGACGCGGCGCCCCGAAGTCATCGAACGGCTGGACCGGGCCGGGCTGCTGCCGGCGATCACGTTCATTTTCAGCCGGGCGGGCTGCGATGCTGCCGTCCGGCAGTGCCTGGACGCCGGGCTGCGGCTGACCACGCCCGAGGAGGCCGCCGCGATCACCGAGGTGGCGGAGCGGCGCACCAAGGACATCCCGGAGCCGGATCTCCCCGTCCTCGGCTACGGCGAATGGCTCACCGGGCTGCAGCGCGGTATCGCCGCGCACCACGCCGGCATGCTGCCCACGTTCAAGGAGGTGGTGGAGGAGCTTTTCGAGGCGGGCCTGGTCCGGGCGGTCTTCGCGACCGAGACGCTGGCTCTCGGCATCAACATGCCGGCCAGGACCGTGGTCATCGAGCGCCTCGACAAGTGGAACGGCGAGACCCATGCGGACCTGACACCGGGGGAGTACACGCAGCTCACCGGCCGGGCCGGGCGCCGGGGCATCGACGTGGAAGGTCACGCGGTGGTGCTCTGGCTGCCGGGCACGGATCCGATGGAGGTGGCCGGCCTGGCCGGCACCCGCACCTATCCGCTCAACTCCAGCTTCCGCCCGTCGTACAACATGGCGGTGAACCTGGTCGGCCAGGCCGGCCTGCGGCATGCCGCAGGCCTGCTGGAGTCGTCATTCGCCCAGTTCCAGGCGGACCGGGCCGTGGTCGGGATCGTCCGCCAGGCCAGGCGGAGCAGGCAGGCGCTGGACAAGCTCACCGTCACCTGCGATCGGGGCGACTTCGCCGAATATGACGAGCTGCGCAGGGAACTGTCCGACCGGGAGGGCGAGGCGGCCAGGCAGAGGTCGGCGGTGCGCCGCGCCGACGCGTTGCGATCGCTGGAGCAGTTGCGCCGCGGCGACATCATCCGGGTTCCGGGCGGCAGGCGGGCCGGCATCGCGGTCATCCTCGATCCGGGGCTGCCCGGCGCCCGTAACGGCGCCCGTGACAACCTGCCGCTCCCGCTCGTGCTGACCGCCAGCCGGCAGGTGAAGCGGCTCAGCGCCGCGGACTTCCCGGTCCCGGTGACGGCTATCGAGCGAATCCGGATCCCGAACTCATTCAGCGCCCGCTCGGCCAAGCACCGCCGGGACCTGGCCTCCACGGTCCGCAACAAGCTGGCGGCCCATCCCGAGGCGGCCAGGCCGCCGAAGAACGGGGACGGCGAGCACCTGGAGGCCAGCGGCGAGATCGCGCGCTTGCGCCGGCGGCTCCGCCAGCATCCCGGCCACGGCTGCCCGGACCTCGCCGATCACATCCGCCAGGCTGAACAGCGGGCGCGCCTGGCCCGTGAGGTGGCCAGCCTGGAGGCCGCGGTGGCCGGCCGCACGCACGTGATCGCCAGGACCTTCGAGCGGGTCTGCGCGGTCCTCGAGCGCCTGGGCTATCTGGACGGCGACACCGTGACGCGCGACGGCAGGCGGCTCGCCGACCTGTACACCGAGCTTGACCTGCTGGCCGCCGAGTGCCTGCGCCGCGGGCTGTGGGACGGCCTGGAGCCGGCCGAGCTCGCGGCCTGCGTGTCCGCCCTGACCTTCGAGTCCAGGCAGTCTGAGGACGCCGGCCAGCCCCGGCTGCCGGCCGGCCGGGTACGTGACGTGCTCGCCTCGATGGCCACGATCTGGGCCGAACTCGACGGGATCGAGACGGACCACCGGCTGTCGTTCCTGCGCGAGCCCGACCTCGGGTTCGCCTGGGCTGCGCACGCCTGGGCGCGCGGGAAGCCGCTGGAGACGGTGCTCGGGCCCGACCTGACGCCAGGTGACTTCGTCCGGGCCATCAAGCAGCTCATTGACCTGCTCGGCCAGATCGCGGTCGCGGCGGGCTATCAATCGCCGCTCGCCGCGACCGCGCGGTCCGCCGCCGACGCGCTGCGCCGCGGAGTGGTCGCCTACAGCTCCGTGGGTTAGCTACGCTTCTGGGCGTGTCTATCGAACGGCGGGAATTCCTGCTCCTGGGCGGCGCGGTCGCCACCGGGGCCGCCCTGGCCGGGTGCACGAGCCCGCGGCCGGTCAGCGCCCCCCCCACCGGCGCGCGATCAGTGCCTGCCACACCCTCGACACCTGCCGCACCGCCGACCACGGCAGCCCCGCCCGTGCAGCTCGGCCCGCAGGTCGTGCACGGATCGCGCAACCGGGCCCAAGTGGCGCTCACCTTCCATGGCCAGGGGCCCGTATCGGTGGCCGACGCGCTGCTCGCCGAGGCGGGGCAGGCGGGAGCGCGGGTCACGGTGTTCGCCGTCGGGACCTGGCTCGATCAATACCCGCAGATGGCGCACAGCATCTTGAACGGCGGCCACGAGCTGGGCAATCACACCCTGCATCACCTGGACATCGCGTCCATGGACGCCTCGGGTGCCTATGCGGAGATCGCGGGCTGCGCGCAGCGGCTGCACGCCCTGACCGGGTCGATCGGCCGCTGGTTCCGGCCGTCGCAAGCGCAGTACGCGACCGCGCTGATCGAGCAGACGGCCCGCCAGGTCGGCTACCCGACCTGCGTGTCCTACGACGTGGACTCGCTCGACTACACCGATCCCGGACCGGACGCGGTCGTGGCCAACGTGCTCGGCTCGGTGCAGCCGGGGTCGATCATAAGCCTGCATTTCGGGCATCCCGGCACCGTGACCGCCCTGCCCGGGATTGTGCACGGCTTGGCCAGCAAGAAGCTGAGCCCGGTCACCCTGACTCAGCTGCTGTCTACTGCGTAGGCAACTCGCGGGTCCTGCCTGCGGCCCGCTACCGCCGCCACCTGTACTGGCGGTACTCGCTGGTCTGGACCGAGTCGACCCGACTCGCCACGCTTGCAGGTTGACATAGCCAGTGAGGGCGAAGTGATCAGGCAGCGTCGTCGGCCCGGGCGGGCGGGCCGTGGCTGTGCAGGGTGCGGCCGTCAGGGCTGGTTGCGGTGGTGGTGCCATCGGGGTTCAAGCACAGGGCCCAGCCCCAGCGGTGGATGACGATGAGGTGGTGGAAGGCGCAGAGCCCGACGAGGTTATGCAGCGCGGTGGGCCCGCCTTCGCTGCGCGGGATGAGGTGGTGCACCTGGCATACGCTGCTGGGCTGGTCACAGCCGGGAAACGCGCACCCGCTGTGGCGGGTCATCACGGCGCGGCGCAGGTGGCCGGGGATCGCAGGCCCCGCCTCCCCGGTATCTAGCGGGAGGGTGACCGGGAGGCTGGGTGAGCCGGTCGGGCCATCGGCCAGGGAGGTGCGCAGCCAGGAGGCGAGACCGCCAGGGCCCGACAACACGTCGGCGGCCATGGCGAGCAGCGACCCCCGCAGCCGGGCCAGTGTCTGCGGGGACGGTGCCTGCGGGGCCAGGGTCTGCTCGCGGGCCGGGCAGGTGCAACCGCCGCACGAGCACCCGCACGCCCGTTCGGCGCCAGCCGGGTCGCGATCGGCGTCGGCGTGGCTCAGGTCGCTACTGGCCAGGAAGACCTGGACCATGCGATCCAGGGCGGCGGAGTCCACCTGCCCGGTGACGATCGGGATGATCGTCGCGTCACACGCTGCGCCGCCGGCGTCCTCGTCGGCCAGCCACCCGGCCTGGTGGACCCGGGCCCGCAGCCAGGCAGCCTCGGCCTCCGACGCGCCGGGCATGCCGCGCAGCTGGGACAAGGTCAGGTGCACCAGCGCCTGGGTGGGCTGACCCGCGCGCCCGGGCAGCATGCCGGAGGCGATCAGCCGCCGGCACGCCTCCTCAAGGGCGTCGTGACGGCGCTGCCGGGCGGTCCGCGTGTCCTCCGGCCCGGCCTTCTTCCCCAGTGCTTCCAGCACCGCCGACAGCGCGGCCGTACACCCGGGCGTGAGATCACCTTCCACCCGCCCAGCGCCACGGAAGGTCACCCCCAGCCGGAGAGCGCGGTCATCGAACTCATCGTGATCGCGGTCAGGGGTCGCGCTGCGACGGCGCATCTCCAGCGCCAGGGCGGCCAGATCCGCCAGCGTGGCCCCGCCATCGGCTGCCGCAAGCAAGATCTCATCAGCCGCCTGGCGCTCGGTCAGGGGCAATAGGTCGGTCCACGAGCAGATAGCCCTCGCCCACGAACTCGACACCGCTCCAGCCGCCAGCGCTCGGCCGACCTGGGGATGAGCCGATAGGCGCCTGGCCCAGGCCAGCGCGCCCGCAGCCGCCGCGCTGGTGACGCGAGTCTGCCATTTCAGCCACGGCCGGGCCGCCTGCTGCCCGTCATCCGCAAACCCGCCCTGCGCATTGAATGCGGTCAGGACCCCGGCCCTCGCCGCGGTGTGCTTGGCCTCGGCCCTTTCCAGCACTCGCAGGCATTGCGCCTGCACGGTCACCGGCAGCGATGCCACATCAGCACTGTTCAGGCAGTCCAGCGCGGTTTCCAGCATGACCAGGGCCGCAGCGGGAGTCGCGGGCTGCTCCGCGTCGCACATTCCTTTCACCTCCTCCTACGCTGTATCTCCTCTTGCTCTGTATCGAAGACTAGTTCGATACTACCGGCGCTCTCCGACAGTTCCAGGGAAAGGGGAATCGGTTGACGAAAATACGTTCGGATTATTTTTCTTGATCTTTTCCGATCTGCGGCCCCCGGTTAACCGGTTGCGCCGGGGAGGTCGTGGCGGCACGGTATGCCACATGGTCATCGAAGACGGCGTGCAGATCC
>Ga0209526_10003566_pt1 | contig 10598 bp, 4 predicted proteins | sample JacPinW_OM2H0_M1_FD_188566 | JGI IMG/M metagenome (GOLD analysis project Ga0209526, IMG submission 188566) | Forest soil microbial communities from Algoma, Ontario, Canada - Jack Pine, Ontario site 1_JW_OM2H0_M1 (SPAdes) (version 2) | ecosystem: Environmental > Terrestrial > Soil > Boreal... | reverse complement strand
GCCGCGGCTCCCCGGCGCAGGCGTGCAGCTTTTACGGTATTGCTCATGAGCATGGTGATGGTCATGGGGCCGACGCCACCGGGAACCGGGGTCAGCGCGCCAGCAACATTTATAGCGTCGGGATGCACGTCGCCAACTAGCGCGGAACCTTTGACGCGGAATTTTTCGAGGCGTCCGGGCGTATTGCGGAAGAGCCGTTCGGCCTCGCTGGGATCGATCACGCGATTGGTGCCCACATCAATTACTGCTGCGCCGGGCTTTATCCAGTCCGCTGCGACGTAACCGGCCTTGCCCATAGCTGCCACGATGATGTCGGCGCGGCGCACGGTGCCGGGCAGATCGCGCGTTTTGGAATGGCAAATCGTAACGGTGGCGTTGCCATGCATCAAGAGCAAGGACATGGGCTTGCCGACAATGTCGCTGCGTCCGAGCACCACTGCGTTTGCGCCTTCAATGGCGATGTTGCCACGGCGCAAAATTTCCATGCAGCCCGCGGGAGTGCAAGCGACGAGTCCGGGGCGGCCACTGACCAGGCGTCCGAGATTCATGGGATGAAATCCGTCAACATCTTTCGCGGGATCGACGGACTCAAGAATTAGTTTGGTATCGACCTGCGGAGGCAGAGGGAGCTGGATGAGGATCCCATCCACGGCGGGATCGCCGTTCAAGTCGTCAACAAGCTGCAGCATTTCGCGAGTGTTTACGCTTGCCGGAGGTGTGTGCATCCAACTGGCGATGCCGAGTTGTCCGCAGGCGGCGATTTTGCTTTTCACGTAGAGCTGTGACGCGGGATTGTCACCGGCCAGAACAGCGGCGAGCCCCGGACGCGTGCCGGATGCGGCCATGCCCGCAATCTCGTCTTTCAGCTCGGCGAAAATTTGGTCGCGGAGTTTCAGGCCATCGAGGATGCGGGCGGTCATGTGCGGGGGGCTCCTGAGGAACAAGAAAAATCATAGCACATGGAAAACGGCCGGCTGGCTCGGCTAAAACTACGCAGCCTTGTACGGCATTCGAAATGACGATTTATCTCTTACTCGGAAGCCGCAAATGCAAAAAATCCTCTACGTGAAAATCTAGTTACTAAGCTCCTTTTTTGTTGACAACAAACGTTGGCAAAGCTAGTGTGCTCGAAATTCCAGAGAAGTCCTTTTCTCTTAAAAGCTCGGCCTAGTGAGAAGTTTTTTCTTCAGGAGCCAGGATGACGTTAGCCGTCAGGTATCTCGGTTTGTCTGTTTTGCTCTTCACTTTTTTGTGCGCAGGGATGTGGGCCCAATCGACCACCTCGGTGCGCGGCTACGTCACTGATCCCTCTGGCGCGGCCATCCCCGACGCCAAGGTGCAGATTACGCGCATCGATACGAACGCCTCTCGAGAAACGGCGGCGGATAAAGATGGCTTTTATCAATTTCTGCAGCTCGCTCCGGGCGCCTACAAATTGAGCGCTTCCGCCGACGGTTTCAGCACCGTAGAACAGTTGGATGTGAATCTGATCGTCAACTTGCCGGCCTCCGCTGATTTTCACCTGCCCATCGCGACTTCCGTCGAGCGGATCGAAGTAACCAACGCAGCGCCCATGCTGAACACCACAGATGCTACGCTGGGCAACAGCTTTAATACTGCTCAGGTTGAGCAATTGCCTATTGAAGCGCGGAATGTTGTGGAGTTGTTGAGCCTGCAACCGGGCGTCAGTTTCGTTGGTAACCGGGTGGATCCGACGAAAGATACGCGCAGCGGCGCGGTGAACGGAGCACGAAGCGATCAATCTAACGTCTCGCTGGACGGCGTGGATGTAAACGACCAGAACAATGGGTTCGCGTTTCAAAGCGTGCTCAGAAACACACAAGATTCGGTTTCAGAGTTTCGCGTCACCACCAGCAATGCCAACGCCGATGCCGGGCGTTCCGCCGGCGCGCAGGTAGCGCTGGTCACCAAGAGCGGCACGAATCAATTTCACGGCTCCGCGTACGAATACAATCGCAACACCACATTGGCGGCTAACGATTATTTTCTGAAACTCGCGGAACTCCAGAGCGGGCTGCCTAATAAACGTTCACAACTGATCCGCAATCTCTTCGGAGCTTCGCTCGGCGGTCCAGTTCTAAAAGACCGCTTTTTCTTCTTTCTAAATTACGAGGGGCGTCACGACCGCGAAGCCGTGAGCGTTGTTCAGACCGTTCCCACGGCTAGTTTGCGAGCTGGCAATTTGATTTACACAACCGGCCAGGGGAATTCATTTACTCTAACCCCCACTAATATCCAGCAGATGGATCCCTTGGGTATTGGGAATAACGCAGCGATCCTAGCCGTATTGCAGGCTTATCCGCTGCCGAATGATTCGACCGTCGGCGACAACGTCAACACGTCCGGTTTTCGCTTTGCAGCCAGCGAAGCACGAAGATTCGATACGTACATCGCGCGTCTCGATTACATTTTGACTTCGAAGCACTCCTTGTTCTGGCGCGGAAATTTACAGGGCGATCATCAGGCTGGTGCTCCGCAATTCCCCGGTCAGCCTCCGGCGGTTACGGAGCTCGATAACAGCAAGGGCTTCGCTATCGGATACTCCGCGGTACTGTCTGCCAATAAAGTCAATTCGCTGCATTACGGATTCACCAGACAATCCGGCGGCAAGGCGGGTATATCCGACCAGCCACAGGTAACGCTCTCCGGCCTGAGCGACCCAATCGCGTTCTCGCGCACCAGTGTTTTCCACGTACCCGTACACGATCTGAACGATAATTTTTCCTGGAGCAGAGGTAATCACTCATTTCAGTTCGGCGGATACTTTCGCTTCATAGGCAATTACAGTTCTTCGGGACAAAATTCTTTCCCATCCGCGCACATCAATTCCGGGTGGCTGGTGAACTCCGGAATCGCCAACCGTGGCGTTCCCTTCGATCCCGCACAAAACGGTTTTCCAGCGGTCACCGATAATTTTGCGCACCAATACGACAGTATCCTGATGACTCTGGTCGGGATGGTTACCGAAGGAGACGCCGTTTACAACTATTCAAAGACCGGTACACCGCTGCCGATCGGTACCGCACTGGTGCGCGATTATCGCTGGCACGAATTTGAACCTTATGCGGAGGACTCTTGGAAAATCACTCGGCACTTGAATCTGACATTCGGTTTGCGCTGGACCGTGCTGCAACCTCCGGCGGAATCTCACGGCAATCAGGTGGGTGCTTGCACCGTGAGCGGTACAGGCTGCACTCCCTTCAGCCTGACGAACTATTTGAATCAGAGCGCCGCACAGGGGCGAACTGGCGGTGCAGCTATCAATGTGCCGCAATTATCTTTTGCTCCCAACGGACGCTATAACGGGCAGCCGGATTTTTGGGGCTACGATTATCGCAACTTTGCTCCTCGTGTGGCGGTGGCTTGGTCCCCGGAATTCAACGGGCCGTGGTTATCAAAACTTTTTGGCGATGCAGGCAAAACTTCTATTCGCGCGGGTTACGGTATCTATTACAGCCATTTCGGGGCGGCCACCGTGAATGCTTACAATGCTGCCGGGTCGTTTGGATTATCCAGCCAGGTTTCGAACGTTCCGGGCACGGTCAGCGTAAGCAGCGCTCCACGATTTACCGGCGTCACCGATATCCCGGCCGGATTACTTCCGAGTGCCCCACCGGGCGGCTTCCCGGCAACGCCTGCCAGCGACTCCTTTGCGATCAGTTGGGGACTCGACCGAAATATGAAGACCCCCTATTCGCATGCGGCCGATTTTTCAATCTCGCGCGAACTTGGTAGAAACGTGGTACTCGATGTCGCATACGTTGGGCGTTTCTCGCGCCGCTTGCCCGAGCAAATGGATGTGGCCATGCCGCTAAATTATGCCGATCCCGCTAGCCACATGGATTACTTTACTGCCGCGACGGCATTGTCGAAACTCGCCCATGCGGGCGTTCCTGTTTCCAGCGTCCAGCCGATGGCCTACTGGGAAAATCTCTTTGCCCCTTTGACCGGAACTGATTTGGGCAGCGGCCCACTTACCGCGACGCAGGTGGTATACAACCAGTATCTTTCCAACGTCGGAAATGAGACTTTTGCTTTATTCAATCTAGATTTACCGGACAGCCAGTCAGGCGCAGGACTTAATGTGCCCGGCCATCAGTATCCTTCCTACCGCTTTTATCACGACCAATATTCCGCGTTGTATACCTGGCGAACCGTCGGCGACTCCAGCTATAACGCGTTGCAGGTTACGCTGCAAAAAAGATTCAGCGATGGCTTGCAAGGCGCGTTGAACTATACCTGGTCGAAATCGATGGACTGGACATCGCAAGCGGAGCGCATTCCAACTTCCGGCGGCAACAATCAGGCGCAAATCATCAACACCTGGCAGCCTGATCAATTGCGCGGGCGTTCCGATTTCAATCCGACGCACCAGATCAATGCGAACTGGATTTATGAATTACCCGTGGGACGCGGGCATCATTGGGCGTCCGATAGCAACCGCGTGATCAATGCCATTGTCGGTGGATGGCAGCTGAGCGGAATTTTCCGCTGGACCAGCGGCTTCCCATGGACAGTTGACGAAGGATCGACGTGGCCTACGAACTGGGACATTGAAGGTTGGGCGATATTGGATAAGCCGCTCCCTTCGCTCAAGCGAGGTTCCGGAGCAAACGCGTTTGCGGATCCCATGGCAGTCTTCAACGCGTTTCGGGTGCAATATCCTGGTGAATCCGGTACACGGAACCCATTAACGGGAGACGGTTATTTTGGAATTGACGCGGGTCTCTCTAAGTTATTCCATCCCACCGAGCGCCTTGGGTTGCGTTTTCGATTTGATGTCTTCAACGTGACGAACAGTGTGCGCTTCGATGTGAACACTATGGGAAACCGCCTGGATCAGCCCGGCACCTTCGGTGTGTATACCAATACGCTGACCAATCCGCGGGTTATACAACTGGCTTTGCGTGTGGAATTCTAAAACGCCTGCGGTGCGAAACGGACGAAGGCCTAGTACGAGTCGGAAATGAACGCACTAGGTTCTTTGTTCGAGAAAAAAATGCCGGCACGCTGACATTTTAGCTAAATCATTCGAAGGGTTTACGCCGCGCATTCAAATGGCGTGGACGAAGCAGTGATTTTTATTTTGGAATTCCAGTCGAGTTATCCGCCGGATTGAGGAAGTTTCGTTTGAACGGGCCGATGCCATTTACCTGTAAAATGGTTTCACCCTCTGCCCACGCGAAATGGTGAATCCCCGCAGGAACCACCATGAGGTCGCTGGCCTGCAGTGTCTGTCCCGATGGCGCGTGCTCATCGAACGTGTCTCCCACTGCCACATGGAATGGGCCCCCGGATATTACCGTGGCGTGTTCATCGACGGCATGAGTATGCGGGCCGATTCTATACTTCGCGTGATATTTGAAACGCACCGCGAATTCTCCTGGAACAGCAGCATCTCCGTAAAGTTTGAGCATTTGGCAACCAGGTGGCATACCTGGACAATCTACCCATTTGCCAGAATTGTTAGTGAACACCACCGGTGCGGGTTGGTCGACAGCAAGGGCCGCCGCGATAACGATAGCCAATACCGCGCTCAGCAATATCAGTCTTAAAGGTGTTTCCATATGGTTTTCAGTCTCCTTCGTTAAGCTTCGAGTGGAAAGTCCTGGAACATCCGGGCCGTGGTCTGCCCTCGGCGGAGGGATTATCTCATTGACGGCGCGGAAGGCAACGAAGCCATCATTTGCTCTAGATATTTCCAATTAGAACGCGGGACTGACAAATCCTCACTGGGAAAAAGAAAGATGAGCAAGTAACCAAGTAGCCCGCTCACTGGTTACATTGATCCGTAGTGTAATTATCAAAATCGCTATATCCTGCTTACCTCCAAGAGGAGTCCCATCGTGATGACTCTCCTTTGCTTCACGAATCGGCAGAGCGTCCCCATTGCCGCATGTCTTCTGTTGTTCTTCTTAGTTGGGCCAACGCGATCTCTTGCTCATGACGAGTGGTATCGCGGCCTAGACTTGGAATCTGCCCTGGCGGACTCCAGCCTGGTGCTCGTCGGGCGCGTCACCGATGTAAGCGAAACCAAGATTGGCGTGGGAGGCAAGGGCGAGCGCTCTCTGCTGCAATACAAATTCGCACCGGTCTTGGTACTCAAAGGTGTGTTCTCGCGTGAATCGTTGTTGCTCACCAGCGACGATCTCGGCATGCAACAATTCACGGACGCTGCGCCTATCGAGGCCGGGCAGTTGCGCCTGCTTATCCTAGCGCGCTCGTTCGCGGGATATGCGGTGCTTCGAGAATCTCCTAGCTTGGATCAAGCAATACCTCGGCTCCGTAATCCCAACGACGAGTTGCTCGCGACGGTCAATATCCTTCTTGCAGTCAATCATAGTTTGGATCGCACTAAGAAGGTCACATTGCTTCTCGACGGTCTCAGAAAGCAAAAAGGCGCCCCGGCTATTCCGTTGCTCAAGGCAGTGGAGCGACGCTCTCTGCTCGCGGCGCAGACCCCCGGCGCGGTGGAAAGCATGGTGCCGCACTTGAGCGACCCTTCGCCCGCCGTGCGCGAACAGACCGCAAAAACTCTCTACTCTTTGCTCAAAGCGGACTACTTAGACCAACCGAAGTTCCGCGAAGTCGCGGCGAACGCGCTGGCCGCATCCATTGCGAGGCCGGACCCAAGTTTCGCTCCTCGCGTCGCTGCGTTTGAAGCACTCGGCGCCGCAGGACCTGAGGCTTTGAAGGACACGGCGGCGAAAGCCCAGCTTGGACTTGATCCGCTCGCCACTTTCGCGGAACAGGGTGCCCGGCTTCACTCCATTGGCGATCTCAAGGTGACCGGCCAATCGCCTGCGGTGCTGACGCTACTCAATCAAATGCCGCTGGATGCCCCGGGAGAAATTCAGTATGGAGCGGAGTGGGCCGCAGTGCGATTGGATCCCTCAAACGGCGTCAAGGAAGTGACGCTCAGAATCAAGAAGAAGTACGAAGCAGGGCTCCCGGCCGTAACTGAGATAGTTTTGCTAGGCAACCTGCCATCCAGCGAAGCCACTCCGGCGCTGGTCGATGTTGCAAAACTTCCTTTGAACCACGACGAGCGGCTGGCGTTCGTTTCGGCTGGCAAGAAGGCCGCGAGCGCTCCGCTGGTGCTGGCACTCGCCACCATGCTGGTTCCGGCTCAGCAGGACATCTGGTGGACTGCCGTGGACGCGTTGGTAAAAATCGACACCGACGATGCCGCAAAAGCGCTACAACCGCATCTTGTGCAGGAAACGAACCTGCAGCGCAAAATTGAGATCGCGGAATTCCTGGGACGCCACGGAATTCGAGATGGCTATCCCTACGCCATCGAGCATATGTCCGAGCCCTATCTGCGGGAGGAGGCCATTTCGGCATTGGCTGCGATTCGCGAACCTCGCGCCTTGGGGGAACTTCGGCAAATTCTCGAGACCAGCAATGATGTCGCCTGGAACAGTGCCGCAGTGCGGGCTCTGGGCGCGCTCGGGGCTTCCGATCTTGCGGCCCAGTTCTTGGAAATGGCCCAAGATACGGCAAATCCACTCGGCCCTTCTGCGCTCATCGCCCTTGGCGACCTTCACGAAGTCAAGGCCGTCGAGATTGTGCGAGCCGGCTTTGCTTCACGGAACTCAGAGAGATTGGCGGCCAGCGCTCGCGCCGCAGGTAAGCTCCTGGCGTTACCGGGCGTAAGCGCCGATGACATACGAGATCGGCTCGCCGCACTGCTCGCGGATCGCGGAGCTTGGCAGCCAGCGCGTCTGGCAGCACTCAATTCGCTCCTGGCCTTAAATGATCGGCGACTCGACAGCGCCCTGGCTCTTGCGGTGCGCGACGCTGGGCTCGAGAACAGCGAACTCCTAACCAAGATCCAAGAACAGTTGTGCAAACGAAGCGTGAGGCTCACGTTGCCTTGATCGGGAGATTTCCTCGGTCAGACTCTGGCGCGCTTTTGGCAAACAACCAGAAATGTGGTCCGCCTTGTTACGTTAAATTGACCTTCCGATTGGTGTCATCCGATTGGTTGAAATTTCTTAGCTCACCGGAGTAGGATATCCCCAATTTCGGGGATGCCAAGCCCGGGCGATCCCAGGTTTTTTTTATCTAACGACCATTCCGGTCCGTGCAGCTGAAATTAACTCATACAAAAGTTAAGGAGAGTCACGATGCCCTTTTTCTCTCGCGTCAAAATCCGTCGGCTGGCAGGAATTGTTTTAATAGCAAGTGCGTGGATCTTCACACAAGCCACGCTGACCGCCCTGCCGCAGCAGGGTAAGTCCGCTGCCAAGTCACCGAAGACCGAAGCGAAGTATAAAGCCATCTGGGAGCCGGTGAACGTAAAGGAAGATATTGAGTTGCAGTCGGTACATTTCATCAGTCCCGAAGAGGGTTGGGTGGCTGGCGGTCGCACGAACATGGCGGGTGGCGTGATTCTTCATACGGCGGACGCCGGTGCGAACTGGGAAGTGCAACTGGGCGATCCGCAGTCCTCCGATCGTGGTTATCACGATCTTCGATTTGCCAGCCCGACGCTGGGATGGGCGGTACAGAGCACCGGAGTCGGCGACCACAAGCTACTCCATCTGGATGGTAAAGAATGGAAGGACGTCGGAACCGTCCCGCAGCACCGCGGCGATTACCGGTTCGTTTCGGAACAGGTAGGTTTTGCGACTACCCGTGAGGGGATCATGCGCACGCAGGACGGAGGTCGCCGCTGGCAGCCGGTTTATCGTTGTCAGACCAAGGCTGAAGTGAATGGCCTGACCCGGGACCTCACATGCGAATTTGCCAAACTGTACTTCCTGAATGAGCAAGTCGGCTGGGCCATAAGTAACGCCGTTGCGCATGGTGCCGGATTTCTTCTAGCCAGAACTCACGATGGCGGCGCGACTTGGGAGTCTACTGTGGTTCTTCCCGGAGAAGACCCGCGGGAAGGCTCGATTTATTCTACCGGCGAGAACCACAGCTCGCTGTTGAGCGGCGGGAAATTCTTCTATTCAAATGACGGCGGGAAAACGTGGACAGGGGCCACGGGTCAGGCAGCAGGCAAACCTCGCATCGAATTCGCCGACGCAAAAGTAGGCTGGGCGATTCGCTATAAGAGCATGAATTACACCACCGACGGCGGCCAGCATTGGGTCACTCGAGAAATTCAATTTCCCACGGAGGTGGAAGAGTTCAGCCTAGTCCGCCCCGATAGCGGTTATGTAGTGGGCGCTCATGGCATGGTCTATCGCTATCGTGTCGTGCCCATCGACTACACCTCCAAAGGCATGCTGGCAGCCCCGGCTCTGTCAGTGAAGCCTTAGTAATTTTTCAAGCGGGTGGCTATTGCTGATCAACGCAGAAACCTAGCAGTCAACACGAGAGTAGAACCCACCGTATCAACCATCGAAACTGACAACGTGCCATCTAACGTGAGACCAGATACCGCTAAAGGCCACAAAAGCAGATCGCCATCACCAGCCGGCAAGCAGCCACCAGCCGTACCTAATCCACCCGTGGTCGTTCAGGATTCACTTGGCAACGCCATTTCTTTCGGCCAGCAGGGCGTAGTAACTGCGGGAACTATCAACTTAGAGCCACCCGGGGCACGGCTTACTTGGTCGGTCACAAATGAACCGCAACTGACGTGAAAAAGTTTGAATTTACTGAGGAGCAAGAACTTCAACTCAGGCGCGAAAACTGCGGTTCACCCAGCTGCTAAAAAAAGAGCACCCCACCCTCACGAAATGGAGAGTGGGGCAATCCAGAAAAGACAAGTCCACTAACCAAAATTAGCGCTAGTAGATGTCGTATTGCTCCCAGTGGAGGGTGGCGTCGGACTGGATGATGATGTGTTTGTGCGAGGTTTGTTCCAACTCGTCCATGAGCAGGGATTCGCGGGTCTTTAGCGCTTTGGCGATTTCGGGATGCACGCGCAGCGTCAGGTTGGGGCCTTCGTGGCCGGCCATGGCCATTTTGCGGGCTTCCGCCTGGATTTCGTAGCACAGCGTGGGAATGGATTTGACCATTCCCGAGCCAGTGCAATACGGGCAAGGCTGGCAGAGCACGCGCTCGAGAGCCTGTTTAGTGCGCTTGCGAGTGATGCACACCAGGCCGAATTCGTTGAAGCTCAGCGCTTTCGACGGCGCTTTATCTTCTTCGAGGGCCTGCTGCAGCGCGAACAAAACTTTGTCGCGGTTGCGGCGCTCTTCCATATCGATGAAGTCGACGACGATGATGCCGCCGAGGTCGCGCAAGCGAATCTGGCGCACGATTTCTTTCACCGCTTCCAGATTGGTTTTGACGATGGTGTCTTCGAGGCGCGTGGAACCTTTGCCGACGAATTTGCCGGTGTTGACGTCAATGGCCACGAGCGCTTCGGTGTGGTTGATGACGATGTAGCCGCCGGACTTGAGCCACACTTTGGCGCGCAAGGCTTTGTCGAGTTCGTGCTGGATGCCGAACTCTTCGAAGATGGGCGTTTCCTTGGTGTACAGCTTGACGCGGCTGACCAGCTTGGGCTGGAAGCGGCTGACGAATTCGACGACCTTGCTGAATTCTTCTTCGCTGTCGATCCAGATGGCGGTGAAATCGTCGCTGACGTAATCGCGCAGGATGCGTTCGAC
>Ga0209526_10003565_pt1 | contig 10599 bp, 9 predicted proteins | sample JacPinW_OM2H0_M1_FD_188566 | JGI IMG/M metagenome (GOLD analysis project Ga0209526, IMG submission 188566) | Forest soil microbial communities from Algoma, Ontario, Canada - Jack Pine, Ontario site 1_JW_OM2H0_M1 (SPAdes) (version 2) | ecosystem: Environmental > Terrestrial > Soil > Boreal... | reverse complement strand
ACATTACTCATCTCGCTTTCGAGGTCGACGATCTCGAAGCATTTGCCAAACATGCGGCCGCCAAGGGTTACCCGCTCAGCGATGGCCCAACCAAGACAGACTCCGGCGGCTTGATCGCTTTTATCGATGCCCCCGAAGGCTACGAAGTGGAATTAATTCAACACGGGAAATAGGGCTGGCCGGAGTTCGGCAGATGTAGACGGGGGCCGCACCCGCCGGGAACCCATGGGATGGATAAATGGACAATCCCACAATCCTCTCAGCGTGTGTCTTCGGATTTGCCAACTACTTGAGGCGGAAACCACCTGCTGAAAGGCGCCCGATAACTTCGGAATACGGACAACATTTGTTCAATGTCCGACGCAAAAGTAATCATGTCGATGTGTTCCCGACGCATAAAGCCGGCTTGAACCATTTGATCGATCATGGCCCGAATCGGTTCAAAGAAGCCGTTTACGTCCAGGAAACCACACGGTTTCTGATGAATACCGAGTCGAGCCCAACCCCATTGCTCAAAGATTTCTTCCAAGGTACCGACACCACCAGGTAACGCGATGAAGCCGTCTGCTAGTTCAGCCATTTTCGCTTTTCGTTCGTGCATGGTCTCAACGACAAGCAATCGCGTGAGTCCGGCATGGGCAATTTCCTGATCCACCAACGCGCGCGGAATCACTCCGGTCACTTTGCCTCCGACAGCTAGAACCGCATCGGCGACAACTCCCATAAGGCCGGCGCGGCCTCCGCCATAAACCAGCTGGCAATCATTCTCCGCGAGTCATTGGCCTACGCTTCGTGCCACGTCCGCATACGCCGAGTCGTTACCAGGACTTGAACCACAGAAAACACAAATACGCACGCGAGGACGTTTTCACAGGCAGCGGACTCTGTCGTGCGATCCACAACGAATAGGCGGGCTCGCCCGACAGTGTCACCTGCCGGGAGGCAAAGCTCTCAACCTATGGCTTTAGTCGCAAGAATAAGCGGCGAAACTCCTGGAGCATCCAGTTGACGAGGACTGTGAAACCCAGCCTGGGAGAGCCAGCTGCCGATTTCTTCGAATGAGAATGTGTCTCCATCGCTCGAATGAAGGAGCATGTTGACCGCAAACATTAATGAGTGTGGAGGGGCCGTACGCGTTTCATTCACGAGCCATTCCGCAATGGCAATGGTCCCGCCCGGAGCCAGGGTAGCGAACACCTTTGACAAAAGCTGACGACTCCGTTCTTCTCCCTCGGTGTGCAAGATATGTCCAAGTACCGCCAGATCATGCTGGCCTCCGAAATCCGCGGCTAGGAGATCACCGCCAGCAAAACGAAACCGGTCCGCCACTCCGTGCTTCTCCGCTGTCTCTTTGGTGACCTCCAAAACAGCTGGGAAATCGACAGCTGTCACCCGAGCTCCCGGGAAGTGCTCTGCCAGTACGATCCCCCAAACTCCAGAACCGGTTGCCAAATCCAGAATGCTGCCAATTTCTCGTTTTCCTTTGAGCTCCGTCGCGAGGGTCGTGGCCGGGGCAAAGTTGATGTTGAATAGGGACTTTACAAATTCGCGAAAAAACTTTGCGCCCTCTTGCTCCGAATTGATCGTAACTACCGGTTCGCCGCTCTTCACCACCTCTTTCAGATTCAGCCAATGCTCGATCATTCCCGGGACAAAGGTGAAGAAATCGCCGCGGAAAGCTGGTTTGTTCCGAACTAGAAACGCTTCGCTTTCCGGGGTTAGCGCGTAGCGTCCGGCATCGTCCTTTCTGAGAAATTCAAAACCCACCAGGGCATTCAGCAACGCACGCAGGCCCCGGAAAGATGCTCCAGTCTTAGAAATTAACTCTTCCAAACTCGTCGGAGATGCATCAATCAAATCGAAGATTTGTAATTCGACGGCCGTTTGCAGGAGCAGTGGTGGCGCGAAACCAAATGCGAACTGTGTGAGACGCTCAGGGCTCGGCGCGGATTTTGGAGGTTGCATGTTTTTGAGGGTCGTCTTACTAGCTGCCCAATTGCACAAATTTTTTGGCTCCGGCCTTCGAGGCGGGGTAATGATTATGAGCGCTTTCCTCGGAAAAACGAGTTTATTCCGCCAATGGAAATAACGGCTGAACGCGTCTGGGCTGACTTCCGAGCGGTACGAGAGACTATCCCTCTAGTCCTGTCGCTGACGAACTCTGTGGTGCAAGAGTTCACCGCGAACGCGCTGTTGGCGCTGGGAGCATCGCCCATCATGTCTGATGCGCTTGATGAGATCACGGAGTTGGTCGAAATCGCCAACGCTCTCAACCTGAATATTGGGACACCGACTCCACGGAGCGCCGACGCCATGGCGTTCGCAGCCCAAGCGGCTAAAGCCAGGCGGATTCCGATCGTGCTCGATCCCGTTGCGGTGGGCGCCACCAAGCTACGGCGCAGTTTAGCCGACCGTCTGTTAGAGATTGCGCCTTCGGCGGTAATCCGTGGAAATCAAGCTGAGATCGCCGCCCTTGCCGGCCTTCCTGCACTGGCTCGCGGAGTTGACGCAGTCGAATCATCAGAAAAAGCTCCCGTCGCCGTTCGTCAATTGGCGAAGCGCCTAGGAACCGTCGCAGTCGCTACTGGACCAATTGATTACCTTTCTGACGGCAAAACGGTGATTGCCGTCGATAACGGGCATCCCATGATGGAGCGGATTACCGGTTCAGGATGCGTCGCAAGCGCCGTGATTGCTGCTTTTTTACCCGTGAATCCAAATCCCCTGGCAGCTGCCATTTCGGCAATGATCGTGATGGACATCGTCGAAGAACTCGCCGCGGAACATTCCCGCAGCGAAGGTCCAGGGAGCTTCCGTATTCGATTCATCGATACATTCGACCGACTCGAGCCCGAGCATCTCGAAGCGAGAATGAGGGTTGCGCGGGTCTAAAGGTTACTGGGTGCAAGTTGGCCAACCCGCAACTTTGTAACTTGTGACCAGTAACCCTTGCGTGGCTTGCGGTCACCTAGTTTGCCGCCGGCAAAATACCTAGCGAAGCCAAGCATTGGCGCGCGACGACCATCCGTTTCGGTGCGTCCTCGTCTTTGGTTATATCAAGGTTCAACGCAAAGAAATAGGTATCATTGTCGGTCTCTACCCAGCCAACCCACCATCCAATCGCGGGGGTCCGAGAAACGCCCAAACCGCTCTTGGCGCGAGGGATGTATTTGGAGCTTGCTTCGTTGATCAGCATATCTTTCACGATCAAGCTGCTGCGTTCGCTGACCGGCAGCTGGTTGAGGTAAAACTTCTTCAGAAACTCGATCTGTTTGCAGGGCAGTGATGCGGAGCTGGCCATCGAGCCAAAAGTGGTCAACCCGGCCGGAGACATCCTCATTTCCGTAGCCAAACTTCTTTAAGAATTCCGCCTCGCGCCGCTCCCCAACCTGGCGGGCGATTTCCTGGTATACCCAGACGACCGAATACTTTAGAGCACTTCTAAACGTCTGATCGCGATCCCAAGCCTCTACCCTGCGCTTTTGCCCATCCCATTTGAAGCTTTGATTTTCATCTTTCACAACCCCGGTCTCCAAAGCGATCAACGAATGGGGATCTTGTAAGTTGATGCGGGGATAAACGGTTCTGCTGCCTTTTGCGGGTTGTAAACATGAGTCTCTTCCTTCGCGAGATCAGTCACAACGATTGTTCCAGCAGCGCCGCTGGCCTCGAAATATGATTTCCATTCGGGATGCTCTGTCGTTTCGCTGGCCACACTCGACATTCCAAGACTCAAGCAAATTGGGAGGACCAAGAAAACCGTTCGCATAGGCGATCGACATACCGAGAACGGCATTGAGCGCAAGGGCGCGCAGAGGCCTTCAGCACCTCCCGGGGAACAGAACGCTGCTGAATCCCGTCGTATCCGTGATGCAATTCTGACGCCCTACCGAAGCCTGGTATGTACTGCGCTCTCCTTGTGCACTCGAAACGACTCGATCGCCTCGTATTCAGCTAGTCCCAGACGGTCGTAATGTTGCGCAGTTTCCCGGTTTATCTGTTCGGCCTGCTGCCAGCCTTCGCCTGCTTGGGTCTCGGTAAACGGAGTTTGGCTCCGCTGAGAGCGGTGATGATAGAGACAATCCAACTTGATGGCGAGTTCAGCCGGGCTCAGAGGCACCGCCATGTCGATCTCGTGCGGAGGCCATGGCCGCTCATTGGACGCATAAAACCAGATCTGACAGTTAGGGAACCACGGCTCGCTGGTGCAAGTCCGCAACGCCGCAGAACCCAATTGAAAGGCGATACCCGCTATACTGCTGGGATCTGCTCCAGCGCCGGTCAGATAGATCTGGTGCGGTTGAACCAGGCAGATCAGAGCGGCAATCGACTTAACATCATCCGGACCCCATCTGAACTGCCGATACCGCCCCTGCTCGTAAAACGCTAAATCAAGAAAGCGAACTCGCTCCAGATTCAAACCAAGGATTTGGCAGGAGGCGCGCGCCTCTGCTTTGCGAATCAGACCCTTGAAGCGACGAAGTTCCGGGCTGTCCTCATCAAAAGGGGCTTTCTTTTCTGTCTCCTCGGCGAGCGCCCCGAGACGAGCCAGGGAATCTGGTTGAGATACCCCGAGCTCATGCAAAAGGCTGAAGGCCATTCGGGCTTCTCCGTCGGGAACGCTGAGATTACCTGACGTCAGATAAGCAAGCGTAACCTCGTGCCGTTGGTTGACGAGCCGATGAAGCGTTCCGGCCATCCCGATCTCTGCATCCAACGGCTCCGGACTAAACACCAACACTCGTTTAAACGGCGGCTCAGCCGGGACAGGACGATTGGTATCATCAGCATTGGGCTTACCTCCTGGCCAACCGGTGATCGTGTGCTGAAGCTCGTTGAAGATCCGGATATTCAAACCATAGGCCGAGCCGGTCTCCACCAAAAGGGGAGCAAGGGCGTTCTCGGTATAATCTTCGTCCCCGAGCCGGAGGACAGGTTTTTTGCGCTCGCCAGCAAGCCAACTGACAGCCTTTCGGGCGAGGTTTCGATCCCACTTAACCGGACCAACTTTCCAAGGAGTTCGGAAACGCGATAATTCACTCGCGGCGGCTTGATCAATATAACAGCCGCAATCGGGATGGCGCTGCAGGAAACTGGCCGGTACCGCATCGGTCTCAGGTCCTTCGATTGCAGCACGGAGAATGGGCGCTTTGGACTCGCCCCAACCAAGTAACAGAATCTGGCGGGCCTGGAGGATGGTGCCAATTCCCATGGTAATTGCATAGGCCGGGACATTGGCTTCGCCACGAAAATCCCGAGCAGCATCCCGTCGCGTCAAGCGATCAAGGGCTACCATCCGAGTCCGCGAGTCAGGGCCCGATCCGGGCTCGTTAAATCCGATGTGGCCGGTGCGACCAATTCCAACGATCTGAATATCGATCCCGCCCGCTTCCTCTATCTGGCTCTCATAATCAGCGCAGTATTCAAATACTTTATCGCGTTCGACCAGGCCGTCAGGCACATGCGTCTGCTGGGGCGGCAGATCCACATGACGGAAGAGCTGAACCTCCATGAAGTGCCGATAACTCTCCGGATGGTCGGGAGAGAGACCGTAATATTCATCGAGATTGAAGGTGACAACGTTTTGAAACGAAAGTCCCTCCTCTCGATGTAGCCGAATCAACTCCTGGTACAGCTTCACCGGCGTGGAGCCCGTGGCCAGGCCAAGTACGACTCGACGATCGTCACTTTGGCGTTGTCGAATAACGTCCGAGATAATTGACGCTAATTCGCGGACGGCTGTTTCCGAGCCATGAAAGACTTTCGTCCGGATCTTTTCGAACTGTTCGGCTTCAGTGATGGAATTAGACATAATGTTCGGTTCCAGTGATGAAATTAGGCATAATATTCATGTTCCCGCGAAACGGTGCGGTTCGGTTGGAACGTATGATTCTACAGGGAAGCACTCATACCGGATTCGTCGAGCCAGATCGATGAAAGCAACCGCAGCCAGATGTAGCTTGCGGAGTCGGGTTTCGTCCCACGATTATCCGACTGGTAGATCTCTCGCACCATATGGGGCTACACGCCTGGTCGTCGATGCCAACGAATCCGCGAATGCGACATCGTCGCAAAAATTTGCACAAAGCATTTTCCCGTCTTCTGAAACTATGCATACTGCAACGATCTAGTTCACTCAGAAACACGAATTCCCCATCGCAGAATGAACGTTCATACTGTATTGCGGCTCATCTTGAAAAAAGGAGGTAAAATCACCCACTCAAGCGTCCAGATTTTTAAAATGCTCGGCCGGTCTCTCTGACCGAAGTCACTGCTGATCCGAAGTGGGAAACACGTCGAACGCTTCGGATTACCAACCAGCACAGGTCAATGTGCAAGAGAAGCAGCTAAACCGCTGCACATCCAATTTTCCCCCTTTTATCCATGAGAAGATTTTTCTGTAACTTCATTTTCCTCCTGCTATCTGCCAGCACTCAGTTTGCCGGCGCTTGGTCGCTCGAAGAAGCGGCTAAACCGTACAGTGGCACGGAGGTCTCCATGATTTTCCTCGATCGTCCGGGCTACAACGCAATCATCAAATTGCTTCCGGACTTTGAAAAGAGAACCGGCATCAAAATCAAGTACCAGATCGTTCCTTACGAAAATACACGTGAGAAAGAGGAACTCGATTTCAGTTCCAACGGTGAGCTAACTGTTGCCTTAGTTGACCTCGTTTGGATTGGTGAATTCGCTGAGGCCGGCTGGATCGTGCCGTTCGAAGAAATCAAAAAGAAGTATCCCGATATCATCGATCCGAATTTTGACATTAACGACTTTATCCCGTTGATCCTAAACGCTTTTGGGACCTGGCAAGGCAAAGTCTACGGTCCCCCTTTCGACAACTACTCAGGGCTCCTTTACTACAACAAGGACATGCTCAAGGAGGCCGGTTTCGACAAGCCGCCGGAAACCTGGGACGAGCTGATCAATACCTATGCTCCGAAGCTGACCAAGAACAGCAAGTACGCTTTCGCCCTTCAATCCAGACGAGGAGAGACGCAATCGTGTGATAGCTTTATGCGCTTCCTTTGGCCATGGGGTGGATCCCTGTTGGATGCCAAATTCCACTCGAATTTGGGCAACCCAAAGAGCCAGGAGGGCCTGAACTTCCGGCAGTCCTTAGAGAAATATATGCCGCCGGGAATCGTGGATTACGACCACAGCGATGCGGTTAACGCTTTGGCCCAAGGAAACGTGGCGATGATTACCGAATGGTCGGCATTCTATTCGACATTAGTTGATCCAAAGAACTCCAAGATTGTGGATAAACTCGGCGTTGCGCCCGAACCAAAAGGACCAGACGGCCGAAAACCGGCGCTCGGTGGCTTTTCGCTCGCAGTCGCCAGTCAGGCCAATGACAAACAAAAGGCAGCGGCTTGGTTGTTTATCCAATGGGCCACAGGCAAAGAGATCGGAAAGCAATACGTCGAGGCCGGCGGTATAAGTGGCCGGCAATCGACCTATAAAGATCCCGCTTTGTTGGCGAAATATCCGTTTATCCAACCGATGCTCGACTCGTGGCAGCAGGGGGTACCAGAGTATCGGCCGCGATTTTCTGAATGGTCTAAACTGACAGACATCATTGCTGAATGGGGTACGAAGATGATGTTGAATCAGGTTTCAGTGAAACAGGGTTCCGATGAGATCGGTACGCGAACCGAGGCCGTACTGAAAGATGCGGGTTATTACGATGGCAAGAAACCGCTAGCGCAATGAGGAAATCTGGACGCGCGCTTAGGACTCGATCCGAGGCGCGCGTATCCGGGCGACCCCCGACGACGGACAGGAGCCACTGGTGGCTGCCGGGAACAGCCCATGATAGAACAGCGACCTCCCGCCAACACTTCCACTGATCCAGTAAAGCCAAGCCGTAAGGGAAAACTCATGCCGATTCGGGCTGTACCCAGGAAGACCTATTCCAGCGGAGTCATCTTCTTTCTCGCTCCGGCAGTCATCGTGCTTTTGGCGGTCGGGATATTTCCTCTGCTTTTCGCGGTTTGGAACTCAATGCACGAGTTTATTCTGAGCCGAGCCCGCATCTACGCCGCCCACGGCCAACCGTTTCTTTGGTTTCAAAATTATCTGGGTCTGGTGAATGACGCTGGATTCAGGGAATCGCTCTTTCGCACATTTGTCTTTCTTCTTATCAATCTTCCTATCCAACTCGTCCTGGGACTGCTCATCGCGCTATTGCTGCACAAGGTTGGCCACGAGTGGCTGAAAAACATTTGTCGCGTGTCGCTGGTGATCCCTCTCGCTACGACCCTTGCCGTCGTCGGTCTAATGGGGCGCCTCATGTTCAATAGCAGCTTCGGTGTAGTGAACTATGCCGTGGCCACGGTTATATCGCTTTTCCATTCGATCGGACCGCTGCTCCAGGGACACTTTCAAGTGCTGCATGGATTCTGGCGGCACGTGGTTCCCTCGAACATGATCGACTGGCTGGGGAATCCAAACCTGGCCTTTGCCACCGTGTCGATTATGGATTGCTGGCAGTGGACCCCGTTTTGTGCGCTGGTCTTACTCTCCAGTCTTACCCTCGTACCGCCAGAAATTGAAGAAGCGGCCAAGCTCGAGACGGATCGTTGGTGGCAAGTCCTCTGGCGAGTGCAGCTTCCATTTATGTTGCCAGGAATCACCGCAATTTTGATTCTGAGAACCGCGGACATTTTGAAAATGTTCGACGTGGTCTACACGATGACCCAGGGCGGTCCAGGTAACGCGACCGACTTAATCAGTGTCTACGTTCAACGGGTCGGCTTTCGACAAGTCGACCAGGGCGTTGCCTCGGCCCAAGCGATCGTGCTGCTGATCATCACCATCATTCTTTCGCGCATTTACATTCGCTACTTCTATCGGGAGATTTGAAATGGCTGCCATTCGCATCAGCAAGAGAAGGTTCGGTATTGCCCATTTCATCGGACTACTGCTCATTCTATTTTTCTGCATCTTTCCGTTTTATTGGATGGTTTCTTCTTCACTGAAGGATCCACAGCTCATTCTCTCACAAAAGCCGACGCTGACTTTTCAACCGACACTCGAAAACTACCAAGACGCCTTCCAGCGGAATGTCGGCGGCAGCCTCGGAATCTCATTGTTTGTAGCGCTGACGACCACCGCGCTCTCGTTGCTCTTGGGCACACCGGCCGCTTACGCCTTGGCTCGTTTCGATTTCAGAGGGAAGAGAGATATCTGGTTCTGGTTCATCACGAACCGGATGGTAAGCCCAATCGTATTGGCGCTTCCCTTTTTCCTTTTAGCGAGCAACTTTCATCTGATCGGCAACCCGATTGTATTGGTTTTTATCTACCTGACGTTCAATGTGCCAATCGTAGTCTGGATCTGTTCCGACCAATTTCGCGGAATTCCCAAGGAGCTGGACGAGGCTGCCACTCTGGAAGGCTACAATTCGTTCAGCATCTTCTGGCGAGTTGCTCTTCCCCTCGGCGCACCAGGTATCGCTGTTTCCGCCATTTTCTGTTTTATCTTCTCCTGGAACGAATTGCTTTACGCGCTCATTTTGATGCGGAGGGAGACGCAAACTGCTCCAGTAGTGGCGACCAGCTTCATGAGTGGCTACCAGGTCCCATGGGGTCAAATCATGGCCACCGGGACGCTAGTTGCCCTTCCGGTCATTATCTTCAGCCTGATTGTTTCCCGACAGATGGTGCGAGGCTTAACCATGGGAGCGATCAAGTAGCAGCCCGTCGGGCTTGGAATTGAGCGCTGCGGAGCAGACAAATCTGACAGGCTGATAGCGGAAGTTGTATTTGTAACCAAATGTGCCTGAATAAAATGTATCTAAGAAAATTAAACCCCCGAACCGGAAGGAGAATCGATCCGTGAGCAGTGTTGTTGATAAATTACCAAAGTCGGTACCGGCTAAATCCTCGAGCAGCTTGGTGGACAAGCTACCGAAATCGATGTCAGCCGTGATGGCACACGGCCCGCACGATTACCGCATGGAAGAACGTCCCGTTCCAAAACCAGGACCCGGGGAGGTGCTCCTCAAAGTCAAAAGTACCGGGGTGTGCGCCAGTGACATTAAGTGCTACACCGGTGCCGCACTCTTCTGGGGAGACGAACATCGGGTCGGCTATTGCCAGGCACCCGTGACCCCTGGTCATGAATTCGTGGGCGAAGTCGTCGGCCTGGGCGATGGAGCAGGGGAGCTTTACGGCCTAGAGATCGGGGATCACGCGATCAGCGAGCAGATCGTGCCGTGTTGGAACTGCCGCTACTGTAAGATGGGCGCTTACTGGATGTGTAATGTCCATGACATCTATGGTTTCAGAAAGCGCACCTTCGGATCCTGGGCCGAGTACATGCTGTTTCCAGCCGGCGCCCTGAATTATAAAGTGCCCAAGAGTGTCCCGTTGCACCACGCAGTCTTCATTGAACCGCTTGCTTGCTCCATCCATGCGGTGGAACGCGGCGATATCCAATACCAGGATACGGTTGTGATCGCCGGTTGCGGACCACTTGGGCTGGGTATGGTGGCGGCAGCGAAAATGAAGGGTCCGGAACGACTCATAGCGCTCGACCTCAGCGACGAGCGCCTCGAAGTGGCCAAGCGTTGCGGTGCCGACATCGGTATCG
>Ga0209526_10003563_pt1 | contig 10604 bp, 13 predicted proteins | sample JacPinW_OM2H0_M1_FD_188566 | JGI IMG/M metagenome (GOLD analysis project Ga0209526, IMG submission 188566) | Forest soil microbial communities from Algoma, Ontario, Canada - Jack Pine, Ontario site 1_JW_OM2H0_M1 (SPAdes) (version 2) | ecosystem: Environmental > Terrestrial > Soil > Boreal... | reverse complement strand
AGGCGACTGCGCTCTCGCATGCCGCGTACGATGGGGCGCTCGACTACATCCGGGCCCATTCCGAAGTTTGGGAAGTCATCCTGACCGGCGGCGATCCCCTGATGCTGTCGCCGCGCCGGCTCGCCGAAATCATGGCTGATATCGCCGCCATCGATCACGTCAGGATCATCCGGATTCATACCCGGGTGCCGGTTGCCGATCCCGCGCGCGTCAGCCGCGAGATGGTCGCTGCGCTGAAGGTCAAGGGCGCGACGACCTGGGTTGCACTGCACGCCAATCATGTCAGGGAATTGACCGACAGTGCGCGCGCCGCATGCGCCGATATCGTCGATGCCGGAATTCCGATGGTGAGCCAGTCGGTGCTGCTGCGCGGCGTCAATGACAACGCGGCGGCGCTGGAGGCGCTGATGCGCGCCTTTGTCGAATGCCGGATCAAGCCCTATTACCTGCATCACGGCGATCTCGCGCCTGGCACCTCGCACCTGCGTACAACACTTCAACACGGGCAGGAACTGATGCGTGCACTGCGGGGGCGGGTCTCCGGACTATGCCAGCCGGAGTATGTGCTCGATATTCCCGGCGGCCACGGCAAGGCGCCGGTCGGTCCGAATTATCTGTCGCAAGCAAATTCTTTTTCCCAAGAGCGTGAACAGCATGCGGAAACGCGCTATCGTGTCGTCGACTATTGCGGTGACGTTCATCTCTATCCTCCGAAGCCGTGATTGACAGATGACAGGCGGAGGAGGGGCAGAGCCGGAGCCGCCGGACGACCAAGGCAATCGCAACATCGAGAATGCGGTGATGCTGGGTTTCTTTGTCGTGCTGGTGGCGGCGGGAATCTGGTTGCTTGGAACCATGGCCGATATACGAAAGGTTCAGGACTGCGCCGCCCAGGGGCGCCGGAATTGTGCAACGATCGAGGTTCCCGATCGGGCGCGATAGATGCATTTCTCTGAAATGGGAGAAGCCAGATGCGAAAGTTGTTCACGGCAAAGTTGTTCACGACATTGGCGCTACTGGTCCTGGTTGGCGGTCCGGCAGCGATGGCCCAGACAGGGAGCAATGTCGGACCATCGGGCGCTGCAAATCAGCCACGGTCGATTCCCGAAGCCCCGATCGGCCACCGTCAGCCGCGCGCCGATCAGGTGCCCCCGGAGAAAAATTTGAGCGATCCGAACAATCCAGTGAACAAAGAAGACGCCGCGCTCGACCGCAAGATCAAGAACATTTGCCGCGGCTGCTGAACGCGAGCCGGTATTCCGCACAAGGCATGCCCCGGACCTGATCCGAGGGTGGATACCGGTTTTGCGATCAGGATACGCGCAAAGTCATGTCAGCCCTTGCGCGCGGCGAGCGCCATTCCGATCAACGTCGCGCCGCCGAACAATAGATTGATGCCGACCAACAGGCCGACGGCCCAGAGCGCCGATCCCGGCAGCCCTGTGATGATGATGGCCGCGATCAGCAAATCCATGATGCCGGCAACCAGCAACCAGGACCACCGCTCCGACAATTCGCGGCGATGCTCCAGCGCATACATGATGGTGGCGACGCCTTCGGCGAGGAAATAGGCGCCGACCACGATGGTGAGGGTCAACGTGCCCTGCACCGGCTGCGCCAGCAGGATAATGCCGGCGGCAACCGCCAGCGCCGCCGAAATCAGCGACCACCAGAAGCCCGGCATCTGCCGGGCCCAGAACGTCAGCGCCAGGCCGGCGATGCCGCTGATCAGAAACATCCAGCCCAGAAAAATGGTGACGGCAAGGCTCGCAAGCGGCGGCACGATCATTGCTGAGAGCCCCAAAATCACGAGCAGGATGCCTTCAATCAAAAAGGCCTTCCAATGCTCGCGTACCGCGGCGCTCATTTCGGATTGTAGTCTGGTGATATCCTGGGGAAGGGTCATGGAAAATCTCCCGATGCCGGCAGCGCAGGATGACGCCCCAAGCGCCAGTATAGCTTGGGCCAACGCCGCGGGGTCAAATTTGTTCGCTGACGCCGGGCTTGAGCGGGAGGGTGCTGTCTAGCCCTGACCAGGCGCGGACGAAAAGCCTTGCGGCGTGGTGCGGATCCGATTGCGGCCGAGAACATAGATCGCCGTGGTGACCACCAGCAGGGCACTGCCGATCAAAATGGACACCAGGCCGATAGGAACGAGAACGAGCGCCATGTTACGATCTGGATTTACCAGCCAGTGGTGGATCGACGACAGCACGAAGGCCAGACCTGCAAATCCGGCGCCGCTGCCGACCACCAATAACGCCCACATCCGTCGCAGCTGGCTCAGCCGCTCGCGGGCGATTTCGGTGCGTGGCGCGTGATGATGGCCGACCCGCCATACCAGGCGCATGGCAAATCCGATGGCGCTGAACCCGATCACGACGCTCACCAATCCCAACATCAGCCTGGAGGATGCATCGATGTCCGGGTTTTTCTGCAGCGTCAGCAACGGAAAATCGAAACCAGCATGCAGCGCGAGCGGCGCCAACAGCATCAGAATCAGACTTGAGATGCGCGCCCAGTCGCGGTGATGCCGGTGCGCGCCAAGCGCGGTGCCGGATCGCGCGATCGCAAGATAGGCGCCGGCGATGATGCCGAGCGCGCCATGAAATGGCACGGTCAGGACGCTGCGCAACACCGCCAGCGATCGCCACATCTCCGGATGCTGCACGAGATAAGCGAGGTTTTCGTAAGCCGCAAAGCCGAGCCCCGCCGCCGCACCATAGACCACGGTGTCCATCGGATCGGCAAAGGGCCGGCGCCGTGCCGAAACCGCGACGATGACGAGAATCTTGACGGTTTCTTCCGGTGCGGCGACGCCGAATATCGAATGCAGGGCCTGCGCCAGCCAGGGGTTCTCGGAGGCCGCTGATATCGCCGCAAACGGCGCACGCGCCACGCCCAGCAGCGAAATGCTGGCGGCGCCGAGAAGAAACGCGGTCCAGACCTTGGCGGGCGGTCCAGGCCGCTCGCCCGCGGCAATCACAAGCCACAAGATCAGCAGCGCCGGTGCCACCGCCGCGGTGCCGATGACGGTTGGAAGGGATTCAAGGAGATTCATCAGTATGGCAAATATGCCATTATCCTGCGTTATCTACCGCTCGAGACGCGCCGGAGTGCGACCGCACGTCGCGGGCAGCCCGGCCTCGCGCTTCCCAAGCCATCGACCGCTTAGCAACCCCGGCAGATATTCTTGAGCCGCGCATTCATGATCGCGTCTTCCGCGCTGATCGTATCGACGTATTTCGCGGTATCGACTTTCGAAGCTGGAACCCGCGGCTTTGCGGCTGTGGATGGCGCGGCGGGCTTTGCGGCTGCCGAGGCAGCGGGCGCAACGCCCTTGTCGTAGCATGCCAATCTGGCGGCAGCCTCCGTTATCGATTTGCATTCCGGCGTTTGGGCGATCGCGCTTTGGGACAGCGCACACATCGCGACCAGTATGACAAGGAATCTCATTTCAGCCCCTTTTTGCTTAAGCGGAACCGGCCCCGAAATGCGGGCACTCCCCAGCGGACCACGATTATTCAGTCAGATCAAAGAGTTTGCCGGATTCCCGCAAGCAAAATGCCCGTAATCGTGCGCCGTGTCCATCGGGGATTTCCGACGCGGGCAGCCCAGAAGGCGCCAGCGTGATAGGTTCCGTCATCGCCAGCCAAGGAGTAGCACCGGGTGGTTTTATTCCGCGGAGCCGAGACCCACCTAAGGTCCGTCCTTAAAGCCGTCAGCTGGCGGACGCGGTGCTAGGTCTGGGTGCATCGTGACGAGGAGAGGGGGAGGCAACCTATTCTGCCGATCTGAGTTGCACCCGAAAGCTTCTCCAATGGCAAAACCCTTCATGGCAAGGTCTGCACATGAGAAACGCATTGGCTTTGATCGCCGCTGCCGCTTTGGCGGCGACCGCCGTGGCCCTTCCCGTGTCAGCAAAAGCCCACGACCGTTGGCCCGATATTCCTGCCGAGGTGGGCGCAGGCGCGCCAATTGATCCAATTGATAGCGTCGTTTGGATTCCCTACCGCTGCAACGACGGCCCCGTGTATAATTTTTATCACGGCGCGTATTATGGCGGACAGCCTCCGGCCGTTTTTCTCGGCTACGCCTATCGGCCCCACTATCGATACACGGGCCATCGCGTCATTCCGCGAACCTATTTCTGCTCCGCGAGATAGCGGCGGTTTTTTTCGTAGGCCCCGATGAATTATCAAGCGTTCACGAACGACAGCCTCACCATGATGTACGAGGGCGTCCGCGGCGCGCTGGCCGCCGATGACGCGCTCAAGCAGCAGGAACTGGAAACCAGATTCCGCGTCCGTGAGACACCTGATTGGCGGAAGCACGCGGCCGATCTCGAAGCCGAAATGCTCAAGCGGGGAATGTTTTTCGAGGTCATCGACTGGTCGGAAGATCAGGCGCAGCTGCCATTCGAGTGACTAGCTGTCAGCTCCAGCGATGGTTCAGTCCCCGGTACTTTCGCACGGCGGCCAGATATTTCCTGCAGGAATGCTGGTAAATCAGGCTGAGGATGAATGCCAACATGATCGAACCCCGTTGTTTGATCGGGGGTGCTGATATCAGGCGACCGTTTCAGGGTATCTTCGCGGGCCGGGAAAAAAACTTCGTCGGTGCGGTCAAATCGTTTCGTGGTTGCCCGGCCGGCGAAACCTCTTCACGGGACCGCGATCAGCAGGCCTGACGATGAGAGGTGAGGCCGGCTATTTCGAGGCGTTGGCGATCTTATGCTCCAAATGGCCGGTCTCATGGTCGCGCCGAAGCTGACTTAGCGAGGTTTCGTTGAGCTGAAGCAGCACCTCGCTCAGCTTTTCCGTTTCGGGGTAACCGGCCGCGAAACTCTGTCCATAGATCTTACGCAATGTGCGAAGCAGAGTGTTGCCGTGCTTGTGGCTGATCTCGCCGTCCTTATTGCGGTGGCGACTGTCGAGGCCGGGCATGTGCGTTGCTCCCTGCCGGTTTGAACGCAATTTGAGAAATGCGCCATTGTCCAACACCGGAGATTAGGCGCCGCTGCACCGCTAAGTCCACGGGTGTCTACGCCGTTATTTTGGATATTTGTTGGGCGCCATCCAAGCGTTAGGAGCCCAAGCCATTGAAATAATTGACGTTCCCTGGCGAACAGGGATAATCGAGTGTAATCAACGGGTTTGCTGATTATCTTCGCCCGAAATCGCGGATTGTTTCGCAAGGGCTATTTCGGCTTCCGGCAAACCTCCGACGGCAACGCTATCGCGCATTTCGTGCAATGCCGGTGCGTCGACCGGATACGAAGCCAGCAAACAATGGACGAAGTCTCAGGGCTCATTCCGCCAGCAGGCGCCGGCAGGCCTCAACAAAGACCTCAGCACCCGTGACGATGTCGGCATCGCCGGTGTTTTCGCTCCAATGATGACTGATGCCGCCGATCGAGGGCACAAACAGCATGCCGGCAGGCATGATAGTGGCGAGAACTTGGGCGTCATGACCGGCGCCGCTGGGCATGCGGACAGACCTGCCGCCGGCAAAGGCGGCGCTCGCGGCTTCGATTGCATGTTGGAATGCAGCATCCATCATGGCGGGGGCGCCGGTACGAAGACGCTCCACCGCGACACTGCAGCGGCCTTGTGCGCTGACCTCGGCGGCCATGCTCCGCAGCAGATCCTCCAGGCGGTCGATCACATCAGGGTCATCGTCGCGAATCTGGAATAGCATTTCTGCACTTCCCGGGATGATGCTCGGCGCACCGGGATCGAGCGTGATGCGGCCGGTGGTCCATACCGTGCGAGGTCCGCACAGCGGGGGGAATCGATCGTCAATGGCCACGCAAAACCTGGCCAGCGCCACGCCGGCATCCTTGCGAAGGTCCATCCGGGTCGTGCCGGCGTGATTTTGCTCGCCACTAAAGGTGATCCGGTATTGCCAGATACCGACGATGGAGGTGACGACGCCGATCTTGAGACCGCCGCTTTCGAGCGTCTGGCCTTGCTCGATATGCGCCTCGATATATCCGACATGTCGCCCACGTTCAGCCTTCACGCGCGGCCGGCCGGCAAGACCGACGTCGCGGAGGGCTTCCCGCATGGTTCGGCCGCTGTTGCGGTCGCGCGCGGCGTCGATGTCCGCCTCGGTCACGCCGCCGACGTAAGACCTGCTGCCAAGAAAGCTGCCGAAATGTCCTTCCTCATCGCACCATGCCGCGACTTCAACGGCGCCGTTTGCGTTCGAGTCGGGATTGATAACGCGGGCGGCTTCGAGGGCATAGACGACTCCCAGCGGCCCATCGAGCCAGCCCGCGAAGTTCTGGCTTTCGAGATGCGATCCGGCCAACAGTTTCGGTCCGGATTTCGTACTTGTGCCGAGTACATTGCCGATGCCGTCGATCACCGCAGTGAGCCCTGCCTCAGGAAACCGCTGCGCAAGCCACTCCAGCGAGCGCATATGCGGCTCCGAGAAAGTCGGCTTGTGAACGCCGGTCTTGTATGTGCCGATGCCACGGAGCGCATTAAGATCCGCAAGGACCCGAGCGCCATCAACGATCAAGCGATTGCCAAACATGAACCGCAACCAGCATCGCGAACAGCGCGGGCAACAGTCGGCGCGCTCGCCGGACATAAAACCCCGACAGCGTGAACGAGCCGTCCTCTATGCCATCCTTGATCAATTTGGTGATGAGGTAGCCCGATATCACGAAAAAGACGTCGACGCCGACGAATCCACCGCCAAAGCCAGGTGCGCTCAGGTGGAATAGCAGTACAGAGAGCACCGCGACTGCACACAGTCCGTCGATATCGGCTCGGTATTCTGTGCGAATTGTCGCGGGAACTTGCGGGGCGTGCATTCAGCACGAATAGCACATTCAGATTTCTACAGCCAAGGATTTGGACGATACCCAGCGCGCGAAAGCCGCCCCGAAGGGCTTGGCATTTCGGCAAATCATGTGCCAGCGGCCGGTAGCCGCTTAACCGGCCGCGGTCGCACAGGTCGGGGAGAGGGCGGTGGCGGCAATCGCTCGATCGGCTGAAGCGTTACGATCACCGGGTTTGGTTTGTGATCTTGTGCGGCTCCCGTCACAGCGTCCACACCCATACCGACAAGTCCGCCAGCTAAAACATTGCCCGCAAATCCCGCAGCCCCTGTCCCGGGAATTTCTTTGGTCAGCGGTATGATCTGCGGTTCATAGCCCTCTTTGTTGACGGTGATTGTAATGTCAGCATTGTGCTTCACGATTACAGCGCAGGGCGTGACGCAGGCCGTCGGGACATCTAATCCGGCGATGTCGGCCTGTGCGCCCGAGGGCGTCGACGAAATTGATAAGTTTTCGGTTGTCCCACGCGTCACTGACGCGCAGCCGCCCAACGAGGCGGCGAGCACCACCATTCCCAGAAAACGCATTGAATTGATCCCCAAAGCCCGGCCGCTATCCAAGCGCAACCCGAGGGCGAGAGCAAGGGACGCGCCAAAGCCCCGAAAGGGGATGGACTTGGCCCGCCGGTTCACGCCCCCGGCGGGGTTTTTGATTGCCTAGTGGCGAATAAGCTGGGCCGAGCCCCCTTTAAGTTACCAGCGGCGATAGCCGCGGCGGTATCCGTAACCTCGACGCACGCCATAACCATAGCGACGGACGCCGTAGCCACCATATCGGTAAACGGGCGCCGTGCGGATACAACCATTCGGGCCGCAGACCAGAGCTACGCTCTCAACGTTCGAAACTGGGGAAAGTGGGGCGAGCGGCATTGCCGATGCGGTTCCTGCTGCAGCAAGGCTGCCGAGTGCAGCAAATCCAACAAGCGCAAATTTGAGTTTCATGGTTTCCTCCTGTGGAATCTAGAACATGTCACACGGTAAGAAGCCTTGTAGGCGCGTCTTAAGTTTGGGTGCATCCGGACGAGGAGCGGTAACGGCTATTTCGGCTGCTGCTCAGTCTTCGGTCTCGCCGCTTCTTGGGCTCGCTTAGCCATCCATGCATCGTATTCTGGCGTCCCGCGGCGCGGTGGTACACCTTCCGGCAACCCGCCCATCCAATACGGCATGTCGGCGATCCGCTCACCAGCCGTTCGACCGTCCGCGCAGCCCGACAGCGACAGGCATGCTAGGGCCAGGACAGCCAATTTGATCATGGTCGTGGCGCGATCATCTTGGATTTATACCGACGGATTGTGGTGCCCGGACTCAAGCCATCGCCGGCCGATTCGTTCCGCGCACTTCGGGCGGCGCGCACTACGCGTTTTCGGCTTTAGATGACTTGTCAGTTAGCCCGAGACGCGCCCGAGTGCCTTGGCTATTCAAGCATTTCCATTCCCGATGAATGGGAATTGGCAAACCTGCAAAAAGCGCCATTCAAAATAGACGCTTCGCGAATTACCCATACCTGCCCTGAGCAATTGCAGCATGCCGGATACACCGTCGAACGTCGCGAAGAGTTAGCGGACATCGACGCTTCTGCCGCCCCGATGGGCAGCGGATGCACCTGCGGCGACCGCACCTTCCCAGTCAGCAGACATCAAATTGTCGAGTGTCTGCTGACCAAGAGCAATCGAAACCGGGCGTGGATAAAACGGTCTGAGCGGGGCGAATAACCGCGATATTTGTCATGGTGGCGACGGTGTGCGCATGATCTCGGGCCTGAATCCTGAGAACTCCCGCGTCAGCCGAGCCGACCAGAAACGCACCATGTCCGTATAGGGGGCAGCCCAAGAGGCACGCCATGAAGAAGCCAACCCGCCGCGATGCTCGCCTCGTCGCGGCTGCCGCCAGCGCCGAAGCGCCGACCAAGCTGAAGCTCGAGAACACGCCTATGAGCGACATCATCCATGCTTTGGCCAGTGGGCGGGTCACCGCCACGGCGCTGACCAAAGGCTATCACGCGCGCATTGAGGCCTACGACCGCGATGGGCCGATGCTCAACTCCGTACGCGAGCTCAATCCCGACGCGCTCACGATCGCGGGCAAGCTCGACGACACCAAGCCGTCGGTCAAACGGCCGCTGGCTGGCATCCCGATGCTGGTGAAGGACAACATCGCTACGGGTGACAAACAGCCGACTACGGCCGGCTCGCTGGCGCTAGAGGGCGCGCGCGCCAAGGACGACGCCACCGTCGTCAAGCTGCTGCGGGGCGCCGGCGCGGTGATCCTGGGCAAGGCGAACCTGACGGAGTTCGCCAACATGCTCGCGATTGACATGCCCTCGGGCTACTCATCGCTGGGCGGTCAGGTGAAGAGCCCTTACGCGCCGACGCTTATGGACGATCGAGGCATCCCTGTCGTGCTCCCAGGGGGCTCAAGCTCGGGTTCGGCGGTCGCTGTGGCGGCCGGTCTGTGCGCGGCCTCGATCGGCACCGAGACCTCGGGCTCGCTGCTGCACCCCGCCAGCCAGAATGGCCTCGTCACCGTAAAGCCGACCGTCGGACTGATCAGCCGTGCCGGCATCCTGCCGATCTCGCACAGCCAGGACACCGCAGGGCCGATGACGCGTACGGTGCGCGACGCGGCGATGCTCCTGAACGTGCTGGCAGCCAAGGACCCGCTCGATCCGGCGACGCAACGGCAGCGGCGGCCGGCCGATTACACCGCCGACCTCGCATACGATGCGATGAAGGGCGCGCGCATCGGCGTGCCGAGCGACCCCGCCGACCCGCTGAACGATTGCTACTACGGCAAGCTGCCACCCAAGTGGGCTACGGTGATGGCCGACGCGATCAAGGTGCTGCAGGATCTGGGCGCCGTTGTCGTGCGCGCCAGCATGCCGACGGCCGGCTGGATTGGCGGACCAGGCACGACCATGGCTGTGCTCAACCGCAATCCGCTGAGCCGCAACAAGGGCAATCCAGCGACGCCGCCGATCGTTTTCCTCTACGAACTGAAGCGCGATCTCAACCTCTACCTGAAGGATTGGGCGACGAACACCGGGATCAAGACCATCGCCGATATTGTGGCCTTCAACGAGGCGAACGCCGGCAAGGCGCTGCGTTTCGGCCAGGATCTGTTCCTCGCCGCCAACATCACCAAGGGCGATTTAAGTGAGCGCGAGTACAAGTCGGCACGTGCCATGGACCTGCTCGCCGCCAAGACGCGTGGCATGGACGCCTACATGAACCAGCACAAGCTCGATGCCGTGCTGTTCGCCGGCAGTGCGGGCGCCGCGATCGCCGCCAAGGCGGGCTATCCCAGCGTCATGGTGCCTGGAGGCTTCATCTCGGGGACCGACGGCAAAGACACGCCCGACTATCCGCTTGGCGTCACCTTCGCGGGCCGTGCCTGGAGCGAGCACAAGCTTCTGCGTCTGGGGTACGCCTTCGAGCAGGCTTCCCACATGCGCAAGCCGCCGCCTGGCTTGCTCGCCCTTTAGACTTCTATGCTCTCCTTGCCGAGATGCTCGGCGAGGTTCATCTCGCGCTTGCACTCCTCACGGGTGAGGCCGTCGGGAGAGGCAAGTAGCAGGGGATGGTTAGCTTGGTATCCCGGCATGCCGCTAACATGTGCCGCTAATGCCGCTAATCTGCCGCTTAAGTTATTGAAATCATTAGATGGCGCTCCCTAGCGGAATCGAACCGCTCTCTCCACCGTGAAAGGGTGGCGTCCTAACCGATAGACGAAGGGAGCGAAAACGTCCGCCTCGC
>Ga0209526_10003562_pt1 | contig 10604 bp, 8 predicted proteins | sample JacPinW_OM2H0_M1_FD_188566 | JGI IMG/M metagenome (GOLD analysis project Ga0209526, IMG submission 188566) | Forest soil microbial communities from Algoma, Ontario, Canada - Jack Pine, Ontario site 1_JW_OM2H0_M1 (SPAdes) (version 2) | ecosystem: Environmental > Terrestrial > Soil > Boreal... | reverse complement strand
AAACGAGAACACCCACCTAGCACCGAGCGAATCTCGCTCACAAAAGAGTGCGGATGGAAGGATGGCGACCGGGGCGGCTTAGCTGAATGGGAACAGACTCACGGAAAGGAGAGGTGCAAGTGTGCCTTGACATCGACCGGCCTTCTCATGGAAGGACCTGGCCGAAATTCGGCACGGGATAGGAGCTGGCAACCGCCCAGCTTTGTTGACTTAAGCTCAGGTCGAAAACTAACATGGCCGCATTATGGGCGACTGCCAGTCACTGAGCGGCCAGACCGTTTCCCACTACCGCATCCTAGAGAAGATCGGCGGCGGGGGTATGGGTGTCGTGTACAAGGCCGAGGATATAAAGTTGGGACGCAATGTGGCCTTAAAGTTTTTGCCCGACGAAATTTCCGGAAACCAACAACTAGTGCAGCGATTTCAACGTGAGGCAAGAACGACCTCGGCGCTCAACCACCCTCACATTCTTACCGTGTACGAGATCGGAGAGGACAAAGGAACACTGTTCATCGCCACGGAGCTGGTGGAGGGCCGGACTCTTCGAGATTTGCTTCACGGCGCGCTATCTTGCGACCAGGCGCTGGCCTTCGCCGAGCAGATTTTAGAAGCCTTAAGTAGCGCACATCGTGCCGGCGTAGTGCATCGTGACTTAAAACCCGAAAACATCATGGTGCGGCCAGATGGATACATCAAGATACTCGACTTTGGCTTGGCAAAGCTGCTTCCTTCTCCGCTGGCCGGTAGCGGCGAAAATACGGATGTGGATTTGACCTCGTCCGGTCAGATGCTAGGCACAGTTCGGTATATGTCGCCGGAACAAATCCTCGGCGAATCGATCGATCACCGCAGTGACTTGTTTTCCTTCGCGATCATTCTTTACGAGATGGTTTGTGGCCGGCGTCCGTGGCAAGGAACTTCCGCCGTGGACATACTCCATGCCATTCTGCATGAGGAGCCAAAATCTATCTCGCAGAGCACGGTAAAGGACTGCACGAACCTTCCCCACGTTTTGGACAAGGCGCTGCAGAAAAACCCTTCGAACCGTTATCAATTGGCAGATGAATTCCTGGCGGCCCTTTCCGTCGTCGCGGCCGGGGGCTCGGCAGCGCCTAGGGCACGAAAGGAAGATTCCAGCTCGTCGCTTGCTGTCCTGCCCTTTATCTTCCTTAGTGATGTGGAGGAAAAAGAATCGCTTTCCTTGGGATTTGCCGATGCTCTGATCACCACGCTTGGAAATCTGGAAGATCTGGTAGTTCCGCCAACTGCGGCGATCCTACAGTATCCCGGTGGAACCGACCCCCTCACGGTTAGCCGTGCGATGCGAGTTCGCCACGTGTTGCAGGGAAGTATTCAGAGGCTGGGATCGCAATGGCGGGTTTCCGTTCAACTGTTTGATTCGCATGCGGGGAAAATGATTTTCGCTGAAAAATACGATTTTGCGCTCCAAGGTATTTTCGAAATCCAGGATGAAATCAGCAGGTGCGTGGCCGAGGCTTTGGCAAGAAAATTCCGACGTAAAGCGCTTAAGTCGCGCGACCGCTACACGGCCGACCCCGGCGCTTACGACGAATTTCTCGAAGGGCTTCGCGAAAGCTACTCTGAAGACCTTGAATCTCTTAACCGAGCTATCGCCGCGCTGGACCGCTCCATAGCCGCAGATCCCAAATTCGCCCTCGCACACGCGACACTCTCTTATGTCTGCACAGGAAAATACTTCAGCTTCGATCCTCGCCGCACATGGATCGACAGAGCGGAATTCCATTGCCAGCAAGGGCTGGAACTCGATCCGGATCTGCCTGAGGCCCATTTAGCGAAATCTTATATTTTGTGGAGTCAGGCCGCCAATTTCCGGCATGTTGAAGCCATCGCGGAGATACAAAAGGCATTGGCGCTCCAACCCAACTTGGATCACGCGCACAACCGGCTGGGCACGATCTGCGCGCACATCGGCCGGCTTAAGGACGCATGCCGCGCTTTCGAAAGGGCGCGACTGGTGAACCCACAGAACCTCTCGAATCACAACATCGCGCAGTCCTATCTTTGGGACGGTGACCTGGACCGTGCCGAACGGGAACTTGATGCTTGGGCGCAGCAAAGCCCCGAAAACAAGTATCTCCTGTGGTTTCGGCCGCAGCCGGCGTTGTTTCGCGGCGACTTGGAGTCGGCGAAAAAATATATTGCTTCAGCGCTGACTCTTCTTCCCGAAGAGCCGTTGATGATTAGCCTGAAAGGCGTGCTGCACGCTCTTCATCAGGATTCCGGAGCGGCTCTGGATTGTGTTCAACGGGCCCGCGAGTCTCCTCGTTCGTTCGGGCACACGCACCACACGCACTATCAAATCGCATGTACGTACGCCATTCTCGGGCAGCCCGGCAAAGCCCTGGAATGGCTGGAACTAACGATTGACGAAGGTTTTGCTTGTTGGCCTCTGTTTCAGCGCGATCCCTGCTTGAGGACTCTGCACGAAATACCAGAGTTCCGCGCAACCATCACCCGGCTCGAACGCGAATTCGGACAAGTTAAGATCGAGTACATCTAAAATCATGGTCAACATTCATCGTGCGCGTAGCAGCCTGACTTTTCTTTTATTTTTCATTATGTGGCCGTTGTGTCTTCGGGCACAGAAAGCAGCGACCACCCGCAACGTCATTCTTCGCCGCGATCCCACCACATCAAGCCCGGCTTTAGAGCGCCTGAGTCAAGGTGCAAGGTTGTCTCTCGTTGATGCGCTTCCGGACAGCGGGTTTTACCACGTCAGGACGGAGGACGATCGAGTCGGTTGGGTGTTTGCCAAGTACGTCAGCATCTCAACTACGGAAATCAGAGCCGCTCCGACTACGCCAAGCACCACTCCATCAACAGAATGCGATCCGAGCATATCGGCGCATGTTTATCATCCCCAGCGCCTTATAGTGAAACAGGAATGCATTTCTGTTACAGGTACAATTGTCGACGCGACAGCGACTCAAACGAAGAAACAATTGGACGGAACTCGCCACGAACCAGACGGAGATACCCACGGATGGCTGAAGGTGGACCCCGGATTAGAGAACCTTTTGAATTCCGGCAACATGAACGATGAGAATGGAAACCTGGTGTTCGAGATTATCTGTAAATTTCCGGTAACACAGCCGGATGCTAAGGCCGCATGTCAAGGCTACACAGACCAGGTCTCACTGCCACCCGTGGGTTCTCACGTCCGCATTGTTGGAAGATATGTGCAGGATACGTTTCATGGTCAATGGAATGAAATTCATCCGGTGACTAGCATCGCGGCCACTCCATAATTTAACTTTCTTACCTACACGACTGACGAAGGTCGATTCGACGTGCCTGCACTATCAGCTACGAAGAATAGTGAAACGTTGGGCTCGGTTCCGCGTTATATCTTTAGAAGAATTACTCCCTAATTCAGCACACACGTAAGGATTTGAAGTTTATGATGATGGACAAGAGTAACGCCTTGGCATTCGAGGACATCAAGGTCCATGTAAGATTCAAGCTCTTCGCGTTGTGGACTTCCGTGATGTTCTTTTACATCTATGGAGACTATTTCGAGCTTTATCAGCCTGGGAAATTACAGGATGTGATTGCTGGAAGGATGCCTTTCGGTGCTATCTCTCAAGGAGCCTTGCTGGGGATGGCTGCGGTGATGATAATTCCGAGTCTGATGCCGTTTCTGTCACTCATCCTGCCTACAGGAGTGAACCGCTGGATGAATATCGTGTTCGGCGCGGTATACAGCGTGATCATGGTTCTGGTGATCAGGGGTGGTTGGAACTACTATATTCTTTACGGATTGATAGAAATTACTCTGACATTACTCATCATCTGGTACGCATGGACTTGGCCAAAGCAGCCAACCCTCTAATCGCGGTTACCACTCAAAACCAGGGCCAAGGAAGGCTGAGTTCCAATGAGCCGTCAAACTGCGTCGTGTTGCCTTTGGTTTTTGCCCAGCGCATCATCAGAGCACATGGACGCGAAGAGCCTTGGTAAGTCTAGCGCCGCCCGCGTCATCGTCATCCGTCTGGCATTCATCGTTCTAATCCTGATGTTGGCTCTGGGCGTTATGGTGTGGCGTCAGCCGTTATGGGTCGGGAAGGAAATCACCCTATTTCGATTGTTGGCCGCCGGATTTCACAAGCGTTCGATGGTCATCGATGGTTATCATGTATTTTACCTCGAGGGTGGCCCCGAGAGCGGCTCTCCCGTCGTGCTCATCCACGGGTTAGGCTCCGAAGCTCAACAGGATTGGGTCGCGCTGGCACCGTACCTGGTGCGCGCCGGATACCACGTGTACGCGATGGACCTGCTGGGTTACGGGCAGTCGGCCAAACCCTCAGAGCTTACGTATTCGATTTCCGAAGAGGCGAAATTTGTCGAATCATTTCTGGACGCCAAGCATTTAACCTCGGTCGCATTGGGTGGCGCATCGATGGGCGGATGGATCGCGGCCAAGGTTGCTCTGGATAGGCCCGATCTGGTTGCTCTCCTCATGCTGTTTGATAGTGCCGGGATGAAATTCCAGTTGAGTTTCGATCAGGCAATTTTCACGCCGCAGACTGAGCAGCAAGTGGATCAATTGATGGCTGTGGTCACACCCGGTGCTCCACGCCTGCCGCAATTCGTGAAGGCGGACTTTATTCGGAAAAGCAAGCGCGACGGCTGGGTGGTGCAGCGCGCCTTAGCTTCTATGACCTCTGGGGCCGATGATCTTGACGAGAAATTTTCCGCAGTGAAAATGCCTTTGCTGATCGTGTGGGGCAAGGACGACGTGATGACTCCGCTTTGCCTTGGCGAAGCCATGCATCGCGCCGCGCCACAATCGGTGCTGGCGGTTTATGACGGCTGTGGGCATATTGCGGTTGTGACTTGTCTGAATAAAATCGTGCCGACCGTTATCAGTTTCCTCTCGGGCAAAGGCCCGGAACCTGGTAAAACCATTGAGGTACCTGCGCAGAAGCATTTCTTGATGCCCTGACGCTAAGACGGAACCATCAGTAAAGAATTGGTGCCCTTCGAGTGGTAAATGTGGAAATGCGCGAGAGGATGATCAAACCATTAATCCAAAGCGTGAGCCCAATGCACGCGCATCCGACTATGTTGCGCATTTCGCCGCGGGCTATGAGAAGAGAAGAAAGTTCCCCTGCGATCATGATTGCACCCACCCAGTAGTACCTCGGCAATTGAAAGACTTTAGCTATAGGAAGAAAGTGCAATCCGATAATCAGTCCGAAGAGCTGTGGTATCAAGTCGTAGCGGCCGATACGCGCCAGCAGATATGTTCCGATGCCCACGAGCACCCATTCGACAACAGAATCGATCCACAAAAACTTGCGGAAGGATCTCCAGCGCTGCAAATCCGCCGCGGAAGAAATAAGGTGACGAAATGCCAGAATGCGCACAATCGCCCAAATTGTTAGTGTGACTGCGGGCAGGCTGACCGCGGAGAACCATATTGACGTTGGATGGCCGGAGAATACGACGGCCCAATACATCCAGGCCGAGCCAAAAAGTGCGCAGACTAACCCGCCTCGGGCGCTCACTTTCAGTTGGCCGGAGCTGATGTCAGGAAACTCAGAGAGTAACGCTTGCTGTTTCAACCATGCGCTACGTCATAACCGTTACGACGCGAGTGTAGGGTAACGTTCCGCTCTTAGCCACAGGTTAATGTGTACTGGACACGGTTAGCGAACTCCTATTTAGTTGGGGTGACAGTTGTGCCGGTCCTGAAGGAGTTCCTTCGTGCAGTTCTAAAAGGAAAACAATGCACTCTGTTCTGGTTGCCAAACTGACATTTGCTGTAGCCCTTTTGCTGCCTGTCGTGAGTCGTGCGCAGAATCCTCCTCAGCAATCTCCTGAGCAAAAAAACGTCGAGCTGGTTGGGCACAGCGATCTGAATGGCAATGGTGATGGAGGCGAGGGCATGGCCATCCAGCGAGGGCTGGATGGACGCCGCATCCTTTATGTAGCTCATGAAGGTGAAAAGACCTGCCTCAGCATCGTCGATGTCAGCCGTCCCGAGAAGCCGGTGATGATCAACCAACTGCCATCGCCACAGCCGGGCGTGACGCGCTGCAATTCTCTGGGGCTCTCCGGAAATGTACTGGTGGTCGCGAATCAAGCGAAAAAGGTTGGCCAGAATTCAGCGGGCTTGTGGGTGCTGGATGTTTCGGATTTCAGTCGCCTGCAAACCGCACGAAAATTGCAAGATCTTTCGTTCTCCTTCTTCGACACTTCTGGGCCAGCTTCTCCGGGCGTGCATTACGTGTGGTTTGTCGACGGCCAGTTCGCGCATCTCACCACCGGCACGAAAGACTCGCGTCCTACTAATCCCAAGGACAATCAGTTCTACATCATGGTGGACCTTCGCGATCCTCGGAAGCCCCGCGAGATTGCGCGCTGGTGGCTCCCCGGCACACAGCAAGGTGATGCATGCCTGCCCAATTGCCTCCCAGAACGCCACAAGATCGATGATGGCTACCGCAGCCACACAATAGAAGTGCTTCCAGAACGGCCTGACCGGGCCTACGTTGGCTACATCGATGGTGGCCAGTTGATCCTGGATATTTCCGGGTTGAATGACGTGCGCGCGGGAGGCGCAACCAACTTCACGCCCAAGCTGGTGAGTCGCCTCAAGTTTTCGCCACCCTATCCCGCTTGGACTCACACCGTCCAGCCTATATTCGATCGTGGCCTGGCGATCGTCTCTGACGAATCCGTCCAGGATGCTTGTGCCGATGCGCCCAAGCTCGTGTGGCTGGTGGACATTCGCGCCGAAACCAATCCCGTGATTATCGGCACTGCTCCCTTTGCGCCCAACGCCGCCGAACTGTGTAAGCGCGGCGGTCGTTACGGCTCGCATAATCTAAGCCCCAACTTTCCGAGCCCGACTTCGGCAAAGTTGAAGAACAGCACGGTGGCAACTTTCTTCAACGGCGGAGTTCGCATCTTTCGCCTGATCGACGTTCCCGGAGTTGCAAACGCCCCTCCCCGCATCGAAGAAGTCGGCTACTTCATTCCGCCAGCGCCACCCAACAACCCCACCCACGCCATCGCCATAAATCACGCCATCGTGGATGAGCACGGCTTGATTTACGCCGTCGACCGCGAAACCGGCGGCCTGTACATTCTTAAGTACACTGGTCAGCCACCCCTCGATTGAGTCCTTCCCCCATAGCGCAAGTTCGAACGCCGAGAGGATCATGCAACGGGAGTGGTCTTTCGGTAATTAGTTGACTCATTTCTTGTTAATTCCATCTCAGCTCGTAAGAATCGAAGTAGCATCAACCCATGTTTGCCCTGCCTCCACAAACTTTTCGCTGGAGTGATCCTCACTCCTGGCCATGGGTTTTCTACGTCTGGATTGTGATGATTGGGGCTGGATAATCAGTTTTCTGTTTGGCTTATACGACGGGACTAAACGCCCCAGCCGTAGCGCTCAGCGTGCTCCAAGGACCGCAGCATTTCTTCGCGCAGTAATTCTGTAAACACCGAGCCGGCGATGGCGCGTTGGCCGGGCTCGGCGATGTCTGAGGTGCGATAGCCGCCGACCAGTACGCGTAGTAGTGATTGCTCTACCCACTCAGCTTCCAGCGACAGACCGAAGGCCTCGCGGAGCATCATGGTGGCACTCAAAATTGAACCGATAGGATTGGCGGCGTCCTTGCCAACCAATTGGGGCGCCGAACCATGGATGGGCTCGAACAATGGCGAGCTCGATCCAAAGCTGGCGGACGGCACCAGGCCGATTGAACCTACCAGCGCGGCGGCAGCGTCACTCAAAATGTCGCCAAACATGTTGGAGCTAAGAATCACATCGAATTGCGTGGGACGCAGCGTCAGCTGCATCGCGGCGTTATCCACATACATGTGTTCAAGCTTTACGTAGCGATACACGGTGCTCATTGCCGCGACCGTGCGGCGCCACAGTTGCGAGCTGCTCAGCACATTAGCTTTGTCCACCGAGCACAAGCGCCGCGAGCGGCTCTCAGCGCGCGAAAACGCGAACGTAGCGATGCGCTCGATTTCCCGCGTTGAATATGATTCCGTATCCCACGCGCGCTCCTCGCCCTTTTCCGTAACGCTGCCGCGCTCGCCGAAGTACATGCCTCCGGCCAGTTCGCGCACAATTTCAATATCCAGATCGCCGAGCCGCTCCGGTTTCAAGGGCGAAATTCCGCGCAGTGGCTCGAGCACTTTGACAGGCCGCACGTTCACATACAGCCCCATTCCTTTGCGCAATTCCAGCAGCCCGCTCTCCGGCCGCTTCCCTACCGGAAGCGCATCCCACTTCGCTCCGCCAACCGCGCCTAGAAAAACTGCGTCCGCTTTGCGGCAAGCATCCAGCGTTTCGGCTGGCAGCGGAGTACCAACAGCGTCAATTGCCGCGCCACCGATCGGAAATTCGTGCATGTCGAATTGATGCGAGAACTCGTGCGCGCATTCGCGCAAAACGGCAGCAGCGGCCTTGGTTACTTCCGGACCGATGCCGTCACCCGGTAAGAATACGATGCTTTTCTTCATCGAAAATTCCGGTCCAGCTGCTTTCTCATGTGGTGCCAGGCGAAGTGCCAAAGTCGATATCCTCAGGCCGTGCTGGACGCTTCCGCAGCGACTGCGGCGGGCCGGCGCCGCAACACTTCATGGGCAATGGCTACCAGGTCGCGCGGCCGCACATTCTTCGATTTGTCCGCAAGCGCATTCACGCGCTGATAAACTTCCGCCAGCTCCGCGTCGCTTGGCTCATATCCTAAGTCGCGCAAACTCATGCGCAAAGCGTTTCGTCCAGAATGCTTCCCAAGCACCATCAGACGCGAAGGAACGCCAACCGTTTCAGGCGAAATGATTTCGTAGGTCAGCGGATTTTTAATGATGCCATCCTGGTGAATGCCCGCTTCGTGTGCAAAAGCATTCGCGCCTACAACAGCTTTGTTGGGCGCCACCAGCGCGCCGGTAATTTCCGTGAGCATGCGGCTCGATGGAAATAAATGTTCCAAGCGAATGTTGGTGGTCACGCCAAAGCTCTCTTTGCGCACTGCCAGCGCAACAGCGATTTCTTCCAACGCCGCATTCCCGGCGCGCTCGCCGATGCCATTGATGGTGCACTCGATTTGCCGCACTCCAGCACGCACAGCGGCCAGCGAATTCGCCACCGCCATCCCCAAATCATCGTGGCAATGCGCGCTCAGCGTAATGCCTTCTACCTCGCCGAGCGATGCGCGCACCTTGCGAAACATCTCGCCATATTCTTCCGGCACCGCGTACCCCACGGTGTCCGGCAAATTCAAAACGGTCGCGCCAGCTTCCACCGCTACTCGGCAAACCTGGCACAAGAAGTCGATGTCCGTGCGCCCAGCGTCTTCCGCGGAAAATTCCACTTCCCCAACGCTATTGCGCCCCAGCTTGACCATCGCGCCAATGGCCTCGAGGGCCTGGTCGCGCGTCATGTGCAGCTTCACGCGCAGGTGCAAATCCGAAGTAGCCAGAAAAATATGCAGCCGGGGAGCTGCCGCGGATTCCAGCGCCTCAATCGCCGCATTCACATCGTCTTTACGCGCGCGTGCCAGCGCCGCAATCGGCACAGTGCGAACTTCCTGCGCCACTTTGCGCACCGCTTCCAGATCGCCGCGAGAGGAAATGGGAAATCCGGCCTCAATTACGTCCACGCCCAGCGTTGCCAGCTGGTGCGCCATGCGGATCTTCTCCGCGGTATTCATGGAGAAACCCGGCGACTGCTCACCATCGCGCAAGGTGGTATCGAATATGCGCACTACGTCCATAGACAATCCCATGCATAAGTAACGCATTAGGCCAGCCGCTAGTCAAATTTATCTTTATTCTGCTTTTGATAATCAGGGCTTATACTGTTTTCCGGGGCTTGACGTGGATCTGGGCGAACTGCAGGTCTTTCTCACCGTCGCTAAAGAGGGCAGCTTCTCGCGTGCCGCCGAGCGCCTCTATCGCACGCAACCAGCCGTCAGCCTGGCCATTCGCAAGCTTGAAGATGGCCTCGGCCAACCTCTCTTCGTACGCGGTTCCCGCCCGGTGCGCATGACCGACGCTGGCACCCTACTAAAGGACTACGCTGAGCGCCTCATCAATCTCCGCGACGAAGTTAAAAAAGGGCTCACCGAACTCGAAGGCCTGGAGCGCGGCGAACTCTCCCTGGGCGTCAACGAAAGCTCCATCCACGCCCTGCTGCCGGCCCTAGCGATCTTCCGCGAGAAACATCCTGGCGTGCAGGTCCGCGTGCATCGCATGTTTTCGCGCGACATTCCTCATGAAGTCCTCAACTACCGCCTGGACCTCGGCGCCGTCTCCTACGTTCCGCGCGATCCGCAATTGCAAGCCACGGAAATTCTGAAGGATGAGTTGAGTCTGGTCGTTCCTCCCAAACATCCGCTGGCCCGCAAACGCGAAGTCGACATCGCCGACCTGGGCAGCGAAGTGTTCATCGCGCACATCGTCGAATCGCCATTCCGACGCCGTGTCATTGAACTTTTCGCGCGCAATCACACTGAGCTCAACATGCCCATCGAGATGCCCACCATCGAAAGCATCAAGCGCTTCGTACAAATGGGCATGGGCGTGGCCAT
>Ga0209526_10003561_pt1 | contig 10604 bp, 10 predicted proteins | sample JacPinW_OM2H0_M1_FD_188566 | JGI IMG/M metagenome (GOLD analysis project Ga0209526, IMG submission 188566) | Forest soil microbial communities from Algoma, Ontario, Canada - Jack Pine, Ontario site 1_JW_OM2H0_M1 (SPAdes) (version 2) | ecosystem: Environmental > Terrestrial > Soil > Boreal... | reverse complement strand
AGCTTTCGGGCATAGAACCGGCTAGGACCCCGCGCAATCACGCCGATGGCAGCACACGGGAAGTCCCGTTGGAATATTTGGAAGTAACCTCTCCACAAGCCGGTTGTACGGTGGCGAAAGCCTGGCTGCTTAAGGCTCGTCAAAAGGCCGTCGCGCAGGACAATCCCCACGGGCTTGCTTGGAACAGCGAGAGTGCCGGTCCCGATGCGCCGGCACTGAAATTCAGACACGGATTTGAATTGTCAGGCATGCCCCCCATAACTCGGCCCAATGATCCGTTCTGGAACGTCAGGGCCTTTGACACTGCGCTCGCACGGCATGACGGATACAAGTTGTCTTCGTTCATATGCACCATGAACCAGCTCGTCATGGACAATCCTGGCGGACACCCGGAATAGCTCCGAGTTTGTGCGGAGCCAATGGACATGAAGTCCAACCTCGAATTCTGACAGCTAACGGCGATTTCAGCGCTCGGCTGCGCCCCTATGTCGCCGCCTGAGAGTCGCGAAAGGCAGCTACCAACGCGTCAACTTGTGCATCTATCAAGGCAAGGGCCTTGCCTGGCTGCATTTAGCTCAACATCCCCAATCTCCCAGTATTGAATACGGGATTCCCAATTGGGGAAACGCTTGTTCATTACCGGACGATGCTCCAATTTATTGAGGGCGACGATGTAGTCAGCACTTTCCAGATCTATGATAATACACTGTTTGGGCGGTCGATTGGCAGTTCTCGCGGACAACCCGCGAGTCGTCAGACCCCACAATACAAGGGCGATAGGGGACCAATATTGTTTATCCCGCGTTCGATTGCCAGCGCGCGAGACTTGGCTTTCCAACTTATCCGAGCGAGGGCTGCGCGCTGATTGAACAGCTCTTCAGCGAAGCGGCTCCGGTAGTAATTGCCAGTGCAGAGGAATAGAACTGTTTTCACGCGAGTCGGTCCGGAAGCCAGCCAGCGCGGTACATTGGCTCGATAAGTTTTTGGTCGCTTTCGCACCTGAGATCAAGGCTTAGCCCACATGGCTCGAACGTATCTCGTATTCGACGACATTGAAGGCAAGCTCGACGTGTTGCGCGTGGAATGCGCGCGTTGCCAACGTAAGGGTCGCTACAGCGTCCGCAGGCTAATAGAAAAATACGGACGCAACGCCAACATGATGAAATGGAAGGAGCAGCTTAACGGCGACTGTCCGAAGCGAGACGCGCCGCAGATGCACGATCGCTGCGACCTGGTTTGTCCCGATTTGCCGAAGGTGCTGTAGTGCGACAGGTTCACGGCGAGCGCTATACGAGATTGTGCTCGGATCAGAATCAATGGTCGATTGGCATAAGTGTAGATTCCTAGAGAGTGCTGAGAATCTCAAGCCACTCATTTGCGCGCGTGTTGGAAGAACGCCTTCGACTGAGCTGGCACGAGAAATATCAGCTTGCCTCCAGCAGGGCCGGTTGTTCTATGAAGCGGCCAAGAATACCAGTTTGGAAATCCGACCGCTCGAGCAGTTCTATGGGATGAGCGGATTCGCGAAAGCAATAGTGCTCTCTCGGCGACTTATCCGCCTAAGCGCACTGCCACAAGCACATGGGCTCCGTGATGTTTCCCAGACCGGCTGTCGCCTCGCCGATCTTACGATCAAAATTCAACGGCGGGGTGTCTTTGAGGAGTTCAATGATGTCGTATCACCTCTTGACCGCATCCGTTATCTCGGTAACTCCGGTCGTCCTCACGTGCGTTATGTCAGATCTGCCGAGGCGGCTCGCTTAGCAGGTGTACAGTTCTCAATGCGCGAAATACTCAGCAGAATACCGGGATTAGAACAGCTGTTCCTGCAAACCTTCGGCGAAGCTGCGAATACAGAAGGCATATCACTTAACAACATAATAACGCCTGGGCATTGGTCTATCGAAGTGAGCGATCCCGAACTTTTCACGGATCGTGAGGCTATTCGGCGCATAGTAGTTAGATGGCGGACACGATTTCCTTTCCTCAATCGCTGGCGGATGCACAGCGCTCAACATGCATGGGGTAGGTCTCTGATTAAGTTTGTTGCTACAGATAAGGAGGGGTTTGACGAGTTTGACCAAGCTCATTTTCCAGCCGGATCGAGTGGCGGCTTTAGCGCAATACTCAATGTGCCGCCGGGTAGCCCGGCGCCGCCTCTTCCCCTCGACCGTTTTGCTCCGTTGGCCGGCGGATACACCAATGCTGCGGTTCAATATGCGACATCCCCAGTACGGGAAAATGTGTACCTCTCAGAATTTTCGGCGCACTTCATCGCACTTCACTTGTTAAGCTGTTTGGTGAGATATCGAACTTCGAGTTGGTCTCATGCGATCTCGCGCAGTGCCACTTCGGATTATCCAGCTGATGATCAAGCACTAGCGTTGATCGAAAAGTTTTTGGAACTTAATGCGGAAGCTATGCCCTCCTTTGTCGTAACCGTCCTGAATCCGAATGAAGACGACCACTTACCGCTAGAGAATCCAGCCGAGGAACAGGCGAGCTAACCGCGCTCCAGCAGCCGCTTGCGCTATCACTCCTGGAGCTTCAGTCATTTTCCTGTGTGCGATCACTGAGAGCGACGCGACACTGCTCGACCAGTGCCTTGAACTCATCCCGGACTTCCTCACTTGCAGCTTCTGTCCTTGAAGGTTTTCTTGCAAGCTGTTCACGTAATGGACTCGCGCGGAGATTTGGGCAATCGGACTCCTATCGCGGGTTTTCGGAGCCCCCCATTCAGCCAGGAAATATCCGGCAACAAAGCAGACCGCGAGCGCCACAATGGCATTGGCCCTGGAGATTGTCGGGGCAGTGCCTGCTATCTGTTGTGATCGTTCGGCCTCCTGGTCGGCCATCGTCCCCAATCCTCCTCGGCTTCCCGCGTGACCGCAGGCGCCTGTGGGTTCTTACTCTTGATCCAATCAGGCGAACGGCCGGAACGATACCGCGAATCCTTTCGCTTCGACACGATACCCTCCAGCCCGAGCTTGCAGGCATGAAGGAAGACCAGCGGGCCATCTTCCTCGTGCATGTGCTCGTTGAACCGCAGCCCACATCCCGCGCGAGCGAGAACGCTGGCAAGCGTCGCTTTGCGCACTTGGAGAGGGTCGCGCCGCAAATCATCGCCGTTGAGCTCGATCAGATCGAACGCATAGAGAAACACGCCTGCGTCATGGTGCCGGTATCGGATGCGGTTGAAATCCGCCCTTCCGTCGTCGCCACAGGCGACCGCCTCTCCGTCGATGATGCAGGAGCTTGAACGCAGCTTGGCCATCGCTTCGACAATGAGCGGGAAGCGATAGGTCAGATCGTTGCCTGGCCGGCTATAGAGCCTCACCCGCTTGCCCTCCTTCCGGGCAATGACCCGGAAGCCGTCATGCTTGATCTCATGCAACCACTCAGCGCCGGAGGGCGGCTGCGGGGCATTGATCGGAAGGCACGGCGAAATGAAGCCTGCCGGCAGGGTGCGGGGATGCAGTGACATGGGTTGCTACTTAGAACCCGCAGTCAATACAGTCGAGTGGACGATTGTTGCACGGCGCAAGCGGTCGGCGCGGCCTGAGGCGCAAAGGTGCGCCGAAAAATAATAGGCCCAGTTCGACTGCTGGCCCCCTATCTATGTCAGCTTCCACCAGCAGCGGACATGTCCCTGCATTGGCTCTCGTCCGAGTTGTGCCACGAGCCGACATATGCAGTGCAGCAAACGACTTGCCTATTCGATGGGCTTGGGGGCTTCCGCAATTCTCGGCAGGCGAATCGTGAAAGTCGAGCCGCGGCCGGGCTCGCTCTCGACCGTAATGTCGCCGCCCATCATCTGGCAAAAGCGGCGACTGATCACGAGCCCGAGCCCGGTGCCCCCGTATTTGCTCGCCGTGGCGGACGATGCCTGAGAAAACTCCTGAAACAGCTTACCCATCTGCGCCGGCGTCATGCCGATGCCGGTGTCCGTCACCGCCAGCGTAATCCAGTCGCGGCCGTTCTCCTGTCCTTGGTGAGCGGCGATGGTGACAGTGCCCTTCTCGGTGAACTTGTTGGCGTTACTCGCCAGGTTGAGCAGGGATTGCCGGAAACGCGTCTGGTCCGCGTTCATTGTGCCGAGGTCCGCTGGGCAAGCGATGACGAGGCGGTTGCCGTTCTTCGTCGCCATCGGCTCAATCGTCTTGGCCACGTCTTCGATCAGAGGCACTAGCGAGAAGGTTTGGAGGTGAAGCTCCATACGCCCCGCCTCGATCTTGGACAGGTCGAGAATGTCGTTGATCAATGCGAGCAGGTGGCGACCCGCGCTGAGCACGCGGCGCAATGGCTCTAACGCTTTTTCCGTCCCAAAGCGCGCTGCATTACCCACCATCATGTCAGTGAGGCCGATGATCGCGTTCAACGGCGTGCGCAACTCGTGGCTCATGTTAGCAAGGAACTGCGACTTGTGTTGACTCGCCTCCGCAAGCTGGTGGCCTTTCTCCTCGATCTCATGGAACAGTCGCGCATTCTGGATTGCCAGAACCGATTGCGTGGCGAAGGTCTGCAGCAGTTCGATGGTGTTCTTGGCAAATTCACCCGGCTCCTTGCGGCGCACCACCAGCGCACCGACGATATCGCCGGAACGCATGAGCGGCACTACCAGCCGCGCGCGGTAGCCGGAGCGCAGGATAGTATCGTTGATCGGAGTGCGCGGCAGTTCGTCCAAATCGGGGTGCTGGCTCGGCTCGTGCGTCTCGGTCAACAGGCCGACGGCCCCGGAAATCTCGGCATGCATGTTACGTACCGCCGCGATCAGTTCTTCGCTCATGCCATAGGTCGCGCGCAGTTGAAATTCCCGACTGGCGTCGTCGAACACATAGATTGCGCCAGCCTCAGTGCTGGAGAGCTGGGTCGCCTTGGCGACGATGGTGGTGAGGACGGTTTCGAGATCGATGGTCGAATTCACCGCCTGGCTGATCTCGCCGAGCCCACGCAGCTCCTCGACCGAGCGCGCCAGCTCACCAGTTCGCTCGCGCAGTTCGTCGAGCAGGCGCGCGTTCTCGATGGCGATGACGGCCTGCGCCGCAAAGTTTTTGACCAACTCGATCTGCTTATGGGTGAACGGCCGGACCTCCTGGCGATAAATGTGGATTACACCGATGAGTTCCTGTTCCTTGAGCATCGGGACCCCGACAACTGTGCGGACGCCAGCGAGTTCGACCATCCTGACTGCGGCAGGATCACGCTGCTTATAAGCGGGGTCGTCGGAGTAGTCGGCAGTGTGGACCACCTGTTTCGTGGCGGCGACCCGCGCAAGATTCGTGAGCGGGACAGGACCGAATAGACCACCCTGCACGATCGCCCGAGCGAAGGCCGGCGGCGGGTTGTACATCGCCGCCATACGGAACGCACCGTTTTCATGAAGCTGCAGGTATCCAAACTTGGCGTCGCAAATGCGCACCGCATTCTCTAGCATGGCCTGAAATACTGGCTCCAGTTCGCCGGGCGATGAGCTGATGACGCGCAGCACCTCGGAGGTTGCCGTCTGCTGCTCCAGCGCCTCAGTAAGCTCACGAGTGCGATCTTCGACCTTTTTCTCCAGGTTGGCATAGGATTCCTGCAGCCGCCGTGCCATATCGTTGAACTGATCGGCGAGCGCCTCGACCTCGTCGCCAGTCTTTACAGAAATGCGCTGACTGAGATCACCGGTGCCAACGCGGGCAGCGCCCGCGCGTAGCGCCTGGATAGGTACCACCATCCGGCCGGCCAGAAAAATGCCGGTGACGAAGGCGAGCGCAAGCGCGCCAAACATTACCAAGCCGGTGCGCCAGATCGAGGCGTAAAGCGGCGCATAGGTTTCCTCGATCGGCGTTTCGACAAATACCAGCCAACCGGGCGACACCACTGGAGCGTAGGCGCTGAGCACTCTGTGCTTCTGGAGATCTTCGGCTTCTTGCGCGCCCGCTAGGGCATTTTCGCCCGCCACGCCAAGGGCGCTGCGCACCTGCGGCAGGCGCGACACGTCGGTGCGGCGCAGCACCAGACTGAGGTCGGGATGTGCGATGAGGCGGCCCTTATCGTCGACCGCGTAGGCGAGGCCATGCTCGCCGACCTTGATCTTCGAAATGACGTCCCAAATGAATTTGAGATTGACCTGGGCGATGCTGACGCCAGTCTCGCGCGCCGCGCCGGCGAGCGAGAGCGTCATGTATGGTTCAGATTGGCGGCGAAAATAGACCTCTCCATAATAGACTTTATGGGCAATGGCCTCGGTGAATTCTGGCTTGCTGGAATAGTCAGCGCCGCTGCCGATCACCTCCATGTCGAGCCGCGATACCTTGATCTGCTCGTGGCCTGAGGCATCGATCTGCGCCAGCTCGGTTATGGCAGGCACTAGGCGCAACAGGCGGCGCCCATCGGAGCTGCGCTGCTGAAGAGTGGCATTTGACCAAGGCAGCTGTGTGGTCCAGCCAACCTCTCTGTTGATCTCGGAGATGAATTGTTCGATCTTGTCGGCGGCGGCTAGCGCCCGCTCGCGCTCAGCGTCGATAAGCGAAGCTTTCTGCTCCTGGTACGAGAACCACACTTCGAATGCGCCGTTGGCGACTAGCGCGAGGACGACCAAAGTGACGAGCAGAGCAACGTATTTGACGAAGAGCCGGCTGCGCACAATGGACGCGCCGGACATAAAGGCGCCCCGGCCCAGGCGATCGCTCAACCTACGTATCGACCCTCCCCGGGTGCCCTCATCCGCTTTCATTGGATCATTCTTACATTTTTACACTCATTCCACACTAGGATTCCAACCCTTTGGGATCGAACTCATTCGATCACCTCTTGGACGCGCAGCAAAATTGATGTGGGCAAATCAATACTCAGAGCCTTCTCACCTCGCAGATCGATCGCCAGCGACGTGAGCTGCCATATGCGGTCATTCATGGAGCTATTCGATTACCTCGTCGGCTTCAGCGATCAACTGATCAGAGACACTCAGTCCCAAGCTTTTCGCCGCCCTTACATTAATGACCAACTCAAACTTGGTCGGCAGCTGAACCGGCAGATCGGCGGGTCGATCGCCGCTGAGAAGCCGCCCGACATAGCCGCCTGCCCGGCGATAAGTCTGTGATGCTAGGTCCATAGCTCATCAGCCCGCCGGCCACGACGTATTCGCGAAAAGTGAAGATCGCTGGCATCGCATGCCGTGCGCATAATTCAACAATTCTGTTACGCTGGCTATCGAAGAAAGGGTCGACCGCCACGACAAGCCCGCCGGCGCTTAACTTTGTCAAGGTTGCAAAAGCTTCATCAATTTCGTGCTCTGTACTTGCATTGAGCATAGGGATCCGAATTCCTAGAGTAGCTGCGGCTGTCAGCGCGTCCTTCGAGTGATACTCAGCTTCCGGATTTGTTGGGTTCACCAAACAGCCAATCGCACCAGCGGTCGTCAGCAACTGTTTCAGAAGTTGGATGTTTTTCGCGAAAGCACCCGTGCCAAACAAGCTCATGCCCGTGACGTTGCGGCCCGGCCGATCAAGGCTGGCGACCAGGCCAAGTCCGACCGGCTCAGCAACCGCCGAGAATACGACTGGGATGGTAGCAGTGGCCGTCTTGGCCGCGAGCGCCGAAGGTGACCCGTCTGCGGCGAAGAGAACCCCCACTCGAAGGTCAACGAGATTTACCGCTAGCTCTGGCAATCGGTCATAACGGCCTTCTGCCCAGCGGAATGCGATCGCTACATTCCGTCCTTCGGCAAATCCAGCTTCGCGCAGTCCTTCGTAAAATGCAGCGACGATCGCAGTGGATTCATCGGGTGAGCGGCTACTAAGAAACCCGACTACCGGCAGCGCCGCCTGCTGCACCGCTTGCCTGATGATAGGCCACCATTTCTCGATCTCAGCCTTCTGATAGGCGGCAAGCGCCTCGGGCGTCTGCTGGTCGCGGGGAAAAATCTCCATCCCGAGGTCGCCAAGCCGCGTACTTACCGTCGGATCGGCCAAAGCAGTCACGACGGCGGAATTGAGTTTCGCTATGACATCCTTAGGAGTGCCCCTCGGTGCCCACAGTCCAAGCCAACTTGTAACCTTAAATCCCGGCAGCCCCGCCTCGTCCGCGCTTGGAATCTCGGGCGCTGCTGGTGAGCGCGTATTGGTAGTGACGGCGAAAGCCTTGATATTTCCATCGAGCACCCGAGGCAGCGCACTGACCAGGTTTTCGATTATCAGGTCAATGTGTCCCGCCACCAAGTCCATCACGGCTGGGGGAGACCCCTGGTAGGGCACGAAGTTAAAGCGGGTGCCAGTGACGTTTTGAAATAGGAGGCCGCCGATGTGTTGAATGCTGCCCACCCCCGAGGTTCCCGCAGACGCCTTGTCCGGGTTGGCCTTCAGCCATTCGATCAATTCCCGCAAATTCTTAGCAGGAAGCGTGTTCCTCGCGACGATGATCGAGGGGAACCGCACGGTCAGAGCGATGGGCTCGAAATCGGCCACCACGTCGTAGGGAAGCGCATAAAGAGCGCCGTTGGCTACATGCGTGGCCCAGTAGCCGATGGAGAGCGTGTAGCCATCGGGTGCCGCGCGGGCGGACCCGGCCGACGCCGACGCTGCCGTTCGCGCCAGTGACATTTTCGACGATAATCGTCTGGCCGAGATCGGCTCTCATCCTTTCCCCTAAAATCCGCCCGAGCACATCCAGCGACCCGCCCGCCGTGAACGGGACGACAAAGGTGATCGGCCGCGCTGGATAGACCTGCGCTGTGGCGGTGCCCGGCAGCGCGGCAGCACCCACCGCCAGGTGCAAAAAGCGACGACGCGCAATGCTCATGCTCCCTCCCGCTTTGCGAGAAGACTATATCACTACCACGACCTATGCTAAAAATGGGCTCCTGTCGGAGCTATGGCACGTTGCGGTCCAAAGGCACCACAGCCTCATGGCCGCATTTGGGGAAGGCAGACTCTCCGTCCGTGCAACATGGCCTCGGCGGGAGGAGGGCCTGATCAAGCTGACGGCTTGCGTTTCACGCGGCGAATTGACTTGTCTCGCGGGCATTGAGGCATTGCCGCGCCTCGGCCTCGTCGGCTGCCAGTGCCGCGTTTTCGCCGGTTTCCGGTTTACTGTGCCACGCCGTCTCACGTAGCCCTTCCGGTCGCAGACGACCTTAGCCTACCACTTCATGGGCGCCGTTGTGAGCACAGCAAACTTGGCTGCCCATGTGCAGGGTCATAAGCCTCGGAGGCGATTGGGGCCGGGGGCCAGTCTATGTCCGCAGTACCTCCGATCGCGTCGAAATTTCGTGCACCGCGGTGAAAGACGAAGTGCCACCGACCAGACTCGTGCACCACAGCAAACATCATCATTATTCAATCAACTCGTCGGCAGTAGCGAGCAACGTAATTGGCACATCAAGTCCAAGCGCCTTGGCGACCTTCAGGTTTATCACCAGTTCGTATTTGGTCGGTAATTGCACCGGAAGGTCCGCCGGATTTTCGCCCCGCAGGATGCGATCGAAGTATGACGCTGCCTTAACGTACATGTCGCGCAGGTTGATCCCGTAGGATATCAAGCCCCCGGCGGTAACGAACAAACGGAACGGGTAAATCACAGGCAGGTTATACCGGCTCGTGAGTGCGATAATTGGCGCGCGGTTTACGACGGTCGTAAAATCGGGCGGGACGATCAAACCAACATTTGGTAGATGGGCAAATGCGGCGATGACGGGTTCAATCTCAGCGGCATTCTGCACGTGGGCTTCGGTGGGCTCTACGTCAAGCGCCGACGCAGCGTCTTTAATCTTGGGCATAAAGCCGTTCACTGCGACGTTATTTGGGTTCCAAAGGACAGCCACCTTGTTAACGCGAGGCGCTATCTCCTTAAGTAGTTGCAGCCATTTTCTGCCGATTGCGTATTCGAAATGAGAAAAGCCAGTAATATTGCCGCCCGGCTTCGCAAGGCTGGGGACGAAGGCATCTGCGACCGGATCAAGAACCTGCACGAATACCAACGGAATACTGCGGGTTTCTTTCTGCAGCGCTGCCAGCGTCGGGCCGTTCGTGGCCAGAATTGCATCGGGCGATAGGCTTACGAGTTCCGCTGCATAGACGCTCAATCGGTCAAGACGGCCATCGGTCCAGCGATAATCGAACCGAATGTTACGACCTTCGTTCCAACCCAGTTCTTCCAAACGGTCACGAAACGCACGAAGCTCGGATTGTTTTTCGAGATCATTCTCAGCCGCATTCACCAACACGCCGACCCGCCGCATCCGACCGGTCTGTTGCGCGTGCCCGGCTAGCGGCCATGTCGCTGCCGTGCCGCCGAGAAGGGTGATGAACTCGCGCCGCCTCATGGGCTTCGTCCCCAGGCCGAGGATCACACCCTAGCATGAGGATCACACCCTAGCATATCGTCGGGACGAGAGAAGGGATTGTGCATCGCAGAAAAATGAGCCGCCCATGTCGCAGATGGGTCATGTATGGACGGCGCCCGCGGTGCAAGGGAAACGAATCTGACCTCTCAGCGAAACCCTTGTGGTCGGGGCGCATTCCGTACTGCGGCGAGCCAAGCAAAGCCCGGAGAAATATCCGTGGCTGACGCAGCTCCTGGCACGGCGACCGTTCAAGGTGGTGGCCATTGCGCTCGCCAACAAG
>Ga0209526_10003560_pt1 | contig 10607 bp, 9 predicted proteins | sample JacPinW_OM2H0_M1_FD_188566 | JGI IMG/M metagenome (GOLD analysis project Ga0209526, IMG submission 188566) | Forest soil microbial communities from Algoma, Ontario, Canada - Jack Pine, Ontario site 1_JW_OM2H0_M1 (SPAdes) (version 2) | ecosystem: Environmental > Terrestrial > Soil > Boreal... | reverse complement strand
GGTCGCTATCACCTATTTCGGAATTTCGCGCAGCCGCTACGGTATGGCATTGCGAGCCAGTATTGCTGACCCGGACACGGCTGCGCTCATGGGCATACCGGTGAGACGTTACGTCACCGGGGTATTCGTCTATGGCAGTGTACTGGCCGGATTGGGCGGCGCTTTGATGATCGCTCTTTTCCCGATCACCCCTTTCACCGGCAGTGTCGTCATTATTCGAGGATTTGCGGTTTCCCTTATCGGAGGGCTGGGCAACGTGGGCGGCGCTGTGGTAGGCGGCCTCATTCTTGGTCTGGTCGATGGCTTGAGCGCCGGCTACGGCTTTCCGGAATGGACGGACGCTTACGCCCTGGTCGTGATGATTGTCATTCTGATCGTTCGTCCACAAGGCTTGCTTGGCGGGACGCTCGGTCCTCGGGCTACAGGATGATTAGGAGTATGTTGTTGTCGGGCGTCCGCGGTTGTTCGGCCGCGCATCAGGTAGGGCGTGTCGCTCCGCGACCGCCGAACCGAGGACATGATTGGACGCTGTTAGGCGGAAAACCATTACCGAAGAAGCGAATGGTGGCAATCTTATCAGGCCCAACGGGACAGTGGCTCACCGGCAATTCGGCGGTCACGGAGCGACACGCCCTACCTGATCTCGCGGACGGCGATGAAATGAGGATCTTCACAACCGAGATATAAGTGATGAAGGAAGTTCGTGAGAAACCGCCTTCAGCCGGGGAACCACCACAGGACCGTGCACCAGGTCAGCCAACCCAACCGAAACCAGTTCTTGCCTCCGCCAGAGATTCTGGCTGGGTGCGACTGCCATCCGGGGCAGAGAGTATCGTCGCAATAATTCTCATGATATTCCTGATCGGTTTCCCGTGGCTGCATCCTGGTTACCGCTTCCTATCGCTCGCTATCACCACCGGTTTTACTGCGATCGCGCTATACGGGCTTGGCCTTCAGTTCGGTCAGGCGGGTATTATGTCGGTCGGACACGCTGCGTTCATGGGTATAGGTGCATACACCGCGGGAATTCTGGCGGGAAAGCTCGGAATCGGCTTTTGGGGGGCGCTGCCTTTCTCAGTCCTATTCTCCGCTCTTTTCGCCGGGTTGATCGGACTGCCATCATTGCGGGTGAGCGGCCAGCATTATATCATCATTACCTTTTGCTTCTGTGCCCTACTGGATATCGCGTTTACCAATGGCGGCTGGTTCACCGGCGGTGCGACCGGACTGGATGTCGGATCGATCGACCCCGTATTCGGCATTAACTTTGATCGGCTCTTCAATGCCTATTATCTGGTCGTGGTGGCTCTTCTATTCTGCCTTCTGATCACCTATCTCCTGGTGAACTCCTCCTATGGCCGAACGCTCCGCGCCTTGCGCGAGAACGAGGCACTCGCCCGCTCGGTAGGCATCAATGCCAACATCTATAAGATCAGTGCGTTGATGGTAAGTGGCGCTTTTGCTGGCGTCGCGGGAATCCTGCAGGCGTATTACTTGCGTCATATTTCACCGACTTTATATGGCCCGTTTCCGAGTCTTTATTTGGCGCTGATGGTCATGCTGGGCGGCTCCCGGCTGCTCTACGGGCCGTTGATTGGTGCGATCATTGTCAGCTTCTTACCCGAGATCATGCATCTGGATCCGATCGATTCCAGAATCGCGTATGGGGTTTGTCTGCTGGTGGTGATCCTACTTCTCCCCGGCGGCGTTAGTGCCGGACTTCTGAATATTTATCGGCGCCTGTCGTCGCACCGACGGTGATAATCAACGACCAAAAAAATGGCAGACCTAAAGATTACCGGACTTCGTAAAGAATTTGGCGGCGTTATCGCGTTGGCTGGAGTCGATATTTCAATCCAATCGGACAGGATCGTCGGCATCATCGGTCCGAACGGATCTGGCAAGACAACCTTGTTCAACGTTATTGCCGGCGTACACAAACCAACCTCCGGCCGCGTGCTGTGGCGAGGCAAGGATATCACTGGTCGATCTGCCCATGAGATAGCCCGAACCGGGCTCGTGCGAACGTACCAGCAGGCAATGTCGTTTCCAGGGTTGTCAGTTCGCGAGAACGTCCGCATCGGCTACGAGCACGGTCGCTCACGCGGGGACAAAGCAAAATCAGAGTGGGACTCGCCGGAAGCAATTCTTAATTTCGTGGGTCTGGTCGCTCTGGGAGACGAAATCGCGGGCGCAATGCCCTTCGGAAACCTTCGCCGGCTCGGCGTGGCAATCGCTTTGGGCGCGAATCCGTCGCTCCTGCTTCTCGACGAGCCAGCGGCAGGGCTAAGCCACAACGAGTCGGACGAACTGATGGAATTGGTTCTTCGATTGCCGAAGATGGGAATCGGTGTGTGTCTGATCGATCACGACATGTTCTTGATGAGTGCTCTGTGCGAGCGTCTCGTCGTGCTTAATTTCGGTACCAAGATCGCCGAAGGACCGCCGAAACTTGTCCTGAACGATCCGAAGGTCACAGAAGTTTATCTTGGAAACGAGCTATGACACTGCTGGAGGTTGAGCATTTGCGAACTGCTTATGGCCCGGTTGTTGTTAACCGAGATGCATCTCTAACCGTAGATCAGCATGAGATTGTGACCATCCTCGGCCCCAACGGAGCCGGCAAATCAACGCTGCTGCGTGCCATTTCGGGATTGTTGCGACCCAGGAAAGGAACTGTTCGATTTGCCGGTGACAATGTAACCGGAGCGCCAGCCGATCGGATGGCCAGCTTGGGTGTGGTGATGGTACCCGAAGGCCGGCGAATATTTCCTGATCTAACCGTCCAAGAGAATCTGCGCCTTGGCGCCTACTGCCGTAAGGACCGCGACGCGATCGAAGCGGACATCCGACTAATGGAATCCTACTTTAATGTCCTGGCGACAAAGCGGACTGCCAAGGGAGGCGAACTCAGTGGAGGACAGCAACAAATGCTGGCGATCGCCCGCGGTCTGATGGCTCGTCCCCGCATTCTATTGCTCGACGAACCGTCGCTTGGTTTGTCGCCGCTGCTGATCAAAGAAGTGCGCTCGGTAATTGCCGACGTACGTGCAAAATTTTCTGCCGCGGTTCTGCTCGTCGAGCAAAATGCTGGTCTGGCATTGGCCGTCGCAGAAAGAGGATATTTGCTGCAACACGGCGAGATTGTTGCCTCGGGCCCAATCGCCGATTTGCGGGACAATCGCCTGATGCATGAGCTCTATTTGGGACAGGGAAACCGCCTGCGCAGGCCGGCTTCGCCGGATAGCAAATCGCAGATGGCAGATAGCAAATGACAGATGGTAGCCATCTCCCATCAAGGTGGGGCGAAAACCTCGGCGCACCGGAGATCGTGCCATCTTGCATCTGTCAACCGCGCCGGGTTTGAGCGGCGATATCGTTGTCTCCAGGTAAGATCCAAAACGGCTCAAGCCAATCCGGCTTAGACCGTATTAGGCCCGCCCGCAACGCTTTCGCGTAGCGAAAGCGGGCGTGGCTTCGCCCTGCCGGCGTTGTCGACCCCGCGATCACTTCACCAGCGCATACGCATAATGGATTTCCGGTTTTTCCGGAGGGTAATCGGTTCGGATCGAGAGGACCGCGTTCTCAGGCTTATCGGTGTTCGTCGGTCTAATTGTAACCTCCATTTCTTTGCCGGGCCGGACTTCGCGGAGCTCCAGTTGCACTGCCGGATGGTCGGCTTGCACCGAAACGATCTTTGCCGGGAAATTGTCGGCGACTATAATCCGAATGATTCTAGGCTCGAGCTGATCGCCAACCCGCCACATTACGAACTCCGGCTCAACCGTGACCGCGATCGGAATATTCACTATCAGCCGTAAAAGTGTCGGCTCGCGCGGAGCCGCATTCGTTGTGACGAAAATCCATTTCTCCTGATGGCCGATATGTCCTGCGAATTGAAAGTTCGCCGCAATTTCTCCTGATTCACCAGGAGCGTACTCCCACTTATCCAGCGCGGCAGTTGTGCACCCACATGATGTTCGCACATCGTTAATTGTGACAGGTGAAGTCCCGAGGTTCGTAAATCGATATTTGGCCACGACTGACTTATCCAGCGGACTCGGCGCAAAAGTTTGTTCGACATTTTCCCACTTCAGCTGCGCAAACACCGGCGTCGCCAGCGCGAGGAAAAGAGAGAGAATAACTCTCGCGATTCTCTTGCTGGGTCTAAGAAAAACCTCACGCCAAGACGCAGAGGCGCAAAGGTTCAGTCTAGAGGTTATTAACGATCCGGTAGACATCGTTCTTGAGGACTGCTTAATATAGCATGTCTTTTATATGCTATAGGTCTTTCGGGCGGCGCATCTTTTCCCCCTAGTTTGAAACCTCGGCGGCGTCGCGACCCTAGCGGCGAAGCCGCGACTCAATATAGCCTTAGGGTGAGCGAAGCGAGCCCTAGGAAACATAATAACAAGCGATTAGCGCTGAAAGAGCGTGAGAGGTTTTTTGTCAGAATGTCGGTGAACTATTGCCTGGGATTAGCTGGCTAAAAACGACCTTGGCGTCTTTGCGACTTGGCGTGAGTTTCTCTTCTCTCTTGCGTCTTGGGCAGATGTTCTGCTTAGCGCCCCTGCGTGGTCTCTCCGGCCAGAAAACGATCGAGCTCAGTTCGCGTCGGCAAACCCGCATAATCGCCCCAGGAACTAACACAAAAAGCGCCCATGGCCGCCCCTTGCCTAACCGAATCCGCAAAAGAGACCTGATCGAGTATCCCGGAAATGACTCCGGCACAGAAAGCGTCGCCGGCGCCGACCGGATCGATTTCTGAAACCGGAAAGCAAGGGAGATGCGAGCGACTTTTTTCGTCCGCGAAAAAGACTCCATTTTCTCCCAATTTAATTGCGATGCGCTTGGGACCGAACTCACGAAGCCGATCCAACATCGCTTCGGAATCACTCTGACCGCAAAGTATTTCCGCATCCACCAGGCTCGGTAGCAGAACATCGCTCCGTTTGGCCAGCTCCAGAAAAGCCGTTCGCGCTTCTTCTTTCGACCAAAGTCGAAATCGCATGTTAGGATCAAAGACCACTAACGTCCCGGCCGCACGAAACTGATCTACGACGGCGGTAGTCACCTCGCGGTTATGAGCGCTAAGGGCGGGCGTGATACCCGTAACAAAGAGGACTTGAGCTTGCAGATTTTCGAACTGATCGAGTTCCAGTGTAGCGGCCGGGGACTGTTTGCGATAGTAGAAGACTCGGCTGGCACTTCCCGGCCGCACCTCTTTGAACATTAGGCCGGTAGCCGCATCGTCAACGAGTTTGACATGACTCACGTCCACTCCTTCACCTCGCGCGGTTTTTAATATTCTCTGGCCGAAAGGATCATTACCCAATCGACTTATCCAGCTGACTTGATGCCCAAGCCGAACCAGGCCAATTGCGCAATTCAATTCGGCGCCCCCCGTCGAGGCATGAAAGGAACCGGCTGATTCTAACCGGGCGGACTCAGTGGGAGCGAGGAGGATCATCGCCTCCCCAAAGGTAACCACGTCGACCTTCATTGCGGATTGCGGATCGCGGATTGCGGATTTGAGGTTGCACATTCCGCATTCCGCGATCCGAAATTCGAAATCGAGCTGCTGCCACCACCCGCGATATGATCGGCCACTCGGAGCGCCTGGGCAGCAATGGTAAGGGCGGGATTCACTGCCGCGGACGATGGAAAAAATGAACTATCCACGACAAAAAGATTTTTCACCTCATGTGAACGGCAAAAAGGATCGAGAACCGAGGTCACCGGGTCTAACCCAAAGCGCATGGTACCACACTGGTGCGAGTTGGTTTCTATTCCCATCCGTTGGGTCAGCACCAGGGAATAACCGGCTCGACGCAACATGCGCGCACCCGCCTCAGTCAGCCGAGCGTGTGCTTTCAAATTGGTCGGTTTCCAATGGACAACGATTCCCCCGTTCGAATCGATCGTCACTCGATTGTCCGGATGCGGCAGATCTTCTGACATCACCCACCAATCGACGCTCCGTTCGGCGAAACCGGCTAACAGAGGTCGCGGAACCCATCGTTGATTTGCCGTGAGCATTCCCGCCTGCAATTTGCCCAGTAGTTGCAAGTTTCCAAGCGGGTAGGGATGCCTCCCTTCTCCGTGCAGATAGAAGTCATTCACGGCCATCGTCTTTTGGAAGATCGTCGGGTTTTTCCGAAACGGATCAATTGCCATCAGCGCGGTATTGTTGTGGACCATGTAGTTGCGACCGACCAATCCGGAACGGTTGGCCAAACCGTTCGGATGAGCCCTGTTGGCCGAACGAAGCAAGACCGCCGCGGAATTGGCCGCGCCACATGACAAGACAAAGGTCTCGGCTCGCACCTCTACGGTTTGTCCATTCCTCTCAATTTCGGCAGAGACGACGGTTTGACCAGACGGATCGGTAGACAGCCGGCGCACAAGACTGCGAGTCCACAGCGTAATCGAACCGGATTCTAGCGCGGGTCGAACACAATTTGTTTCGGCGTCCGCTTTGGCCGAGACCTGGCAAGGGAACCCGTCGCAAGTCCGGCAACGAATACACCTTCCTCCATCGCGCCAATCAACTCCCATGGGCATATAAAATGGATGTAATCCCTGCCTGGCTAGACGAGCCCGCAAATCCTCAATGTACGGCTCATGAGCCAACGGAGGGAAAGGAAACGGCTTGGTTCGCGGTGGATCGGTCGGATCGCTTCCGATCTCTCCATGGACCCAAAACATTTCTTCCGCGCGATCATAGTAGGGCGACAAGTCCCGATACCTGATCGGCCAAGCCGGAGAGGTACCTTCCTCGTGTTCAAGCGATTCGAAGTCCTGTTCGCGGAAACGCGGAAGCGCAGCGCCGTAGACTTTAGTGTTGCCGCCGACGAAGTAGTGCACACCGGGGCTAAATGGCTTCCCCGCATCATCATGCCAAAGTTCAGTCGTTTTGTATCGCTTGCGGTCGAATACCGCTTCCGGACTCCAGTTCTCCGGCTCTTTCGGGAGAAAATCACCACGTTCCAGCAAGAGGATTTTTCGGCCGCTATCACGCAACGCATGCACCAATGTACCGCCGCCCATTCCAGTGCCGATGATAACGAGATCGAAATTGTCCATTCGCGAAGAAGTTACAGGTTACGACTTATGAGTTCGGGTTGTAGGGGGCAGAATCGCACTTGGCAGGATTTGCTATTTTACTGTCGCCTATTGGCTTGTCCGTTCTCGGCCATGCGCCTGGAGACTCATGAGTCCCAAGCGTCCCATTCGGGACCCAATCCCTCCGCAGTAGGTCATCCTTTAACCGAGCCGGCTAACAATCCGCGAATAAAATAACGTCCTAAAAAGATGTATACTAGCGCGGTCGGAAGCGCTGCCACGAGGGCTCCAGCCATGACGACATTCCAATCGATGGAATAGGATCCGGACAGATTATTTAGCGCGACGGTTATTGGCTGGGCCTGCGGATTCGGCAAAATCGTCACCCCAAACAGGAAGTCGTTCCAGATGTTGGTGAATTGGAAAATGCCGACAACGACGAAAGCCGGTTTGGCCAGCGGTAACATTACCCGAGTAAAAATCCGAACCAGTCCGGCACCGTCAATGCGCGCGGCTTCCAGCAATTCGTCCGGCAAATTCGCAAAGTAATTCCGGAAAATGAGGCTGGTGATCGGAAGTCCGTAAATCACGTGCACAGTGACTAGCCCCCAAATTGTTCCGTATAGGTGAATGCTCTGCAACCACTGAATGAGTGGAATCAGGATACTCTGGTACGGGATGAACATCCCAAAAACCAGAAACGCGAAAAGGACGTTTGCACCCGGGAACTTCCATTTGGCAAACAGATAACCATTGATACTCCCGATGATGGAAGAAATCACGGTTGCCGGTATCGCTAACATCAAGCTATTGCCCAAATTGGGCAGGAGGCGCTGCCATGCTTCCATGAAACCGCCACCAGTAAGCCGGGTTGGCAGGTTCCACATGGTCGAGAGACTCACATGGGTCGAATCCTTCAGCCCAGTCACCACCATGACATAGAGCGGCATCAGGAAAAAGAGCATGCAGAGGAACAGAAAAATCAGGCTGAGGTAATCGAGGGTGGTCTTGGGCAGCGATTCTCGATTCGGCAATAAGAATGACAATGCTTTCATGGAGGCTCCTCGCTCAGCGACGTCGCAAATTGGACCAGAGATACGGAACGATAACCAGGCTCACCAGGATCAGCATCACGACCGAAGCGGCGGCGCCCAGGTTGTAGCGCGTCGCTTTAAACGTCATGTCAAAAACAAAGATGCCGGGCACATCAGTGGCAAATCCGGGACCGCTGCCGGTCATCGCAAAAATTAGATCGAAAATCTTGAGCGAAACATGTCCCAGAATGATAGCCGTGCTCACTGTGACCGGTTGCAGCAGCGGAAGGATAACTTTTCGATAAATCTGGATCTCGGTGGCTCCATCAATCCGCGCAGCCTCTCGGAGATCGGCGGGTATCGTGGAAAGTCCGGCCAGATACATCGCCATAGCGAAGCCGCTGAGCTGCCACGCTGCTGCGACCACCACCGGGATCATTGCTAAGGGAATACCCAGTTGAACGCTCATGCCTTTTACTGCCGGGAAGATGTGCCCCAGCCAATCGTTGATCGAGAAGAGCACCGCCGGATCAGTCGTCCATCCGGGCTTCAAGGGCGGCCCACCAAGCGAGGTAATGAGATGATTAATACCGAGTCCATCAAACAGAAGATTAATTCCGGTTTCCGGATTGAAGATCCAGCGCCAGGCGATTCCGGTAACGATGAAAGAAAGCGCATAGGGAAACAGAAAAATGTTCCGCAGAATCGTGTGACCGATCAGCTTCCGGTCGATGAGCAGCGCCAGCACCAATCCAAGACTCATTGACAGAGTGAGAAATAGAACTGTGAAGACCACCACGTTCCGCAGGTTCGCGTGCCAACGCGGCATCGCAAACATTTGCAAATAGGTAAAACCGAACGGATCCCGCAGATCCAGGTTCATGCGCAGCGTTCCCCATTTCGACAAAGAAACCCAAACCGTGATTCCGATGAAAACGTAAACAAAGATGATAATCGCGATCATCGTTGGTGTGAGGATGATCGGAGAAAGCCAAGCTTGGTTGAATCCGCGTCGGCGAGTCTTTTTCGTCCGTACTCCCGCCGCAATCACGCGTCCACCGGATAGAGTTTTTTCTATTGGGGTGCCGGTAGTCTTCATCTTCATCAAATCCGGTAGGGACGAGCTCTGCTCGTCTGTCGCGCGGGCCAGCCGAGCTGCATGGGCAGCGCTGACGCGTTGATGGTCAGCGCCGCCAGAGTATAAATTTCTTACTTCTTGATACCTGAGTCTTTTGCTGCTTGAACCAGCGCCGAGGTAAATTGATCAACGTTTTGGTCGGTGACAAATGACGTAATTGCGTCGTTCAGCGATTGTTGGAACGCAGCCGGAGCCGCTTCCCCATGAACGCAGCTTGGCAACAATGCGTCCTTGGCAAACGAGGCCATTGACCATTGATGGTACGGACCGAACTTGCTCTTATCAACATCGGTGCGATCCGGAATCGATCCTTTGAGAGGATTGAAAGCCTCTTGGGACTGCTTGCTCCCGATCGACTTCAACCACGCGACCGTTTCCTCTTTGTGCGGTGCACCCTTAGCCAGCGTAAAACCATCCGCCACGATAATAAATGAGCCGTCTGTTCCCGGATGCGAGACCCAGCCAAAGTCTTCGTTCGGTTTGAATCCGGCCTTTACGAATTCGCCGACCGTCCAGTCGCCCATTGACGTAAACGCGCATTTTCCTTCCTCTACGGCTTTGACCGCCTGATCCCAAGTGAGTGCCGAGTGATCACTGTTTTGGAACTTCAGCAGCTTGCCGTAGATTGTGGCCGCTTCCTTCACCTTAGGATCGTCGAAACTCATTTTCCCACTGAAGAGGTCTTTCCAACCTTGCGGGCCGACTACACCGAGTAAGGTGTTCTCGAACAGCTGTGCAGTCGCGAAAATATCCTTATCGCCAACCGCCAACGGAGTGACTCCCGCCGCTTTCAGCTTGTCCGCCGCCGCAAAAAACTCGTCGAAAGTCATTTTATCACCGACTTTGACGCCGTTTTTTTCCAGCAGTTTCTTGTTATACCACAGCACATTGCCGCGGTGCACACCACAGAGCACCGAATACGCTTTGCCATCCTTGCTCAGGATCTCGATTAGCCCTTTGGGAACCACTTTGTCCCAGCCTTCGCTGGTGTAGATATCCGTGACCGGTTCGCAGTATCCAGCGGCTACATATTGGTCGAGCAATTCAAACCCAGGGTGAGTCTGCCAGGTATCGGGCGGATTGCCACCGGCTAACCTGGCTTGCAACACAGGTCGTGCGGCAGAACCGCCGCCACCGGCCACGGCCGCATTAACGATTTCGACACCCGGATTTTTCGCCTTGTAATCCTTGAAGAGAGCGTCGAGAGCTGCCGCTTCTCCGCCGGAGGTCCACCAGGAGAATACCTCGAGTTTCTTATCAGCAGCGTTGCCCGCTGCGGGCATCAGGGCTAGCGCGGCAAGCGCTAAACCGACTAATTGGGGGGGTAACTTCTTCATTCGCGTGTAGTTATGATGTGGTTATAGAAAAAA
>Ga0209526_10003559_pt1 | contig 10608 bp, 9 predicted proteins | sample JacPinW_OM2H0_M1_FD_188566 | JGI IMG/M metagenome (GOLD analysis project Ga0209526, IMG submission 188566) | Forest soil microbial communities from Algoma, Ontario, Canada - Jack Pine, Ontario site 1_JW_OM2H0_M1 (SPAdes) (version 2) | ecosystem: Environmental > Terrestrial > Soil > Boreal... | reverse complement strand
CGCTCCCACTTGGGCTCGATCTTATGGCAATCGTCGCCGGTGCAATAGACACCGGTTGCCGCGGTTTCGGCTGGGGGCGCGGGCGAGTTTTCCGCGAATTCGCGTTCCTTTTCGAGCAAATTGGCGATTTTATCTTCGATTTCTTTTTTACCTTTGCCGTCCAGAAACTTCTCCTTCAATAAGAAGGATTCGTAGAGGGCGATGGGATCTCGCTTTTCCCAGAATTCCAGCTGGTCCTTTGGGACGTACTCCGCGGGATCGTGCTGCGCGTGGCCGCGGCGACGGAAGGTCTTGGCTTCGATAAGGATTGGTCCTTCGCCGGCGCGGGCGCGATCGACGGCTTCCTTGGTTGTGGAATACATCGCGACGACGTCGTTGCCGTCCACGATGTAGCTGGCGATGCCGTAGGCCTTCGCGCGGTCGGCTAGATTTTCGATGGGCACCTGCCGGCGCACCGGCGTGGAATAGGCCCACTGATTGTTTTCGAGAATGAGAACGAATGCGGCTTTTTGCGAAGCAGCGAGATTCATTCCTTCGTGAAACACGCCGGTAGAGCTGCCGCCGTCGCCGATCCAGGTCATGGCGACGATTTTTTGCCCCAAGTAGCGGCCGGCCATGGCCACGCCGGTCATCACGGGAATAAGGTCGCCGAGCATGGAGATGGGCGAAACGATGTGAAGATTTTCGAGGTCGCCGAAATGGCTGGTGCCGTCTTTGCCCTTGGTGGGCGAAGTGAATTTCGCCATATGCTGCGTGAAGATGTCGCGAGGCGGAACGCCCTTGACCAGGAGCGCGCCAATGTTGCGGATCATGGGTGCCATCCAGTCACGCTTCTCGAGCGCAGAGGCGGAGCCGACCGAGACCGCTTCCTGGCCGAGACTCGCATACAGCCCGCCGACGATTTTGTTCTGGCGGAAGAGCTTGGTCATGGTGTCCTCAACCTCGCGGTTGAGGCGCATGTAGTAGTAGAGATCGAGATATTGCTGGCGCGAGAGTTTCCGCTTGGCGGTGGTCTCAGTGGCAGGCATGGTCGGCGTGTCTCCGGAGGAACATCCGGTCCTCTATCTTAAGCCCCACCCGCCGAAAGTCCAAAGCAGCGTACGGCCTTATTTGCAAACGAACTTTTCTGTCGAATTCCGCTACCCAGAATCGATTGACTCTTGATCCGCGTGTGATTCGAAGCCCTTAGAAAAGGAAACACGCCGCGGACCAGATTGCGTCTCGTTTGGTATTAGTGCTGCGGTTTTGCGTCGTCTTGCGGCTTGACGTCGGTTTGTGGCGCAGGATCGGATGGTTTCGCATCCGTTTGCGGCTTGGCTTCCTGCTTTTCCTTAATGGATAGAAGTTCGACCTCGAAGATCAGCGTGGAGTTCGGTCCGATGACTTCTGAGCCACGCTGGCCTGCTCCGCGTTCGCCATAGGCCAGATTTGCGGGCACGAAGAGCTCCCACTTGGAGCCTACCGGCATGAGCTGCAGTGCTTCCGTCCAACCCTTGATCACCTGGCCGACGGGGAATGTTGCGGGCGTGCCGCGCTTGTAGGAGCTATCGAATTCTGTGCCGTCCACCAAGGTCCCGCGGTAATTACACTCGACCTGATCCGTAGCGGTGGGCTTCGGGCCGGTACCTTCCTTCAAAATTTTGTATTGCAGACCACTGGGGAGAGTGATTACACCTTCCTTGGATTTGTTGGCGGCAAGGAAATCATCGCCGGTCTTCTTGTTGGCAGCAGCAGTGGCGGCAGCTTCTACTTCGAGCCGCTTGCGGACTTCGGTCTGTAGTGCCATCAGCGAGGCCTGCATCTCATCGTCTGTCAGGGCGAGTTTAGTGCCGGCAAGCGCGTCGCTTAGTCCTCGGCTCAGGGCTTTGGGATCGATCTTGACCCCATCTTTTTTCATGCCACGGCCAATGTTGGCGCCGATGGCGTAGCTGGCTTTTTCCTGCTGGGTGTTCAGGACCAGAGGTGCGGCGGCAGGTTTAGCTGCGGGTTTCTGGCGGGTTTTGCTGGCTGTGGGGCCGGGCGTCTTGGCGGCCGTGGTGCCTTGCGATCCGGTCGCGGGCGTTTGGGCGGCCTTGGCGGCAGGGGCGGGCGAAGTTTTCGCAGGCGGCGTGTCCTGGGCCTGAGCCGGCGCGACCAGGAACATGCATCCCGCGGTGAGCAGGTACAGAATGTTTGTAAGTAGGGTGCGCATCTATTTAGTGTGACATTGCTGCGACTCAACGGCAAATTCGTAAACGTCGTCAATTGCAATGCGCAGAAAGAGTCGAACGCGCCGCTGGTAGTTCCCTTTAGTTCACTTTTTTCAAATAAACTTTGCTCACCTAAAGGGATTTTCGTCTGCGCTGGGACCGTAGATGGACGGTACAGGCACATTCAGCAGCCGCAGATATACAGAAAGCTGTCCGCGGTGATGAATAATGTGATTCATGAGGATCGAACGGAGGAAGGCAACGCGTGGAATGGAAAGAATGGTTTTTCCGTTGGCCCGTCCCGTCCAGGTGGAGAGAATGGTCTTGTCGTCCATTTTCTGCAGGGTTTCCTTCGCGGCGGCGGTGCTTTCCTCCAGGGCTTGAAGTAGTTCTTGGCGGGTCTTCGCTTCCGCGGGATCGACGATTCCGATCTCATGGACGTCTTCCGACGCTATCTTTGCAATTTGCTCTTGGCCGCCGGCAATATGCAGTGCGAGTTGGCCGAGGGAGAACGATTTTGGATGCGGGCGCCAGCTAAGTTTGTCTTCCGGTACGCGTTCGAGTACGCGCCGCGTTGTGGTTGCTTCCTGCTCCAGTTCCATCAAAATTGCATCTACGATTGCCATGACTCCTCCTTTAATTTTTTCGCGAAAATCAAACAGAACTTCTTTTTTTGGGCAGTACCATCAGTGGCTTGGCGGAGCCAGGATGATTCGAACACCGCCGCAAGTTGCCGGGAAATGGCTTTCCCTAGAGCCTAGGAAAGATATTTTGTGAGTTGATCCAGGCAGCCGATCCAGCCGTGAGTGTGTTTTTCGCGGGCTTCGGTATTGGGAAGCTGTCCATGAACGAGGTGAATTTCCGTGGCGTTGCCGAGGTCCAGAAATTCAAGACTAACCAGAGACTCCTGCCCGGGAGGGTCGGTGGCCCAGCGCCAAGTGAAGACCAGCTTTTCGGGCGGTTTGATTTGCTGATACCTGCCGCTGAGGCGATGGACACTTCCATCCTTGTTCCGTATTTCCAAGCTGTACTTCCCGCCGGGCTTCACGTCGAGTTGGGTGATGATGGTGGTCGAGTCTGGGCTCGGGTGAAACCACAGGGCGAACTCCTTTGCGTCGGTCCAGGCGTGGAACACCCGTTCGCGGGCGGCCGCGAAGGTGCGCTTTAGCTGGAGCGTGGTTTCCGGTTGCGATTGCGGTGTGGCCATGATGTTTCCTCCTGAGATTTTTCTTCTTTCAGATAGCGTTCCAGCGAATCGAAAGTCGCCTCCCAGAACCTGCGGTATTGGGAGATCCACGCTTGCGCATCCTGCAGCGGCCGCGGCGCGAGGCGGCAGATTCGTGTACGACCATTCTTTTCCTGAGAGACAAGACCAGCTTGCTCGAGCACATGAACGTGCTTCATCACCGCGGGCAAAGACATGCGGTGAGGCTTCGCTAGTTCGCTGATCGACGCTTGGCCGAGCTGCAGTGTCGCGAGGATGGCACGACGAGTAGGATCGGCAAGGGCACCGAAGGTGGAATCGAGCGAAGCATAATACTTAACCATATGGTTTAGTATTAAGGCAAAGCGCAATCCTGTCAATAGAAAAGATTTGTCACCGATGCGACTGAGCTCTCGCTTGTGGCTTTTCGGAGCCGATCAGCCCGTAAAAGTACAAATCATTGGTGAGTTGACTCTAGCTCAGCAAGTTTGTTGGTTAGCTCTTCGGGGAGAAGCTCGCGTGGCGCAAATGAGAACAGGTCGCCGAAGTGGCGAATGAGGCTGGGTTTTGCTTCGCTGAGAGCGACGCTGCGATGGAGGAGTTTTTCGAGCGAGGTGGCTTTGCGTTCGGCGATGCCGCAAGGAATGATGAGGTCGAAATATCGCAGATCGGTCGAAACATTGTAAGCAAAGCCGTGGGAAGTGACCCATCGGCTGATGTGCACGCCGATGGCGGCCAGTTTTTCTTCGGGTACGGTTTGCGCTTCGGAAGAGGTTTGCGCTGACCCGGAAGATGGATGAACCCAGATTCCTGTGCGGCCGGGGACGCGGAATGCCGTCAAACCGAAATCGGCCGAGGCATGAATCATGGCTTGTTCGAGGGTGCGGACATACCAGTGAACGTCGCGGCGGATCGCGCCGAGATCGATGATTGGATAGCCCACAATTTGCCCGGGACCGTGATAGGTAATGTCCCCGCCGCGATTCGTTCCGTGGAGCTCGACGCCCTTCTGACGGAGGACGTTTTCGCTGGCAAGAAGATTTTCGCGTTTCGCATTTCGCCCGAAAGTAATGACGTGCGGGTGTTCGCAGAGCAGCAGCACATCGGCGAGCGCTCCAGCTTTGCGGGCGGCGACAAGTCGTTCCTGCAACGCGAAGGCTTCCTCATAGGCGATAAGGCCGAGGTCGGTGGTAAGGAGAGGATTCATGCGCGATCTAGCCAAAAGAACCGCCCTGAAAACCGGCCACTACACGTTGATTTGCAGGCCGCGGACGGAAGCAAAAGCGTCGCCCATAGCTTCCCAGACTGTGGGATGCGCGTGGATCATGTGCATCATGTCGTCGATGGTGCCTTCGAGGTTCAGCACAGCGGCGGCTTCCGCGAGAATTTCCGTTGCGAGCGGCCCGATGATGTGGATGCCCAGGACTTCACCGTGCGTTTCGTCAGTAACGACCTTGATGAAGCCACCATGGTTGCCGAGAATCGTGGCCTTGCTGTTGCCGAGGAACGGAAATTTTCCGATCTTCACGGCGTAGCCTGCGTCACGCGCCTGTTTTTCCGTTAAGCCGATGGAGCCGATCTGCGGTTCACAATAGGTGGCGTTGGGAATGCGCGTCTTGAGGATCGGCTGGGTCGGCTTTCCCGCAATGTGGGTGACCGCAACGATTCCTTCCATCATCGCGGCGTGCGCCAATTGCGGCATGCCGGCAACGATGTCGCCGATGGCATACAGATTCGGTTCGTCCGTCTGCATCAATTCATTTACGTGAACGAAGCCGCGCTCCACCTTGGCCTTTGATTTTTCCAGGCCGCAATTGTCAGTCATAGCCTTGCGCCCGACGGCCAGCAATAGTTTTTCCGCCTGAAGCGTCTGCGCTTTGCCATCCTTATCCTTGAAGGAGACGGTGACGCCTTTGGCGTCGGTCTTCACGCCATCGACTTTGCAATTCGTCTGGATGTTGATGTTCTTTTTCTTGAAGCTTTTTTCCAGCTCCGCGGAAATCTCTTCGTCCTCCACGGGGACGACGCGCGGCAGTGCTTCAAGAATAGTGACTTCGGTGCCGAAGGAATTAAAGATGGAGGCAAATTCGACGCCAACCGCTCCTGCGCCGATTACGATCAGGGTTTTCGGGATCGCCGGCAATTCCAGGATGGAGCGATTGGTGACGATCATCTTGTGATCAGGTTCGATACCAGGAAGAGACTTGGCTTCTGAACCGCTGACCAGCAGGATGTTGCTGGCTTCAATGATGGAAGTTTTTCCGTCTTTTTCGACCGATACGCGGCCAGCCCCGTCGTATCTACCCCAGCCCTGCTGCCACTCCACTTTGTTTTTCTTGAAAAGGAATTCGATGCCTTTGGCGTGTTTGGCGACGATCTTGGATTTGCGCGCCAGAATATTGCCCCAGTTGATTTTCAGTCCTGAGACTTCGAAGCCAAGTTCGTTGGCATTCTTGAAGTGATCATAAACATCGGCGTGGTGCAGAAGGACTTTCGTGGGAATGCAACCGATGTGCAGGCAGGTCCCGCCGAGGAAGGGATCCTTTTCCACCACGACGGTTTTTAGTCCCAATTCGCCGGCGCGGATTGCCGCGACATAACCGCCCGGACCGCTCCCAATGATCGCTACGTCGTATTTCGCCACGCGTGCTCTCCCTTCCTAACGGTTGGTGGCCAAACTGACACTCAGCCACGCCGGTACCGCCGCATCCGCAAGCTTTCAGGCGACGGGTATTGATGCTCTGCCGGTTCAAAAAAGACTGGAAATATTTCCTGAAGACACAAAAGGCAGCCGGCCAAAAGAGAATTGTAGCAGCGGGCTCTGCGGCGCGGCAACTTAGGCCGGAAGCAAGTGAGTGCGAGCAAGAGCCGCTGGGCAGGACTAGGACCATAATTTCAAAAGGATCGCGGAAAATCAAAATCTGTGTCGACTCGGGCAGCATGTCTCCGCGCGCTGAGATAGCCTTCTTTTCTGCGGGCTCTATCTACTGGCACAGGCCGAAAAAGCAGCACCCGCCAGAAGATTCCCTGCAGGCCACCGTGCTGGCGGAGATGCCGCTGGCCACCTTTGGAGAAGCGTTGAGAACCCGAGCAGCTTCCGGCACCGATGTGAACCGCGCTACAGTGCGGCTAGATTCGGCAAGTATTTCTCCTCGAGAATCCTGCGGTGATGGCGGTCATGGCCAGCGATAATGTAGACGAGCGCCCGCGCAGAAACCGGGCTGTTGCTGGCGAACCCGCTTCGCTCGAGATCCTGCTCTTCCAGGGAGCGCGTTAGAACCAGCGTGGCACGGCGGACGGCCTCGAACTCCTCGGTGAGATCCGCCAGGCGGCGCGCGGAGAATCGCGCTTGCTTGATGTAATCATCCTGCTCAAAGCCAGGCAGCGGAGTCTTGTCACCGCGGGCGATGCGTAACAACCGGTAAGAAAAAATGCGCTCTGCGTCGGTCACGTGACCTAGAAGTTCCTTGATAGACCATTTCTCGGGCGCGTAGCGAAAATCGCCAGCCTTCTCGCCAAGCGGCTTCCATAAGCACTGCCAATCCGCAAGTTGGTTCTCAAGAATGTGCACCGGTTCGCCATCCGGCACTACGTCGATATACTTTTCATAGTAGGCAGCGTACTCATTCGATTGTGGGCGCTTCTGTGTCATGATGCGGTGCCTCCGCGAAAGGCGGGAAACATTGAGTATATCGCGGAGAGCAGGCTCGTGGAGATGCACGGGGGGATGAAGGAACGGCATGAACGGGCGGAATTTCAAACACATGCGAGTGGCTTTTCAAGGAGAGGCTGGGGCTTTTAGCGAAGCGGCGGCGGTGCAACTTCTTGGCGAGCGGATTCGGACGGTGGCGCGGGCAACGTTCGATGCCGCCTTCCGGGCCATCGCCGAGGATCAGGCCGACGCGCTGCTGGTGCCAGTGGAAAATACGCTTGCCGGTTCGGTGGTGCGCGTCTATGACTTATTACTGGAAAGCTATCTGGAAATGTGCGGCGAGACGATTTTGCCGATCGAGCACCACTTGATCGCACGGCCCGGAGCGCGATTCGAAGAGATTCGCGCGGTTGCTTCTCATCCGATGGCGCTGGCGCAGTGCGAGCGGTTTTTTCTGGAACATCCCGACATCAAGCGCGTGCCAGCTGAAGATACCGCGGGAAGCGTGCGGGAAATGATGGAACATGGCGACAAGGCCAGTGCGGCCATCGCGGGCCGACGGGCGGCGACGCATTACGGTGCGGCGATTCTTCGCGAAAGCATTCAGGACAATGCCGAGAACTTCACGCGATTTGTTCTTCTGCTGCCGCCAGAAGAGGCGCGAAGCTACCGGCCAGCCGATGCACGAAAAGTTTCGCTGGCGATGCGCCTGGCGCACCAACCCGGCGCGTTGCTGGCTTCGCTGGAACCCTTCGCAAAAAACAAAGTGAATTTGCTGAAAATCGAAAGCCGCCCAATTCACGGACAGCCTTGGGAATATCAGTTTTTTGTGGATGTGGAAGCAGAAGCTAAGGACCAACTGGAACAAGCACTCCGGGAAGTGCGCGCAGCGACTAGCGACCTACGAGTGCTGGGTTCGTATCAGGCAGCGCGTCGCACATAAGGATGAACACCCAGAGTTTCACAGTTTGAGGGAACTGGAGGCACGCCGAAGCGTGCCTAACGTTCCTCAAGCGTTTAGCAGTAGCTGCAGGCTTCGTCTCTACCGATGCCGCTGGACATATCATCTTTCATCCGGCGCAGGCGACGGCCGAGGCGCTCGGCAAGTTGATGACGCGCGCGCCACAATCTCGCCTTTAGGGTGTTTTCGGTGACGCCGAGTTTTTTTGCAGCTTCGCCGGTGGAATAGCCATGGACTTCGCGAAGCACAAATGCGGTGCGGAGTAGCGGCGAGAGTTCATCGAGATTTTCGTTGATGATCTCGCGAATCTCCGTGCCGGCATAGACCTGCTCGGGATTCGGACCATCGTCTGCGAATCGCTCGGAAGCGGGCAGTTCGTCTTCGTGCTGAGTTTCGTCCAACGAAATGGCCGGGCGAGCCTTAGCGCTGCGGCGCTTCATGAGCGCGGCATTGATCACGATGCGTGTGAGCCAGGTGGAAAACTGCGAGCGGCCCTCGAAGCGCTTCAGGTTGCGGTAGGCCGAAAGGAGGCCATCCTGCAGGGCATCTTCGGCGTCCTCGGCGTTTCCCAAAACGCGGAGCGCGGTCTGGAACAGTTGCCGCTGGTAGCGCCGAAACAGAGTTTCGATCGCTTGGGCGTCGCCGCGCTGACCGGCTCGGATCAGCTTGTCTTCGTTTAGTTTAGTGTTAAGTTGCGTTGCACCTATAACTTGTGTAGCCATTTTGTCCCCCAATTCTGCTCAGTAGACGAGTTTCGACGCGTAAAAGTTACAAAAATCGTTTAGTGCACGGGCACATTCCCGGACGGAGCCTTGGGCCTCTTCAACGTCAACAAAACCGGAATCACAATAAGGAAGACCACGCCGAGCATCTTGAAGTTGTCCACAAACGCGAGCATGGCGGCTTGTTTCTGCACCAGGGCGGCGATCATGCCCTGCGCCCGCACTGTGGCGTCGGTTGTGGAGTGGCCGGCCGACACCAGCACGGTCTTAAACCCGTTGAGCATATTGCGATATGCCGAACTGTAGACATTCACGTGTTCCATCAACTGGGACTCGTGAACCTGCGTGCGGCGCTCCAGCAACGTGGTGACCGTGGCGATGCCGACGCTGGCGCCAATGTTTCGCGCGAGATTGATGATGCCGGTGCCCATGTTAGTTTTTTCCTTGGGCACGAAAGCGAATGCGGCTACGTTAATTGGAATGAAGAGAAACGCCAGGCCGAAACTTTGCAACATGCGCCCAAGAACAGCGTGTTTGTAGTCCAGCGTCAGATTCCAGCCCGCCATAACAAACAGAGCGGTCGCGGACACGGTGCAGCCAAAGGTGATGAGATAGCGCGTGTCCACTTTCGAAACGAGAATGCCGACGACGGGCATCATCAGCATGATCACGGCACCACCGGGCGAGAGGGCTAGCCCCGCAAGTTCCGCAGTGTAGCCGAGAAGAGACTGCAACAATTGTGGGATCAACACGGTGCTGGAATAGAGGACGAAGCCTAGGAAAAACATCGCAATCGTGGCAATGGCAAAATTGCGATCTTTTAACATTCGGAGGTCTACAACCGGATTCTTTTCGCGGAACTCCCAAATGATTCCAGCGACCACGCCGATAACCATTGTGACCAGGAAGAAGCGAATGAACCCGGAAGCCAGCCAATCCTCGCGTTGGCCCTTGTCCAGGATGATCTGCATGCTGCCAAGGCCCAGGCTGATCAAGCCAATGCCGATGTAATCGATGCGAAAGCCCTCTTTCACCTTGGTGCGCTTCATGTACGGCGGATCGCTGACCAGGATGGAGGTGAGAAGAAGGGAAATGATGCCCACCGGAATGTTGATATAGAAAATCCAGCGCCAGGAGTAATTATCCGTGATCCAGCCGCCGAGCCATGGACCGATTGTGGGCGCGACAACGACGGCAATGCCGTACACCGCGAAGGCCATGCCGCGCTTGGCCAGCGGAAACGTATCATTCAGGATCGCTTGCTCACTGGGCTGCAATCCGCCGCCGCCCGCACCTTGCATAATGCGGAAAACAACGAGCATGCCCAGGCTAGGCGCCAGGCCGCAGAGGAAGGAACTCACCGTAAAGAGCGCGACGCACGACATATAGAAGCGCTTACGGCCGATGAGCGAAGAGAACCAACCGGAAAGCGGCAACACGATGGCGTTGGAAACCAGGTAGGAAGTGAGCACCCAGGTGGATTCGTCCGCACCGGCGGAAAGATTTCCCGCAATGTGCGGAAGCGCCACGTTGGCGATGGAGGTATCCAGCACTTCCATGAATGTTGCGAGCGTGACGGTGACCGCGATCACCCATGGGTTGATCGAGCCGTCCGGCATCCGTAACTTCGATGTAATTCTTTCCAGCATCAGTCTATGCGCTTGCCCTCAAAAATTCCTCGCGACTTAGTTGGTGATGACGGTTGCATCCACATTCATGCCGGGCCGCAGCACCGCCACGTCCGGCGGAATGGGCTCCAGCACAATCTTTACGGGAACACGCTGGACAACTTTCACGTAGTTGCCCGTGGCATTCTCCGGCGGCAGCAGGCTCACTACGGCGCCAGTCGCGCCAGCGATCGAATCCACGTGGCCGGGGAA
>Ga0209526_10003558_pt1 | contig 10610 bp, 7 predicted proteins | sample JacPinW_OM2H0_M1_FD_188566 | JGI IMG/M metagenome (GOLD analysis project Ga0209526, IMG submission 188566) | Forest soil microbial communities from Algoma, Ontario, Canada - Jack Pine, Ontario site 1_JW_OM2H0_M1 (SPAdes) (version 2) | ecosystem: Environmental > Terrestrial > Soil > Boreal... | reverse complement strand
CCTGTTCTCCATTTCCTCGGAGAGCGCCGGTCCCACCCGCAAGACCTGCCAGAGAAAGCCGCGCTGCATTTTCAGCGTGCGTCCGGCCATGATGTTGTCGAGCGCGGTCATTCCCTTGAACAGCGCAACGTTTTGAAATGTGCGGGCGATACCCCCAAGCGCGGCCTCGTAAGGACGCATGCGGGAGCGGGTCTGACCCTTGAATGTGATGCGGCCCCGCTGCGGCTGATAGAACCCGTTGATGACATTGAGCATCGACGTCTTGCCGGCGCCGTTGGGTCCGATAATGGCCCGGATCTCGCCTTTGCGGATATCGAACGAGACGCCGGTGACCGCTCTGACGCCGCCGAAAGCCAACGAGACGTCATCGACCGAGAGCAGCACTTCGCCCGCTGCGATCTGCTGCCTGGTCGGAGCTCTCACGCGGGCCCTCCCCCCAACGCGGTTATGCGGCCTTGTCCAGAACCGCAGATGCCGGGATCGGGCTCACATCGCGGATTTTCACGCGCGCGGACAGCACGCCCTTGCGGCCGTCCTCGAAAGTCACTTCGGTCGCGATGTCGGCCTCACTCGCCCCGCTATAGAGCGCAGTCAGGAGGGGCGCATAGCGCTCCGCAATAAACCTGCGGCGCACCTTCTGCGTCCGCGTGATTTCGCCGTCATCGGGATCGAGCTCCTTGTGCAGGATCAGGAAACGGCGGATCTGGGCGCCCGCCATCGCTGGCTCCTGCGCCAAGGACCGGTTCACTTCCGCGACATGTCCCGCGAGCATGGCATAGACCAGAGGATGTGCGGCGAGCTCCTGGTACGAGCCATAGACGACGTTGTTGCGCTCCGCCCAGCTGCCCACCGCGGTGAGATCGATGTTGAGCATGACGCAGACGAAGTCACGCTTGTCGCCGAAGGCGACCGCCTCGCGGATGTTGGGATAGAACTTGAGCTTGTTCTCGAGATATTTCGGCGCAAACAACGTGCCGTCGTTGAGCCGGCCCACGTCCTTGGCGCGATCGATGATCTTGAGGTGGCCGGTCTTGGCATCGATGATCCCGGCATCGCCGGTGCGCACCCAACCATCGGGTGTTTTGGTCTCGGCCGTCTTCTCAGGCTCCTTATAGTACCCCGCAAACACCCCCGGCGATCGAAACAGCACTTCACCGGTCTCCGCCACCTTGACGTCGACATCGATGTTCGGCTTACCGACGGTGTCGGCGTAGATTTCACCGTCAGGCTGGGCGGTAACGTAGACCGAGGCTTCCGTCTGCCCATAGAGTTGCTTGAGGTTGACGCCGATCGAGCGCCAGAACCGAAAGATTTCCGGGCCGATTGCTTCGCCGGCGGTGTAGGCGAGGCGAACACGGGAAACGCCGAGCCGGTTGCGCAGCGGTCCGTAAACGAGGAGGTCGCCGAGCCGATACATCAAGCGTGCATGCAGTGGGACTTTTTCGCCATTGAGAATTTTTTCACCCCAACGGCGCGCCAGCCCGATGAAATAGTTGAATGCTGCGCGTTTGAGCCGGCTTGCATCCTCCATCCGCACCATGGTCAGCGTGAGCAGGTTCTCGTAGGTGCGGGGAGGCGCGAAGGCATAGGTCGCCCCGATCTCGCGCCGGTTCTCCGCCACCGTTTCCGGGCTTTCCGGACAATTCACGCAGAACCCGGCCGTGAACGGCTGCGCATATGAAAACATGTGGTCGCCGACCCAGGCGAGCGGAAGATACGCGATCACGTCTTCCTGGGGACCGAGATCGTCGAAGCGATTTGCATTCACGGCCGAGACGATCAGATTCTCGAACGTCAACATGACGCCCTTGGGCTGCCCGGTCGTGCCCGAGGTATAGAGGATTACGGCGAGATCCGAGCCTTTGCCCTGGACGACGCTCGCCTCCCACCATTGCTTGCCGTCGGCTGCGAGGCGCTCGCGGCCGCGCTTCTGCACGTCGTCGATCCAGTTGAGGCGCGTGTGATCGTAATTACGCAGCCCTCGCGGCTCGTCGTAGATCACGTGCGACAGCCGCGCCAGCCGATCCGAGATCGAGAGGATCTTGTCGACCTGCTCCTGGTCCTCGACAACGGCAATCGTCACCTCGGCGTGATCGAGAATGAATGCCATCTCTTCCGCGACCGAGTCCGCATAGATCGGTACCGGCACGGCACCGAGCGATTGTGCGGCACACATCGACCAATAGAGGCGGGGCCGGTTGCCCCCGATAATGGCGAGCTTGTCGCCGCGCTTGAGGCCCAGCGCCGAGAGCCCCAAAGCGAGCGCGCGGACCTCTTCGTGCACCTGCGACCACGTCCAGGCACGCCAGATGCCGAGGTCCTTGTGCCGGTAGGCCGGGCGCTGCGCGAAGATTTGCGCGTTGCGGATCAGGAGCTTGGGAAACGTGTCTTCAGCCGTGCTCGGTGCCAAAGCAATCCTCCCGGTTCGCAGAAATAAGGTTTGTCTGGTGGTGCTCGTCTGCCTTTATCGGCAGTTCTTTGTCACTCCATAAGAAGATGGGCACGCCCCGGGGTCAAGCCGGGAATTCGTCTAATGCTTACTCCGCCGCCCGCAGGAGTGGCGCAGGGCCTGCGCGGAATTGCTCGAGCAGGGCCGCTTCGTCTGCCTTGGCCGCCTGCAAGTGTCGCATCTTGACGTGTCCGAAACCACGGATCTTCTCGGGGATGGAGGCGAGGCCGACGGCAACGGCATGGTTGTCGGCATTGAGCGCCGGGAGCACCTCCTCCAGCATCGCCGCATAGTCGCGCACGAGCTGGCGCTCGATGCGGCGCTCCTGCGTATAGCCGAAAGGATCGAACGGCGTGTCCCGCAGAAACTTGAATTTCGCGAGCCATTTGAACACGGAAAACATCCACGGACCGAACGTGAGCTTTCTGGGCTCGCCAGTCGATTTGTTCATCGGTGCCAGAAGCGGGGGAGCGAGGTGAACGTGGAAGCGAAGGTGCTCGCCCCCAAGCTCGTCCGCGACCTGGCGCATGAACGATCCGTCGGAATAGAGCCGCGCGACTTCGTATTCATCCTTGTAGGCCATCAACTTGAACAGATAGCGCGCGACCGCCTCGGCCAAACCAGTTCTGCCGGGAGCACGCTGGCCTTCCACGGTCCTCACCCGATCCACCCATTCGCGGTAGCGCCTGGCATAACGGGCATCCTGATACGATGTGAGAAATGCCGCCCTGCGCGCGACCATCTCATCGAGTGACTGCGAGAGCTGATGGGCATCACGCCGCTGATCGGGCGCGGGCGCGATCATGCTCTCGATCGCGCTCCAGTCGACGGCAGCACGCCGGCCCCACCGGAACGCTGCCTTGTTCATGTCCACCGCTTCGCCATTCAATTCGATCGCCTGCTCGATCGATGCGGCCGAAAGCGGCAAAGCTCCGAGCTGATACGCGTAGCCCACGAGGAATATATTTGTGCCCACGGTATTGCCGAACAGCGCCGTTGCCACCCGGCTCGCGTCAATGAAACGCGTCTTCTCGGCCCCGGCCTGCGCCGTGATCGCCCGTTTGAGCCGCTCGGTCGGCAGCGAGTAATCGGGGTTGCGCGTGAAATCGCCGGGCAAAAACTCGGCGACATTGATGACCATGGCGGTGGCGTCGTGTTTGACCGCCGCAAGCACCTTCTTGTTTCCTGCCACAACGATGTCGCCGCCGAGCACGAGGTCGGCTGCGCCGGCCGCAATGCGGATGGCGTGGATGTCCTCCGCCCGCTGCGCGATACGCATGTGGCTGTAAACGGCGCCGCCTTTTTGCGCGAGGCCGGCCATGTCGAGCACGCCCACGCCTTTGCCCTCGATGTGGGCCGCCATGCCGAGAATGCCGCCGATGGTGACTACCCCAGTGCCGCCGACGCCAGTCACGATGATGTCGTAGGTTTGCTTGATGGGCGGCAGTACCGGCTCGGGCAGCCCTGCTTCCCGGTTACCGCCGAGCGGGTCGGGGTGAGAGGCGGCCAGCGCCGTGCCCTGCTTGAGGGTCGCTCCCGCAACCGTAACAAATGAGGGGCAGAAGCCCTTCACGCAGGAAAAATCCTTGTTGCAGCTGGATTGATCGATCGTGCGTTTGCGGCCCCATTCGGTTTCCCGCGGCTGGACCGACACGCAATTGGACTTCACGCCGCAGTCGCCACAGCCTTCACACACGAGCTCGTTGATGATCACCCGTTTGGCCGGGTCGGGATAGCGTCCGCGTTTCCTCCGCCGGCGCTTCTCCGCGGCGCAGGTCTGGTCATAGATCAGGACGGTGACGCCACCAAACTTCGCAAGCTCCCGTTGCACCTCGATGAGATCGTCGCGGTGATGGATGGCAAAACCGCGCGGCCGGTCAGCCATTCGCGCGTATTTCGCAGGCTCATCGGTGACGATGACGACGCGCTTTGCTCCCTCCGCCGCTACCTGATGCGCAATTTGCGCGACGGTGAGGCCGCCGTCATTGGCCTGGCCGCCGGTCATGGCGACGGCGTCGTTGAACAGGATCTTGTAGGTGATGTTGATGCCGGCGGCGATCGCGGCGCGGATCGCCATGTATCCCGAGTGGTTGTAGGTGCCGTCGCCGAGATTCTGAAACACGTGCGGGCGGTTGCTGAACGGCGCTTCCCCGATCCAATTGGCGCCCTCGCCGCCCATCTGCGTATATCCGAGCGTCGAGCGGTCCATCCATTGCGCCATGTAGTGGCAGCCGATGCCGGCATAGGCCCGCATGCCCTCCGGCACCACGGTCGACGAATTGTGCGGGCAGCCCGAGCAGAAATAGGGCAGGCGCACGGCCACATCGGTCGTCTCGGCGAGCCTGCGTTGCGCTTCCTTGAGCTGTGCCACGCGCGCCGCGATCGCTTCGTTCGGCCCGACGCGCTGGAGGATGCGCTCGCCGATGCAGATTGCGATTTCATTGGGATCGAGCGCGCCCTTGACGGGGAACAGCCAGTTGCCCTGCTCGTCGCGTTTGCCGATGCAGACCGGCTGGTTGGCGCTGCCATAAAGCTCCTCGCGGACCTGAACCTCGATGAGCGAGCGCTTTTCCTCGACGACAATGATGAGCTCAAGACGATCGGCGAAGTTTGCCAGATCCTCGCGGCTGATCGGCCACGGGCAGGCGACCTTGAACAGGCGAATGCCGAGGTCGTTACATTTGACCTCATCGATGCCGAGCTCATCGAGCGCCTGGCGGACATCGAGATAGCTTTTGCCGACCGTGATGATGCCGATCTTCGGATTACGGCCGCCCGAAGTGATGTATTTGTTAAGCTTGTTCGCACGCACGAAGGCGAGCATGGCATCGCGCTTGTAATCGTGCAGCCGCGCTTCCTGGCCGAGTATGGTGTCGTGCAGTCGGATGTTGAGCCCACCCGGCGGCATCTCGAAATCAGCGGGAATGGCGATGTTCACGCGCTCGAGGCTGCCGTCGATCACCGCAGTTGATTCCACGGTCTCATGCATCGACTTGAGCGCGACCCAGGCACCGCAGAAGCGCGACATCGCCCAGCCGTAGAGGCCGTAATCGACAATCTCCTGAACACCTGCGGGGTTGAGGATTGGGATCATCACGTCGATGAAGTGATATTCGGATTGATGCGCCGTGGTGGAGGATTCGGCGGTGTGATCATCCCCCATAAGCGCGAGCACGCCCCCGTGCCTGGAGGTGCCGGCGAAATTGGCATGGCGGAAGACATCGCCGGTGCGGTCGACGCCCGGCCCCTTGCCGTACCAGAGGCCGAATACGCCGTCGAACCGCCCTTCGCCGCGCAGCTCGGCCTGCTGGGTGCCCCACAGCGCGGTCGCGGCGAGGTCCTCGTTGATGCCGGCTTGAAACCGGATGTCGTACGCATCGAGGTGCTTGCGTGCCCGGACGAACTGCTGGTCGAGGGTTCCCAGCGGGGAGCCGCGATAGCCGGTCACATAGCCCGCGGTGTTGAGGCCGGCGCGGCGGTCGCGCTCTTTCTGCATCAGGCACAGCCGCACCAGCGCTTGAAAGCCGGTCACGAAAATCCGGCTTTTCGTCAGGTCGTATTTATCGTCTAGAGTGACGTGGTTGAGCGCCATCGCGCCGCGGGCCTCCAACGCCAAGCCGCCAGGCGGAATCGCCGCCGGCGCACTTTACGCCGCAAGAGATATAGACGAAGCCACAGGCGGGCAATGGCGGGGCATGCCAGGGATTTGCGGAACGTTGTTCTCCTGGTGCGGGCAAGGCGCGCTGTACCGCACATTCGCGGTCAAGGTACCAATCGAACATGCATGGGCGGTGACTGAATTGACATACTGTCAAAATACCGATATGTCACGACATATGAACGAGCGAACGACCGTGCGTCTCCCTAAAGAGCTTTTAATGCGGGCCAAACGTAAGGCCGCCGCGGAAGGGCGCACGCTTACATCGCTGATCGAGGATGGCCTCAGGCTCCTGGTAAACAAAAGCAGGAAAGCAGAGAAGATGAAGCGGGTGATGCCGCCCGTTAGCAAGGCAACGGGCGGACCTATGCCGGGGATCGATCTCATCGACTTTTCGGCGTTGCAGGAGATAGACGATCTTGAATACGTCGAGCGCATGAAACGCTTCAAATGATTCTGCCGGACGTCAACGTCCTGATCTACGCCTTCCGTCACGACGTTCCGCAACATGCTCTCTCTCGTTCCTGGCTTAGGAGCGTGGTCTCGAGCGATGCCCGGTTCGGCATTTCTCCATTGGTGCTGAGCGCAGTGGTTCGCATCACTACCAATCCGCGCGCGTACAGGATGCCGAGCCCTATCCACGAGGCTTTTGCGTTTTGTGAAAGCCTGATCGGGCAGCCTCACTGCCAAATCGTTGAACCAGGTGAACGCCATTGGGAAATTTTCAAACGCCTCTGTCTGGAAACGGATATACAAGGCTCGCGGGTAAGTGACGCGTGGCTCGCGGCTCTCGCGATCGAGTGGGGTTGCGAGTGGATCACCTATGATCGTGATTACTCCCGCTTTGCCGGACTGAAGTGGCAGACGCCTGCCCTGACGAGCCATTGACGACGCTCACAGAGAGCCGTGAACGCCAGTCTAGGGCAATGCGTTTGCGGGCTTAAAACATTTACTCCCTACCCGGCAAGCTCTGCGCCACCGCCGGATTGTTGTAGCATTCGACCACGCAAGGCCAATCCTGGAAGACCCAATGCTTGTTGGTGTTCCGAAAGAGGTTAAGGACAGCGAATACCGGGTCGGTCTCGTCCCTTCGGCCGTGCGCGAGCTGATCGCGAACGGTCACCACGTCCTGGTCGAACGCGGCGCGGGACTGGGAGCAGGACTTGCCGATGCGGACTACGAGGCGGTCGGAGCGCAGATCGTCGAGGACGCAGATGACATCTTTGCGCGCGCCGAGCTGATCATCAAGGTCAAGGAGCCGATTGCCTGCGAGCGCAAAAAATTGCGATCGGGCCAGATGCTCTTTACCTATCTGCACCTCGCTGCCGACCCCGAGCAGACGAGGGATCTTCTCGCCTCCGGCGCCATCGCCATCGCCTATGAGACCGTGACGAGCGCGCAAGGCACGCTGCCCCTGTTGATGCCGATGTCGGAGGTTGCGGGGCGCATGGCGCCGCATGTGGGTGCGCGCTGCCTTGAAAAAGAGAACGGCGGGCGCGGGGTTCTGCTCGGCGGCGTGCCGGGCGTCCCGCCCGCTGACGTGGTCGTGCTCGGCGGCGGCGTTGCCGGCTCCCATGCCGCGCTCATTGCGGCCGGAATGGGGGCAACCGTAACCGTCATCGACCGCAATACCGAGGCCTTGCGCCGAATCTCCAATCAGCTCGGCACCCGCGTGCGCACCGTGTTCTCGACCGGCGACGCGATCTCCACGTTGTGCCGGCGCGCCGATCTGGTGATCGGATCGGTGCTCATTCCCGGCGCCGCGGCACCCAGGCTCATTACCGCCGAAACGGTCAAAGCAATGAAATCAGGCGCTGTCATTGTGGACATCGCCATCGATCAGGGCGGCTGCGCGGCAACATCGCGCCCGACCACGCATTCCGCACCCACCTATACTGTCGATGAAGTCGTGCATTATTGCGTGACCAATATGCCGGGGGCGGTCGCCCGCACCTCGACTTTTGCGCTCAACAACGTGACCCTGCCGTTTGTCCTGGCGCTCGCCGACAAGGGGGTTCGCCGCGCGTTGGGCGAGGACCCCCATCTGCGCAATGGCCTCAATGTGTACGAAGGAAGGCTCACGCAGCGCGCGGTGGCGCAGACCTTGAAGCTGCAGTTCACTCCGCCTGAAGCGGTATTGCGATTATGAAATGGAGCAGTGGTCGTCAGCGACCTTTCATCTTACGAAAATAAGTCCACTCCTCGACGACGCGGCCGTCGGGAAGCCGGCAAACACCGTACTCGCCGCGCGGCCCTTTGCGAATCTCACTCTTGCCGCCGCTCTTGACGCAAAACACCGAAGCGGGATTCGCAAGCGCCCAAGCTGTCTGCGGGCCAACTGCCAAGATGATCGCCAGGAAAACCGTAGCGGTTCGCATTGCGGTGCTGCAACGAATCTGCGGGCTATCGCGATGTGGTCTCGTCATTGCGGTTCAAGGCCCGCCTTGCTGGCGACCTCGCGGAAGCCGCGAATGTCGGACTCGATGACGTTACGGAACTCATCCGGGGTCGACAAATTGGCGATTGCGCCGATGCCCTCGAGCCGTTGGCGGATGTTTTCGCGCCGCAAGACCTCGTGCAGGGTATCATGCATCTTGCCGACGATCGGCGCCGGCGTGCCGGCCGGGAACAGCAGCCCATACCATCCGAGGAAACCAAACCCGGCAATGCCGCTTTCTGCGATTGTCGGGACAGCCATGATCGCCGGCCAGCGTTTGGGCGTCGCAACGGCAACGAGCCTCAGGTCGCCGGAGTCAACCTGGCCGCGGATGGCGTGATAGAGCTCGATCGTGAAGGCGGCATCGCCCCGCAGGAGTGCGCTCACGACTTCGCCTGTGGCGCGATAGGAGACCGCCTGCGCATTCATACCGGTGCGCTGGCGCAAGTCCTCCGCGATCAGATGCTGCGTCGAGCCGAGCCCCACGGTAGAATAGTTGAGCTTACCGGCGGATTTGTTCACATATTCGATAAGGCTCTTGAGATCGCTCGCCGGCGACGCCTTAGGCACGGCGAGCACAAAGCCCGAATTGGCGAAAACTCCGACCGGCGCAAAGTCATTCACGGGATCGTAGGGTACCTGCTTGATCGTGACGGCGGACACTGCGTGGGCCATGCTGACCGACAGCGCGGTGTAACCGTCTGCCGCTGCCTTCGCGACCATTCCGCCAGCGATGGTGCCGCCGGCGCCCAGCCGGTTCTCGACCACAAATTGCTGTCCCAGGGCCTCCGATAATCCATCCGCGACGACACGCGTGGCGACGTCGGTCCCACCGCCCGCGCCGAACCCGATGACAATGCGAACCGGCCTTGTAGGCCAGTCCTGAGCGGAAGCAAGCAGCACCTGCGTGCAGAAACATACGCTGCTGGCGAGGATCGTGAGTGCGCGCTCAATGGCCATGGTTCCTCCGATAACGCGCTTATGGTTGCGATGGCAACGGCCACTTTGTTGCAGAGAATAATCAACTTCCGCACGCAGGTCCGATTGCGATATGGTTTAACGAGGATGGCCTTACGTGGCGCGCAAACATCATTCCATAGTCGCTGAGCGAAATGCGACACGGGCTGAGTGCGAACTGAGTTGTTGAAAAGAACGCGAGCTCATTAGCATCGTTGGCGTGCGGCAGCAATGTCGCCGCTCGGCGCGGTGGCGTAATCAGAGGAGACAAATATGGAATTCGGCTACTTCACCTTAAGCGACAATCACTATACGAACAATTCCCGCGACGCCAATACTTTCGTGTCCGACATCCTGGCCGAGGCTCTCTATGCCGATCAGCTGGGTATGCATTCCGCCTGGATCGGCGAGCATCACTTCAACTCGCTCGGCGTGCTGTCCTGCCCCGAGATCGTGCTGTCCTTCATTGGCGCACGCACCAAGCACATTCGGCTTGCGCCCGCAGTCAGCGTGACGCCATTGCATCATCCCATTCGCGTCGCCGAGCAATGGGCCACGCTCGATCTCATCAGCAACGGGCGCGTCGATTTTGCTGCTGGCCGCGGCTATGACGGTCGGGAATACGCGCCCTTCCACGTTTCTTTCCAGGAAAATCAAAGCATTTTCGAGGAAGGCATCGAGGTGGTGCAGAAGCTGTGGGCCGCTCAAGGCCGCATCTCGCACAAGGGCAGGCATTACAGCTTCGATGACGTGCGAATAACGCCAAAGCCCGTGCAACAGCCGGTGCCGATCTATATCGGCTCGTTCTCCAAGCCTTCGATCGAGCTCGCCGCACGCCTTGGATGCGGGCTGATCGTTGCGCCTTTCGCCGCCGCTATGAGTTATGGCGGACTGAAACAGGTGGCCGATTTATACAATGAGACCTGCGCCAAGCATGGCCGAAAGCCCGGTCGGCTGATGTGCAGCTATTTCACCCATTTCTACGACACGCCGGAGCAAGAGCGAGCCCAAAGAACGCGCCAAATCCGCTATTACCGCGAATGCGCGATACCGGCACTGCCCAGCGATCCCAAAACGGCGCCACCGAGCTACGCTTATTTCGTCACTAT
>Ga0209526_10003557_pt1 | contig 10612 bp, 13 predicted proteins | sample JacPinW_OM2H0_M1_FD_188566 | JGI IMG/M metagenome (GOLD analysis project Ga0209526, IMG submission 188566) | Forest soil microbial communities from Algoma, Ontario, Canada - Jack Pine, Ontario site 1_JW_OM2H0_M1 (SPAdes) (version 2) | ecosystem: Environmental > Terrestrial > Soil > Boreal... | reverse complement strand
CGGAATTTTCGCGCGCATGTGCGAAAGCGGGCAAAACCGCGACCTGCGATATGTAGCCCAGCCCAACTACCGCGTATCTGACCTTTTTTTTCCGATTCGATCGGGTCGTGTCGCTCATTACGCCCCCCTCTTAAGCGACGGTATCAACTCGTTTCTATAAAGGCGATACAGTGAAGAACGTAATTTGGGTAAAGCGATTTGCGGATGAAGAATCAAAAAGATTCTATTCGCAGAGGGGAAACCGTTGCCATGTGTTCGCGCCGCCCGAGGTATGACATGTAGTCGCATCCGCGACGGCACAACCAGGACGGAAAGGAGGGGCTGTTCTCGTATCCGAGGGTAATTCCGAACAGCCCCCACAGGGGACAGGTTGGTGGGAAGTGGGATGCAGAGGGTGTGTGTGCATGAGCTTCATGTCTAGCAGCATAAAAAATATCGCCAGATCTTCCTATCAGCTGTGCCTGGTAATTTTCGCGGGGAACTTCCCGTACTCTCTGCAACGTGAAAGTTTGTAATCCGAAAACTATCGTCGTACAGCGAAACGTTCAGGAAAGGCACGACCCTCGTACTTGGTTGGGGATAGCCCGGGGTTCGTCCTCGGCAGGAATTAGAAAGGAGCAATCTTTTGAAGTGGCGTTCCAGCCTTTGAATGAGTTTGAAGTTTGGGTGCCACATCCTTGCGCATTTTGCAAGGGTGCGGTTCTTACAGTTTTTATAGGCGACCTTCCAACTCGATTTTGAAGTTCGGGTGGGAGGACCAGTGAATGATTTGAACTTCGGGTGACGGACATGGCAGTCCTACGCGAATTTCAAAACAAGGAGGCAGTCAAACGGACTACTGCCTACTGTGCGGCTGACTATGGCTTCAGGTGAGGCGTTGCCTTTTGCAGGGTCGCAACTAACGTATGTGCCTCTGGCGGAGCCTCCATCTTGTTTTCCTTAATGATCGTGGCCGCATCGGCTGACTTGCCGTAGAGGTCCCGGTTTGCATCATCGTCCGGCCGAAGTGTTGATCCCTCGAGCGATACGCCGGCGAACGCCCCGCGTGCGCGGGAATACGTCAGGATCTCCGAGCGCAAGTACGCGTCAGTATCCGCGGACGCAGTGCGTCCCTTTGGCCCGGCGGCAGCTGACGCATCCGCGCCAAGCTTGACTTTACTGTGCAACAGGCTCTCTACACCTCGATTATTGATTACAAGGAAGACAAAGTCTGTTGCTTCTCCACCGATTTGGAAACCAATACTGCCGCCTTCAAGCGCGTACATCGCGGGCGCGCCCCATGGGCCGGTAAAGTCTTTGCCGGTCCGGCAAATCATCACTCCACGGCCGTAGCTGCCGCCAACGATGAAAGCTGCTTTAACAACGGAGGGCATCACGATCACGCAGCGCGCTTTATCGAGCAGGTCCTGAGGAATATCGTCAGGAATGTTTAGAATTTCCTGCATCACTGCGCCTGCGTTTTGAAGCCGGTCCTTTACATCTTTTGCCTTGTCCGCCGGATTTTTTGCCGACGAAACCGAAACCAAAACAAATATCCCTGCCATTGCCAATATCGCTCGTTTCATACAAGTACCTCCTCAGGCTGCCTTAATTCTCCGCCCCCGTGGCAAAAAGTCCCATACCGCATGCGCCCTATCCTTCGCGGTGAAATGCTGTAAGAATGGCTGACTTTCCGGACGACCCTCCCATCAAGTGTTCACGGTATGGGAAGCCTATTATCTTTCCCTTAGGATAACTGTGGGCCTTACCTTAAATGATATCTCTGGAACGACCTAGGATCATTTGTGAAGCGCATTTTGGCCATCATCGCAACCGCGCTCTTGCTGGTCCTTCTCGCCATTTACGGACTCCGCTCCAGGCTCGATGGCGTCATCCGTGATCGCACTGAAAGAGTCCTGCGAACTCATTTTGATAGCCATGTCGAATTTTCAGATTTCGCGGTTTCTTTATTTCCTCGCATCCATGTCACGATCCTCGGGCTCGTCATGCGCCACAAAGGACGAACCGACATCCCGCCTTTGATCCAGATCCAGCAAGTCTCAATGTACGCCAACTTGCGAAGCCTCCTGCAAACCAAGCCTCGGATCGGCTTCGTTCAACTTTATGGACTGCAAATTCATACACCTCCCCGCGAGCCTGGCGGTGACCCGCTAATTCAACGAACGGATCAGGACCTCGCAAAGAAATACCCGGTACTGATTGACGAACTTCGCGCCGATGATGCCGCCATAATCGTTCTGCGGGCAGAGCCTGAAAAACCGCCTCGAACATTTCCGATACATTATCTTTCGCTCCGCGAACTCAGCTTCGACCGTCCTGCCAAGTTCCATGCGACATTGAGAAACGCGCTACCCACGGGCGATATCGACGCTACTGGTGAGTTTGGGCCGTGGCTGCCCGAGGTTCCCAGGGAAACACATGCAGCCGGACAATATACATTTCAGAATGCTGACCTTGGGACGCTGAAGGGAATCCAGGGGATGCTGACGTCCACAGGCAGCTTTAGCGGACCGCTCGATTATCTGGAAGTGGATGGAGTAACAGATACTCCGGATTTCAGCCTGCGAACGTCGGACCATCCGGTGGCCTTGCATACGGATTTCTCTTCAATTGTGGATGGCAGTAATGGCAACACATATCTCAAAAACGTGACAGCGCGGTTTCTTCATACAAACCTTGCGGTAAGCGGCAAAATTGTTGACGTGGGCCGCGACACGAAGGGCCGGACAATCGAACTGGACGCCGTGTCACAAGATGCCCGCGTGGAAGACTTGATTCGCCTTGCTACCAAGGGGAAAGAGCCGGTGATGACCGGTTCCGTCAATCTGAAAACAAGAATTGATATTCCAGAAGGAAGCGGTGACTTAATTGATCGCCTGAAAATAGCGGGACAATTCGGTATCGGTAAGGCCAAATTTACCAAGCCCGCCGTACAAGCGAAAATCGACACGTTGAGCCGCAAAGGTCAGGGACATCCCAAGGACATGAACATCAACGATGTGGTTTCCGAATTGAAAGGAAATTTCCGTGTGAGTGACGACGTTGCCCATTTTTCCAAACTGAATTTTGAGGTGCCCGGCGCATCTATAAATCTGGCCGGAACCTACAACCTCAACGACGCAGCGCTGGATTTTCACGGAAAGTTGATGCTCCAAGCAAAGCCGTCCCAAACCATGACCGGTGCGAAATCGTTCTTCCTAAAAGCAGTGGACCCTTTTTTCAAGGGAAAGGGCGCCGGCACGGTTCTGGCGATCAAAATTACGGGCACGAAAAATAATCCAGCGTTCGGACGCGATCGTGGCCACGCCTCCGATTAGTTAGACTAAAATGTTGATTAGCATGTTTCCGCAACCTTATTTGATTCTGTTACTCACCGCGGGCCTCAGCTTCCCCTCAGGGCGACCGCAACCACATCCTTACACGTAGCCGCAAATGCACTGATACGATGACGCGTGTGGGAGAGGTTGATCGACTCGATGTGCCTGCTCACTCGTGCGGTACAACCCTTGCGAACAGGCTCCGGTCCGTAGGCCTGTACCACGCAATCGCGCTCGGAAATCAATTCTGCTGTGACGAGACCTATAATTGTGCAAAGAGCGAGCATAAGGAAGGCTGCAACGTAGAACAGGAGCGACGAAATAACTTGGAGCATGACGTCCAACGCTGTAACGGAAAGCATCGAAGTCCTCCTAAACAAGAGTGGTGTTACTTCACGTACTTCGACACGTCGGACAATCCGTACCGTCAAAATCCGCCGCGGACTCGCCCGTGGAAGAAATATCCTCCGCTCCAGTTGAGCTGAGCACGCGCTTGGCTTTATTCACCCAATTTTTGTCATCACAATGCACGGACAGCAGGATGCCGCCGTTCTCGATGCGTCCTTGATATCGCTTGGCTTCATATTCAGGTATTTCTAACCCCACGAGTGCTCCTGCAAGGCCACCCACCGTGCCGCCGACTCCGATTCCCGCCAATGCGGCGACAATAGGGCCGGCGACGAGGAGAGACCCCAAGCCGGGAACTGCAATCGCCCCGGTTCCCGCCATCCAGCCAAGCGCTCCTCCGATAACTGCCCCCGAACCTGCGCCAGCGGCTGCGCCTTCCGGCGCTTTCGTGGCTTTCTCCGTTCCAAGATCTTTCGTCCCAGGATTCTCCTGAAGCAAGACTGAAATGTCCGTGTCCCGGAACCCGCCGATCTTCAAGGCGCTGACCGCGTATTCAACACTTGCGCGATGTGGATAAATTCCGAAGACCGCGATGTTTTTCCCAGTCATCGATTTGTCCTCTCGAGACATCATCATTTTCATTTCTCACCACCGTTCCGAGTAAGAGTGGAGCAATGCTTCTGCCAGATTGGGAACGAAATGCTAAATGGCTGCGAGCCAGACGATTGCGATCCGCTCTAAAGTGTTCTCTGGAGAATCTCTAAGGTGTTCGCTGGAGAATCCCAAAACGGTAAATTTTACTCATGAACGTAGTGACAGTTGAAATGCGGACGTGAATTTCAAACGAGGAGACGCAGTAATTCGCGAAATTCAGTGCCACATAGGGTGAGTACAGGATTATCCCGACTGGAACTACAGTATTGAGCGCATGGATTCTACTCCATCGCTCTTGATAGGGTTTCTGACTTGGGGCCTACCGGTTTGAGCCCCTGAGAGTAACAAGTGCGCCACTATTACTTTTTATATATTTTTTATAGCTCAACCGGGTGACAGTCAGTCCTTCAGCACCCTGATCGAATCTCATCTGGCCCGAATTTATGCCGCAGCCACGTGAGCTAGGCAACTGGAGATATGCTACCTCCACTGCAACAAGCGTGAGGAGATTGGGGAAATGATGAAAAACCTGCGAATCTTGATTGCGGACGATCACGACTTGATGCGCCGGGGACTTAAAGCTCTAATCGAATCGCACCCCGGCTGGCAAGTTTGTGACGAGGCCCATACTGGACGCGAGGCCATCGAAAAAGCGGAGCAGACAAAACCGGATATTGTGATCCTCGATATTTCCATGCCGGAGCTGAATGGCGTAGAGGCCGCCAGAAGCATACTCAAAGCTTCGCCCAGTACGGAAATCCTGATTCTATCGATGCATTATTCGGACCAATTAATTCGAGAAATTCTTAAGGCTGGCGTTCATGGATATATCATGAAGTCTGACTCCGACCGCGATCTTGTCGCCGCCGTCGAAAAATTGGGAAATCACAAGCCATTTTTCACTTCCAAGGCGACGGAGGTGATGTTGACGAATTTCAACCATTCCGGTTCTCAACCCGATTTTGAAAACTTGTCTGTCAATCGGCTGACGGCCCGGGAACGTGAAATTGTTCAATTGCTCTCGGAGGGCAGAAGCAGCAAGGAAGCGGCATCGCTTCTTGGAATCAGTGTGAAGACCGCCGAAACTCATCGCGCCAACATCATGCGGAAATTGGAGATCCACTCCGTAAGTGAACTCGTGCGCTACGCGGTTCGCAACCAAATCATCGAAGCTTAAAAGAGTAGGTTCCATCTCCCATCCCAGTTTTGTTCCTGCATTTTGTAGCTCGCCTCTTTAGAGGCGAGGGTTTGTTTGCTAGTGGCAAGGAAAATCCCCGCGTCTGAAGACGCGGGCTACAGCAACTACCACTACCAGACGGGTTATAAGCCGTTGTAGACCAGCACGATCCACCCGGGAACGGACACCAACAATTTGGCCCGCCAGACCGCGGCTAACCGCGACCCGGCGGGCCCAAACACAACAAAAGGGATGGACAAAAATTGCAAGGCCCGATGCAAACGCACGGACAGATCAGCCCTAGAAACGAAGCTGAGGGCCGAAAGTAACCTTCCAGCTGTGATGCGCTCCGTTCGAGAAAATAATCTCGTCGCCAACATCGGCTCGCAGTCCGATGGGGCCAAGATATGCTACGACTCCGCCTCCCGGATAAAGAGCCGCGCTCACGTTATCCGTTCGGAGGTTGTCGATACTGCTCGTAAAACCGGAGAAGGAAGCAGGTCGAGGATCGAAACGGAAATTTGTGAAGCCGCCTTTTACGGTGACGAAAACGCGAACGGGTCCCGAGGTCTGAATCTTTGGACCGAACAGCCCATGAAGGACTTTTATGTTGGAATTCTGCGTGGTGATCGAGCCATTTCCGTTGTTAAAAGTTTCGGTGAACGCACGGCTGAAATCGTAAGCCATTTCCGCCTCGATCTGCACGTGCGATGCAACGTTAAACGCGGCCCGTCCGCCCAGTCCGACGAAATTGGATTTAGTCTGCTCCAGCCTAAAGTAGTCCACGAATGCGCCGACCTCTCCATGGTCGTGGTCTTGGGCGCGCGCGACTGGAGTAAAAGCAAAGCTGATGGTGGCGACTGCGATCAAAAGTGTTATGCGTTTCATTGTGTTCTCCCCCTGATTCAAATTAGAGTGGCCGTTCAACGAAAAGCCACTTCCTTTCCCCAACCCCTGTAAGTGTCGCTAAGAATTTCCACCTTGTTTTCGCGGACGCGCCATCCATGCGTGAAATCGAGCAGTGGCGGTGAAGCATCTACCGTCATTTCGGGATCTGTGGGCATAGTCTCGCCGCGGCTGCCACGAGCATTCCAGATTTTTCTCGCTATTTCGCCGGTTTGAGATTCCGCGTTCATTTTTGGCCGCATCCACGGTTTCGACTCTAAAAGAGCGTGGGCGATCCATCCATCGGGACAATGCTGTAACTCTGGAGAGAATTCTGTGTACTAGATTGTCTCTCGCGCCGTACGCGCGCCTCCCCTCGGCGATACAGGGGCCCATGCGAATGGAAGCGGACGAGCCATATTCACGGCATGAAATGAACCGCGGGAAACTTGAGCGGGATTGCGCTTATTTACATATCCTGATTTGCATCGGGCACTGCGATGCCAAGCGCGGTCGCCAGATCGATCTGGTGCTCCTGTTCCTGCATCAAGATTTCACGAATGTGTTCCGCCATCGCGAATTCCCGCAGACTTTCGCATTGGCGGATTCGCATTCGGTAATTTCGGATCGTCTCGGTTTCGTTCTCAAGATCGAAGCGGAGCATTTCCTTGGCTTTTTCCGAAGTGCGGACTTCGCGAGGCTGAACCGTGGGCATTCCGCCGAGATAGTCAATTTGTTTGGAAATCGTGAGGGCGTGCGCGAGTTCTTCCTGTGCGTGTTTTTCCAGCTCGGCCGCGATACTCATGTACTCGGCGCCCTTCAGGACCTGTGAGTAAACTACATAGGAAATGATTGCCTGGTATTCGCGTGCCAGGTCCTCGTTCAGCAACTCAACCAGCCTTTCACGGGATACCTCGGCTTCAATGCTCGGTTTTGCGTTGGCGACGGCCATGAGTCTCCTTTTCAAATTAGAGGGGCGAAACGCCGGGGACCAGGTCAGGCGCTTCGCCCGAAATACTGTCAGTCCTCTACCTGCCGTGGCCCGCTCGTCGCGACTTTTCTTGTACTCGGCCCTCTTCCCGGCCTTCTTTTCTTGCTTCTTCCCGGTCTTCCGCCTGCAGAGTCTTCACGAATTCGTCCGCCTGCTGTTCTGCGGCATCCTTCGCGACCCCATAACGATGCTGAATCCTTCCGACCAGTTGTTGACGCTTACCGTCGATGACGTCGATATCATCGTCGGTAAGTTTGCCCCACTTTTCCTTGACCTTGCCTTTGTATTGTTTCCATTTTCCCTCAACTTGATCCCAGTTCATGACCTTCCTCCTTGAATATTTGCCGCAACTTCCGGCTGATTCACAACAGACGCAACCGTTGAATTGAGCTCTTCGCTTCTGGGCACGGCACGCCTAAACGGCCTCTAAGAGACCACTTTTAGCAGGGTATTCGGAATACGGCATACCCTTGACTCTTGTGAGGAGAACTAGGTAGAGAGTCGAAATCACACAAGTTTGCTGCCGCATACAAGATTGCCACTTACCTTGATACCGAATTGGCCCGATTTATTTGTTGGTACTCAGCCTTTTAGCATTGCCATGGCCCTCGTTCCTAGTAACTGGCAAGGACTGGCCCAGATACCGAATGCAAACGAGAATGTTACGCGGATGTTACCGCTGATCCGCAACAGGAGGAAAACAATGCCTGGAAAAAAGCATTTGCGTGGAGTGAGTGACAAGGAGCAAAGGGAGTACGAACATATCAAGGAGAGCGCCGAAAAATCGGGACGCTACGGCAAGCGGGCTGCCGAAGTGGCCGCGCGCACCGTAATGAAACAGCATAAAGAGAAAGGGCACGCTAAAGGGCATTAATTTGGCGCGCCGATAACGCATAATCTCGCGAGCCGGGATTTCTTTAACGACTGTTGGAAGACGATTCGCCCGGCACAGCGCAGATTCTTTCGCCGTGCGCATCCCTGTGTTCATGAAAGAGTTTCGCTGTGACGAAAAAGTGCAAAGCAGATAACGGCGCTCGTGCTCCGATTGAACTCAAGACATCTCGAGCCAAAGCGATTCTCTGGAAGCTGGGACCGGGATTGATTACCGGAGCTGCGGACGACGATCCGAGCGGAATTGCGACCTATTCTCAAGTGGGAGCGCAGTTCGGCTATGGGATGCTTTGGACCATGCTCTTTTCTTTCCCGCTGATGGCGGCGATTCAGGAAATTAGCGCGCGAATCGGACGCGTGAGTGGAGTTGGAATCGCAGGCAACGTGCGCCTGCATTTTCCAAAGCCTTATCTGTTCCTTATTGTTTTCCTGCTCCTGGTGGCCAACATATTCAATCTGGGAGCGGACATTGGCGCAATGGGCGCAGCAATGAAGCTGCTATTACCCGGTCCTTTGAGCCTCTACATCGTCATCTTCGGCTGTATTTGTATGGGGTTGCAGATTTTTGTCCCCTATTCGCGTTATGTGAAATATCTCAAGTGGTTGACTGTGGCGCTCTTCGCATATGTTTTGACGGCTATCTTCCTCCACGAGCCCAGTTGGAAGGCGATTCGTGCGACATTCTTGCCTTCTCTCTCGCTTCGCGGCGGATATCTCACGGCTCTTATCGCGATTCTCGGAACGACGATCAGCCCTTACTTGTTCTTCTGGCAGGCATCCCAGGAAGTCGAAGAAGTCACCCTCAATGCGCATGAAAAACCTCTCAAGAAGGCTCCTCTACAGGCGCCCGAGCAATTGCAGCGAATCAAGTTCGACACCTATCTGGGAATGTTCTTCTCCAACATCGTGGCGTTTTTCATTATCCTCACCACGGCCGCGACTCTCCACGCTCACGGCATCACCGAAATTCAGACCGCCGACCAGGCCGCTCTCGCCTTGGAACCTCTCGCCGGCCGATTCGCTTTTACTTTATTCGCTGTTGGCATTGTGGGAACCGGTCTGCTCGCCGTTCCTGTCCTCGCAGGTTCGGCAGCCTATGGAGTGAGCGAAACGTTTCAGTGGGCCGCAAGTTTGGAGAAAAAACCAAAGCGTGCGATCCGCTTCTACGCGACAATCGGAATCGCCACGCTTGTCGGTCTTCTCCTCAATTTCTTGCATATGAATCCGATCAAGGCGCTCTTCTGGTCGGCGGTCGTCAATGGCGTTGTGGCGGGTCCAGTGATGGTGTTCATGATGCTTCTCGGACGAAATCCTAAAGTGATGGGCGAATTTACGCTTCCTGCTTACCTTTGGTTTGCCGGATGGCTGACTACCGCTGTAATGATCCTTGCCTCGATTGGCATGATCGCGATGATGCGTTCCTGAAGATGATGCGTTCCTGAAGATGATGCGTTCCTGAAGATGATGCGTTCCTGAAAGCTTCGGACCGCAAACTACTCCGCTCATTCCCCTCATGGTTTCTGGAGCGCACTTAAGTTTTGTCCTTACAACCAGCTGGGAACCTACAGGCAATTCCGTCGATGCATACCCGAATAAACGTATTGTGAGATTCCTGTACCGAGACTACAAATGCGCCGATGCAGGAAGAACTCGCCCTGGGAGTAATCTCTTAGGGTAAATGGCATCGAGGAGGCTCTATGTTGCGATGGGCCGTTATATTTTTCGTCGTGGCGCTGATCGCTGCGGCTTTCGGGTTTCTAGGAATCGCCGCCGCGGCGGTAGACGTTGCGAGAGTGTTGTTCTATATCTTTCTCGTTCTATTCTTGATTTCCTTGGTCGGTGGCTTGGTCCGTCGGAACGCCTGAACCCGTGACAAGAATCGCTTGAATGTCCGCTCGTCGAAACAAGTTGACGAAAACTAAGGGGGAGTCATGAAAAGTTCAGCGATCGTTGGGATCGTATTGATCATCCTTGGCGTCGTCGCTCTCGCGTATCAAGGAATTACTTACACCACCCACAAGAAGGTGTTGGATCTTGGTCCAATTCAGGCCACAAAGGAAGAGCATAAGACTATACCTCTGCCTCCCATAGTGGGTGGATTAGCATTGCTTGGCGGCGTAGCTCTTCTCGTAACCGGAAACAAAAACGCATAGACTGGTGTGCTGGGGAACGGGCCGGGCAAGACCGGCCCTAAAATGCGGCGAGCGGCCAATGGCTGCTCGCATTCACCGGCGTCTTCTTGCCCCTGCTAGACGGCGCCGCGTACCTGCAATTCTGGGACAATCACTGATCCTTGTTGGCGCATCGATCGTGTATATGCTCCCATCGCCGACCGCAGCATTCGTTCCA
>Ga0209526_10003556_pt1 | contig 10612 bp, 7 predicted proteins | sample JacPinW_OM2H0_M1_FD_188566 | JGI IMG/M metagenome (GOLD analysis project Ga0209526, IMG submission 188566) | Forest soil microbial communities from Algoma, Ontario, Canada - Jack Pine, Ontario site 1_JW_OM2H0_M1 (SPAdes) (version 2) | ecosystem: Environmental > Terrestrial > Soil > Boreal... | reverse complement strand
GCGGCGTTCGTGTACGGCCGCGCCATGGTCGAATCCGGCGTCGTGGTCGCGACCGCGCGCATCCTGCGCCGGGTCTGGCAGATCTATGTCGCCCACGTCTTCCTGTTCACGATCTTCCTTGCGGAAATTTCCTATGTCGCGACCAGCTTCGAGAACCCGCTCTATACCGAAGAAATGGGCATCATGGATTTCCTCAAGCAGCCGGACGTCACCATCGTCCAGGCGCTGCTGTTGCGATTTCGTCCCGTCAACATGGACGTGCTGCCGCTCTATATCGTGCTGATGCTGTTCCTTCCCGTCATCCTGTGGCTGATGAAGTGGAAGACCGATCTCACGCTTGGGCTCTCGGTCGCGCTCTATGCGCTGACCTGGCATTTCGACTGGTATCTGTCGGCCTATCCCAACGGCTACTGGGCCTTCAATCCGCTGGCCTGGCAATTGCTGTTCGTGTTCGGGGCGTGGTGCGCGCTCGGCGGCGCCCGGCGCATGACGCGGATTCTGTCCTCGCCGGTGACGCTGTGGATTTCGGCCGCCTATCTGTTCTTCGCGTTCTGCGTGACCATGACCTGGTATTTCCCGCAGCTCAATCATCTGATGCCGCGCTGGGTCGAGCAGTGGATGTATCCGATCGACAAGACCGATCTCGATGTGCTGCGCTTTGCGCATTTCCTGGCGCTGGCGGCGATCACGGTGCGCTTTTTGCCGAAGGATTGGCCGGGCCTGAGATCGCCCTGGCTGCGGCCGCTGATCCTGTGCGGCCAGCATTCGCTCGAGATTTTCTGCCTCGGCGTGTTCCTCGCGTTTGCCGGGCACTTCGTGCTGGCCGAGATCTCCGGCGGTGCTGCGCTGCACGCTCTGGTCAGCGTCTGCGGAATCGTCATCATGTCAGGCATGGCCTGGGTGATTTCGTGGTACAAGCAGGTCGCCGACAAGAATGCCTCGCGCAAGGGCAGCCTCGGCAACGCGGATATGGCTGGAGGGAGTTTATGAGGTCGCGGGGTTGCCTCGCCCTGATGGTGCTGACCGGCTGTTTGGCCGCGACGCCGCTCCATGCCGAGGACAATCCGCATGCCGCGGACAATCCCCAGACCTGCGACGTGCCTGCCTATCTTTTGTCCACCGAGAGCCCGTTGCCGAAGGTAGCCGACGCCGTCAAGGAAGGCCGGGCGCTGAACGTCCTGGTGGTCGGCAGTCGCTCCTCGACCGTCGGCACTTCGGAAGCAAGCGCCTATCCGGCCCGGCTGCAGGCCATGCTGAAGGAGAAGCTGCCGTCGACGACCGTCAACGTATCCGTAGAACTACAGGTCAAGAAGACCGCCGAGGAGGCGGCAAGCGGCTTTGTTAAGCTTGTCGAGGACAAAAAGCCTACTTTGGTTATCTGGCAGACCGGCACGGTCGATGCTATGCGATCGGTCGATCCCGACGAATTTCGCAGTGCTATCGATGAGGGTGTTGCTGCGCTGCAAAAGGCGGGAGTCGACGTGGTCTTGATGAATCTGCAATATAGTCCGCGGACGGAGACGATGATTTCCGTGCCGCCTTATCTGGATAATATGCGCGTGGTGGCGCAGGAGCATGACGTTCCGTTGTTCGACCGCTTCGCCATCATGCATCAATGGAATGACCAGGGAGATTTCGATCTGTTCAGCGCGTCGCACGGCATCGAGCTTGCCAAACGCGTTCACGATTGCCTCGGCCGCGCGCTGTCGACATTTGTCATCGACGCCGCCCATATCGGCCCGGCCCAGCAGAACTAAGGGATTTTGCGTTGATGAATTCGCGACGGACCAATAGTCCTTTTGGCCCTTTTTCATCCATGACATCGCTGGCGGCATCCGCGCTCGCGGCGCTGGTGCTGCTCGCGCCGGTTTCGAGCTTGCCGGCGCGCGCGCAAGCCGCCGCCCAGGCCGCCCCAACCGCCGCGCCATCGCTCCAAACGACGGCGCCATCCGACACCAGGCCATCTGACACCAAGACAACCGCAGCACAGCCCTCGGCCACGACGGGTACCGCGTCCGCTGCCCCGGCCGGTGCGGCGGAGCAAAAAGGCCTCACCGCGAAAGCGGTCGACAAGGTCAAGCAGGTCGCGAAATCGGCCAGCGACATTTTCAGCCGCGTGCCTTGCCTGCCGCCGAAGGGCGGCGTCCAACCGTTGGGGTCGCTGCCGCATGTCGCGAGCAAGCTCGCGTCCGGCCAGCCGGTCGTGATCATCGCCTTCGGCTCCTCCTCGACAAACGGTTTTGGCTCGACTTCTCCCGAATTCACCTATCCGAACCGGCTCGCCGCCCAACTGCGCCGGCAATATCCGACCGCCGACATCACCGTCATCACGCGCGGCAAGGGCGGCGATGACGCGCCGGAAATGATGAAACGGTTGCAGGCAGAGGTGATCGACATGCATCCGGATCTCGTGATCTGGCAGGTCGGCACCAATGCCGTGCTGCGCAACCTCGATCCGTCGGAGACCGCGAAACTCGTGGAAGACGGCGTCGCGCGCATTCAGGCCGCAGCCAGCGATGTCGTGCTGGTCGATCCGCAATATTCGCCGCGGATCACCGAGCGCGGCGAGAGCGCAAGCCAGATGGTGAAACTGCTCCGCAGCGTCGCCGCGCTGCGTCATGTCGGCATTTTCCCGCGCTTCGAGGTGATGCGCGACTGGCATGAGAAGCAGGCGATCCCGATCGACGATTTCGTAATCGCCGACGGGCTGCACATGAACGACTGGGGCTATGCCTGCTTCGCGCAATTGCTCGGCGACGACATCATCAAGTCGGTCGGCCAGATCAAGCTCGGCGTCAATGTGCCGGCCGCGGTGCTGACCTATCGGCCGATGTGATTTGAGCGAATGGCGAATAGCGAGTGGCGAGTAGAATCTGCACTATTCGCCACTCCCTATTCGCTACTCGCCATCTGGCCTCACGCCTTTTCCAGCGCCGCATCAAGATCCTCGATCAGGTCGTCGGCATGCTCCAGCCCGGCCGAGAAGCGGATAAAGCCTTCGCTGATGCCGAGCTCGGCGCGCGCCTCTACCGTCAAACGCTGATGCGTCGTGGTGGCGGGATGGGTGACGAGGCTCTTGGCGTCGCCAAGATTATTGGAGATCCGCGAGATCTTCAAGCCATTGAGAAAGCGGAACGCCGCGGCCTTGCCGCCCTTGACCTCGAAGCCGACCAGCGTCGAGCCGGCGCGCATCTGCTTCTTGACCAGATCAGCCTGCGGATGATCGGCGCGGCCGGGATAGCTCAGGCGCGAAATCTTGCGATGTTTCGCGAGCGCGTCCGCCACCTTGGCGGCAGTCTCGGTCTGCGCGCGCACGCGCACCGCCAGCGTCTCCAGCCCCTTGAGCAGCACCCAGGCGTTGAACGGCGACAGCGAGGGGCCGGTCTGGCGCATGAAATTATGCAGGTGCTCGGCGATGAACGCTTCAGTGCCGAGGATCATGCCGCCGAGGCAACGGCCCTGGCCGTCGATATGCTTGGTTGCGGAATACACCACGACGTCGGCGCCAAGCGTAAGCGGGCTCTGCCACAGCGGGGTCGCGAACACATTGTCGACGATCAGCCGCGCGCCGCCTTGATGCGCGATCTCGGCGATGGCGGAGATATCCAGCACGTCGAGCGTGGGATTGGTCGGGCTTTCAAGGAAGCAGCTCCTGGTGTTGGGCCGCATCGCGCGCTTCCACTGGTCGAGATCGAGACCGTCGACCAGGGTGGAGGCGATGCCGTAACGCGGCAGCAGATCTTCCACCACATAGCGGCAGGAGCCGAACATCGCCTTGGAGGCCACGACATGATCGCCGGCCTTCAGCGGGGCGAGCACCGCGGTCGTTACCGCGGCCATGCCGGTTGCGGTCGAGCGGCCGGCTTCGGCGCCTTCGAGCTCGATCATCCGCCGCTCGAACATCGAAATCGTCGGATTGGAGTAGCGCGAATAGATGTAGCCGGGGTCTTCGCCCTTGAACCGCGCCTCGCATTGCTCGGCGCTGTCGTAGACATAGCCTTGGGTGAGAAACAGCGCCTCGGACGTTTCGCCGAATTCCGAGCGGATCGTCCCGGAATGGACCAGCCGGGTTTCGGGACGATAGCGGGCGGTTGGCGAAGCCGGCGTAGACTTGGACGCAGTAGACATGTGACCTCCGTCGTGACCACATTCAAAATGGCCACAAAAAAACCGGCCTGGAAAAATTCCACAGGCCGGGATCACACTGTCCCCGGCCTGTTTAGCGACTTATTTTACGTGGCTGCAAGCCGGCCGGCTCAAATCACCACGGGATAAGTCATGCTCTTATTCCGCCCTGCCCTTTCCGTCAAGGCGGGCTTCGGATAACCGGTAAAAGGCTTAGTTTTGGGGTTTGGATGACATCGGGGCCACCGCCCAGGGACCATAGCGTGTCGTTTTCGCTTCCTACCCACGCCAACGGCATTTTGCCGGATCGCATGATCGCGGCGATGGCGGACGACGGCCTGATCCTGCCGGCCTATCCGTTCGTCGAAAGCCAGATCCAGCCGGCGAGCCTCGATCTGCGCCTTTCCGACATCGCCTATCGGGTGCGCGCGAGTTTCCTGCCCGGCCCCGGCGCGACGGTGGCCGAGCGGATCGACGAATTGAAGCTGCACGAGATCAGCCTTTCCGATGGCGCGGTGCTGGAGACCAACTGCGTCTACATCGTGCCGCTGCTCGAGAGCCTCGCGCTGCCGCCGAAAATCGTCGCCGCCGCCAACCCGAAAAGTTCGACCGGGCGGCTCGATGTGTTCACCCGCGTGATTGCCGACGGCACCCGCCGTTTCGACATGATCGGCGCGGGCTATCACGGCCCGCTCTATGCCGAGATCAGCCCGAAGACATTTCCCGTGCTGCTGCGCGAGGGATCGCGGCTCTCACAAGTGCGCTTCCGCACCGGTGAAGCCATTCTCGATCCCGATGAACTCGAGGCGCTGCATGCAGCCGAGCGTCTGGTCGATAGCGACAAGGCAGATTTGACCGGCGGCGTGGCGCTCTCCGTCGATCTTTCCGGCACGAGCACAAAAGGCTTTGTCGGCTACCGCGCCAAGCGCCACACCGGCGTGGTCGATGTCGACCGCCGTGGCGGCTATGCTGTCGATGAATTCTGGGAGGCGATCCCGTCGCGGGGCGACGGCAGCCTCATCCTCGATCCCGGCGAGTTTTACATTCTCGCTTCCAAGGAGGCGGTGCAGGTGCCGCCGGACTACGCCGCCGAGATGGTACCGTTCGATCCCCTGGTCGGCGAATTCCGCGTGCATTATGCCGGCTTCTTCGATCCCGGTTTTGGTTATGCCGGCGCCGGCGGGCAAGGCTCCCGTGCGGTGTTGGAAGTGCGCTCGCGCGAGGTGCCGTTCATCCTCGAGCACGGCCAGATCGTCGGCCGGCTGGTGTACGAGAAAATGCTGGCGCGCCCCGCTGCGCTGTACGGCCAGCGCATCGGCTCCAACTATCAGGCGCAAGGCCTGAAACTCTCAAAACACTTTCGGGTGTGAGGGGAGCGATGCGGTGGGCGCGCCTCGCTGTCGGTTCGCTGGTCGCGATCGCACTTGTCTCGGCCGCCGGCGCGCAGACGGCGTCGCCAGGGCAAGCGGTGACGGCGGCGCAGATGGCCGAGTACCGCGCCAGGCTCGCCGAATATAACGCCGCGCGGGCTGCGTACCAGGGGCGTGCCACGCCCTATTGGGCGGCGATCAAGGAAAAGCGCTCCGCGCGATACGCCAAGCGGCGGGCGCGTCGGGAGATCGCGCTCGACGATTATGTGCTGACCCAGCCGCCCGACTATACCGGGCCCAGGAAGCCGATCGATCCCTCACAGCCGACGGCCCATGCCGTCCCGGTGGTCGCCGACTTCCTGCGGCATGCCGCCGAGCAATTCGAGTTCGTGCCGGAGAGGCCTGCGAGCGAGATCGAGTTCAAGAAGGTTTACGCGCGCGTTGCGTCTGCCGTCGGATTGACCAAGGATCAAGCCGTCCGGGTCTATGGTTTCGAGGCCACCGGCAACGGAAAGTACGACGTCCAGGCCGGTTTAGAGTTCGACAAACCGGGCGCGATGGCGATCACGACCGCGCTCGGCTATAACCAGCTGTTGTCGACCAACAGCGTCGAATTGCTTGCCGAGCAAGGACGGCAATTTGTCGAGACGCTGAAGAGCCGCGCGGCCGAACTTTCGAGCGTGAAAAAGGCCGCGCTCGAGAAGAAGATCGCGATCCTGCAAAAGATGGTCGCCTTCTCGCGGTCGGTGCGCGACGACTGGAATCTTCATGAGCGGCTCGCCGGGACACCAAAAGGCCTTGCCGTCCATGCACTCAATCTCGACATTGATGTCGGGCCGCTTCTGCAAGCGCAAAAGCTGTTGAACTCGGTCAACTTCGCGAAAGAGAGGGGATATTCCGCGCCGCTGACGGCGGCCGAACTGGAAATGATGAATCTGACCGGCGACGGCAACGGTTTTGACATGGTCTCGCTGCCGCAAAGTCTTCGCAGCCAGGTGCCGACGTCGAATTTCTTCAACCAGTCCGGCTATGAGCATAATCCCGTGGCGCGACGCAATAACGTCGTCTCCGCACTGTTGTCGGCGACCGACGCGGTGATGGATCGCGAGACCCAGTTGCAGGGGGCAAAGGATCTGGCGGCCGCGTTCTAGGAAGCGACGAACGATCCAGATGTTGTGCGGCGGTTCGCTGTTCCAAAACACCGATGTCGCCTGACGCCTTCGCGTAATTCTCCTGCGGTGCAATATGACCGCCTTCGGCGATATGCATCTTTCGGTCGCCGCAAGCTGAATGTAGCATCGCCCTCAATGAACCGCCGGGAACCGGTTCACACTGGGCGCGAGGGAACAACCAATAAGGGAGCCATTCAATGGCTATGGCAACTACACATGGGACGTTGTCCGAAGCCGATCACAGCGCGCAGTTGCGCAAGGCGGTCGTCGCATCAACCATCGGTACCGCCATCGAGTGGTACGACTTCTTCCTCTATGGCACGGCTGCGGGGCTTATTTTTGGTAAGCTCTACTTTCCCAACGAAGATGCCTTGACGGCGACGCTCGCAGCCTTTGGCACCTACTTCATCGGCTTTGTCGGACGCCCGATCGGGGCCGCGATATTTGGTCACTACGGCGATCGCATCGGCCGCAAAGCGACACTGATCGCCACGCTTTTGTGTATGGGTATCGCGACCTTCCTGATCGCGTTCGTGCCGACCTATGCGGAAATCGGCATCTGGGGCGCGGTGATCCTCACGGTGCTGCGGATGCTGCAAGGTATCGGCGTCGGCGGCGAATGGGGCGGGTCGGTGCTGCTGGCGATGGAATGGTCGCGCACCCATGGCCAGCGCGGCCTGGTGGCGTCCTGGCCGCAATTCGGCGTGCCGTGCGGGCTGTTCCTGTCAAACCTTGCCGTCCTCGCATTCAGCCAATTGACGGGCGATCAGTTCGTCACCTGGGGCTGGCGGATTCCTTTCGCGCTCTCGATCGTTCTCGTTGGCGTCGGACTATGGATCCGCCTTGGCATCCTCGAGACGCCGGTGTTCCAGCAGCTGCTGGATGACAGGAAGATCGAGAAGACCCCGATCATCGAGGTCTTCAAGAAGCATCCGAAGGAGATCATCCTGTCGGCATTGCTGCGGATGTCCGAGCAAGCGCCGTTCTACATCTTCACCGCATTCATCTTCGCTTACGCCGTCGGTACCTTGCACATGTCGCGCGATCTGATCCTGAGCGCGGTGCTGGTTGCCTCCTGCGTCTCGTTCGTCACCATCCCGCTGTCGGGCCACATCTCCGACCGGATCGGGCGCAGGAAGATGTATCTGATCGGCGCGGCGACGGTGGGCCTGTTCGGCTTTCTGTATTTCGGAATGGTGGACACCGCAATTCCCTCGGCAGTGTTTATCGCAATCGTGCTGTCGCTCATTCCGCACGACATGCAATACGGCCCGCAGGCAGCTTTGATCGCAGAGGCCTTTACGCCACGGTTGCGCTACAGCGGCGCTTCACTAGGCTATCAATTGGCATCGGTGATTGCCGGCGGTCCGGCGCCCCTGATCGCCACAGCCCTGTTCGCCGCCTATCACTCGGGCTACGCGATTTCCATCTACATCGCCGTTTGCGCGGTAATAAGCCTGGCGGCGGCGGCGTTCATGCCTGACTACACCGGCAAGGACATCTCGCGGGAGTATGACGCCTGACACAAAGGTGCAGCGTCGGGTGACTGATGTGGCTGACAGTGCGCAGGAAGCGCAATGGCTGAAGTGGCGAGCCGTTGCCGACCTCTACCATGCCTATTTCACCGGCCTCATCCTCACCGTGGTGACGCGGCGCGGCACCGCGGATGCCGCCGAATTCGTGTTCCGGGTGTTTCGCCTTCAGCAGCAGGAACGCTTTCTGCCGGGCCTTGTGAAACTCGGCATCGACCACCTCCCGCCGGCGGTCGCGGCCGCGCAATATCACTATCTTTCGAACTGGATCGGTGGGGTCCATGTCGAATACATGTACGAGACTGACCGCAAGGCCTGGATCCGCTATCCGCCGCCGCGCTGGATCTGGAAAGGGACCGCGATCTGCGGCGTGCCCGGCGAAGTCTCGCGCGCGATGCTGCGCGGCTGGCACGCCAATAACGGCGCAGCGCTGGGCAATTTGAAACTCGGCTTCGTCTGCACCAAGCAGAGCGTCGACGGCCAGGACGGGCTCGAGGGCTATTACTTTGAGTACGACCATGCGCTGGAGCCCGAACAACGGCTGGTGTTCGCGCGGCATCTCGAGGCGCCGTTGTTCGATCCCAGGACAGCGCCGGCCTTGCCGGTTGCGAGCTGGCCGAAACCGCGGCTGGAAAAAGCCTATCGCAATTACGCGATGGAATATGTCAGGACCGCAGCACCGGTGTTGGTGCAATTGTTCGGCCCCGAAGATGCCGGCTATCTCCTGCATCTCACCGGCAAGCTGATCGGCATGCAGTATTTCGACGAGGTCGCCTGCGCGCTCGGCGGCAATCGTGGCGGGCCAAAGGAGTTTGCAAGTTTCCTCCGCGCACTGTTCGACGCGCAGGACGACGTCGCCGAGATCAGCTCGTCCGAAGGTCAGTTCGAAATCAGCCAGCAGAGCTGGAAGCTGACGGCCGATGTCGGTGATTATCATCCCGCCTGCGCAAAAGTGCTGGAAGGATTGTTCGAGGGGCTGGCCGCCGGCTGCGGCCGTCACATTGCTGTCCGGATGAGGCCGGCTGCGAGCGGCAAGCCGCCGTTCGTCTGGTCGATCGGCTAACGCGGAGTGCGCTGACCTCTTCTCCCTCTCCCCGCAAGCGGGGCGCGGTTAAACGAGCCTGCAATCGCGCAGGCCCCCAATGCGCCCTGCGCACATGGAATCCGGCGTGCCCGTGCTAGGAAACGCACCTCGCACCGACCATGCGCCGCGGAACGTGAAATGCCCGATATCTCCGTCGTCGAGATCCCCGTAGACGAGCAAGAGCGTCCGCTTCCGCCGCCTGCGGCGCCGATGCGCAACGCGCTGGTCGAGGGTGCGATCCTGCCGACGCTGTTGCGGCTCGCATGGCCCAACGTGATCGCGCTCTCGGCCGGCACCTGCGTCGTCATCGCAGAGACCTCCTATATCGGACGGTTGGGCGTGGAATCGCTGGCGGCGATGGCGTTGTTGTTTCCTTGCGTGATCCTGACCATGACCATGTCGGGCGGCGCGATGGGCGGCGGCGTCGCGTCTGCGATCGCGCGGGCGCTCGGCGCCGGCGATATCGACCGCGCCTCGATCTTGGCCGCGCATGCGCTGCTGATCGGCATCTGCTTTGGGCTGATTTTCATGCTGGGCATGCTGATCTTCGGCCCCGCACTTCTGGAATTGCTCGGCGGCCGCGGCAACGTGCTGGCGCAGGCGATCGCGTATATGCAGATATTCTTCGGCGGCGCGGTGGTGCCCTGGCTGATGAACACGATGGCCGGCGTGCTGCGTGGTACCGGCAACATGAAGCTGCCGTCGCTGATGATCCTTTCTTCGGCCGTCTGCCAGATCATTCTCGGCGGTGCGCTGGGCCTGGGCCTTGGCCCGATCCCGCAATTCGGCATGCGCGGCGTCGCGGCCGGATCGTTGATCGCCTATCTGATCAGCATATCCGTGATGGGCTGGTATCTGTTTTCCGGCCGCGGCCGCGTCGTTCCCAAAATCAAGGGGCTTCGCATTCAATGGGCGATGTTCATCGACATTTTGAAGGTCGGCGCGGTCTCCTGCCTTTCGCCGCTGCAGGGGGTTTTGACCATCTCGATCTTCACCCATCTGCTGGCAGGCTTCGGCACGGCGGTCCTTGCCGGCTACGGCATCGGCGCGCGGCTTGAATTCATGCTGACGTCGATCTCGTTCTCGGTCGGCATCGCCTCGGTGCCGATGATCGGGATGGCGATCGGGGCGAAGCGGATTGCGCGCGCCCGGCGCATCGCCTGGACCGCGGGCCTGATCGCATTCGTCTCGGTCGGTGCGCTCGCGAGCATCATCGCCGTCTTTCCCGACATCTGGGTCAACATCTTCACCGGCGATGCCGGCGTGCGCGCGGCGAGCCGGCAATATCTCTCGACGGCCGCGCCGATGTACGCCTTCATTGGCTTGGCG
>Ga0209526_10003555_pt1 | contig 10615 bp, 8 predicted proteins | sample JacPinW_OM2H0_M1_FD_188566 | JGI IMG/M metagenome (GOLD analysis project Ga0209526, IMG submission 188566) | Forest soil microbial communities from Algoma, Ontario, Canada - Jack Pine, Ontario site 1_JW_OM2H0_M1 (SPAdes) (version 2) | ecosystem: Environmental > Terrestrial > Soil > Boreal... | reverse complement strand
CGCTCGCCACCATTGGATTTGGCGCGTGGTGTTCTCTGATGGCACTCGTCTGCTCGGCATAACTGGCACGATCTGCGCGGCCGGCGGGCAGCGCTGCAACGCGGTGGCGCCAACATTCTTCGCTCTCGTGCCACCGACGATAACCGCGACGCTAGCCTATCACTCGAATGCGTACGTTAGTGGCTTGACACAACTTTCAAGGCTCAACCCAACCCTGGACAACATCCGCGATCTTTCATAATCTTTATTGGCCTCGGGAGCTCGGCCGCGTGGTTTGTCGCTGGGACTTAAATCAATGATCGGAGAGACGGTTAGCCCGAGCAAACTGCTGATTGGTGTCGCCGGAATTGCCGTGATTGGGGTCCTGGTTGCGGCCGGGACCGTATCGGCGCTGAGCTTTCTCGGGCCACTAAAGGTCGCCTTTGCGCTTGGCGGCCTCGTTCTTCTCGTTCCCACGCTGATCGTCCGAGACCCGACGACCTATGGGCTGTTTCTCCTGGTTTTCTCCATTCCCATCGACATCTCCACTCATACAACGACGTGGCTCGCCGACCCTCAAGTCCTTCTCGAGCAATACGGCTTTCAAGCCTCGGGAACGTCTAGTGTGGATGTCTATGTAACCGATGTGGTGTTGATGGCAATGTTGCCGCCGTGGCTGGCCCAGCTCTGCCGCGGACGCTGCAGCCTATATTTTCCGAAGATCGGGTATATCTTCTTACTGTATCTCGCATGGGCTCTGGTCGTCTCGCTGGTCGAGGCCGAGTCGTTGTACTTATCAATCTTTGAATGGATTCGCGAGATTATCTATTTCGTGTCTTTCCTCTATATCGTCAACAATGTTGTCACTCGCGCACAATTTCGAGCCGTCGTCCTCGCGCTGTTTGTCGGACTGGTTATCGAGTCCGGAGCGGTGATCAGCTTTTTCAGTCTGGGCATCGGAACAGAGTTCAACTTCTTCAACGATTTGCTCTACGGGCGAAGCTCGAGGGCGGACACGACATCGCTAACCGTGGCGGAGTCGGGGGAGTTGAAGCACGTCGCGCGAAGCGCGGGGACGTTCACACACCCCTCCCAAGCTGCTTATTATTTCGAGTATATCCTGCCGATCGTGCTGGGCTGTCTCGTCGCGGTACGCCGGGTACCTGATCGAATCTTGTTCGGTACGGTTTTCGGGACAGGCTGCGTCGCACTATTACTGACCTTCTCACGATCGGGGATCCTCGGTTTCCTTGTCATAGGTACCGTATTCTTTTCCGTGGCGCGGTGGTCACGGCTGATCTCACGACAGATGTTTGCGTGCTGCGCTTTTGTTGCTGCGATGTCCGCAGTGGTGAGTACGCCCTTATTGATCAACTATTTGGAGATTAGGCCAGATGCAGCCTCCTTTCGCTGGAAATTGATCAAGCCGTCAGTGGACGCCTTTTCTCAGCGGCCCATTTGGGGGTCTGGTCTTAACAACAGCTCAGCCGTTACTGAAGGCTCACGCTCAATAGTTCTGACATCTACTGGCCACAGCGAATTTCAGATGACTGTTGTGCACAACCATTATCTGATTGTGCTCGTCGAGGTCGGGATCGTCGGCTTCCTGTTGTACTTCGCGTTCTTTTGGCAAACCATCGCAACCGCGTTCCGCCACATGCGAGCGGCCGGGACAGAAGCAAAGTTTCTGTTGGTTGGCATTGTATCGGCCCTGGGGGGTATTGCGATCCACAATTTCGGTGACCCTTTCGGCGGTCATCCGACTCAAGCAATGTTGTGGCTGTATGCTGGATTGGTTTTCGCCATTTGTCGTCGGGTTCGGGCGCAGCCGACGCTACCGGCTTTGGCGCATAGTTGGGGGGTGCCCGCAGATCCTCTCCGGAACGCGTCGCGAGCGCGCCCGTCGGCGCCCAACGCTTAGGGGCCACCCTGGTCTTCAGCCCCTGTTGTCGGCTATCACCTGCTTAATTACGTTAGTAACACAAAATGCAATTTTAGCGTAACCGCCTCGATTTGGATGTCCGTCGTTCGAGTAATAATCTCTAGATGTTAATCGACACAGCTTGAAACCATCTAACAACTTGCCTCCTGCTTCTTCTATCGAATATCTTGCCCTTAATCCAAGGTCTTTAGGTCCATCGATCTCTCCTTCTTGCGGTAAGTGCATGAAGGCTACGTTCTCGGGACCATATACCCTGATCAATTCAGCGATTGCAGCGCGCGACTGCTGCTCCGCCGGATCAGAACGTTCGCTGAGAAATTTATAGACGCGATAAGTTCCCGGCAGCAGCGCTTCGGCACGTGTTTTAAACCAGATTTTTTTCATAATCGTCGCCCGATCTGTTCTGATTTTCGCAATCCATGAAGACAGTTCGTCCGGAGGAGGTAACCTATAATAATAGGTTTCTTCGCCGCGGCAGGCCGTCAAAGTCGAAAGGCACCGAAGTTCACTCGGGTCAAAATTCCGCACGGGGCGTTGGTAGTCGTCGGAAATGAACAGGACAACCAGCTTTCGGATTTGAATGTCATTGGCTGCCAAGTACCGTTCGAGCTTGAGCCAGTGCTCGAAACCAGTTCCCCGCAACCCCCCATTGACGGCTTGATACCCAAGCTTTTCGATTTCAGGGCTTACCAGCCGAAACCACGGCTCAGCACCTTGCCCTTCAGTAAATGAATCTCCCAGCAGCAGGAGGGACGCCTGTCGGGGCATGACGTCGGCATCCTGAACTAGTCCGAAATTGTTGGTCCGGAAATGATAGTCATATTCAACCTCAAAGTCGTTGGCAGAAAAAAAAGCGGTAAGATTCCTGATATCACTGTGCGGGACATAGGTGAATATGTCTTCGTGATTTCGAAAAATCGTGTCCCGGCCGTCAAAGAATATGACGCGATGGATCGCTTTATAAACGATCTGGGTCCTCCTGATTGACGAGCAAAATAGCTGACACGACAACTCAACTGCCAGGATGCCGATGATGATTGATGCAATTACCAGTAAAGATGGTCCGATTTTCTTGAAAGACCTCAGTCTTCCAGACGGACTGGTTATGCGGTGATCGCTAATCGGAGCCGTCATGGCTGTCGATCCGGAGATTGCGGTATGGCCCTTCCCGGCTCCCTTGATTTTGGTCAATCGGGCTCAAACACGCCCTTGTAGTCGACGCGCAACGAGGGGTCTTGGTCCTCCTTGCGGGCAATACAATTGCCCGCAACAAGCAATTCGATGTCGGTTCCCATAAAGCAGCGGAACGCGTCCTCCGGAGTGCAGACGATCGGTTCGCTCCTGACATTGAAGCTGGTATTCACCAGAATCGGGCAGCCGGTACGCGCCTTGAAAGCGGAAAGAAGCGCGTGGTAGCGCGGATTTGTTTCTTTGTGAACGGTCTGAATGCGCGCCGACATATCGACATGAGTAACGGCCGGGACTTGCGAGCGGATGGTATTGAGCCGGTCTATTCCAAACAGCGCCTCGGCTTCTTCCGACACCGGGCAGCGCCGACCCTCGAGAACGTCGGCGACGAGCAGCATATACGGGCTGTCACAATCGAGATCGAACCATTCGGCCACGTCCTCGCGCAGCACCGAGGGCGCGAAGGGACGGAAGCTCTCTCGGAACTTCACTTTTAGATTGAGCTGCCGCTGCATGCTGGGCGAGCGCGGGTCGCCGAGGATCGATCGGGCGCCAAGGGCGCGCGGACCGAACTCCATGCGGCCCTGGAACCAGCCGACGGCCTTTTCGTCTATCAGCGCGTCTACGGTGCGGCCGATGACTGAGTCGTCATCGACAATGTCGAAAACCGCACCGACAGCGCGCAACCTCTCGGCGATCTCGGCTGTCGAAAATGCCGGACCGAGATAAGCGCCCTGCATCCCGTCGAGGACGTTTCCGACGCGGCGAGGCTGATCGAGGAATTCATGATAGGCCGCGAGTGCTGCGCCGAGCGCACCACCGGCGTCCCCGGCCGCCGGCTGAACCCAAATATCCTCGACCGCCCCGTCGCGCAGGATCTTGCCGTTGGCAACGCAGTTCAGCGCGACGCCGCCGGCGAGGCAAAGCCGGCGCAGGCCGGTTTCCGCGACCAGGCTACGAACCAGGCGCAGGATCGCCTCCTCGGTAACCGCCTGGACCGATGCAGCGAGATCCATGTGCCGCTGTTCCAGCAGTGCCTCAGGCGCACGCGGCGGTCCTCCGAACAGATCATCGAACGCGCCGTTTGTCATCCGCAGCCCGACGCAGTAATCGAAATACTCCTGGTTGAGGTGAAACGATCCGTCTGGCTTGAGATCGATAAGGTGCTCGAGGATGGCATTAGCGTATCTCGGCTGACCATAGGGCGCCAAGCCCATGACCTTGTATTCGCCGGAGTTCACCTTGAACCCGATATAGTAGGTGAAAGCGGCGTAGAGCAGACCGAGGGAGTGGGGGAAATGAATCTCTTTCAGCATATCGATGGCGTGATCGCGGCCAATCCCAACACTCGTCGTTGCCCACTCGCCGACACCGTCCATTGTCAGGATCAGCGCCTCTTGAAATGGTGATGGATAGAAGGCGCTGGCTGCATGGCTGTGGTGGTGCTCAGCGAACAACAACTTGTGCTGCCAGTCGACGTCCGGCGCTCTCGCCTGCAGCCGTTTGCCGATCAGGCTCTTTTGAAATAATTTCTCTTTGAGCCACACCGGCAAGGCCATGCGGAACGATGCGAACCCGCGTGGCGCGAACGCGAGATAAGTCTCGATCAGCCGTTCGAACTTGATGAATGGCTTCTCGTAAAAAACGATATGATCGAGATCGCCAAGAGCTAAGCCGCCCTCTCCAAGGCAATAGCTGATCGCATTCTCGGGATAGCGGGCATCCTGCTTCTTGCGGGTGAAGCGCTCTTCCTGCGCGGCGGCGACGATGTGGCCGTCTTCGATCAGCGCCGCAGCACTGTCGTGGTAGAAGGCCGAAATCCCGAGAATGCGCATGCGGCGGCAGTCGTTAAAACAGCGTGTAGATGAACGGCGCGATTGCCGAGCCTTGACTCGCGACTAGCAGCGCACCGAAAATCGCCATCGTAATCATCAGCGGGGCGAGCCAGAATTTCTTGCGAATGCGCAGGAAGGCCCAAAACTCCGCGATGAAGCTCCGCATCAGGCTCTCCTTTTAGAACTGCTGCCTCATGGTCGATGGCCGGCTGCCAGACGCCTCGCGCGCCATCCAATAACTGGCGGCGGAGCGATCGGCGGCCAGGCGCAATGGCCGTTTGCCCGCCAGTCGCACAGCATACGCCATCGGAGTAACCACAATAAAGAATAACAGCGCCAAGACGATCGGATTTACCACTTTCGCAATTCCGGCGCCTATCTTCAACCAGAATTTGTTAGGGGCGGACAAGCGAGACGGCGCCACTACTGAAAGCAACAACAGTATCGGACCCGGAACAAAGATCAAAAATGAAACCAGTGTGATCGCTCCGGCCATGAAGCTCTTTGCCGCGCCAATCACCATCAATACGGTACCGACCGTATATCCGAACGCCCGATCGCTGCCCAGGTCGATTGGTTCGTCCCCACGAAAGTTTTCGTGCGGCGAAAAATTCTTGCTCAACGATATTTTCCCACCGCTCGCATTCTTGCTCGTTACGAGCGTAATCCCCCTCTCGCCTCAAGTAAAGAGGCGAAGCCCGGGTCGAGAGCCCTTTATCAGAACCATGAGACTGGGCGGCGCGTTGTCGGATCCTCGTTGAGCGCGCTTTGACAGCCTCTATTCGTTTGGCAATGCCAACCCACGCGCGTCAGCGCTGGCGCGGTTACCGCGAGATCTTACTCTGCAAGCATATGGCTCAGGGGTACGTCAGCTGAGGTGGCTCGTGAGGCGAGTGGGCCGGAAGTTTGTGTAATTCCGCGGCGGCCGCCGTCAATGCGCGCCAGGACCCGCCCCGCCACAAGTTGTAGGCGGTATGGTCGAACCCGTTGCGGGTTGCCGTTTGTCTTGCCTTGATGAACTAGGAATAACAGGATAAATTGACTGCTGACGGCAGCAATCGTTAGAGATTAGAGACACCACGCAAGCTTCAGGAGAAAGCATAGTCGAAATTGGTTCTGGAGCATTTATATGGTTCGAAGAATATTATCAAATCTATGCGCACTACTTATAGGGATCGTCTTTTCCCTAACTTTACTTGAAGTTGCCCTCAGAATTTACAACCCAGTCATAGAGACCGTAAAGGGTGAGAGCGTCGTGCTTCGTCCGAATTACGATGAGATTCGGCAAAATAATCGCATCCCGACCATGCAGAGCACTCGCATCCCTGGCGTGTCAGCTGTTAGTCACATCCACCAAAACTCCCTGGGTTTTCGCGGCGCCGATCCCCCAACAGATTTCGCAGATCGGCTCAGCATTATCACCGTTGGCGGAAGTACCACCCGCTCAGCTGCGCAGTCCGACGATCGTACCTGGACCGCTCTGGTCGGCGATGCAGTTGCTGATTGCTTTGATCGCACCTGGATAAATAATGCCGGTTTCGACGGTCATACCTCATTTGCGCACACCGATCTAATTCGCAACCATATCAATAAACTGCATCCTAGAGTCGTTTTGCTGTTGATTGGTGCTAACGAACTCTTCGTCGATGGTGGCCACGACCGGGAACAGGTGGTGCTCGAACAAACAAATCTTTACCGGGGGATTAAAGGTTTTCTCATTACACTTGCCAGCCAGTCGGAGATCGTGGACCTTGGCTTGACGCTATACCGGAGCTTCCGCGCATGGCGAGGAGGCCTCAACTGGGCTAACATAGCAGAGGGGGAAGCCATGCCAAGCGCCGGCGAGGCGCGGCTTGCTGCGGCAAAGGATCTGCAACCGGAATATGCCGAACGCCTCCGGCTTATGATTCGGCTGCTGCGGGATGGGCAGATTATCCCAATACTTATCACCCAGCCTACGGTTGGCGGGGTCGGACGAGACCCAACCACGGGCAAGGATTTGTCTCGCTTGTGGTGGGGCCTTTTTTGGTCTCAAACATTCGAAATTTACAATAACACTATGCGCTCCGTGGCACAAAGCGAAAACGTCTATCTGATCGACTTAGCACGTTCGATGTCAAAGGATACAAAATATTACTGGGATCCGATGCACTATACCGACGCCGGCGCTGAGAGGGTTGCTCAGTTGGTGACTATGCGACTTCTGCCTTATTTAGGTCGGAAATTCCCTTCCTTCAATAAAGGCAACTGCGAAATCGTCTCCTCCAATCCAGGCTAGTGACACCACACCATCATAGGGCATCGTGTCGTGTCGATGATGCCAACGAACAGATGAGCATTGAGGTAAGTGCCGCAGACCACGAGCGATTGGCAGTAGTAGATCGTGGCCAGGATAAGCCTGCTCGGCAGGTGCGACGCGATTCTGCGAACCAAACGCCTCTGAAGATGGACGCCGCGCCCTATCGTCGCATTTTCACGGCAGATCGAGTAGGACCGGCACGAGGCATTGCTCTGCTGAACAAATGCGAAGAAAATTCCGGTCGTCCCCTCTCCCTTTGCTAGGACGCGCGAGTGCGGCCTCGCGGCTTGAGATCTTGGTGGACGGCTGCGGTTGCCGATCCGACGAAGCAAGAGAATGGAATGAATGTCCTGCGGACTTATGACCCAACTGACGAAGTGGACTGGGCCAAAGCAAATTCGTCAACCGCTTTCCAATGGGCTGCCGCCGCGTCGCCTGGCCGTGTGCGGGGCGCTCGCGCTCATTGTCGCGAGCGTCGGGCAGACCGCTTGCGAATCCACCCGGTCTTATGAACGTGCAAGCGACGGATCGACCGTATTTCTCGACGAACTCAGCGACGCGACAAAGACTGACGCCCGCCAAAAAATCGTGGCGAGCCTGACCCGAGGTGTGGAGGTTTACGACTTGGCCGTGGGTGACGAGGTCGAAATATTCTTCCACATCGAGCGTAAGCCAACGGTTCGAGAATATCTTATCTCGGTCGCAGATAAGCTTCGCGTCGAGTTCCTGGCCGAGACCGAGAACAGCCGGACCGTCCAAGTGCGGCCGGATGGTCGAATATCCATGCCTCTGATTGGACCGGTGATGGCCGCGGGACAAACCGTCGAATCCCTCGCTCACCAGCTTCAGGAACGTTACAGCGGAATCCTCACCCGACCACAAATCACTATCGATGTCACCGAAGCCCACTCGCCGCTGGAGGATTTCATTCAGATGCTCGGATCCTCCACCAAGGGACGCAGCATTGTGGACAAGGTATTGCCGGATGGCACAATTTCCGTGCCGTTGTTGCCGCCGCTCAAGGCGGGTGGGCGCTCGCTGCGGGACCTCCAGAACGAAATCGATGCCGGTTATTCGAGATTGGGCCTCGACGTTTTCGTCAGCCTCGTTCCCCGCACCCTCCGCGCCACCACGACCTTGGTTCTTGGCGAGGTGAGCAAGCCCGGCCGGATCGAGCTGGAACGGCCGCAAACCGTGCTGATGACCGTGGCCCAAGCCGGCGGCGTTCTGCCGACCGGGTCAATGGATTCTGTCCGCGTGTTCTACATCGGTGACGACGGGGTGCAGCGCGTGCGTTCAATCAATCTGCGGGACGTCATGGAGGACCTCAAATTCGAGCAAGACATGATCGTGCCCAATAATAGTATCATCTACGTTCCACCAACAGAGATGGCGAAGCTCGGTCGATTTGAGGACGCGCTCTTGCGTGACATCTTACGATACAACGGCGCCAATCTTAGTGGAGCCATTATCTTGAACAACCCGTCCGGCAGCACCGTTGTCCCGACCCGTTGAAAACCCGGTCGGATAGAGACGGTCTATGGCTTAAACACTTTAGCGCGGCGTGCCCTTTACCTGGCGCGCCTGCTCATTCCCCGATCACACACCGAGATTAGTCGTGAAACCGCCACTATTCCGGCTCAGAGTAGACCAGCATGACGCCAACGGCGCTGGGATACGCGCGGGATGGTCGCGAGGACCTTCACCCCGACGATATCCTCTATGTCGTGAATGCCGCGAACTCGGCGATTTAGGTATTCGAGGAAGAAGGCAAGACCAAGGCCGACGACAAGGCCCGCAACCAGGGATGCGAGCGCGATGTAAAGCCGGTGTGGGCTGCTCGGGAGGCGCGGCGCAATGGCCTCGGACACCAGCCCGAGTTCCGGCATCGTGTAGGAATTCTTGATGTCCGCCTCCTGGAATTCCTTGTCAACGATTTGATAGGCGGCATCCGCTGTCTTCACATCCAGCTCCAGCTGCTTGAGCTCGCGCTCGATCCCGGGTAGCGGTATCAGATCCGCCTTCTGATCGTTGAGCGAACGGATGAGGCGCGCGCGCCGAGCGGCGAGGCTCACGGTCGAGGGCGTGCTTTGGCTACTCACCAACGCCTCTTCTGCCTTCGCGAGCGCGACTTCCAGTTCGGAGATCACTTTGAGCTTGGCCTCGTATTCGGGCTCATAGAGAAAGACTGAATGCGCCTTCTTGTAACTCTCCAAACGCCCGCGAGCGGCGGTGAGCTGCTTTTGCCGTTGCTCAAGCTCGGTCTTCAGATGATCACGCTGGTATCGGGCTTCGGAGACACGCAGCTCCTCGGCAAATTGAATCAGTGCTTTCGCCGCCGTATTGACGACGTCAGCTGCCCGTTGTGCATTCTTTGCACTATATCTAACATCAAATATATAGGTGTCGAGATATGCCTCCAACTTCAAATTGTCAGTAATTTCCTTAACCGCTGCCGTAAACGGGTCATCCTCGATCAGCCTGCCGTATTTGACGACGGCCATTAGACTTTTGAACGAGGGTGGCAGAACCCAGGCTGATTCGTCGTTCCCTGCTTGTTCCTGCGCCTTCTCTTTGTCCAGACCTAGCGCCCGGACAACCTCGCCGATGAGGGCCGGGCTCTTGAGGATCTGGATGTAGGTCTTGCTAGCGGTCTCGACCGCCGAGGAATTGCCAACAGGAAAATCCAGAAATTCCTTGGTGTCCTTGCCCGTGCCCATCTTGATCGGTTGCAGCGGACGGACGAGCACGAGCGCCGAGGCCGTGTACCGATCGGGGATGAGAAAAGACAAAGCGTATCCGGCAACTGCGGCGACCATGGACAGGGCGATGATCAGCGATGTGCGCCTGCGCAACACGTCGAACATAGCGATTTGTTCCATTCGCGCCTACTTTCCGTCCCGACGGATATCAGCCGTTTCCGCTACTCTCGCCGTGCCATAAACATATCGATTATGTTAATCGAAGCACCCGCCGCTCGGTTGTCCAGCATCGAGCAGAGCGTCGCCCATCCGCGCATGTCCCACACTTGCCATCCTGATGCTCTCTCGACCGGCCGACGAGTGGCAAGACCGTGCATACCGGGGACGCTAGCCGCTCTGGCCACTTCGCGGCCGGGGCAGACGGAAACGTCGCTGCCCCTCCCTGATAGGGACCGGGAGATCGGGTTGTTCCCGATTTCCTCGAACTCAACTCGTCTGACCGACCCGCAACGTCCTGGAGCGGCAGCACGCAGTGCTAGCTCCCCAGCGATTTATCGTGCTCGGCAGATCGCCTATTGAGCCAGGGAGGCCGACCATTTGTCGAAATAATCGTGGGTCGTATCGGACAGCGGCAGCCCGATCGGCAGCCGTGAATGGCCGTACTTGGCGA
>Ga0209526_10003554_pt1 | contig 10615 bp, 12 predicted proteins | sample JacPinW_OM2H0_M1_FD_188566 | JGI IMG/M metagenome (GOLD analysis project Ga0209526, IMG submission 188566) | Forest soil microbial communities from Algoma, Ontario, Canada - Jack Pine, Ontario site 1_JW_OM2H0_M1 (SPAdes) (version 2) | ecosystem: Environmental > Terrestrial > Soil > Boreal... | reverse complement strand
CGCCCGCCGCGATGGCCTCTTCCAGGCTCAGCTTGCCTTCTTCGAGCGCGTGCAGCGTCTGATCGAGCTGCGCCAGCGCTTGCTCGTAGGTCAGTGATTCGTCAAGGGTCACGGAATCGCCTCGTCGACGGTGGCCTCCAACCGGCCCACCGAGAGGAGCACCTTGACCGGCTGCCCCTTACGTGCCTGGTCCGCCTCCCGGATGATGCCGCCGCCGCCGCTTCCGTCCAGGCAGATGCTGTACCCGCGCTTGAGCGTCTGCTCCGGCGCCAGCGCGGTGAGTCGTGCCCCGCGGCTCTGCAGCACGCCGGCCCGCTCGCGGACGCCACGACCGGTCAGCCCGATCAGCCGCTCGCGCAAGCCGGAGGCCTGAAGGCGCCCGGTCTCGATCCGCTGAGCCGTCGCCTGCCACGTGCGCTGCAGTCGCCGCCGGCATTCCTGGAGCGAGCGCTCCCGCTGCCGAAGCACCTCGCGCGGATCGCGCTGGCGCAGCAGCTCCTCCAGGTGGGCGAGGCCGTCCCGCCGGCGCGCGGTCAGATCGTGAGCCACGCGCTCGAGCGACGAGCGCCGCCGCTGGAGCTGGTGGGCCGGGGTGATCAAGGCCGTGAGGCCCGCCCGCTGCAGCCGCTGGCCGCGTTCGCGCAATTGACGGAGCAGGTCCTGCTTGTTCGGCACGACGATCTCGGCGGCAGCCGTCGGGGTCCGGGCCTCGCGGTCCGCCACCAGGTCGGCGAGCGTCCGATCGGAGGTGTGCCCCAGGGCCGTGACAACCGGGATCCGCATCGCCTGGATGGCGCGCACGACGGCCTCCTGATTGAAGGCCATCAGCTCCTCGAAGCTGCCGCCGCCGCGGGCAACGATGACGACGTCGGCCAGCTGGTCCTGGTCACACTGTCGTAAGGCGGCCACCAGGCTCCGCTGCGACGCGGTTCCCTGCACCAGCGCCGGGTAGACGACCAACCGCGTGTTGGGGAAACGTTCCCAGATGGTCTGCTGCAGGTCATGGATCACCGCCCCACTCGGGGAGGTGATGAAGGCGATGCAGCGTGGCAAGAATGGCAGCGCCCGCTTGCGCTCCGACCGAAAGGCACCCTCCGCCTCGAGGCGGCGTTTGAGCTGCTCGATCGCCGCCCGAACCTTTCCGGCGCCGTCGTAGTCGAGCCGGCTGACCACGAGGTTGACCCGCCCGTACTGGGCGTGATAGTCGACCTGGCCGGTAATCACCAGTTCCTGGCCGTTCTCCGGCAGGAACGGGAGGCGCCGGGCGGTGCCACTGAAGATCACCGCCCCGACCACGGCCGTCGCGTCTTTGAGCGTGAACCAGACGTGTCCGCCGCGGAGCGAGACGCCGCTGACCTCACCTTTGACGACGACGCTCTGGAAACGGGCGGCCAGCAGGTCGTGGATCCGGGTGTTGAGCTCGAGGACCGTGAGCGGCTTGATCGCATCCTGGGGCTGGATGGCCATGTCAGCTATATCCAGCCCCCCTTGCGGGGGAGGTCGGGGTGGGGTCTGCTCACGGCACGGCCTCCGCCAGGTTCGAATCGCGGCGGTACAGGGCGCGCTCTACGGCTGCCCGCAACGCCTCGACCTGCGTGGTCTCGTCGGTGAAGACGCGGACCAGGGTGGTCCGGATCGGGAGGCGCGCAAAGAGCTCGGCCACCGCGCTTCGCTCAACCGAGCGGCTCACGGGGTTGTAAATGTTGACCGGGAAGGGATCGTTGAACGGATTCTGCGGCCGCGGATCGACCGACGCCAGGTCGACTTCGAAGGAAGCCCCCTTGAGCGAGGGCGGCAGCGCCTCGCGGATGCGGCGGACGTAGTCCGACGGCTGCGGGTAGAGGAAGGCGTCGGGCAGGTTGGAGAACTCGTAGTAGTCCTCGAAGATCAACCGCCACTTCAGCTCGCGCCGAACGATCCGGCCCCACTCGTGGGACAGCTCCGCCGCCCGGCCACCCTCGTGGCGCCAGCGATCGACAGTGTCAATCAGCGACCAATCAGTCAGCTCCTGATACCGGTCGAGGTGGTCGAGGGGGTTGCCGGGCAGGATCCGGTCGATCGTCTCCCGAAAGATCTCGCGCATGTGGAGGTCGATCCGGCGAACCGTCCGGTGGTAATAGATGTTGTTGTAGAGATAGAGGCGGGCGTTCAGGAAGAGGAGCAGCGCCTGGGCTCCGTGCTGGTGGAGCAGCATCCCCTCCCGGTCGAGAAACGAGTAGTGCAGCAGCCGTTCGATGTCGACCGGCCCAACCTTGACGCCGCACATGTAGGCATCGCGCGGCACGTAGTCGAGATTGTCCGCGGTGTACATGCCGTTCAGGATTGGCTTCAGCGCCCTCACCCACACTGGGACGGGCGGGCCGGGGAGATCGGTTTCGGCGATCAGATCCGCGATCCAGCGCGGGTCGATCTGCTCTCCGGCGGCGAACGCGCCGGATGGGCTGGCGCCCAGCGCGGCCACGATCGAGGCCAGATCGCCGCCGATCAGGGCGCGCCCGATCACCTCGTGGTCGATCGAAAACCGGTCGAGGTAGTTCTGATCGAAGAAGTGACCGAAGGGCCCGTGTCCGACGTCGTGCAGCAGGCCGGCCACCCGCAGCGTCTCCTCGACGCAGGCCGGCGACGGCACATCGGCCGCCAGCGCGCTGAGGTTCGGATAGAGCCGGCGGGCCCATTCCCCGCTCAGGTGCATGGCGCCGAGCGCGTGCTGGAAACGCGAATGCTCCCCACCGGGGAAGACCCACCATGCTGACTGCAGCTGATGGATCCGGCGTAGCCGCTGCAGCCAGGGGTGATCGAGCAGGTCCTGCTCGGAGGCAACGCTGCCACCGTGGACCCGCTTGGTGATCTTGATGTAGCCGTGCAGCGGATCGGCCACCAGGTTCACCGCGTCATATTGCCGGGCGAGATCAGTCACGACTAGGGCAACATTTTAATGACGTAGCATGGCCTCGATGGAGAAGGCGGTGATCGTCGATGCCCTGCGCACCCCCATCGGGCGCTATGCCGGCGCGCTCAAGGACGTCCGGCCGGACGACCTGGCGGGGCTGGTCGTCAGCCAGGCGGTGCAGCGCAACCGGCTCGACCCGGCGAGCATCGAGGACGTCTTCTTCGGCGACGCCAACCAGGCGGGTGAGGACAACCGCAACGTCGCCCGCATGGCGGTGCTGCTGGCGGGGCTGCCGGTTGAAATCCCGGCCGCCACCATGAATCGGCTGTGCGGCTCGGGGATGCAAGCCGTCGTCGCGGCGACCCGCGAGATCGAGACTGGAAACGGCACCTGCCTCCTCGCCGGCGGGGTGGAGAGCATGACGCGCGCCCCCTACATCCTCGAGAAAGCGCACCGCGAGTTCGCGCGCGGCGCTCAGACGCTGCACGACAGCACGCTGGGCTGGCGCATGGTCAATCCACGGCTGGCGGAAAAGTACCCGCCCATTAGCCTGGGGCAGACCGCCGAGCTCGTCGCCCGCCGCTACGGCATCAGCCGCGAGACTCAGGATCGCTGGGCGCTCGATAGTCACCGCAAGGCGGTGGCGGCGCAAGAAGCCTGCCACTTTCGCAACGAGCTGGTGCCGGTGGCGCTGCCGGATGGCGCCAGCTTCGAGAAGGACGAGGGGCCGCGGGCCGATACCAGCCTTGAAAAGCTGGCAAGCCTCAAGCCCGCCTTCGAGAAGGATGGCACCGTCACTGCCGGCAACTCGTCACCGCTCAACGATGGGGCCGCCTGCCTGGTGTTGATGGCGGAATCACATGCCGAGCGGATCGGCGTCCGGCCTCTAGCGCGCGTCCTGGCCGCGGCCAGCGCGGGCGTCGACCCCTCGCTGATGGGTCTGGGGCCGATTCCCGCCTCGCGCAAAGCTGTCGCGCGGGCCGGTCTGCGGATCAGCGACCTGGAATGCGTGGAGCTGAACGAGGCGTTCGCCTCTCAGGTCCTCGCGTGCGTGCACGATCTCGACCTCGACCCAGATCGAGTGAACCCGAATGGGGGCGCCATCGCCCTGGGCCACCCACTGGGCGCGAGCGGTGTCCGCATCATCGCCACCCTGGTGCACGAGCTGGCCCGCCGCAAGGCGCGTTACGGCCTCGCCACCATGTGCATCGGCGTGGGACAGGGCATCTCCACCATCCTCGAGAACCTCCAGCGCTAGGGCGAACACCGCCCCGCAGCAGGCCCGTCAACACTCTGCGACCAGCACTTCCGAGGCTCGCGATCGGCCGAGCGCATGATCGTAGCGAGGCCGGTAATGCTCCCACTGGGTCGTGTCATACAACGGCGCCTGCTCGCCACCGGTGCGGCCGGACTGCTGTTCCTGCTTCCGATTCCGGCTGCGGCCGCCAACCCGGCAGACGTGGACGCGCTCTGGAACCAGCCGCAGGGCGTCGGCGCCGACAGCGCCTTCTACGTCGTCCAGACCTGGTGGGATGGCGTCACACGCACCACCCAGAGCGATCCGACCCAGCGCGGAATGGATGAGCTCGCTCAGGCGAACACCGACCTGCTGAACGCCTATACGGTGATGCAGCAGGAGCGGACCAACCCGGGACCGCAGCCGGTTGCGATCATCGACCCATTCCTCTCTGGCATCTACAACTTCATCACCGGCTCCAATGCGAAAGCGCCCATCGGCTCGATCTTCCACTGGGCCAATCAGTCGCTGCTCAAACTGGAAGGTCGCGGCTCCACGACCGACATCGTTGGCAGCCTGCTGGCGGACTACCAGGCTCGTCAGGCCGCCGCGGAGCGCGACCTGCAGCTCCAGCCCGGGTCGGATGCGCAAGCCATCTGGACGGCGAACGCGAGTCGCGAAACGGCGATGCTCGTCAAGATCAAGGGGCTGGCCGGCCCGGGTGACGGGATGGCCGCGCTCGTCGCCAATGCCAACCATGCGACCACGGCGCTGGCAGCCAGGCACCCGGGGACGAGCGCGACTGGTAGCACCGCCACTGCAGGCAGCACCAAGGGCTCGGGCAAGGGCACCGACACGGACAAGGGCCAACATGGCCAGAATCAGAGTGGCGGTCACCACTAGAAACAGACCGAACGGGTGCGCCGCGGCGAGGACGATCGGACTCTAGGGCTCTTCCTCGTCCAGCACGCCTTCCAGGGTCAGCATCAGCCCATCCTGGAGGTCGTAGAGAGCGTCCATCGATTCCCCGATGGAGATGTCCTCGGGCGCGCGGTTACCGAGGGGGTGCTCCATCTCGGCAGCCAGCTGCTGCACCCGAAGGGCGAGCTCAGCCGGAAGCTGCGTCTCCTCGGCAATGTTGAGCATTTCGAGTTCGTCCAGCAGCCGGTCGATGTGGCGGATCCGGTTTCGCCGGGCATAGCGCAACTCACGCTCCGCGTGCCACCGGTCGCGAAGCGTCGAGATCTGGACCGAGGTCTGCTCGATCATGCGGCCGCTTCCGAGGGTACGAGCCATGCTTCCCGAGGGTTTACTCTACTTTCAAATACCGAGTTGGTCAAGAACTCCGCCGCCAGCTAACACAGATACGCCTCAAACGCTCGTATGGCACTAACGTCTCAAACGCTCGTATGGCACTAAAGCGCCACTCGCGTGGGGCGACGCCCCGAGCGCCACTCGCGTCGGCCGGCTACCTGCTGGTGGTCCTGTCTGCGTTCCTCTTCGCCGCCGGCGGCAATGTCGTCAAGGCGGTATTCAAGTTGGGCTATTCCCCGCTGGTGCTGGCGCAGCTCCGCATCTGGTGGGCGTTCGCCTGGCTGCTTTGCGCCTTGCTCGTGATCCGGCCTGCCCTGCTGCGGGTGAGCCGTCGTGAGCTTCCCGCCCTGGCCATCTTCGGGAGCATCGGCCTCGCCGGAGTGCAGCTGAGCTATTACCTGACCATTGCCCGAATCAACATCGCGGTCGCCTTGCTGGTGCAATACCTCGGGTTGGTGGCGGTGACGGCGTTCGAGCGATATCAGCGGCGGCAGGCAGTGCCGGTCCAGGTCTGGAGCGCGCTCGCGATGGTGCTGGTCGGCGCGTTCTTCGCCGTCGGCGCCTACCAGCCATCGCTGTTCCGGGTCAACCTTCCGGGTGTCATGCTGGGCCTCGTGTCGGCCGGCTTCTTTGCCTTCTACGTCCTGCGAGCGTCGACGCTCGCGCGCCGCCTCGATACCTGGACGGTGCTCCTCTACGGGTTCGGCGCCGGCACCCTCCTGTGGGCGGTGTTCGATGTCGTCACCGGTACGGCCCTGCCGGCGGACTGGCGGATCTGGGTCGTCATGGGTTTGCTGGGACTGATCGGCACGCTGGTCGCGCATGGACTCTTTGTCATGGCGTTGCGCACCATCCGCCCCTCGTCGGCGGGAATCGTCGCCACCGCCGAGCCCGTTTTCGCGGGACTGATCGCGTTCCTCGTTCTCGGCGATCGGCTGCAACCGCTGCAGGTCTTCGGCGCTGCCGTGATCGTCGCCGGAATCATCATCGTGCAGGCCGGCAGCAACGACGCGGCGGTGGCCGCCCCCATTCAGTGACCACCTTTGCTCTCGATCGAGTCCGCGAGCGGTTGGTCATCGGCGAAGTAACGTGGCGACTGCACTACGAGGCGGCCTGCAGCAGCACGCAGGAGCTGGCGCGCGCCGCGGCCGCGCGCGGAGCCGAACAGGGCTGGACGGTGGTCACCGACCTGCAGCATGAAGGGCGCGGCCGGCAGGGCCGATCCTGGGTCGCGCCGGCCGAAATGGCGTTGCTCTTCTCGACGGTCCTGCGGCCGCCGGTCGACGTCCTCCCCTTGCTGCCGCTCCTGGCGGCGGTGACGGTCGCGGGTGGGATCGAGGCCTCGACCGGCGCCGCCGTCGATTTGAAGTGGCCGAACGACGTTCTGCTTCGTGGCAAGAAGCTGGCGGGCATCCTGCTGGAACGCCCAGCCGGGGCGGACGTGATTGTCGGCGTGGGCTTGAACGTCAATCAATCGCACGCGGAGCTGCCGGATGGCGCTACCTCGCTGGCCGTGGAGCTTGGTCGCCCGGTCGAGCGCGAGCCGCTGCTGGCCGCCATCCTGAACGACCTCGGCAACGCCTACGAGCGCGCCGACCGCGAAGGCGTCGACTGGATCGTGCCCGGCTGGCGCAGCCGGAGCTCGATGCTCGGCAACGTGGTCGCTTTCCATCGTGACGGTGCGCTCCTCCGGGGGATCGCGGAGGACGTCGGGCAGGATGGGGCGCTGCAGGTCCGCCTCGATGACGGGTCCCGGATCAGCGTGGTCGCCGGCGAGGTCGAGCGCCTTCGGCCGAACTAGTCGTACGTCTTTCCGTTGTCCTGGACGTAGCCGCCTTCGTGGGTGCCCTGCGGATCATGGTGGGTGAAATGGATCAGCCCACCCTGCGCGTTCCAGATGTACTCACCGTGGACGATCACGTGGTCCCCCTCTTTGACCGGTGCGCGTGCCCCGATCGAGATGTTGTGCTCGACCTCGACGGTGAGGTCTCCGGAGGAGAGCTTGACGATGAACTGCTCGTGGGTGCCAGTGCTGCTGGTTCGGTCGGGCAGCAGCCGGACGACGCTGCCATCCGCGGTCACCTCGACCGTCGATCGGTGGTTCTGGAAATCCGAAACGATCGCCGCGTCGTCCGGCTGCGCGGCGGCCCCGCAGGCGACCAAGATCACCGTGACCGCGAGGGCGACAGCCTTCATCCGCTGAGTCTAAAAAAGGGCGGCGCGCTGCGCCGCCCTTCTGAACGTGATGCCGGCTAGCCGACCTTGACGTCGCCCGTCATCTGGGCGTGGATGGTGCAGTGGTATTTGAAGTCGCCGGCCTTGCTGAAGGTGACGACGAATTTCGCGCCGGCGCTCTGCAGGCATGAGTCGAAGCCTCCCGAATCGTCGGACGTGACGCTGTGCTGCGTCGACTGGTCCTGGAAATCCCACTCGACGGTCTGGCCGATGCTCACACTGACGGTGGTCGGATCGAACTTGCCGATGGTGTTGGGGTCCGGAACGATCTTGACGGTCTTATCGCCGGTCCCGCTGGTGGTCCCCACGGCTGGCGTGCAGCTCGTCGAGCCGCCAGTGTTGCTGCTCGTGCCACCGCAGCCGGCCAGCACCAGGACAGTCCCGGCAGCCACGATCGCTAACTTCCAAACGCTCACGCATTACCTCCTTGTCAGAAACGCCTTGCCCCAGGTTGAGTCTACGGGGCGGTCCGGCGGGGTCGCCGCGGAATCGCGCCTACGGGCGCAGAATCAGGTGACTACCTTATTCGGGGAGCTCTTTGAACTCTCGGCGGGCGTCCCGCACCCAGAGCGCGGTCGCGGCCAGCGCGATCACGATCCCCGCGATCAGGAGGACCAGATTGAGAATGAGTCCGGTAAGAATGAACGCGATCCCGAGCGCCAGCACGGGCGGCCAGATGCTCGGCGGCGGCAGATGAATGGCCTCGTGGCCCTCCCCGTGCGATCCGTGCTCAGGCTCGGCCATCAGCCGAAGTTGTTGTAGATCAGGGCCCAGGCGAAGGCCAGGCCGAACATGATCAGCGCCGTCACGAACATCAAGATCCCCAGCCGAACGTTCTTGCGCGCTTCGTCTCTATCCATGCAGAGCCACCCGAAACTATAGCCTCCCGATCATTCGGTCGGCCACCATCACGGCGAACAACATCCCGAGATAGGCGATCGAGTAATCGAACAGCAACCGTGACCAACGCTGCCGCGCGGAGCGGAGGTTGACCAGGGCGAGCGCAATGAAGATCGCGCCCAGCACCACCGCCCCGGCGAGGTAAACCAGGCCGAGAGCGCCGGTCACGACGATGGCCAGCGTGACGATCACCAGGACCAGGGTATAGACGAGGATCTGGCGTCGGGCGGCCGCGTCGCCGCGGACCACCGGCAGCATGGGCACCTGGGCGCGGGCGTAATCGCCGCGGAGGCGCAGGGCCAGCGCCCAGAAGTGCGGCGGCGTCCAGAGGAAGATGACGGCGAAGAGATAGATCGCCGTCAGGTCAACGCGGTGGGTGACGGCAGCCCATCCCACGACCGGCGGAATGGCGCCGGCCGCCCCGCCGATCACGATGTTCTGCACCGTCGAGCGTTTCAGCCAGAGCGTGTAGACGAAGACGTAGAAGAGCAGGCCGCTGATGGCCAGCGTCGCCGCCAGCACGTTGACCCAGAAGGCGAGCAGCACGAACGCGGCCAGGCCGAGTGCGATCCCGAAGAGCAGCGCATGACTGGGGGCGATCCGTCCGTCGGGCAGTGGGCGGCGCCGGGTGCGCAGCATCTCGCGATCGAGGTCGCGGTCGATCCAGCAATTGATGGCGCCCGCACCGGCGGCGGCCAGTGCTCCGCCAAGCAGGGTGAGCACGACCAGGCCGGTCGATGGCCAGCCGCGCTCCGCCATCATCATTCCTCCGAGCGCGGTGATGAGCAGCAGCGGAATGATGCGCGGCTTGGCCAGGCTGACATAGTCGAGCACGACCTCCTGGGTCGGGCGGCGCTGGTGGCCGGCGCGATCTCGACTATCGAGTGATTCTCCGGCCGCAGGCAACCGGTCCGCGATCACCGCAAGGACGACGGTGCCGGCCCAGACCGCGCTGGCGAGCGCGAGGTGGAGACCGCGCAGCGCCGCCGGCAGGTGCAGCGTGACGACCGCCGCGCCGACCGCAACCTGGAAGGCCAGCGCCGCGAGCGTCAACCCGACCGTTGCCCGCACCGCTCGCTCGTCGCGGTGCCGGGCCAGGACGGAAAGCAGGCAGATGACGATCAGCACGCCGATCGCGGCGGCGATGCCCCGATGCAAGAGTTGGATCGCCGGGGAGCCCTCGAAGGCGAAGCTGAAGCCCCCGCCGCAGAGCGGCCAGGCATCGCAGGCGCCGCTCGCGCCACTACCCACCACCAGCGAGCCACTCAGGATCAGAACGTAGGTGCCGGCGGCGGCGAGGCGTGCCCGGAAAACCGACCCGCCATCGACGCGACTGCCCGGCCGCGGCAGGATCGCGGCCACCGCCGTCACGCAGACAGCGGCCAGGAGCGCCATCGCGGTGGCGAGGTGAGCCAGCACGATCATCGGTGGCAGCTCGAGGCGGACCGTGATCGCTCCCAGCACGACCTGCACCACCAGCAGCGCGAAGGCCAGCGTCGCCGGGATGACGATGTCGCGGCGGTTGCGCCATGCGACCCACGCGAAAAGCGCCGTGAGCACGACCAGGACGCTGGTCAGCGAGGCGGTGGTGCGATGCGAGTACTCGATGATGGCGTGCAGGTTCAGGGGCGGCAGCAGACGGCCGTGGCACAGCGGCCAGTCCGGGCAGCCGAGGCCGGAGCCCGACACCCGAACGACGCCACCGAGCACGACCAGGGCGTAGGTCACGAGTGCCGTTGCGACGCTCAGCGCCCGGAACGCCCTCATGCCGGTGTTATGTGTGCTCGGCGGCTGTCGCGGCCTTGCGGAGATCACGCAGGGGCCGCCCGCTGTTGACCGGCGGGACCGTGTCGAAGTTGTGCGCCGGCGGCGGCGATGTCTTATGCCGATCCGTATCTGGGTGACCGGCAGCAGCCCTACGCGAACAATTACAACTTCGGCATCGAACATACACGTACGCCTCCGGAGTTCCGCTTGCGATTGTTGCGACGGATGCAATACGCCGGTGGCGGACAGTGCATGCCCAACTACAACACTGC
>Ga0209526_10003553_pt1 | contig 10615 bp, 9 predicted proteins | sample JacPinW_OM2H0_M1_FD_188566 | JGI IMG/M metagenome (GOLD analysis project Ga0209526, IMG submission 188566) | Forest soil microbial communities from Algoma, Ontario, Canada - Jack Pine, Ontario site 1_JW_OM2H0_M1 (SPAdes) (version 2) | ecosystem: Environmental > Terrestrial > Soil > Boreal... | reverse complement strand
GGTTGCGCTGGCTCAAGCAGGCGCGCGATGTGCTGTGCGGAAATTGCGATCAACCGCTTCTCAAATTCGGCTCGCCATAACGTGACTTGTTCACCTTTTGCGCCATTGCCATTGTTCGCAGGCTGGATGTCGAGGGATGAACGGTGCGTGACTTTGGCGGCGGTGCGCAGGCGCAGTCTCACAGCTCTCTCCGGCGCATCCATCGGGTGGTCGTCTCGACGTTCGTTGGCATTATTGCGCTTGTGCTCCCGGCCGTCGCGGACGGGCGCGACCTCGTGGTCTACGGCGAGCCGACGCTGGCAAGTGCGCTGCGATCTCTGGGCACGTTGTGGAATGGCCGCTCCGGCACGCGCGTCAACGTGCTCGTGGCGCCAAGCGATCTTTCGTATGCGCAGATCGAGCGCGGCGCGCGCTGTGACGTGATCTTCGCGCCCGCGGGCGTGGCGGCGGACGAGGCTGCGCACCGCGACATTGTTCACGGCGCCACGCTCGTGCCGGTTTTTCGCAATCCCGTGGTTCTTGCCGGCAACGAGCCGGCGCAGCCGCAAGCAATGACTTCCGCCGATGTCCCCGCCCTCGTTACGGGCAAGACGATTGCGATTGCCAATCCTGACCGCGATCCCGGCGGTGCGCGCGCGCTCGATTTCCTGCGCAAGCTGGGACGAACGGCGCACCAGGGCGACAAGACCGTGCTCATCGCGGAAAGCTCGGCCGGCGTGATGAACCTGCTCGCGACCAAGAAGGTTCAGTTCGGAATCGTCTATGCAACCGACGCGATCGACCGGGCTGTGCTCACCGTTGCATTGTCCGACCAGGAGCCGCCGATCAGCTACGTGATGGCCGAGGCGCGAAACCCAGCCTCGGATACCGCACCCTTCCGTACCTTTGTACAATCCCGCGAAGCCAGGGCAACCCTGCGATCGGCCGGACTTCTGCCCCTTGACGGGAACGGAGGCGCACCTTGACCGAAGTCACGGCCGTAGTGCCGCAGGGCGGATCGAAGATCATTATCCATCCCGCGACGGTGCGCGTAACCCATTGGCTCAACGCGCTGGCAATGCTGGTCATGATCATGAGCGGATGGCGCATCTACAATTCCGAGCCCATCTTTCCATTCCGCTTTCCGGTCGAGCTCACGCTCGGCGGCAGCTACGATGGATCCGTGGACATTCACAACGAGGATGGGCTGGCGGGCGCGCTGCAATGGCACTTCGCGGGCATGTGGCTGCTCGCGATCAACGGTCTTGTCTATGTGAGCTACGGGATCGTTTCCGGACATTTCCGGCGCACGCTGTTCCCAGTGGGTCCGGCTGCTTTCCTGCGCGACGCGGTTGCCGCGCTGCGTTTGCGGCTGCCGCACCGGCTCGGAACTTATAACGCGGTGCAGAGGACGCTCTATCTCGGCGTGCTCGCCGCCGGGGTCATTATGGTGCTTTCGGGGCTTGCGATCTGGAAGCCCGGCCAATTGCAGGAGCTTGCCTGGCTGCTCGGGGGCTTCGAGGCTGCTCGCGTGATTCACTTTATCGGGATGGCGGTAATCGTTCTCTTCCTGGCAGTGCATATCGCACTCGTCATTATTGTCCCGAAAACGCTGCCCGCAATGATCACGGGGCGATCAGTCATCGATGAAGCTGCACGACGAGAGTAACCGATGAGCAAAGCCGAACCGAGCGAATCGATCGATCGATCGAGGGAACTGCTGCAAACGAGCAGCAAAGCGCGCGAGATCGAGCGCCGGATTTTCCTCCGGCAAGGGCTGAGCCTGGGCGCACTGACATTGCTCACGGGCTGCGACGTCACGGATACGAGCGCCGTGCAAGGCGTGCTCAACGGCATTTCGCGCTGGAACGATGGCGCGCAGGCTGCGCTGTTCAGCTCGCAGCGCCTGATGCCGACCTATCCCGAAAGCAAGGCGGTGAAGGATTTTCGCTACAACGCCTATTTCGGCGAGGATCTCATTCCAAAAATCGATCCTGTAACCTACAAGCTCGGTCTCTCCGGGCTCATCGACAGCCGCACGCCCTGGAGCTTGCAGGAGCTGTATGCTCTGCCGCAGGAATCGCAGGTGACGAGGCATGTTTGCGTCGAGGGCTGGAGCATGATCGGCAAATGGACCGGCGTCCCGTTGCGCATTTTCCTGCAGCGCATTGGCGCCGATCTCACCGCCCGATATGTCGGCTTCGAATGCGCAGACGGGTATTATTCCAGCATCGATATGGCGTCGGCGCTGCATCCGCAGACGTTCCTCACCTGCAAGATTTCAGACGAGATTCTCGCGCCCCGTTATGGATATCCGCTCAAGCTTCGTATTCCGACCAAGCTCGGCTTCAAGAACCCGAAATGGATCACAGCGATGTACGTGACCAACCGCTTCCCCGGCGGCTTCTGGGAAGACCGCGGCTATAACTGGTTTTCCGGCGTATGAGCTGGCGCGTGGGCAAAATCGCTCATCGCTCATCGCTGTCCCGCAATTGGTACCGCTTCGAAAGGCGATTTTGCCCATCCTACGACAACTGTTGGTGGGAGGGTCGCGCTACTCGATCACCTCGTCGGCGCGGCCGAGGACAGGAAGCGGAACCGTGATGCCCAGCGCCTTGGCAGTCCGCAGGTTGATGAGCAGCTCAATTTTGGTTGCCTGCTGGACCGGTAGATCGGCGGGTTTGTCGCCCTTAAGCACGCGTCCGGCATAGTTGCCGACGAGCCGATAGTATTCCGTTTCACTGCTGCCATAGCTCATGAGGCCGCCGGCCGCGACGAACTGGTGAAATTCGTAGATTGTGGGCAGCGCATGCTTGATGCTCAGTGCTGCAAGCTCGCTGCTGTGAGCCGTGAACAGCTGGTCCGGCGCAATGATGAAAGCGCCCGCTCCAAGCTTGCGCGCTTTTTCAAACATGGCGTCGAAATCGGTCGGACTGCTTGCATGCAAAACATGCAGCTGCAAACCGAGCGTCAGGGCTGCTTCCTGCGACACGCGCTCGATCGGTTCTGCAAGATCGCGCAAGGTCGGGTTCACGAGGAGGGCCATTGCCGTCGCCGAGGGCAGCAGCTCGTGCAGCAGTTCCAACCGCTTCGGCCCGACCTCGATATTCATGCTTGTCACACCGGTCGCGTTGCCGCCCGGCTGGTTGAGGCTTACGACCAGTCCCAGAGCAACGGGATCGGCGGCGATGCCAAACACTATTGGAATCTCCGCCGTCGCCTCCTTCGCGGCCACCGCCGAAGCCGTGCCACCAGCGGCAACCAGGACGGCTACGCCGGAATGAACCAGCTGGGCCGCAAGCTCCGGCAGGCGATTGCTGCTCGCCTCTGCCCAACGATAGGCAAGCCTGACATTCTGGCCCTCGACATAGCCGTGAACCCGAAGTCCGTCGCGAAAGGCATTTAAACGCAGCGCAATCACCTCAGGCGCACTGGTCGCAAGAATCCCGACAAGCGGCATGTTTGGCTGCGCATGCGAGGCAAGCGGCCGGGAAGCAGCCGCTGCGCCCGCAAGAGCGATAAAATCACGCCGCCTCAAGTTATGAACTGGCATTTGATCCGGGAATCTCAACCGCATCGTATAATATAGGACTCACAGGGACCGGTCAGCGGGGAGGCGGCAAAAAGCGCGGCCCTTTTCCGCCTAAATCGCGAGGTAGGGACATTTCGCATCAATAATACAACGCCGGAGCACCGTGTGGTCCGGCGGGGTCACCGGGGGAAAATCAGACTGATGCGCCGCCGCACCGCGCTTGCTGTTGCGCTCGCCTGCGCTGGCCTGTGCGCAACGATCAGTTACGCGGCGGCCCGGACCTCGAAGGCTCCGGACACAATCACAACCGAGCCCGCCATCACGGTAAAAACGCCGGTGAAGCTCGGGAAGAAAGTGGCTAGGTCCAAAGAGAAGAAAAGGCAGAAGTCGGCAGTCGCTGATAGCGATGAGAGCAATACGACGCAGGCAGGGGCTGCTTCGGCACCCGAGCCTTCCGACCCGAACGTCGCGCTGGTCAAGCGGGCAATCGAGACCCTGCACCACGGCGGTACCGAGCAGGCCACGCAGATTGAGGCCGCAATCACCGACCCGGCCGCGCGCAAGCTCGTCGAGTGGATCATCCTGCGCAGCCACAACAGCACGGCTGAGAGCACGCGTTACGTCACCTTCATCGCACGCAATCCGGGCTGGCCGAGTGTCGGAATGCTCCGCCGCTACGCGGAGGAGAAGCTATGGACGGAGCGTCCGCCGCCCAAGCAGGTGAGAAGCTTTTTCCAGGACGCTCGGCCGCAAACTCCCAAAGGTCGCCTCAGCCTGGCGCGCGCGTTGCTGGCGGACGGCGAGACGGAGGCCGCCAGCGCGCTCATCCGGGAGGCGTGGCGCAACGACCCCATGTCCGCCGATCTCGAAGAGCAGGTGCTCAAAAGCTATTCCGACCTGCTGACCCGCGCCGATCAGAAGGCGCGGATGGAGAAGAGGCTTTTCGCCCACGACCACGAAAGCGCGCTGCGCGCTGCGCGCCGGCTGGGCGCGCTGAGTGTTGCGATCGCGCACCTGCGCATCGCCATCAACGGCAAAGGCGGCAATGCCCGCAAGCTGCTCGAAGCCGTGCCGGCGGAAGCGCACGAGGATGCCGGCTACCTGTTCGCTCGCCTCCATACGCTGCGGCACCAGAACAAGGTTGCCGAGGCGGCGGGGGCAATGCTGTCCGCGCCCACGGACATTGCCGAGATTCACGATGCCGAGGAGTGGTGGGTGGAGCGGCGCGTGCTCGCGCGCAGACTGCTCGATATCGGCGATTCCCGTTCAGCTTATCTTGTAATGCGCGATGCTGCCGAGCCGGTCAAAGAGAACTCCCGCGTCGAGCGGAATTTCATGGCGGGCTGGATCGCGCTGCGGTTCTTGAAAGATCCGGCCACGGCGGCGACGCATTTTGCTCGCATCCCGGAAGCGAGCAGGCATCCAACGTCATTGGCGCGATGCCATTACTGGCTTGGACGCGTCGCCGAGGCGCAAGACCGGCGCGATGACGCACGCGCGCAGTACGAGGCGGCGGCGCATTCGTCGGCGGCCTATTACGGGCAGCTCGCACGCGCGCGCCTTGGGCTCGGCACCGTTGCGCTTCGAGGTCCGCCGGCCAGGCCGGAACAAGACGAGGGCGAGGAACGGCTGGAGCTCGTTCGTGCGCTCGACATTCTCTACGCTCTTGACGAGCGCGCGCTCGCGCTCGCATTCATGGCCGATCTGGGCGATAAACTCGACGACGTTGCCGTGCTGTCGGCCCTGGGCGAGCTTGCTGAGCAGCACCAGGACGCGCGCGGAATGCTCCACCTCGGCAGGGCCGCGCTCGCCCGCGGGTTGCCGCTGGAGTACTACGCCTTTCCGACGCTCGGGGTGCCCCGCTATTCGTCCATCGGACCCGGCATCGACAGCGCCTTGCTCTTTGCCATCATTCGCCAGGAAAGCTCGTTCAACCCGGCCGACATGTCGGCTGCCCACGCCATGGGGCTCATGCAGGTGACGCCGGTGGCCGGCCGCGATACCTGCAAGCGCTTCGGCTGCAAGTTCGATGTCAAACGCCTCAAGAACGATTCGCCCTACAATCTTCAACTCGGCGCGGCCGAGCTCGGCGCGGTGATCGACGAATACGGCGGCAATTACGCGCTCGCGTTTGCCGCCTACAATGCGGGCCGCGGCCGCGTGCAGGAATGGATCAAGACCTTCGGCGACCCGCGCGATCCGAAGGTCGACCCGGTCGACTGGGTCGAGCGCATTCCGATCATGGAAACGCGCAATTACGTGCAGCGCGTGATGGAGAACATGCAGGTCTATCGCATGCGTTTCGGCGGCAGCGCGGCGCTGACCATCGAGAAGGATCTGCGCGGCAAGGGCGCGGCCGGATCGAGCGATCAGGCAGCGCGCGCGCCTTAGCGACTAGGCTTTACTCGATGACTTCGTCCGCCAGCGCGAGCAGCGTCGGCGGCACGTCGAGCCCGAGCGCCGCAGCCGTCTTGAGATTGATGACGAACTCGTACTTGGTCGGGGCCTGCACCGGCAGGTCTGCCGGCCGCTCGCCCTTGAGGACGCGATCGACATAGCTGGCCGCGCGCCGAAAAATATCCGGCGTGTCGGTGCCGTATGACAACAGCCCGCCGCTCGCGACAAAAACACGATACGGGTAAACCCCGGGCAGGCGGTGGCGCGCGGCGAGTGCGATCACTGCGTTGCGATAGTTGAACGCGCTGACATCGGGCAGGACCATGAGGCTGCCGTCGGGCTCGCGCGCGAATGCATCGACCATACTCTCGATCTCTGCGAACGAGGGCGACCCCATCAATTTCAGCATCATGTCAAACGAAGAGGACACCGCCTGCATTGGACGCACGAACAGGTCGGCAAACGGCGCGGTCTGGGGATTAAAGAGGAGACCCACTCGGCGCACCCGGGGCGCCACCTGCTTGAGCGTTTCGAGCCACTTGGTCCCGATCGAAAATGCAAAACTGGTGAAACCCGTGAGATGCCCCCCCGGATGGGCCAGATTCGCCACGAGCCCCTCGCCGACTGGGTCGGTTACCTGCACGAACACGATCGGTAAGTCGGCGTGCTGGTCCCTGAGAGCGACGGTCACCGGCGTGCTGGAGGCAAGCACGACGTCCGGCGCCATGCCGACGAGTTCTGCCGCATGGCTGCGCAACACATTGGCATCATCAGCCCAGCGATACTCAATCTGCAGGTTGCGGCCCTTGATCCATCCCGCCTGCTGCAGTCCGTCCTCCAAAGCAGCGACCCGGGATTTTGCCTCGGGGTCGTTGGCGCCCAAGCCAATGAGCACGCCGATGCGCCGCATGCGGGATTGCGCGCGTGCCTCCAGCGGCCAGGTCGCTGCCGCGCCAAGCAGGGAAATGAACTCGCGCCGTCTCAAGCGACCAACCCTCGAAGCTCGCCGGAAGGCGAGCGGGCTCTATGGTTGCAACAACAGCTTGCCCAAGACAATACCGCTCTCGAGCATCTCGTGCGCCCGCTTGGCCTCGGTGAGCGGGAGGCGGGCATGGATGCGCGGGCGAAGCTTGCCGGCGGCGAGCATAGCGATGACGGCCCGCATGCCGGCGCGGCGTTCCTCGACCAGCTGATCCCAGGTATGAATGGTGAATTGCCGCACCGCCGGCGAATTTCTGCTCGCCCGGAGTGTCGGCTGGAGATCAAGCTCGGCCTTTCCTCCGAGCGCGCCGTAAATGAGAAGCATGCCGCAGGGGGCGAGCAACGCAACGTTGCCGGGAATGCTGGGTCCACCGATCGGGTCGATGATGGCGTCGACCCCGCGGCCGCGGGTGATCTCCACCACGCCCTCGCTCACTTTCTCAACCGCGCGATTGATGACATGGTCGGCGCCCAACTCCCGAGCGAAGCGAGCTTTTTCTTCGCTGCTCACGATACCGATGACCGTGAGGCTTGCAGATCGCGCAAGGTCAATGAGCGCGTTTCCCATGCCGCCCGCGGCCGCATAGATGAGCACGCTCTGTCCGGGACGCAGCCGCAGCGCATCGTTGAAGATGTGATAAGCGACCTGATAATTGGCAAGCGTGGCCGCGGCATCAAGGTCGACGTGGTCAGGTAGCGGAAAGGTCGCCTCCGCGGGGGTCGCGACGTATTGCGCATAATGCCCGCCACGATGCGGCTTCTCGCGTGCAGTGGTGTAGACGCGCTGGCCGGGCCGCCTCGATGTCACGCCGGGCCCGACTTTTTCGATGATGCCGGAGAGCTCGGTCCCGGGCGTTGCCGGTAGCGGCGGCATCCAGCTGTAGGTGCCGGCGCGAATGAGCACATCCGGCATGCCAACCCCGATGGCATGTGCGCGGATGCGAACTTCGCCCGCCTGCGGCTCGGGGACGTCCACCTCGATGCATTCCAGCACGCTCGGCGAACCGGGCTCGCGAAACCGGATGAGCTTCATGATCGGTGCTCCGGGCCTCGTTGGCGTGCACAGCAGTAGCCCGGATTGAGCGAAGCGAAATCCGGGGACGCCCTGCGTTTCGCTGAGTCCTCAATTCTCATATCGGACGAATGGCGGCTTTCTTAGATTGAGCTAAATATCGTGATATTTCCTTTTTTCATGGGACTCCGGTCCTCTGCCGGTTGATATGCTGGCGAAGAACGTCGCGATTACTGGCATCCTTCAACCTTTAAAAACTTCCCGTCGATGATAGGCGAGGAAATGCGGATGCGGGCGAAAATCGACGCGCTCTGGACCACGAAGACGTCCGCCGGGGTTAATAAGCCGAGCCACAGTGTCTGGCACACGGCTACGGGCCACCAAAATCGACAAGTCGTCGTTGATCGAGATCAAGCCTCGATCGAACATCCAATGCATCGTGCTGCACAACGCGATCCCATTCCGCACAGAGTCAGGGCCACGATCGGCGACTGGTCGGATGTGCGCGGCTTGGACCTCCGAACGACCTCCACCATTTATGATCTTGAAGCCAGTAACTCCACAGGTGTTCTGATAGGCGGTCTTGACAGCCATAGCGAATGCAGCATCGCGAAAAGGTCGGGCTACGAGCCGCTCAACGATCGGCCGATCGAATATCAAGGGTTCCTCGGAGAGACCGGGCCCAGCATTGTGACCCGCAGAATCAGGCTCCGCTGTAAGGACCGGTGCAAAGCCGGCCTGTAGAATGAAATCGTACTCGTGATCAGGTAGACGGCGGACTGCATTCTGAGCCGTGCCGGCGTTTGTTGTTCCGTCCGGATTGCTGAGTTTGCTCTCGTAGTAATGGGCGCCTTCTTTGAAAGGCACCGCGCGATCAAATTCGAGGTAGTCCTGAACGAAGGCGTAGAAGTGGTCTGGGCGCGCTGGATCGGCCTCGATATGGTCGACACGCGCTGTCGCAAAGTAAGCGCGGCGCCCAGCGCGACGGCCCGATTCTACCGTCAGCCGTCCGGGCTCGTAATAGATAATCCAATCGCCAACGCAGGACTCCATACGACTGAGATACTGGCGCGGAAAGTGATAACGCTCTTCCGGTAAATCGTCGTAGATCGAGCCAATTTTGGTGACCAGGATAGCTTTCGCCATTGCGCCTACAGCCTGAACACTTTCAGCATCTCGTCGCCGTGGTCATTACGGATATAGCCGGTCGGCAAACTGCCTGTGATGCCGATCAAGTCGCGCTCTTTTCCTTTATCGAGTCAGGGCTCTCCAGCGCCCATCTCGCAAGCGCATCGGCGCGGGCAAACCAGACGCCCGGCTGGCGCGCAGCATAGGTGATGAAGTCCTCGAACACCTTCACCCGGTTGGCGCGCGCGACCGCATCGTGCAGCGTAACCACCATGAGCCGGCGCTTGTGCTCGGCTTCGGCGTAGAGTGCATCGAACTCCAGCTTGAGGTCCTGGCCAAAGAGGGAGGCCATGCCGCGGTTGTTGAAGTAACCGATGTCGTTGAGATGCGCCGTATACGGCACGACGGCGAACGGTTTATCGTTTACCGGGATAACGAAAGGCTCATCACGGCTGATGTCGTCGATGTGATAGATGAAGCCCAGCTCCTGTGCCAACGACAGCGTGTTGGGACTGCGTAATTGAGCGCGGCAATTATATCCCACCGGACGTTGGCCAGTGGCCTTCTCGATCATGTCGGCCGATTCCTTGATGAAGGCCCGCTCAGCGTCGCGCGGCAGCTGATACTGAAAGTCGTGGCTGCGGCCATGCGAGGCGCATTCATGTCCGCGCTGCGCGATTTCCTTGGCAAGCTCGGGATAGTGCTCACACGACAATCCACAGACCATTGCCGTGACTTTGATGCGACGGCGCTCGAACATGTCGAGCATGCGCGGAATTGCCTCACGCGCCGCATACTGCTCCGCGGTTTTGGCATAGAGGTCGGGATAGGCCTTGCCGTCGGGACTCCGCGTGGTGGGATCCGGATCGGCGCCGGTTTCGATCACCATTGAGCAGGCGATCGCAAGGCGTGCGCCATTCGGCCAGAACGCTTTCGGCCGCACGGGTTGTGCCATTGCGCGCATGGAAGAATGCGTCAGCAGCATCGCGCCTGCGGCACTGGCCGCACCGTACACAAAGCTTCGGCGGCTCAACCCGCCCGTGGCAACTTCATCAAAGCTGGTCTGGTCATGCGCATTGATCTTGCGTGCGGTCACGTACTCCTCCCTCAGCCGGGCAGTCGTTTCGTTCAACCGGAATACGTCTCGTCCGGTGCTGCTCAAGCCCCACGATCATAGTCGATTGCCGCACCGGCCGCGACCTGATCCCCAGGCACCGAACGAGGGTGCGTACTCAGCTTGACCGGTGCGGTGACCGATGTTCGCTATGCCTCGACGGCGACCAAATTCCACGGCGCAGGCGAGATGACGCGATGTGCCATTAGCGGCTTAACGCATTTGCAGCAAAAAGCTTCAGTCGATCACCTCGTCGGCACGCACTAGGATCGATGGCGGCACAGTAAGGCCGAGCGCCTTGGCCGTTTTGGCGTTTACAGCCATCTCAAATTTCACCGGTACTTGAACTGGCAGGTCAGCCGGCTTCTCACCCCGCAGAATACGATCGACATAGGGGGCACCGCGACGAACAATATCTCTGAGGTCCGGTCCGTATGAGAGCAAAGCGCCATCCTTAGCGACGACGAATCTC